>Ga0207747_1000075_pt1 | contig 107545 bp, 98 predicted proteins | sample HigsolmetaGSP11D_FD_184839 | JGI IMG/M metagenome (GOLD analysis project Ga0207747, IMG submission 184839) | High solid enriched microbial communities from the Joint BioEnergy Institute, USA - SP1-1-D (SPAdes) | ecosystem: Engineered > Bioreactor > SSF (Solid state fermentation) > Aerobic >... | reverse complement strand
CCGGGCCGGCACCGCACGGTGTGGCGGGCGCTGGTGGCCGCGGTGCTGGGCCGGCGGCGCCCGCGCCCGGCAGCGGCGGCACTACCCGCCGCGCTACGTCTTCCTCGAGCACGCGGCGATGGCCCGCGAGATGCAGCGGCTGTGACCGCTAGTGTGACCACCGTCACTTCGCGGCGCGGGGTGTTCGGCCCCGCACACCGATTGGCGTTTCCGGCCGCGGCGGTCGTACCGTGCAGATAGAAACCGGTACCAGCGGTATCGGGTTTGACTTCGGAGGGGAGATACCGATGACAGGGATCGCCGCGTTCGGGCTGACGCTGCTCGCGCTGGCCGCGCTGGCCGGCCGCCCGTACCCGCAGAGTTGGTACGGCCGTTGGGGCGGCTCCGGCCGCTGAACCCGGTGCGGTACGAATAGCGGGTGGCCCAGTCAGCTGACCCGACCCGTACCGCACCCGCCCCGGAGCCGACGGTGCTGCTGCTGTCGACCTCCGACACCGACCTGGTGACCGCCCGCGCCAGTGGCGCGCGCTACCGCTGGGCCAACCCGTCCCGGCTGGTCGACGGGGAACTCGAGGAGCTGCTCGGCGGCGCCGGCGGTGACCGCCCCGACATCGTCGTGGTGCGCATCCTCGGCGGCTACCGGGCCTGGCAGGACGGCATCGACGCGGTGGCGGCCAGCGGGCTGCCGGCCGTCGTGGTCAGCGGCGAGCAGACCCCCGACGCCGAGCTGATGGCCCACTCGACCACCCCGCAGGGGGTGGCCCTGCAGGCGCACATCTACCTGGCCCAGGGCGGGGTGGAGAACCTGCGGCAGCTGCACGCGTTCCTGTGCGACACGCTGCTGATGACCGGGTTCGGGTTCGCCCCGCCCTCGCCCATCCCGAGCTGGGGCGTGCTGGACCGGCCCGCCCGCGACACCGGCGGCCCGCTGATCGCGGTGCTGTACTACCGGGCCCAGCACCTGGCCGGCAACACCGCCTACGTCGAGGCGCTCTGCGCGGCCATCGAGGACGCCGGCGGCCGGGCGCTGCCGGTCTACTGCGCCTCGCTGCGCACCGCCGAACCGGAGCTGCTGGAACTGCTCGGCACCGCCGACGCCCTCGTCACCACCGTGCTGGCCGCCGGCGGCACCACCCCGGCGGCCGCCGGGGCCGGCGGCGACGACGACAGCTGGAATGTCGCCCACCTGGCCGCACTGGACGTGCCGATCCTGCAGGGGCTGTGCCTGACCGGCCCGCGCCGGCAGTGGGAGGACAACGACGACGGGCTCTCGCCGCTCGACGTCGCGTCCCAGGTGGCCGTCCCGGAGTTCGACGGCCGCATCATCACCGTGCCGTTCTCGTTCAAGGAGGTCGACGCCGAGGGGCTGACCTCCTACGTCCCCGACCCGCAGCGCTGCGCGCGGGTGGCCGGGCTGGCGGTGCGGCACGCCCGGCTGCGCCACGTCCCGCCCGCCGAGAAGCGGGTGGCGCTGGTGTTCTCGGCCTACCCGACCAAGCACGCCCGCATCGGCAACGCCGTCGGCCTGGACACCCCGGCCAGCGCGGTGGCGCTGCTGCGCGCCATGCGCGAGGCGGGCTACCGCATCGGCGACATCCCCGGGGTGGACGACGGCGACGGCGACGCGCTGATGCACGCCCTGATCGAACGCGGCGGCCAGGATCCCGACTGGCTCACCGAGACCCAGCTGGCCGGCAACCCGATCCGGGTGCCCGCCGCGCGGTACGCCGAGTGGTTCGCCGGCCTGCCCGCCGAGTTCACCGACGCGGTGGTGGCGCACTGGGGCCCGCCGCCGGGGGAGGTGTTCGTCGACCGCAGCCGCGACCCGGACGGCGAGATCGTCATCGCCGCGATCCAGGCCGGCAACCTGGTGCTCATGGTGCAGCCGCCGCGTGGGTTCGGTGAGAACCCGGTGGCCATCTACCACGACCCGGACCTGCCGCCCAGTCACCACTACCTGGCCGCCTACCACTGGATCGACAAGGTGTTCGGCGCGCACGCGGTGGTGCATCTGGGCAAGCACGGCAACCTGGAGTGGCTGCCCGGCAAGACCCTCGGCCTGTCGGCGGCCTGCGCGCCGGACGCAGTGCTGGGCGACCTGCCGCTGATCTACCCGTTTCTGGTCAACGACCCCGGCGAGGGCACCCAGGCCAAACGGCGCGCCCACGCGGTGCTGGTGGACCACCTCATCCCGCCGATGGCGCGCGCGGAGACCTACGGCGACATCGCCCGGCTCGAACAGCTGCTCGACGAGCACTCCACGGTGGCCGCCCTCGACCCGGCCAAGCTGCCCGCGGTGCGCCAGCAGATCTGGACCCTGCTGCGCGCCGCGCGGATGGACCACGACCTCGGGCTGACCGAGCGGCCCGACGAGGACTCCTTCGACGACATGCTGCTGCACGTCGACGGCTGGCTGTGCGAGATCAAGGACGTGCAGATCCGCGACGGCCTGCACGTGCTCGGCCGGGTGCCCGACGGCGAGGCCGAACTCGACCTGGTGCTGGCCATCCTGCGGTCGCGGCAGCTGTTCGGCGGCGAACGGACCGTGCCCGGGCTGCGCCAGGCGCTCGGGCTGGCCGAGGACGGCAGCGACGACCGCGCCGCCGTCGACGCCGCCGAGGCCCGGGCCCGCGAACTCGTTGCCGCACTGCAGAAATCGGGCTGGGACCCGGACGTGGTGGACACCCTCACCGACGACCCGCAGGTGGCGTCGGTGCTGCGGTTCGCCGCCACCGAGGTGGTGCCCCGACTGGCCGGCACCGGCCGCGAGATCGACGGGGTGCTGCGCGCGCTCGACGGCCGGTTCATCGAGCCCGGGCCGAGCGGCTCGCCGCTGCGCGGGCTGGTCAACGTGCTGCCCACCGGGCGCAACTTCTACTCCGTGGACCCCAAGGCGGTGCCGTCCAAGCTCGCCTGGGAAACCGGTGTGGCCCTTGCGGATTCGCTGCTAGACCGGTACCGGCGCGACTTCGGGCGGTGGCCGGAGTCGGTGGGGCTGTCGGTGTGGGGCACCTCGGCGATGCGCACCGCCGGCGACGACATCGCCGAGGTGCTCGCGCTGCTCGGGGTGCGGCCGGAGTGGGACGACGCGTCGCGGCGGGTGGTGCGGCTCGAGCCGATCCCGCTCGACGAGCTGGGCCGGCCCCGCATCGACGTCACGGTGCGCATCTCCGGGTTCTTCCGGGACGCGTTCCCGCACGTGGTCACCATGCTCGACGACGCGGTGCGGCTGGTGGCCGGCCTCGACGAGCCCGACGAGCGGAACTACGTGCGCGCCCACGCCCGCGCCGACCTCGCCGAACACGGCGACGAGCGGCGCGCCACCACCCGGATCTTCGGCTCCAAGCCGGGCACCTACGGGGCGGGCCTGCTGCAGCTCATCGACAGCCGCAACTGGCGCGACGACGCCGACCTGGCGCAGGTGTACACCACCTGGGGCGGCTACGCCTACGGCCGCGGCCTGGACGGGGCGCCGGCGGCCGAGGACATGACCCGCGCCTACCGGCGGATCGCGGTGGCGGCCAAGAACACCGACACCCGCGAGCACGACATCGCCGACTCCGACGACTACTTCCAGTACCACGGCGGCATGATCGCCACGGTGCGCGCGCTGACCGGTCGCGACCCGGCCGCCTACATCGGCGACAGCACCGCCACCGACGCGGTGCGCACCCGCACCCTGCACGAGGAGACGCTGCGGGTGTTCCGCGCCCGGGTGGTCAACCCGCGCTGGATCAACGCCATGCGCCGGCACGGCTACAAGGGCGCGTTCGAGATGGCCGCCACCGTCGACTACCTGTTCGGCTACGACGCCACCGCGCACGTGATGGCCGACTGGATGTACGAGCGGCTGGCCCACGAGTACGTGCTCGACGAGGACAACCGCCGCTTCATGGCGCAGTCCAACCCGTGGGCGCTGCACGGTATGGCCGAACGGCTGCTGGAGGCCGCCGGGCGGGGCATGTGGTCCCGGCCGGAGCCGGCCACCCTCGACGGGCTGCGCTCGGTGCTGCTGGAGACCGAGGGACAGCTGGAGGGCTGACCCGGCGGCCGGGGGCAGCAGGGGGACCGGGGCACTAGGTTGGTGCCATGGCCACCACGTTCGCCGACGTCGCGAAGTCGAACTACCTGCTGCTGACCACCTTCACCCGGGACGGCCGGCCCAAGCCCACCCCGGTGTGGGCCGCGCCGGACGGCGACCGGCTGCTGGTGATCACCCAGGCCGACTCGTGGAAGGTCAAGCGCATCCGCAACACCCCGCGGGTCACCATCGCGCCCTGCGACGTGCGCGGCAACGCCAAGGGGGAGGCCGTCGAGGCCGTCGCGACGGTGCTGGACCCGTCGGTCAACCCCACCACGCTGCGGCTGCTGGGCCGCCGCTACGGGCTGTTCGGCAAGGCGTTCATCGCCTGGATGCGGCTGCGCGGCGCCACCCGCAACAGCGTGACCGTGGAGCTGAAGCCGGCCGCGTGATGCCCGGCACACCCGCACCGGAACCGGCCGCCGCGGCCGCACGTTGTCCGGGCATGGTGCTGCGGCGGTTGTTCGGCCTGTATCTGATCGTCGAACTGGTGGCGGTGGCCGTGCTGGTGCGGGTCATCGGCTTCGGCCCCACCGTGCTGGTGCTGCTGGCCACCTTCCTGGCCGGGCTGCTGCTGGCCGGCGCCCAGGTCAAGCGGCATCTGCGGCGGCTGCGGGCCGGCCTGGCCGGTGCCGGCGCCCCGGCCGGGGCGGCGGCCGACGGACTGCTGGTCGCCCTCGGCGGGGTGCTCGTGCTGCTGCCCGGCCCGGTGAGCTCGGTGCTCGGCGCGCTGCTGCTGGTCGGGCCCACCCGCGCGGTGCTGCGCCCGGTCGCCGTCGGGCTGGTGGCCCGGCGGATGCCGCTGGTGACGGCCGCCACCGGGTACGGCGGTGCGTTCCGCGCGCGGCGGGCCGACTACATTGACGGCGAAGTGGTCGACGTCGACACCGGGTTCGATTCCGGGCTCGACACCGACCCGCCGCGCCTGCCACGACGGCCCGACTGAGCCGCACCGACTGGGACCGAATACCTACGTTGACGACGACACTGCTGTTCAACGGCCGGGTGTACAGCCCGGCGATGCACGATGCCACCGCGATGGCGGTGCGCGACGGCACGGTGATCTGGCTGGGAAGCGACGAGGTCGGTCGCAGCCAGTACCCCGACGCCGAGCTCGTCGACCTGCAGGGCGGCTTCGTCGCCCCGGCGTTCGTCGACAGCCACGTCCACCTCACCGACACCGGGCTCGGGCTGACCGGGCTGGACCTGCGCGCCGCCGGCTCGCTCGAGCACTGCCTGGACCTGGTCGCCGCGCACGCCGCCGCCCACCCCGACGGCCTGCTGTGGGGGCACGGCTGGGACGAGTCCGGCTGGCCCGAGCAGCGCCCGCCGAGCACCGACGAGCTCGACGCGGTGCTCGGCGGCCGGCCCGCCTACCTGGCCCGCGTCGATGTGCACTCCGCCGTCGCCACCAGCGCGCTGCGCGCCGCGGTGGACGGACTGGACCGGCTGGCCGGCTACCACCCGCAGGACCCGCTGACCGCCGCCGCCCACCACGCGGTGCGCGCCGCGGCGGCCGCCGGGCTGTCGGCCGGGCAGCGCCGCGCGGCCCAGCTCGCGGCGCTGGACCACGCCGCCGCCCACGGCATCGTGGCGGTGCACGAGTGCGCCGGGCCGACCATCGGCGGGCTCGACGACTGGCTGTCGCTGCGCGACCTGGAGCACGGGGTGCAGGTCGTCGGCTACTGGGGGCAGGCGGTGGCCACCGCCGCCGAGGCGACCGAGCTGCTCGAGCGCACCGGCGCGCGCGGGCTGGCCGGCGACCTGTTCGTCGACGGCGCGCTCGGCTCCCGCACCGCCTGGCTGCGCGAGCCCTACAGCGACGCCCCGCACAGCTGCGGCAACAGCTACCTGGACGTCGACGCGATCACCGCCCACCTGCACGCCTGCACCGAGGCCGGCATCACCGCCGGCTTCCACGTCATCGGCGACGCCGCGGTGGACGCGGTGGTCACCGCGCTGCAGCAGGTCGTCGACCGGTTCGGCGCCCCGGCGGTGGCCCGCTGCGGGCACCGACTGGAGCATGTGGAGATGGTCGACGCCCAGCAGGCCGAGCGGCTGGCCGGCTGGGGCGTGATCGCCAGCGTGCAACCGGGCTTCGACGCGCGCTGGGGCGGCACCGAGGGCATGTACGTCCAGCGGCTCGGCCCGGTGCGCGCCCCCCGGCTCAACCCGCTGGCGCTGCTGGCCGCCCAGGGCGTGCCGCTGGCGTTCGGCTCCGACAGCCCGGTCACCGCGATGAACCCGTGGGAGTGGGTGCGCGCCGCGGTCTGGCACCGCACCGCCGAGAGCCGGTTGTCGGCGCGGGCCGCGTTCGCCGCCGCCACCCGGGGCGCCTGGCGCGCCGCCGGGGTGCGCGACGGCATCAGCGGCACCCTGGTGCCCGGCGCCCCGGCCACCTACGCCGTCTGGGACGCCGACGACTTCGAGATCGCCATCCCCGGCTCGGCGCCCGAGGCGCTGCGCTGGTCGATCGACCCGCGCTCGCTGGTCCCCGAGCTGCCGCGGCTGGCCCCCGGCGAGCCGCTGCCGCGCTGCCGACAGACGGTGCACCGAGGTGTCGTCATCCATGGCTGAGGCCCGCCGGGGGCGCGCGCTGCTGGCGTGGCTGCCCCGGCCGGCCGGAGCCGTCGCCGCCGGGGCACTGCTGTGCGCGGCGTTCCCGCCGCTGTCCTGGTGGTACGTCGCGCCGGTGGCGGTCGGGCTGCTGGCCTGGGTGCTCACCCACCCGGCCACCACCCGCGCCGGGGGCTTCGGCTACGGCCTGCTCTTCGGGCTGGCCTGCTACGTGCCTCTGCTGCCGTGGATCAGCGAGCTGGTCGGTGCGCTGCCCTGGCTGGCGCTGGCCGCGGTGCAGGCCCTGTTCTGCGGCCTGTTCGGGTGGGCCGCGACATGGCTGCGCGGGCTGCCCGGCTGGCCGGTGTGGTTCGCCGCGGCCTGGGTGGCGGTGGAGTGGCTGAAGTCGACCGTCCCGTTCGGCGGCTTCCCGTGGGGGGTCGTCGCGTTCAGCCAGACCGACGGCCCGCTGCTGGCGCTGGCCTGGCTGGGCGGGGCGCCGCTGGTGTCGTTCGCGGCGGTGTTCGCCGGCTTCGCCGGGGCCGCGCTGGTGGTCGAGGCGCTGCACTGGGCCCGCCACGAGTCCGGCGACGTCCCGCCGCGGGTGCTGCTGCCCGGCCTCGGGGTGGCGGCGGTGCTGCTGGCCACCGCGCTGGTGTGGCCGCAGGTGCGCCACGTCGGGCTGGTCGAGGACCGCCCGGTCACCGTCGCGGCCGTGCAGGGCAACGTGCCCCGGCTCGGCCTGGACTTCAACGCCCAGCGCCGCGCCGTGCTGGACAACCACGTCCGGGAGACGCTGCGGCTGGCCGCCGACGTGCGGGCCGGCCGCGCCCAGCAGCCCGCCGTGGTGATCTGGCCGGAGAACTCCTCCGACATCGACCCGCTGGTCAACGCCGACGCCGGCACCCAGATCAGCGCCGCCGCCGAGGCCGTCGCCGCGCCCATCCTGGTCGGCGGGGTGGTGCGCACCCCCGGCTACCGGCCGGACTACCCGGAGTCGACGAACTCGGTCATCGTGTGGAACCCGGGCACCGGCCCGGCCGACCGGCACGACAAGCGGATCGTGCAGCCGTTCGGGGAGTACCTGCCGTGGCGCGGCCTGTTCGCCCGGCTGTCGCCCTACGCCGAGCGGGCCGGTTACTTCGTCCCGGGCGACGGCGACGGGGTGGTCCGGGCCGCCGGGATCCCGATCGGGGTGACCACCTGCTGGGAGGTCATCTTCGACCGGGCCGCCCGGCAGTCGGTGCTGGCCGGGGCGCAGCTGCTGGCGGTGCCGACCAACAACGCCACCTTCGACGCGGCGATGAGCGAACAGCAGCTCGCGTTCGCGCGGCTGCGCGCGGTCGAGCACGGCCGCTACGCCGTCGTGGCGGGCACCGTCGGCATCAGCGCGGTGATCGCCCCGGACGGCCGCGTACTGGCCCGCACCGGCTTCTTCGAACCGGCCTACCTCGACGAACAGGTGCGGCTGCGCACCGAGCTCACCCCCGCCACCCGGTGGGGGCCGTGGGTGCAGGCGGCGCTGGTCGCCGTCGGGGTGGGCGCCGTGATCGCCGCCATACTGCACAATGGGGAATTCGTGCGCCGTCTGCGCACGAGCCCGACCACGTCAAAGGAGCGCAATGTCCACCGGTGAGCGAACCGACTCGGCGAGCACCGCGAAGCCGAGTCAACGCACGCTGGTCATCATCCCCACCTTCAACGAGCGGGAGAACCTGCCGCTGATCGTCGGGCGGGTGCACCGGGCGGCTCCACAGGTCCACGTCCTCATCGTCGACGACGGCAGCCCGGACGGCACCGGCGAACTGGCCGACGAGCTGGCCGCCGCCGACCCGGACCGGGTGCACGTCATGCACCGCACCAGCAAGGACGGGCTGGGCGCGGCCTACCTGGCCGGGTTCCGCTGGGGCCTGGGCCGCGGCTACACCGTGCTGGTGGAGATGGACGCCGACGGCAGCCACGCCCCCGAGGAGCTGCACCGGCTGCTCGACGCCGTCGACGCCGGCGCCGACCTGGCCATCGGCTCCCGCTACGTGCCGGGCGGCACGGTGCGCAACTGGCCGTACCGACGGCTGCTGCTGTCGCGCACCGCCAACACCTACTCGCGGCTGTTGCTCGGCGTGGGCATCAACGACATCACCGCCGGCTACCGCGCCTACCGGCGCGAGGTGCTGGAGAAGATCGACCTCGACGCGGTCGACTCCAAGGGGTACTGCTTCCAGATCGACCTGACCTGGCGCGCCATCAACCACGGCTTCACGGTGGTCGAGGTGCCGATCACGTTCACCGAGCGCGAGTTCGGCCAGTCCAAGATGAGCGGCTCCAACATCCGCGAGGCGATGATCAAGGTCGCCGAGTGGGGGATCCGGGGCCGGCTGGACCGGGCCCGCGGCATCGTGCGCTGACCGGGCCCGAACGCGAAAGGCCCCGGCCGATCGGCCGGGGCCTTTGTTTCCGTACGCTCAGCTGCCGGCGCCGCGCCGCTTGGTGCGCAGGATCTCCAGCCGCTCCTTGAGCAGCTCCTCGAGCTCCTCGATGGAGCGCCGCTCCAGCAGCATGTCCCAGTGCGTCCGCGGCGGCTTGGTCTTCTTCGGCTCCGGCGCGTCGCCCTCGAGCAGGACGCCCTCCTGGCCGTTGCGGCACAGCCAGGTGGTCGGGATCTCGGCGTCGTCGGCGAAGGTGACCTCGAAGATCTCGCCGCTCTCGGTGCGGTAGCGTGCGATCTGCCGCGGCGCCAGGTCGTGGTTGCGGTCGGTCTCGTAGCTCACAGCCCCGAGCCGACTCCCTCGCAGGACGCGATCAGCCATCGTCAACACTCCCTCGAAACCTTGTGTGCAGCCCGTTGTGTGCAGCCCGGAGGTTCAACGCACCGACTGCTCGCCGTGTTCCCGACTCGACCGACGATGATACGCGCCGGTGTCGGTCGCCCCGTTTACAGTCGGTGGACGTGGCACGCCGAGCGAAACCGCAGTCCTGCCGCTGGTGCGGGCGGGAGGTCCCGGATGCCGGGCTGGGCCGGCGCCGCCAGTACTGCCGGCAGTCCTGCCGCCAGCGCGCCTACGAGCAGCGCGCGCTGATGCGGGGTAGCTCGCTGCCGCCGGACGCGGTGGTGCTCACCGCCGACGAGGCCGCCGCGCTGTCCGACCGGGTCTACCAGGTGCGCTGCGCCGCCGAGGACGTCGCCACCGCGCTCGAGGAGGGTGCGGACCGCGACGAGCTGCGCCGGCTGTGCACCGAGCTGCTGGCCGCCGCCAAGGCCGCCGACGGCTGGCGCTGACCGGGTTCTGGGCGGCTTTTTCGTCAGGCCGAATCAAACCCTCGAAGCCGGCGCGGCGGCTGCCTAGCGTGACCGGCATCATGACCCTCGAGCCGACCGCATCCCGGGCCCGCTTCTTCTGGTTCCTGCCCACCGCCGGGGACAGCCGCTCGATCGTCGGTGCCTCGCACGCCTCGGCGGAGCTGCCCCGACCGGACGGCTACCGCGCCCCGGACCGGCGCTACCTGGCCGAGGTGGCCCGCGCCGCCGACCGGCTGGGCTTCGAGGGGGTGCTCACCCCGACCGGGACCTGGTGCGAGGACGCCTGGCTGACCGCGGCCACCCTGCTGGGCGAGACCGAGCGGCTGAAGTTCCTGGTGGCGTTCCGGCCCGGGCTGGTGCCGCCGACCCTGGCCGCCCAGCAGGCCGCCACCCTGCAGCGGTTCTCCGGCGGCCGGGTGCTGCTCAACGTCGTCACCGGCGGCGACGACGCCGAACAGCGCCGGTTCGGCGACTGGGTCGGCCACGACGAGCGCTACGCGCGCACCGCCGAGTTCCTGCACATCGTGTCCCGGGTGTGGCGGGGGGAGTCGGTCGACTACGTCGGCAGGTACTACAAGGTCGCCGACGCGCGGGTGTCCGAGCCGCCGGACCCGTTGCCGCGCATCTACTTCGGCGGCTCCTCCGAGCCCGCCCTGCCGGTCGCCGCCGAACATGCCGACGTCTACCTGACCTGGGGCGAACCGCCCGGGCCGGCCGCCGAGAAGATCGCCCGGGTGCGCGAGCTGGCCGCCCGGCGGGGCCGCGCGCCGCGGTTCGGCATCCGGCTGCACACCATCACCCGCGACACCGCGGCGGCGGCCTGGGCCGAGGCCGACCGGCTGGTCGCCGAGCTGCCGGCCGAGCAGATCGCCCGCGCCACCGCGCTGCACCTGCAGTCGCAGTCGGTGGGGCAGCGGCGGATGGCCGAACTGCACGGCGGCCGCACCGACCGGCTGGAGATCTACCCGAACCTGTGGGCCGGGGTCGGCCTGGTGCGCGGCGGGGCGGGCACCGCGCTGGTGGGCAGCCACGAGGAGGTCGCCGACCGCATCCTGGAGTACCACGCGCTGGGCTTCGACGAGTTCATCCTGTCCGGCTACCCGCACCTGGAGGAGGCGTACTGGTTCGCCGAGGGGGTGCTGCCGATCCTGCGCCGCAAGGGTGTGGCCTGAGCGCTCAGGCCGGGCGGCACCAGTACTTGCGGCCCACCCCGGCCGGCGGGTCGGTGGGCTGCAGGCAGCCGAACGGCTCGACACCGTCGGTGCTGAACCGCACCGCCGAGCGGTGCGCGTAGTTGATGCAGTACAGCCCGGCCAGATCCGACCGGCAGCGGTAGTCGCCGAACGCCAGTGACCGGCCGTAGGGCAGGTCCGGGCCGGTGCCGGCGTCGAACCGGCCCGGATCGCCGTGTACCGACCCGATCAGCAGCGTCGGCCCGTCGAAGTCGATCCAGTTGCCCTTCCACTCGCCGTACACGTCGTCCGGCGGTGCGGGCGGGTCGGCCAGCGTCACCAGGCAGGCCAGCGCGCCGCCGGCACGCCGGTCGGTCATGCAGTTGGCCATCCCGCCCGGGGTGACGAACGCGACGTCCTCGCCGAGGTCGGTGACCCGGCCCTCCCGGGTGGCGGTGTGGAACCGCGCCGGCTGGTCCGGTTCGCCCGCCTCGATCCAGGCCTGTACCTGCGCGATCGACGCCCCGGGTGCGGGCGGGGCGATCGGTGCGGCGGCGGTCGTGGTGGTCGGCGTCGGCCGGCCGCCGGACGGCGCCGGATCGGCCGCGCGGGGTTGGCCGGTGGTCGGCTGCGAGCACGCCACCAGCAGCAGGCCGGTGGCCACCACGACGACAAGGCGCATACCGGCCAGGCTAGCCGCGACACGCGAGGAGGCCGGTCAGGCGCGGCCGGGAACGTGTTCTACGGTCGAGCAATGCACGAACGCACGGTTCGGGTCACGATCGACTCCGGCACGATCGAGGGATTCACCCGTGACGGCGTGCACCGCTGGCGCGCCATCCCGTACGCCCGCCCGCCGGTGGGGCCGTTGCGCTTCCGCGCGCCGCAGCCGGTGCAGCCCTGGTCGGGGGTGCGGCCCTGCCACGGGTTCCGCTACTGCGCCCCGCAGCGCAAGGTGTACACCGCGCTCGGGCCGGGCCGGTTCCAGCCGATGAGCGAGGACTGTCTGACGCTCAACGTCACCGCCCCGGAGTGGACCCCGGAGCGGGCGCTGCCGGTGCTGGTGTTCATCCACGGCGGCGGCTACATCCTGGGCTCCTCGGCCACCCCGATCTACGACGGCGCATCGCTGGCCCGGCACGGCTGCGTGTTCGTGTCGGTGAACTACCGGCTGGGCGCGCTGGGCTGCCTGGACCTGTCGTCGCTGTCCACGCCCGAGGTGACCATCGAGGACAACCTGTTCCTGCGCGACCTGGTGGCCGCGCTGCGGTGGGTGCGCACCAACATCTCGGTGTTCGGCGGCGACCCGGACAACGTCACGATCTTCGGGGAGAGCGCCGGTGCGCACGCGGTGGCCACCCTGCTGGCCGTCCCGGAGGCCGCCGGCCTGTTCCACCGGGCGATCTCGGAGAGCCCGGCCGCCGGGCTGGCCGGCGACCCGCAGACCGCCGCACAGTACGCCAAGCGGTTCGCCGCGCTGCTCGGCGCCGACGAGTCCTCGGCGGCCGAGGCGCTGCTGGCCGCCCGCCCGGCCGACCTGGTGGTGGCGGTGGAGCAGCTGATCAAGCAGGGCGAGCAGGACATGCTCGGCGCGTTCGCGGTCGGGCCCACCTACGACACCGAGTACCTGCCGGTGGAGCCGGTGCAGGCGATGCGCACCGGCCGGGCCCACCCGGTGCCGCTCATCGTCGGGTCCAACGCCGAGGAGGGCCGCCTGTTCACCCGCTTCCTCAAGCTGCTGCCGATGAACCAGCCGGCCATCGAACGCCTGTTGGCGCGGGTGGATCCGCAAGTGCGGCAACGTATCCTGGCCGCCTATCCGGACTATCCGCGGCCCGAGGCGTGCGTGCGGCTGGGCGGGGACTTCGCCTTCGCCTCGGCGGTGTGGCAGATCGCCGAGGCGCACAGTGCCCACCAGCCGACCTACGTCTACCGCTACGACTTCGCCCCGCGGGCGCTGCACCTGGCCGGGCTGGGTGCCACCCACGCCATCGAGCTGTTCGCGGTGTTCGACGTCTACCGCACCGGCTTCGGCCGGCTGCTCACCGCGGCCGGCGACCGCCGGGCCGCGCTGCGGGTCAGCGACGAGGTGCAGGCCCGCTGGCGCGAGTTCGCCCGCTCCGGGCAGCCCGGCCGGGACTGGCCGCGCTACTCGGCCGACCAGCGGGCGGTGCTGGTGTTCGACCGGCGGCCCCGGGTGGAGCACGACCCGAACGCCGAACGGCGGGCGGCCTGGGCGGATTTCACCCTGGTTTGACAGTCGTCAACATTTCCGTTCAAAACGACCTCGGGCCGTGCGGCGGGTGCCTATCGTGATCGCGTGCAGCACACCGTGAACCGGGTCATCGAACGTCCCGACGAACTGTCCGCCGAGTGGTTGACCACCGTCCTGTCCGCCGGTACCGTCGCCGGCTTCGACTACGAACGGATCGGCACCGGCCAGATGAGCGAGTGCTACCGGGTGCGGTTGCGCTACGCCGCGGGCAGCGGTCCGTCCTCGGTGGTGCTGAAGGTGGCCGCCAGCGACCCGACCAGCCGGCAGACCGGGCTGGCGATGGGGCTCTACGAGCGGGAGGTGCGGTTCTACACCGACATCGCGCCCCGGCTGTCGGACGGGCCGATCGCGCCCTGCTACCACGCCGCCTACGACCCCGACACCGGCGCCTTCGACCTGCTGCTCGGCGACGCCGCCCCGGCCCAGGTCGGTGACGAGATCCGCGGTGCCACAGCCGAAGAGGCCGTACTCGCGCTGACCCAGCTGGGGCGGGTGCACGGCCCGCTGCTGGGCCGCGACGCGCTGTCCGACGCGGCCTGGCTGGACCGCGACGCCCCGATCAACCAGGCGCTGATCGGCGCGCTGTGGGCCGGGTTCCGCGACCGCTACGGCGACCGCATCACCGACGACCAGCGCCGGGTGTGCGAGCGGCTGGTCGCCTCGTTCGACGCCTGGCTGGCCACCGAGAAGGCCACCGCGCTGCCCGGCCTGGTGCACGGCGACTACCGACTGGACAACATGCTGTTCGGGCGGGACGGCGCCGACCGGCCGCTGACCGTGGTGGACTGGCAGACCGTCACCCGCGGCCCGGCGCTGACCGACGTCGCCTACTTCATCGGCTGCGCGCTGCCGACCGAGACCCGCCGCGCCCACTACGACGACCTGCTGCGCGCATACCACGCCGGGCTCGGCCCGGATCCGGCGCTGACTCTCGACGAGGTGCGCGAGGGGGTGCGCCGGGAGGCGTTCTTCGGCGTGACGATGGCCGTCGTGTCGGCGATGCTGGTGGAGCGCACCGAGCGCGGCGACGAGATGTTCCTGACCATGCTGGAGCGGCACTGCAGCCACGTGCTCGACACCGACGCGCTGGACGTGCTGCCCGCCCCGACGACCCCCGAGCCGCTGCGGCCGGAGCCGGCCGACGAGGAGGACCACCCGGCCACCGGCGATGCCCTGTTCAATGAGAGCTGGTACTTCGACTTCGTCGATCCCGCACAGGATCTCGGCGGCTGGGTGCGGCTCGGGCTGATGCCCAACGCCGGGCAGGCGTGGGTCAACGCGCTGCTGTGCGGCCCGGACATGCCGACCTACGCGATCGCCGAGTTCGACGCCCCGCTGCCCGAGGACTTCCACCGGACCCGAACCGGCACAACCGAACTCACCATGGAGGCGACCGAACCGCTGCGCACCTACCGGGTGGCGGTGCGGGGCCGCGGCCGGGCCTACGACGACCCGGCCGCCCTGCTCGCCGGCGGCACCGGCCGGGAGGTCGAGCTGGAGATGGAGCTGGAGTTCACCACCGTCGGGGTGCCCTACCAGTACCGCATCACGCCCCGCTACGAGATCCCGTGCACGGTGACCGGCACGGTCCGCGCCGACGGGCGCAGCTGGCGGCTGGCGGCGGTGCCCGGCCAGCGCGACCACTCCTGGGGGGTGCGCGACTGGTGGGGGATGGAGTGGGTGTGGAGCGCGCTGCACCTCGACGACGGCACCCACCTGCACGGGGTGGACGTGCGCATCCCCGGCGCGCCGCCGCTGGGGGTGGGCTACGCCCAGCGCGAGGGTGAACCGCTGGTGGAGCTGACCGGGGTGACCGCGCAGGCCGAGTTCGCCGACTCCGGGCTGCCGTCATCGACCGCCATCGCGCTGCAGCCGATCGAGCTGACCGCCACCGTCGACATCCGCGGCCTGGCCCCGGTGCGGCTGGTCTCGCCCGACGGCAAGGTCGCGCAGTTCCCGCGCGCCTGGGCGGCGGTCACCACCAGCGACGGCCGCACCGGCCACGGCTGGGTGGAGTGGAACCGCGTCGTCGGCTGACCCACCCCCCATCTCCCGCGAGCGACCGTGTCTGCACGGCGACACGCCGGGCCGGGGTGGCACGATCCGGTCGCTCGGGCAAGCTTGAGCGCCATGGTGGTGCTCAAGTCCGTGCTGCTGTTCCTGTTCGCCGCGCTGCTGGAGATCGGCGGCGCCTGGCTGGTCTGGCAGGGCGTGCGGGAACACCGCGGCTGGCTGTTCGTCGGGCTCGGCGTGCTCTCGCTGGGCGCCTACGGCTTCGTCGCCGCGTTCCAGCCCGACGCCCACTTCGGCCGGGTGCTGGCCGCCTACGGCGGGGTGTTCATCGCCGGATCGCTGGTCTGGGGCATGGTCGCCGACGGGTTCCGGCCCGACCGCTGGGACGTCGCCGGTGCCCTGGTCTGCCTGCTCGGCGTCGCGCTCATCATGTACGCCCCGCGGTAGGGGCTAGAGGTGGGCCGAGTCGTCGTCGAGGTCGTCGCGGGACAGCCCCATCGGGGTGACCGCCGGCACGTCGCCAGCCGCCACCACCGCCCGGGTCAGCGGTGTGAGCGCCCGGAACAGCGTCTCCACCTCGTCGTCGGTGAGCGCGTCGAGCGCGGCGAGGGCCAGTTCGTCGGTGCGGTCCTCGATGCGCTGCTTGAGCGCCGCACCCGCGGCGGTGAGCGCACCCGAGTCGTCCAGCAGCCCACGCTCGGCCAGCCCGGCGCACACCTGCGCCCACTGCGCCTCGTCGTAGTCGCGGCTGCGCATGATCATCTCCCGCGGCACCCGGCCGGCCGCGGCATGCAGCACGTTGCACTCCCGGCCGCTGACACCCTCGGCCACCAGCACCGCCACATGCCCGTCGCCGCGGTGCTCGCGCAGCAGCGTGGTGGCGTGCCAGAGCCGGGCCAGCGGTTGCTCCGGCCAGTCCAGCGCCAGGTTCGCCGCGAACAGCGGCCGCCCGTCGACCGGGGCGGCCACCGCCGCCCTGGCCGCCAGATCGGCTGCGGTGCGGACGGATTCGTCGTCGTCGCGCAGCCCGTACCGGTGCAGCGCGGCCACCGCGGTCGCCAACCGGGTACGCAGCACGGCGGCGGGCGGGGCGATCTCCCAGGCCGCCGGCAGCGCCTTGGCCACCCGGTGCGCGGCGAAGTTGTAGAACACCGCGGCCACCACCTCCGCCGGCACCGGGCCCAGCGGTGCGGACCGGGCGGCGAAGTAGCCCGCCCAGAACCCGCGGTAGCCGAGCGCCTCGAGGCCGGCGCGGGCCTCCGGGGTGAAGTAGGTGACGCCGTGCACGGGTTCGAACCGGTCGAAGAAGCGGCGGGCCAGCCGGGCCGTCCTACCGCCAACCGTTCCACCCATGTCCCGCAGTCAATACCCGGCGGCGGGCACGCAGGTACGGAATGCTGTGTGATGTCATGCACATTCGGCTGACGGCACCGCCGGTCGTGGTGATGGGCGTCGCCGGCGCGGGCAAGTCCGTGGTGGGTGCGGCGCTGGCGCGGCGGCTCGGGGTGCCGTTCGCCGACGCCGACGATCTGCACCCGGCGGCCAACATCGCCAAGATGGCGGCCGGCCGGCCGCTCGACGACGCCGACCGCCGGCCGTGGCTGGACGCGGTCGGTCGCTGGCTGGCCGCCCACCGCGACGGCGGGGTGATGGCCTGCTCGGCGCTGCGCCGCCGCTACCGCGACCGGCTGCGCCGATGCTGTCCCGATGTCGAATTCGTCCACCTGTCCGGCCCGTTCGCGCTCATCGCGAGCCGGGTGGCGAACCGGCCGGACCATTTCATGCCGGCCGCGCTGCTGCGGTCGCAGTTCGAGACCCTCGAGCCGCTCGAACCCGACGAGGCCGGGCTGACCGTCGCCCTGGACCGTCCCGCGGGAGCGCCGCTCGCCGTCGACGAGATCGTCGCACTGTGCCTGGACCGGTACCGCCGCTGACGTGGCGTCAGTGCCGGCGGCGGAGTTCCCGGCGGGCCACGTCGGCCAGGTGCCCGCTGCGATCGCGCGCGGTCGCGGAGAGCTCGGGTGCCTTTTCGCGGGCCACCTCGGCGAGCTCGGCGCCGCGTTCGCGCGCCACGGCGGCGAGCTCGGGTGCCTTTTCGCGGGCCACCTCGGCCAGTTCCGCGCCGCGCTCCCGGACGACCGCGGCGAGCTCCGGGGCCTTTTCCCGCACCACCGCGGCAAGCGCCGCTCCGTGTTCCTTGGTCGCGGTCGCAAGCGCCGCTCCGTGCACCTTCGTCGCCGTGGCTCCGGCCTGCAGGCCGTGTTCCAGCTTCTCCACCAGCGGGTGCTCGGTCACCGGCGCATCCCCGCCCGGCAGCGCCGCACCGACCTTTGCGGCGGCCCGGCGGCTGCGCCAGGCCAGCGACGGCCGGCCCTCGGTGTCCACCGCGGCGATGATCAGCCCGCCCAGCAGGCTCACCTCGGTCAGGAAGGCCCGGCGCTCGTCGGCCTTGCGCTGCGGGTCGGTCTCGGTCCAGAACGGGTGCCCGGCCAGTCCACCGGGCACCAGCGACGCCGCCAGCACCGCCGAGGCCAGGCGCGGGGCCCGGCCGAGGGCCAGCAGCGCCCCGCCGGCGATCTGCACGGCGCCGGTGACCTTGGCGACCAACTCGGCGTCGGCGGGCACTTTCTCGCCCACCGGGCCGGGCAGTCGGCTGAGTCCCTCCAGTGCCGGGCGGGCCGCATCGGCGGCGGGTTTGGTGCTGCGCAGGGTATCGATGCCACGGCCGATGAACACCGCGGACAACATCGGGCGGGCGATGCGACGGATCAACATGCCGCCGGGGTTCCCCCGCGCGGACCGCGGCAAACCGGCTAGCAGCGTTTCGACAGGGGCAGCGCCACCCAGAACACGCCCAGCGCCAGCAGTGCGCACCCGCCGGCGATCGCCGCGGCGGTCGGCCCGAGCACCATCTGGAACACCAGGGTCGCCACCCCGGCCAGGGTCAGCCCCAACAGCGCCAGCCCGACCATCGCCAGCCGGTGCGAGGTGGCCACCAGCACCGCCAGCTTGCGGCGCCGGAACAGGAAGCGGTGCATGCCCACCGGCGCCACCATCAGGATCGTCGCGCCCAGCGAGCACGACACCGTGATCAGGTACACCAGCCGGGTCGGGCCGGTGACCGCCTCGAAGCCGTCGGCGAACGGCAGGGTGAGCAGGAACCCGGTCAGCAGCGCCACCCCGGTCTGCAGCACCCGCAACTCCTGCAACAGGTTCGCCCAGTTCCGGTCCAGGCGCTGCAACTCCGTCTCGTGGCGTTCCGGATCCCATCCGGCCGGGACGTCCGCGGGCTCGTGGCGCACCCGTCGATTCTCCCAGCCCCCGCCACCGCGGGGCGGTGACGGAGCCTGCCCGGCCGAGAATGGAGGGGTGAACTTCGACTGGGAGGATCTCGCGCCGGGGGTGCGGCGCTGCCGGCTGCCGTTCTGCGACGTCACCGTGGGTGCGGTCAGCGGGGCGACGGGCACCCTGCTCGTCGACGCCGGCACCACGCTCGCCGAGGCGGCCGCCCTGGCCGCCGACCTCGACGCCCTCGGGGTGGCGCCGGTGGGCCATGTGGTGCTCACCCACAACGATTTCGACCACGTCCTCGGGGCCGCCGGGTTCCCCGCGGCCACCGTGTACTGCGCGCCCGAGGTGGCGGCCACCCTGCTGCACGGCGGCCCGCGGCTGCGCCAGGAGGCGCTGCACTACGACGCCGACGCCGACGAGCTCGACCGCACCCTGGCGGCCCGGCGCGTCCCGGCCCGCACCGTCCGGCAGACCGTCATCGGGCTGGGCGGGGTCACCATCGCCGTCACCCACCCGGGCCGCGGCCACACCGACCACGACCTGGTCGCCGTGGTGCGCGGCAGCGGCCGCACCGTGGTGTTCTGCGGCGACCTGGTCGAGGAGTCCGGCGCTCCCTCGGTGGAGGCCGACTCCGACCCCGCCGCCTGGCCGGCCACCCTGGCGCGGGTGCTGCAACTCGGCGGGCCCGATGCCGTCTACGTGCCCGGACACGGCGCGACCGTCGACGCGGACTTTGTGCAACGCCAGGCACAGTGGCTCTCCGAGCGGTCGGTGACGGACGGCGGTCCCGCCGCCGGCTCTGGCATGCTGGGCCTATGACCGATCAGCCATCGTTCGGCCACGGCCCGCAGGACGACACCCCCGGCGCCGGCTACCAGCCGCCGTACCCGGGCGGGTACCCGCCCCCGTACGGCGACCCGCTGGCGCCCTACGGCCGCCACCCGATCACCGGCGAGCCGCTGTCGGACAAGTCCAGGGCGCTGGCCGGGCTGCTGCAGCTGATCGGACTGTTCGGCTTCGCCGGGATCGGCCGGATCTACCTGGGCTACGTCGGTTTCGGTATCGCCCAGCTCGTCGTCGGCATCCTCACCTGCGGTATCGGCGCGGTGATCTGGGGCGTCATCGACGCCGTGCTCATCCTCACCGACCGGGTCCGCGACCCGCTGGGGCGCCCGCTGCGCGATGGACTCTGAGGCGCGGGTGACCCGGCGCCGCGCCGGGATCCTCGCGGGCGGGCTGCTCGCGGCGGCCGGCCTGGCCTACGTCGGGCTGGCCGACCCCCGCGCGCCCGGGTTCCTGATCCCGCCCTGCCCGCTGCACGCCCTCACCGGCTGGTACTGCCCGGGCTGCGGCGGGGTGCGGATGACCCACGACCTGCTGCACGGTGATCTTGCGGCGGCGTTGAGCGACAACGCCTTTCTACTGCTCGGCGGTCCGGCGCTGGCGGCGTGGCTGCTTGTCCGGCACCGCCGGGGCCGGCCAGTGCCGGTGCTGCCGGTGCTCGTCACCGTCGCGGTGGCCGCCCTGGCCTGGGCGGTGCTGCGCAATCTCCCCGGGTTCGGCCTGGTCCCGGCCTGAGGGCGGCGCTCGCGCCGCTGGTACACTGAAGTGCCTGGGCCGGCGCAGTCCCGGTGAAGAAGTCTCGATCTCTTCGGTGACTGTGGAGGTGCCCGCTCGTGCTGTTCTCGGCGTTCCCAAAGGCACAGGGCCTGTACGACCCCGCCAACGAGGCGGATTCCTGCGGTGTGGCCATGGTGGCCGACATCCGCGGCCGGCGTTCGCACGCCATCGTCGCCGACGCGCTGGTCGCGCTCGAGCACCTCGACCACCGCGGCGCGGCCGGCTCCGAGCCCAACAGCGGTGACGGCGCCGGCATCCTGCTGCAGCTGCCGGTCGAGATGTTCCGGGCGGTGGTCGACTTCGAGCTGCCCGCGCCGACCGCCGACGGCCACAACACCTTCGCCGCCGGCATCTGCTTCCTGCCGCAGGATCCGTTCGCGCGCAACGAGGCCCGCGAGCGCATCGAGGCCATCGCCGCCGAGGAGCGGCTGGAGGTGCTCGGCTGGCGGGAGCTGCCGGTCGATCCCGACGGCGCCGAGGTGGGCCGGACCGCGCGCGGCTGCATGCCCTACATGGCGCAGCTGTTCGTCGCCGCACCGGACCGGGTCGGCGGCATCGACCTGGACCGGCGGGTCTACCCGCTGCGCAAGCGCGCGGAGAAGGAGCTCGCGGTCTACTTCCCGACGCTGTCGGCCCGCACCATCGCCTACAAGGGCATGCTGACCACCACCCAGCTGCCGGCGTTCTTCCCGGACCTGCGCGACGAGCGGTGCACCAGCGCCATCGCCATCGTGCACAGCCGGTTCTCCACCAACACGTTCCCGTCCTGGCCGCTGGCTCACCCGTTCCGGTTGATCGCCCACAACGGCGAGATCAACACCGTGCGCGGCAACCGCAACCGGATGCACGCCCGGGAGGCCATGCTGGCCAGCGACCTCATCCCCGGGGACCTCGAGCGGCTGTACCCGATCTGCACCCCGGACGCCTCCGACTCGGCGTCCTTCGACCAGGTGCTCGAGTTGCTGCACCTCGGTGGCCGCAGCCTGCCGCACGCGGTGATGATGATGATCCCCGAGGCGTGGGAGAACAACCCCGACATGGACCCCGCCCGGCGGGCGTTCTGGAAGTTCCACGCCTCGCTCATGGAGCCCTGGGACGGCCCGGCCTGCGTCACCTTCACCGACGGCACCCTGGTCGGAGCGGTGCTGGACCGCAACGGATTACGGCCCGGCCGCTGGTGGCGTACGGTCGACGGCCGGGTGGTCCTGGCCAGCGAGAGCGGGGTGCTCGACATCCCGTCGGCGCAGGTGGTCGCCAAGGGCCGGCTGGAGCCGGGCAAGATGTTCCTGGTCGACACCGCCGCCGGGCGCATCGTCTCCGACGAGGAGATCAAGGACCAACTGGCCAAGGCCGAGCCGTACGAGGAGTGGCTCTACGCCGGGCTGGTCGACCTGGCCGCGCTGCCGGAGCGCCGGCGGGTGCTGCCCAACCACGACTCGGTGGTGCGCCGCCAGATCGCCTTCGGCTACACCGAGGAGGAGCTGCGGGTGCTGCTCACCCCGATGGCGGCCACCGGCAACGAGCCGCTCGGGTCGATGGGCACCGACACCCCGATCGCGGTGCTGTCCAAGCGGTCCCGGCTGCTCTACGACTACTTCGTGCAACTGTTCGCGCAGGTGACCAATCCGCCGCTGGACGCCATCCGCGAGGAGGTGGTCACCTCGATGGCCCGCGTCATGGGGCCCGAGCAGAACCTGCTCGCCCCCACCGCGGCGTCCTGCCGGCAGATCACGCTGCGCTGGCCGGTGCTCGACAACGACGAGCTCAACAAGATCGTCCACATCAACGACGACGGCGACCACCCCGGCCTGCGCTGCGAGGTGCTGCGCGCGCTCTACGACGTGGAGCGCGGCGGGGCGGGGCTGGCCGACGCCCTCGAGGAGCTGCGGCACCGGGCCAGCGAGGCGATCGCCGCCGGGGCCCGCACCCTGGTCATCTCCGACCGCGACTCCGACCACACCCGCGCGCCGATCCCGTCGCTGCTGGCGGTCTCGGCGGTGCACCACCACCTGATCCGCACCAAGGAGCGCACCAAGGTCGCCCTGGTGGTGGAGAGCGGCGACGCCCGCGAGGTGCACCACATCGCCATGCTGATCGGGTTCGGCGCCGCGGCGGTCAACCCCTACCTGGCGTTCGAGTCCATCGAGGACCTGATCCGGGAGAACGAGCTCACCGGCATCGACCCCGCCACCGCCGTGCGCAACTACGTCAAGGCGCTCGGCAAGGGCGTGATGAAGGTGATGAGCAAGATGGGCATCTCCACCGTCGCGTCCTACACCGCCGCGCAGGCGTTCGAGGCCATCGGGCTCGACGAGCAGGTGATCGCCGAGTACTTCACCGGAACCCCGCACCAGCTCGGCGGCATCGGGCTCGACGAGATCGCCGAGGAGGTGCGGATGCGGCACCGCCGGGCCTACCCGGAGAACCCGACCCGGCGGGTGCACCGGCGGCTCGAGGTGGGCGGCGAGTACGCCTACCGGCGCGAGGGCGAGCTGCACCTGTTCACCCCGGAGGTGGTGTTCCTGCTGCAGCACTCCACCCGCACCGGCCGCTTCGACGTGTTCCGCAAGTACTCCGAGGAGGTCGACGAGCTGTCCCGGCGCGGCGGCACGCTGCGCGGGCTGTTCACCTTCCGCACCGGGGTGCGCCCGCCGGTGCCGATCGAGGAGGTGGAGCCGGCCGGCGAGATCGTCAAGCGGTTCTCCACCGGCGCGATGAGCTACGGCTCGATCTCCGCCGAGGCCCACGAGACGATGGCGATCGCGATGAACACCCTGGGGGCGCGGTCGAACTCGGGCGAGGGCGGCGAGGACTCCGAGCGGCTGCGGGACCCGCTGCGGCGCAGCGCGATCAAGCAGGTCGCCTCCGGCCGGTTCGGAGTGACCAGTGAGTACCTGGTCAACGCCACCGACATCCAGATCAAGATAGCCCAGGGCGCGAAACCCGGTGAGGGCGGCCAGCTTCCGGGTCACAAGGTGTACCCGAGCGTGGCCAAGACCCGGCACTCCACCCCCGGGGTGGGGTTGATCAGCCCGCCGCCGCACCACGACATCTACTCGATCGAGGACCTCGCGCAGCTGATCCACGACCTGAAGAACGCCAACGACAAGGCGCGCATCCACGTCAAGCTGGTCAGCAGCATCGGGGTGGGCACGGTGGCGGCCGGGGTGGCCAAGGCGCATGCCGATGTGGTGCTCATCTCCGGGCACGACGGCGGCACCGGCGCGGCCCCGCTGACCAGCCTCAAGCACGCCGGCGCGCCGTGGGAGATAGGCCTGGCCGACACCCAGCAGACGTTGCTGCTCAACGGATTGCGCGACCGCATCACCGTGCAGTGCGACGGCGGCCTGCGCACCGCCCGCGACGTGGTGGTGGCGATGCTGCTCGGCGCCGAGGAGTTCGGGTTCGCCACCGCGCCGTTGGTGGTGGCCGGCTGCATCATGATGCGGGTCTGCCACCTGGACACCTGCCCGGTGGGCGTGGCCACCCAGAACCCCGAGCTGCGCAAGCGGTTCACCGGCAAGCCGGAGTTCGTGCGGAACTTCTTCGAGTTCATCGCCGAGGACGTCCGCCGCTACCTCGCCGAGCTCGGGTTCCGCAGCGTCGACGAGGCGGTCGGCCACGCCGAGCTGCTCGACACCGCCGCGGGCGTGGCGCACTGGAAGAGCCGCGGCATCGACCTGTCCCGGCTGTTCACCGTGCCCGCCGAGGCCGCCGACGGCCCGCGCCGCAAGGTGCGCGAGCAGGACCACGGGTTGGACAAGGCGCTGGACCGCACCCTCATCGCGCTGGCCGAGGGCGCCCTGGAGGACGCCCACCCGGTGCGGCTGGAGCTGCCGGTGCGCAACGTCAACCGCACCGTCGGCACCATGCTCGGCGCGGAGGTCACCCGCCGCTACGGCGCGGCCGGGCTGCCCGACGACACCATCCACATCACGCTGACCGGCTCGGCCGGCCAGTCGCTGGGCGCGTTCCTGCCGCCGGGCATCACCATCGACCTCGTCGGCGACGCCAACGACTATGTGGGCAAAGGGCTTTCCGGCGGCCGGGTGATCGTGCGGCCGCCCGACGACGTGCTGTTCCTGCCGGAGGAGCACGTCATCGCCGGCAACACCCTGCTCTACGGCGCCACCTCCGGCGAGGTGTTCCTGCGCGGCCGGGTGGGGGAGCGGTTCTGCGCCCGCAACTCCGGCGCGCTGGCCGTCGTCGAGGGGGTGGGCGACCACGCCTGCGAGTACATGACCGGGGGCCGGGTGGTGGTGCTCGGCCGCACCGGCCGCAACATGGCCGCCGGCATGTCCGGCGGCATCGCCTACGTGCTCGGCCTGGACCCGGCCCGGGTCAACACCGAGATGGTCAGCCTGCAGCGGCCCGACCCGGAGGACCTGAGCTGGCTGCACGGCGTGGTCAGCCGCCACCTGGCCTACACCGGCAGCTCGGTGGCCCGCTCGCTCCTGGACGACTGGCCCCGGCGCAGCGCCGCGTTCACCAAGATCATGCCCGTCGACTACGAGCGGGTGCTGCAGGCCACCCGGCTGGCCGAGGCCGAGGGGCGTGACGTCGACACCGCGATCATGGAGGCCAGCCGTGGCTGATCCCACCGGTTTTCTGAAAGTGCGCCGCGCCGACGCGCCCAAGCGGCCGGTCGACGAGCGGGTGGGCGACTGGCGGGAGATCTACGCCCGCCAGGACCTGGCCACCCGCGCCGCCGAGGTAGCCGAGCAGGCCCGCCGGTGCATGGACTGCGGAATCCCGTTCTGCCACTCCGGATCCGCGGGCTGCCCACTGGGCAACCTGATCCCGGAGTGGAACGACCTGGTGCGCCGGGGCCGTTGGGCCGCCGCCGCTGACCGGTTGCACGCCACCAACAACTTCCCGGAGTTCACCGGGCGGCTGTGCCCGGCGCCGTGCGAGGCGGCCTGCGTGCTGTCCATCGCCGAGGAGACCACCAGCGGCGCGGTCACCATCAAGCGCATCGAGCACACCATCGCCGATCAGGCCTGGGCGCTGGGGCTGGTGCAGCCCCGGCCGGCCGCGGTGAGCACCGGCCGGTCGGTCGCGGTGGTCGGGTCCGGCCCGGCCGGGCTGGCCGCCGCCCAGCAGCTCACCCGGGCCGGGCACCAGGTGACCGTCTACGAGCGCGACGACCGGCTCGGCGGGCTGATGCGCTACGGCATCCCCGAGTACAAGCTGGAGAAGGCCACGCTCAACCAGCGGCTGGCGCAGATGCGCGCCGAGGGCACCCGGTTCGTCACCGAGTGCGAGGTCGGGGTGGACCTCTCGGTGGAGCAGCTGCGCGCCCGCCACGACGCGGTGGTGCTGGCGGTCGGCGCGCTGCGGGCCCGCGACCACGAGGTGCCCGGGCGCCGGCTCAAGGGCGTGCACCTGGCCATGGAGCACCTGGTGCCGGCCAACCGGGAGTGCGAGGGCGACGGGCCCAGCCCGGTGTCGGCGGCGGGCAAGCACGTGGTGATCATCGGCGGCGGCGACACCGGCGCGGACTGCCTGGGCACCGCGCACCGGCAGGGCGCGCTGTCGGTCACCCAGCTCGACTACAACCCCGAGGCGCCGGAGCGGCGCGACGAGGTGCGCAACCCGTGGCCGACCTGGCCGCTGGTGCTGCGCACCAAGCTGTCGCCGGCCCACGACGAGGGCGGCGAGCGGCGCCACCAGGTCGCGGTGCAGCGCTTCCTGGGCGACGCCGACGGCCACGTCCGCGCGGTGGAGGTCGCCGAGGTGCGGGTGCAGCGCGACGCCGACGGTCGGCGGGTCATCACCCCGGTCGGCCCGCCCTTCGAGATCCCGTGCGATCTGGCCCTGCTGGCCATCGGCTTCGAGGGGGTCGAGCACATGCCGCTGCTCGACGGGCTCGGCATCGGGCTGAACCGGCGCGGGGTGATCCCGTGCGGGCCGGACTGGCAGACCGACGTCGAGGGGGTGTTCGTCTGCGGCGATGCCCACCGCGGGGCGTCGCTGATCGTGTGGGCGATCGCCGAGGGGCGCAGCGCCGCGCACGCCGTCGACACCTACCTGATGGGGGAGTCCGACCTGCCCGCGCCGGTGCGGCCGGGCGCGGTGCCCCTGACGGTTATCTGAAACGATTCGGAGACTATGCTGAGGCGTCGTGACTAGGCGCGGAAAGATCGTCTGTACGCTCGGCCCGGCCACCTCCAGCGACGAGATGGTGCTGGCCCTGGTCGAGGCCGGAATGGACGTCGCCCGGCTGAATTTCAGCCACGGCGACTACCCCGACCACGAGGCCGCCTACAAGCGGGTCCGGGCGGCCGCGGAGCAGACCGGCCGCGCCGTGGGCATCCTGGCCGACCTGCAGGGCCCCAAGATCCGGCTGGGCCGGTTCACCGACGGTTCGGCCTACTGGGCCACCGGGGAGACCGTGCGCATCACCGTCGAGGACTGCCCCGGCACCCACGACCGGGTGTCCACCACCTACAAGCAGCTCGCCGACGACGCCGCCCCGGGCGACCGGCTGCTCGTCGACGACGGCAAGGTGGCCCTCGTCGTCGACGCCGTCGAGGGCCCCGACGTGGTGTGCAAGGTGGTCGAGGGCGGCCCGGTCAGCAACAACAAGGGGCTGTCGCTGCCCGGCATGAACGTGTCGGTGCCGGCGCTGTCCGGCAAGGACGTCGACGATCTCGAGTTCGCGCTGAAGCTGGGCGTGGACATGGTCGCGCTGTCGTTCGTGCGGTCGCCGGCCGACGTCGAGCTGGTGCACGAGGTGATGGACCGGGTGGGCCGCCGGGTCCCGGTGATCGCCAAGCTGGAGAAGCCCGAGGCCGTCGACAATCTCGAGGCCATCGTGCTGGCGTTCGACGCGATCATGGTCGCCCGCGGCGACCTGGGCGTGGAGCTGCCGCTGGAGGAGGTGCCGCTGGTCCAGAAGCGCGCCATCCAGATGGCAAGGGAGAACGCCAAACCCGTCATCGTCGCCACCCAGATGCTGGAGTCGATGATCGACAACGCCCGGCCCACCCGGGCCGAGGCGTCCGACGTCGCCAACGCGGTGCTCGACGGTGCCGACGCGGTGATGCTGTCCGGGGAGACCTCGGTGGGCAAGTACCCGCTGGAGGCGGTGCGCACCATGGCGCGCATCATCGAGGCGGTCGAGGACAACTCGACCGCGGCACCGCCGCTGACCCACGTGCCGCGCACCAAGCGCGGGGTGATCTCCTACGCCGCCCGCGACATCGGCGAACGGCTGGACGCCAAGGCGCTGGTCGCGTTCACCGAGTCCGGTGACACCGTGCGCCGGCTGGCCCGGCTGCACACCCCGCTCCCGCTGCTGGCGTTCACCGCGGTGCCGGAGGTGCGCAACCAGCTGGCGCTGACCTGGGGCACCGAGACGTTCATCGTCCCCAAGATCCAGACCACCGACGGCATGATCCGGCAGGTCGACAAGTCGCTGCTGCAGCTGGGCCGCTACAAGCGCGGCGACCTGGTGGTCATCGTCGCGGGTGCTCCGCCAGGCACAGTAGGCTCGACGAACATGATCCACGTCCACCGGATCGGCGAGGACGACCACATGTAGGGAGGCGCGGTTTTGGCGAGCAGCTCGGATTTCGAAGAACTGCTGGCGATTCTGGAGCTCAACCGCGTCGACGACGACACCTTCCTCGGCTCGCATCCGAGCCGGAACCCGGTGCGCACCTTCGGCGGCCAGCTGATGGCCCAGGCGTTCGTCGCCGCCGGGCGTACGGTGCCGGCGAAGATCCCGCCCAGCGCGCTGTCGGTGCACTTCATCGCCGGCGGCGACCCGGCGCGCGACCTGGAGTTCAAGGTGGTGCGGCTGCGCGACGAACGCCGGTTCGCCAACCGGCGGGTCGACGTCACCCAGGATGGGGAGCTGCTGGCCACCGCGTTGGTGTCCTACCTGGTCGGTGGCCGCGGGCTGGAGCACAACATCCCGATCCCGGACGTGCCCGATCCGGACACCCTGCCGCCCATCGACGAGCTGCTGCGCGGCTACGAGGAGACCGTGCCCCAGTTCGTCAACGCGCTGCGGCCGGTGGAGTGGCGCTACACCAACGACCCGGCCTGGGTGATGCGGGACAAGGGCGAGCAGCTCGACCACAACCGGGTGTGGCTGAAGACCCGCGGCCCGATGCCCGACGACCCGGTGCTGCACGCCGCCGCGCTGGTGTACTCGTCGGACACCACGGTGCTGGACTCGATCATCACCACCCACGGGCTGTCCTGGGGGTTCGACCGAATCTTCGCGGTCACCGTCAACCACTCGGTGTGGTTCCACCGCCCGATCCGGTTCGACGAGTGGGTGCTCTACTCGACGTCCTCACCGGTGGCGGCCGACTCGCGCGGACTGGGCACCGGGTACTTCTTCGACCGCGCCGGCGCGGTACTGGCCACCGTGGTGCAGGAGGGCATCGTCAAGCACTTCCCGGGCCGGTAGCGCCGGCGGCGCTCAGCGCCGCGGCGTGGGGGTGACCCCGAACTCGTGCTCGACGCGGTCGGTGAACCGCTGCCGGCACTCCTGCTGGGCGGCGGTGTCGTTGCCGGCCTCGCGCAGGCAGGACACCAGATCGCCGACGCCGGCCTCGCGCAGCACCCCGACCCACACCGCGGCGAACACCAGCCCGCCGACGACGGCGAGCACCCCGAGCACGGTGCCGGCGATGGCCAGCGGTCCGTTGTCGGCCTGCCCGCGGCGCACCCGCCGGTAGCCGAGCACGCCGAGCACGACCGCGACCAGGCCCGCGAGGATGCCGCCGAGCACGGTCCACACGAACAACAGGGCGACCACGCCGACGATCAGCGCACCGATACCCAGCCCGTTGGCCGGCCGCGGCGGGGGCGGCACCGGGTACCCCGGTACCGGGTAGCCGGGTGCGGGCGGCCCGGGCGGGTAGGCGCCCGGCGGATAGCCCGGGTAACCACCGTACGGCTGGCCCGGCGGCGGATAGCCGCCCGGATACGCCCCGTACGGATACGGCGGCACCTGCTGCTGGGCCTGTTCCGGTTGGGGTTGATCCGGTTGGGTGGGAACCGAAGGCTGCTCCGACTCGGTCATGGTGCCCAACCTACTCCGCGCCCACCCGCACGGTGCGGCAGGCGACGTTGTCGGGTAGTTGGTGGGTGGCGACGACGACGGCGCGGTCGGCCCCGAACAGCCCACCCGGGGTGAGGATGTCGGCCAGCAGCGGGCCGGCGTCGCGGGCGTCGAGGTGCTCGGTCGGTTCGTCGAGCAGCAGGATCGGCGCCCGGCACAGCAGCGCCCGGGCCAGCAGCAGGCGCCGCCGCTGCCCGGCCGACACACTGCCCGCACCGGCCTCGAGCACGGTGTCCAGCCCCTGCGGCAGCCCGGCCAGCCAGTCGCCGAGGCCCACCCGGTCCAGCGCGGCCGCCAGCTCCGTGTCGTCGGCGTCCCCGCGGGCCACCAGCAGGTTGTCCCGCACCGTGGTGGCGAACAGGTGGGCGTCCTCGGCGAGGAACACCGCCGGCCGCTCGCCGTCGCGGTAGCGCTCGGCGGTGGCCAGCAGCAGCGTGGTCTTGCCCGACCCGCTCGGCCCGGTCACCGCCACCCGGTCGCCCGGCGCGACGGTCAGCCCGGCGACGGCCGGACGGGCGCGGGCCGCCGGGGCGGCGGCGGTGAGCTCGGCCAGCCGCCGCGCGGCGATGCGGGAGCGGGTCAGCTGCACCGCCGCGCCCGGCAGCGCGGCGGTGGCCTCGAACGCCGACAGCGGCAGCAGCATCAGGATCGCCAACGTCGTCGGCGCGACCTGCCCGGCCAGCGCGATCCCGGCCAGCACCGCGCCCAGCACGGCCGCCCCCGTCGCGGCGGTCGGGGCCGCGGCGGCCAGCGCGGCCGGGGCGGCCGCGGCGTCGGCGGCCCGGCCCCAGGCGTGGTGGCGCCGCCGCGCCTCGGCGAGCACCGCGTCCAATCGGCCGCCGACCCGCAGCTCGGGGGCGTGCTCGAGGGCCAGCAGCACCGCCGCGTCCCGGTCGGCGTGGTGCCGGTCGGCCACCGCCTCGGTCGCGGTGGCGGCCCGGGCGGCCAGCCACGGCGCCAGTACCCCCGCCACCACCAGCGCAGCCGCCAGCACCAGGGCGGCCGCCGGGCTGATCACGCCGATGACCACCACCGCCGCCACCGACAGCACGGCGGCCACCGCCATCGGCAGCACCGCGCGCACCAGCACCGACGCCAGCTCGTCCACCGAGGCGCCCACCCGGGTCAGCAGCTGCCCGGTGGGCACCCGCATCACCAGCTGCTCGGGGCCCTCGGCAAGTGCCCGGTACACCCCGGTGCGGGCGTTGCCGGCCGCCCGCAGCGCCGCGTCGTGGGAGGCCAGCCGCTCGCAGTAGCCGAACACGCCGCGGCCGATGCCCAGCGCCCGCACCGTCACCACCGCGACCGACAGGTGCAGCACCGGCGGCATCTGCCAGGCCCGGGTGATCAGCCACGCCGACACCGCGGCCAGGGCCAGCGCGCTGCCCAGCGCGGCCACCCCGAACGCGACCGCCAGCACCAGCCGCGCCGGGCGCGGCCGCAGCAGCGCGAACGCCTCAGCCAGGAACCGCAGCACCCTGCACCACCCGCTCCAGCCGCACCACCCGGTCGGCCGCCGCCAGCACCGCGTCCCGGTGGCCGACCATCAGAACCGTTGTCCCGCACCGTGACCGGGCCACGATCGCGTCGAGCACCCGGCGTTCGCAGGCGGCGTCGAGGTGTGCGGTGGGCTCGTCGAGCAGCAGCACCGGCGCCGCCGAGCCGAGCACCCGGGCCAGGCCCAGCCGCTGCCGCTGCCCGAGCGACAGGCCCACCCCGCCGCGGCCGATGCGGGTGTCCGGCCCGTCCGGCAGTTCGGCCAGCACCTCGTCGAACGCCGCGTCGCGGCAGGCCCGTTCGAGGTCGGGCAGCGGCCCGAACAACTCCAGGTTCTCCCGCACCGTGCCCGGGACCAGCACCGGCCGGTGCGGCAGCCAGGCCACCTGCGCCCACCAGTCGGCGCGGTCGATCTCGTCGAGGTCGACATCGCCGACCCGTACCCTCGACGGCCCCGGCTCCAGCCCCAGGATGCGTTGCAGCGCCGTGCTCTTCCCGCACCCGTTGGGTCCGGTGAGCACGGTGACCCGGCCGGGCTCGACCGGGCCGGACAGCCCCGCCACGGTGATGGTCCGGCCCGCCGCGGCCACCCTGCGGGTGCCGCCGCCGGCCGCGGTGGGGGTGTTCAGCAGTTCCAGCGCCTTCTCGGCGGCGGCCCGGCCGTCCTGGGCGGCGTGGAACTCCGCGCCCACCCTGCGCAGCGGCCAGAACACCTCGGGGGCCAGCAGCAGCGCGGTCAGCCCGGCGGTCAACGTCATGTGGCCGTACACCAGCCGCATCCCGATACCGACCGCCACCAGCGCCACGCTGAGCGTGGCCAGCAGTTCGAGCACCAGGGCCGACAGGAACGCGATGCGCAGCGTGGCCATTGTCGAACGCCGGTGTGCGGCCTCGATCTCGGCCAGGCGGCGGGCCGAGCCGCCGATCCGGCCGAACGCCCGCAGGGTGGGGATGCCGGCGATCAGGTCGGCCAGCCGGGCCTGCAGCGTGGTCATCGCGCGCAGGGCGGCTGCCGAGCGGTCCCGGGTGGCCAGGCCGATGAGCACCATGAACACCGGGATCAGCGGCAGCACGATCACGATCGTCACCGCCGACGGCAGGTCCACCCAGGCGATCACGGCCAGCGCGGCGGGGGTGAGGATGCCGGCGGCGAACAGCGTCGGCAGGTACCCGGTGAAGTACGGCCGCAGCCCGTCGAGGCCGCGGGTGCACACCGCGGCCGCGTCGTCGCGCACCGCGCCGAGCCGGCGCGGGGCGGCGGCGGTGACGGTGCGCAGCACGTGGCCGGACAGCTCGGCGATCGCCGCGGTGGCCCCGTGCTGGGACAGCCGGCCCTGCGCCCACTGGGCCAGGACGCGGATCGCCCAGAGCCCCAACAGCATCCACAGCCGGTCCGACCAGTGCGCGACGCTGCGGGTGGCCGGGTCGGTGATCACCCCGGCGACGATGCCGGCGAGCAGCACCGCCGAGCCGAGGGTGGCCGCGGCGTTGGCCGCGCTGCACGCCACCGATGCGGCGAGGTAGCGCCGCATCGCCGGCGAACCGCGCCACAGCGCGGGATTCAGGATGGCCGCCTCGCCAACCCGGTCGGGGCGGGCAGGTCCTCGGCCGAGATGCGCCGCCGGAACACCCAGTAGGTCCAGGCCTGGTAGGCCAGCACCAGTGGCAGCAGGGTGACCGACGCCCAGGTCATGATCTTGAGCGTGTAGTCGGTGGACGAGCCGTTGGCGATCGTCACACTGTAGTCGGGGCTGATGGTGGACGGCAACAGGTTCGGGTACATCGACCCGAAGATCAGCACCACCACGGCGGCGATCACCACCACACCGGCCACGAACGCCCAGCCCTCGTTGCGCCGGGCCCACATCAGCGCCACCGCCACCAGCAGCGCGACCACCGCGACCGCCAGTGCGACCCAGGTCCAGGGCTTGCCGTAGGCCAGCTGGGTCCACAGCCCGAAGCCGCCGGCCAGCAGCACCACCGGCACGGTCAGCCAGCGGGCGAACCGGAACGCGTCGTCGCGCACCGCGCCGGCGGTCTTCAGCGCCACGAAGATCGCGCCGTAGAAGGCGAACAGCGACGCGGTGGCCAGCCCGCCCAGCAGCGTGTACGGCGCCAGGATGTCGCCGATGCCGGCGTGCACCCCGCCGTCGGCGTCGATCGGCAGGCCGCGCAACAGGATCGCGAACGCCACGCCCCACAGCACGGCGGGCAGCCAGGAGCCGACGGCGATGCCGATGTCGGCGCGCCGGCGCCAGGCCGGGTCGTCGATCTTGTCGCGCCACTCGATCCCGACGATGCGCAGGATCATCCCGAACAGGATGGCCAGCAGCGGCAGGTACAGGGCCGAGAACACCGTCGCGTACCAGTTGGGGAAGGCCGCGAACATGGCCGCGCCCGCGGTGATGATCCACACCTCGTTGGCGTCCCACACCGGCCCGATGGTGCCGATCACCGCGCGCCGGCGCGGTTCGCCGTTGCCGGGATCGAGGGCGCCCATCGGGGCCATCAGCATGCCGACCCCGAAGTCGAAGCCCTCCAGCACCAGAAAGCCCAGGAACAGTGCGGCGATCAGGATGAACCACAGTTCGTTGAGTGCCATCGCGATCAGCGCTCCTCGGTGCGGAAGGACAGCGGTGCCAGGGCGGCGTCATCCGGCGGCGCCGGCGGCGCGGGCTCGGTGTCGTGCTCCTGCGGCCCCTCGACGACGTGCCGGCGCATCAGCCAGAACCACACCACCGCCAGCGCCCCGTAGACCAGGGTGAACACCAGCAGCGAGAACAGCACCGTGCCGGCGGCGTGGTCGGAGACGGCCTGCTGCACCGTGATCCGCACCAGCTGGTCGCCGTCCGGGGCCGGCGCGACGACCCACGGCTGGCGGCCCATCTCGGTGAACACCCAGCCGGCCGAGTTGGCCAGGAACGGGGTGGGGATGGTCAGCACGCCGAAGGTGCCCAGCCACCGCTGGTCCGGGACCCGGCCGCCGCGGGTCAGCCACAGCGCGACCAGCGCGAACAGCACCGGAACCGCCAGCAGCCCGATCATCGCGCGGAACGACCAGTAGGTGACGAACAGGTTGGGCCGGTAGTCGCCGGGGCCGTACTGCTCGACGTAGCGCTGCTGCAGGTCGTTGACGCCCTCCAGGGTCACCCCGCTGAACGTGCCCTGGGCCAGGAACGGCAGCACGTAGGGCAGCTCGATGACGTGGGTGACGCTGTCGCAGTTGTTGTGGGTGCCCACGGTCAGCACCGAGAACATCGGGTCGGTCTCGGTGTCGCACAGCGACTCCGCCGAGGCCATCTTCATCGGCTGCTGGGTGAACATGATCTTGCCCTGGATGTCGCCGGTGGCGAACAGGCCGACCGCCGCCGCCAGCACCAGCCAGCAGGCCGCGATGACGGCGGGCCGGTACATGGTGCGGGCCTCGGCCTCGGCCTGTTCGGCACGGCGGCGGCGCACCATCAGCCAGGCCGAGATGCCGGCGACGAACGCCCCGGCGGTGAGCAGCGAACCGCACACCGCGTGCAGGAAGGCCCAGATCGCGGTGTTGTTCGTCAGCAGCGCGCCGAAGTCGGCGAGCTCGGCGCGGCCGGTCTCCGGGTTGAACCGGGCGCCGACCGGGTGCTGCATGAAGGAGTTGGCGGCGATGATGAAGTAGGCCGACGCGTTCACCGCGAACGCGACGATCCAGATGCACGCCAGATGCACCCGGCGCGGCAACCGGTTCCACCCGAAGATCCACAGCCCGATGAAGGTGGACTCGAAGAAGAACGCGATGAGGCCCTCGAACGCCAGTGGGGCGCCGAAGATGTCACCGACGAACCGCGAGTACTCGCTCCAGTTCATGCCGAACTGGAACTCCTGGACGATGCCGGTCGCCACGCCGAGGGCGAAGTTGATCAGGAACAGCTTCCCGAAGAACCGGGTGAGCCGGTACCAGACCGGGTTTCCGGTCACCGTCCACACCGTCTGCATCGTCGCGATGATCGGTGCCAGACCGATCGTCAGCGGGACGAAGAGGAAGTGGTAGACGGTGGTGATCCCGAACTGCCACCTGGCAACGTCCAAAGCGTCCATCGGTCACCTCACTTCGTAGTCCGCCTCCGACTCTACGACGACGCGTAGTAGTGGGCTACGTGTGTTAGCTCACGCGGCTCTCACTGGTCGCCGCCGCGGGCGCTGGCGCAGCGTCGAGTGCATCCTTCAGATTCCTGACGGATTTGCGGAACGAGAACGCGGCGATGACCTCGAACACGCCCAGCACGATCAGCCAGACACCGACCACCAGAGTCAGCACGGCAAGCGACTCGAACGGCCAGGCCAGCGTCACGACGCCGGCCAGCAGGGTGACCACCCCGAAGAAGATCGCCCAGCCGCGCCCGGGCATGGTCCGGTCGCTGATCGCCGAGATCGTCGTCGCCACACCGCGGAACATGAAGCCGACGCCGATCCAGATGGCCAGCAGCAGCACGACCAGGTCGACGTTGCCCTCCCACAGCTGCCGGATCGACAGCACGGCCAGCACCAGTGACGCCGCACCGCTGATGAACAGCAGCACCCGCCCGCCGCCCAGGAAGTCCAGGGCGAAGGCGAACACCACCTGGGCGATCCCGGAGACGAGCAGGTAGGCGCCGAACAGCACGGCCGCCGCGACGATCGACTCGCCCGGCCAGACCAGGACGAGCACGCCCAGCAGTACCGCGAGCAGGCCGGAGACCAGCGTCGACGACCACAGGTATCGCAACAGACTTGGTGCAGTTTTGGTTTCCATGTGGCGCAGTGTGGCACAACGGTTGACACATATGGCCGGATTTGCCGCCGCCGGCCGGGACCAGAGGCCCCCGGCCGGCGGCGGCCGCGGTCCCGATCGCAGCCGGCCCCGGCGTTCTCCTGCGCAGCCGGTGCGACCCCACTAATGTTCGGGTACCGACAGTGCGGCCCGGCCGCGCGTCGAGCGAGTCCGGCCCGATGCAGAAAGTTCCCGATGCAGAAAGTTGAGGCGACCGTGTCAGGTGGACGCAGACTCCGTCGTATGAACAGGTGGGGCGCCGGCGGGTGGCGGATGGCGGTGGTGCTCGCCGCCTCCGGTGCCCTCGCGCTCGCCGGCTGCGCGAGCAATCCCGAGCCGGACGAGCCCGCGCCCGGGACGACCACCGCCTCGGCGCAGCAGGTCGACGAGATCGCAAACACCGTGCCGGAGGCCATCAAGTCGTCGGGCAAGCTCGTCGTCGGCGTGAACATCCCGTACGCGCCCAACGAGTTCAAGGACGAGAGCGGCCGCATCGTCGGTTTCGACGTCGACCTGATGAACGCCGTCGCCGCCACCCTCGGCCTGGAGGCCGAGTACCGCGAGGCCGACTTCGCCAAGATCATCCCGGCCGTGCAGGGCGGCACCTTCAACGTCGGCATGTCGTCGTTCACCGACACCCGGGAACGGGAACAGAGCGTCGACTTCGTCACCTACTTCTCGGCCGGCACGCTGTGGGCCCAGCGGCCCGGCGCCGGTATCGACCCCGACAACGCCTGCGGCAAGCGGGTCGCGGTGCAGGCCACCACGGTGCAGGAGACCGACGAACTGCCGGCGCGCAGCAAGAAGTGCACCGACGAGGGCAAGCCGGCGCTCCAGATCATGCCGTTCGACAGCCAGGACGCCGCCACCAACGCGGTGGTGCTCGGCCAGGCCGACGCGATGTCGGCGGACTCCCCGGTGACGCTGTACGCGATCAAGCAGAGCAACGGCAAGCTGGAGAAGGCCGGCGAGGTGTTCGACTCCGCGCCGTACGGCTGGCCGGTGGCCAAGGGCTCGCCGCTGGCGCAGTCGCTGCTGCTGGCGCTGGAACACCTGATCGAGAACGGCACCTACCAGGAGATCGCCGCCAAGTGGGGTCTGGAGGACGGGACGATCGACAAGCCGGTCATCAACGGCGCCATCAGCTGAGCAAGTGGGCAATCCGGAGCACAGCACCACGGAGGCTCACCCGGCCGCCATCGACGCCGTACCGCTGCGGCATCCCTGGCGCTGGGTGACGGCGGCCGTCCTGGCCGTGCTGGTCGGGCTGTTCCTCTACGGCGCGGCCACCAACGAGGCGTTCCGCTGGTCGACCTACGGCGAGTACCTGTTCAACGAGCGGGTGATCCGCGTCGGCGTGGTCAACACGCTGCAGCTGACCGTCTACTCGATGCTGATCGCGATCGTGCTCGGGGTGATCCTGGCCGTCATGCGGCTGTCGCCCAACCCGGTGTTCCGGGCGGTGGCGTGGGTCTACCTGTGGATCTTCCGCGGCACCCCGGTGTACGTGCAGCTGGTGTTCTGGGGCCTGGTCCCGACCATCTACCAGCGGATCCAGATCGGGGTGCCGTTCGGCCCGACGTTCTTCCACATCGAGCTGCAGGACGTGTCCCTGCCGTTCCTGCTGGCGATCATCGGGCTGGCGCTCAACGAGGCGGCCTACATGGCCGAGATCATCCGGGCCGGCATCGCCTCGGTGCCGGAGGGGCAGATGGAGGCCTCCACCGCGCTGGGCATGTCCTGGTCGATGGCGATGCGGCGCACCGTGCTGCCGCAGGCCATGCGGGTGATCATCCCGCCGACCGGCAACGAGGTGATCAGCATGCTCAAGACCACCTCGCTGGTCACCGGGGTGCCGTTCGCGCTGGACCTCTACGGCATCACCTCGCGCGAGATCGCCGCGCGCATCTTCGAGCCGGTCCCGCTGCTGATGGTTGCGGCCACCTGGTACCTGGCCATCACCAGCGTGCTCATGGTGGGGCAGTACCACCTGGAGCGGTACTACTCGCGCGGGGCGTCGCGCAAGCTCACCGCCAAGCAGCTCGAGGCGCTGGCCCGGGCCCAGCGGGGGGAGGTGCACCCGTGACCGACACCCCGATGGTGCGGGCCGAGCGGGTGTGCAAGAGCTTCGGCGCGCTCGAGGTGCTCAAGGGGGTGACCCTGGAGGTCGGCCGCGGCGAGGTGCTGTGCATCGTCGGGCCGAGCGGTTCGGGCAAGTCGACCTTCCTGCGCTGCATCAACCACCTCGAGCGGATCACCGCCGGCCGGCTGTGGGTGGACGGCGAGCTCGTCGGCTACCGGCAGCGCAACGGCCGGCTGCACGAGCTGCGCCCCCGCGAGGCGGCCCGGCAGCGCCGCGACGTGGGCATGGTGTTCCAGCACTTCAACCTGTTCCCGCACCGCACCGCGCTGGAGAACATCATCGAGGCCCCCATCCACGTCAAGAAGGTGAGGAAGAAGGAGGCCGTCGACCGCGCCCGGGACCTGCTGGACAAGGTGGGGCTGCTGGACAAGGCCGACGCCTACCCGGCGCAGCTGTCCGGCGGGCAGCAGCAGCGGGTCGCCATCGCCCGGGCGCTGGCGATGGACCCCAAGCTGATGCTGTTCGACGAGCCCACCTCGGCGCTGGACCCGGAGCTGGTCGGCGAGGTGCTCGGCGTGATGAAGCGGCTGGCCGCCACCGGCATGACCATGCTGGTGGTCACCCACGAGATGGGCTTCGCCCGCGAGGTGGCCGACAAGCTGGTGTTCATGGACGGCGGGGTGATCGTGGAGAGCGGCGAGCCCCGGGAGATGATGCGCAACCCGCAGCACGAGCGGACCAAGGCCTTCCTCTCCAAGGTGATGTGACCCGCGCCTCCCGCTCTGCCGCGGGGACGGTTTCTGGAATGAATCCAGAGTGGTCGGCGTTGTCCCTGGCATGAGCACGACTGCGCTGAACACCACGAACCGACGGACCGACGCCGATGTGACCGCCTTCCGGGCCTCGCCGCGGCTGGCCGCGAGCCTGCAGCGGGTCCTGGTCGACCTGATCGAACTGCACCTGCAGGGCAAGCAGGCGCACTGGAACGTCGTCGGCACCAACTTCCGCGACCTGCACCTGCAGCTCGACGAGCTGGTGGACTTCGCCCGCGAGGCCAGCGACACCGTCGCCGAGCGGTTGCGCGCGCTGGATGCGGTGCCGGACGGCCGCACCGACACCGTCGCCGCGACGACGACGCTGCCGCAGTTCCCGGCCCACGAGGTGGGCACGGCCGAGACCGTCGACCTGATCACCGCGCGCATCGCCGCCGCGGTGGACACCATCCGCACCGTCCACGACGCCGTCGACGCCGAGGATCCGACCAGCGCCGACATCCTGCACGAGCTCATCGAGGGCCTGGAGAAGCTGGCCTGGCTGATCCGCTCGGAGAACCGCAAGGTCTGACCGGCCGCCGGCGCGGGTACCCACCCGCCATGACCGTGATCCGTGACACCACCGCCGACCGCGGCCGCGTCTGGGCGGTGCTGGCCGACGGCTGGACCTACTCGCAGTGGGTGGTCGGCAACAGCCGGATGCGGGCCGTCGACGCCGACTGGCCCGCACCCGGCGCCACCATCCGCCACTCCATCGGGCTGTGGCCGCTGGTGATCGACGACGAGACCGTCGTGGAGCGGTGCGAGCCCGAGCGGGAACTGGTGCTGCACGCCAGGGGCGGCCCGCTGGGCGGGGCGCGCATCGAACTGCGGCTGCACGACCGGCCCGGCGGCGGCTGCCGCATCGAGATGGACGAGTACCCGGTCAGCGGGCCGGGCCGGCTCGTTCCGCGGACGCTGGGGCGGCTGGCGGTGCTGCCGCGCAACCGCGAGACCACCTGGCGGCTGGCCGCACTCGCCGAACGGCTCACGCCGCCGGAACTCGGGTGATTCCGGTCGGTTTCGGTGCCCGAAGTGAGACTCGAACTCACACGCCCCAGAAGGGCACCGGCTTTTGAGGCCGGCGCGTCTACCGATTCCGCCATTCGGGCTGTCGGCCGGTGCTCGGCCCGCAGACACGCTAGAGGGTAGCAGGCCCGGTCCGCCGCCACGCCGGGGCGCGACAACCGATTTCGTCCCCGTCGGGGGGACCCTACGGGCGAACCCGGCCACCCCCCTCGGCGAGCCCCGACGGCCGCGGTGGCAAACCCGCACCGAGGGCCGGGGCGGGCGCTCGGTTTCGGCGGCCGGCACCGGATACCGTTCGCCGATCGCGGCCCCGCCCGCCAGAATGGGAAGTCATGACGGGGTCAACGACCGACGCTGCCCAGCCGCGCCGGGTGCTCATCGCCGAAGACGAGGCGCTGATCCGGATGGATCTGGCCGAGATGCTCCGTGAGGAGGGCTACGACGTCGTCGGCGAGGCCGGCGACGGCCAGGAGGCCGTGGAGCTCGCCGAGCGGCTGCGGCCCGACCTGGTGATCATGGACGTGAAGATGCCGCGCCGCGACGGCATCGACGCCGCCGCCGAGATCGCCCGCAAGCGCATCGCGCCGGTCGTCGTGCTGACCGCGTTCAGCCAGCGCGAACTCGTCGAGCAGGCCCGCGACGCCGGTGCGATGGCCTACCTGGTCAAGCCGTTCAGCAGCAGCGACCTCATTCCCGCGATCGAGGTGGCGGTGAGCCGCTTCCAGGAGATCACCGCGCTGGAGAACGAGGTCGCCGAGCTCGCCGACCGGCTGGAGACCCGCAAGCTCGTCGAGCGCGCCAAGGGCCTGCTGCAGACCAAGCACAACATGAGCGAGCCGGAGGCGTTCCGCTGGATCCAGCGCGCCGCGATGGACCGCCGCACCACGATGAAGCGGGTCGCCGAGGTGGTCATCGAGACGCTCGGCACGCCGACCGCCTGACGCAACAACGCGCATCCGGCCCGAGTGTTGGTTATGTTCTACCCCGACAACATCGGGGGTGGAGTTGTGATCTGCCCGACGATGCGGTGACGACATCGACTCGGAGGTGGAGTGTGCACGGTCGCGTGGCACGGGGAGCCGTTGCGTTCGGCAGCGTGGGTCTGCTGGCCCTGAGCCTGGCGGGCTGCAGCCAGTCGACGCCCGAAGAAGCGGCCGCCGGCGCCGATCTGAAGATCGTCGAGCAGGTGCAGATCGACGAGAACGGCAACGAGGTCGAGGTCGACCAGACCGCCCAGCCCGCAGACCCGGCCGGGGACGGCAAGGCCACCTGCCCGCCGGTGTCGATCGCGATGGCCGGGGCGCTCAACGGCCCGGACGCCGCGCTGGGCATCAACATCCGCAACGGCATCCAGCTCGCCGTCGACAAGCACAACGAGGCCAACCCCGGCTGCCAGGTGCAGCTGAAGACCTTCGACACCGAGGGCGATCCGCAGAAGGCCAGCGCCATCGCCCCGCAGATCGTCGACGACGAGTACACCATCGGCCTGATCGGCCCGGCCTTCTCCGGCGAGACCAAGGCCACCGGCGGCGTGTTCGCCCAGGCCGGCCTGCCGGCGGTGACCGCTTCGGCCACCAACGTGACGCTGTCCGAGCAGGGCTGGCCGACCTTCTTCCGCGGCCTGGCCAACGACGGCGTGCAGGGCCCGGCCGTGGCCAACTACCTGAAGAACACGCTGGGCCACCAGAAGATCTGCGTGGTCGACGATAGCACCGACTACGGCCTGGGCCTGGCGCAGGTGGTGCGCGAGACGCTCGGCCCGGTCGCCGACCAGGCGTGCAACCTGCAGATCAAGAAGGGCGAGAAGGACTTCTCCACCGCGGTCAACCAGATCAAGACCGCCGCGCCGGACTCGGTGTTCTTCGCCGGCTACTACGCCGAGGCCGCCCCGCTGGTGCAGCAGCTGCGCGACGCCGGGGTGGAGGCCACCTTCGTCAGCGCCGACGGCAGCAAGGATCCGGAGTTCGTCAAGCAGGCCGGCGACGCCGCCAAGGACGCCATCCTGTCCTGCCCGTGCGGCCCGGCCACCGGCGAGTTCGCCGAGGAGTACACCGCCAAGTTCGGCCAGGAGCCCGGCACCTACAGCGCCGAGGGTTACGACCTGGGCACCATCCTGCTCAAGGGTATCGACTCCGGAGCCATCACCCGGCCGGCGCTGCTGGAGTTCGTGCGCAACTACAACGGTCCCGGCATCGCCCGCAACTACCAGTGGACGCCCAACGGGGAGCTCACCACGACCCTGATCTGGATCTACAAGGTCCAGTAACGACGACACGGAACGCGTCCGGAGCACCCGCTCCCGGACGCGTTTCGTATCGGCAGACATGGCGACAGGAGCCGGGCACCGGATGGTCCAGCATTGCATGGCAGATCCGCACACGGTCTGCACCGCGGCCAACATCAATTTCAATCTCGACGGGCTGCGGGACGGGTTCTGGCAGTTGACGATCGACGGCCTGTCCTGGGGCGCGATCTACGCCCTGGTGGCGGTCGGCTACACGCTGGTCTACGGCGTGCTCAAGCTGATCAACTTCGCCCACTCCGAGGTATTCATGTTCGGCATGTTCGGGGCGTACTTCTGCCTCGACATGATTCTGGGCTTCGCCCCGAGCGGCAACACCTACAACAAGGGCGTGCTGCTCACCGTCGTGTATCTGGGCATCGCGATGCTGTTCGCGATGGCGGTGTCCGGCGCCACCGCGGTGGGCCTGGAGGCGGTGGCCTACCGGCCGCTGCGGCGGCGCAACGCCGACCGGTTGTCCTTCTTGATCACCGCCATCGGGATGTCGTTCGTGCTGCAGGAGTTCGTGCACTTCGTGCTGCCGAAGATCATCCCGGGCTACGGCGGCTCCAACGCCCAGCAGCCGATCAAACTGGTGTCGCCCCAGACGCAGTTCACCGTGTTCGGTGCGGCGGTCAGCAACATCACGCTGATCATCGTGGTCGCCGCGCTGGTGCTGGCGCTGGTGACCGACGCCACGATCAACCGCACCAGGTTCGGCCGCGGCATCCGCGCGGTGGCCCAGGATCCCGACACCGCCACGCTGATGGGGGTGTCCCGGGAACGCGTCATCATGCTGACCTTCCTGCTCGGCGGGCTGCTGGCGGGTGCGGCGGCGCTGCTGTACACCCTCAAGGTGCCGCAGGGCATCATCTACTCCGGCGGATTCCTGTTGGGCATCAAGGCATTCACCGCAGCGGTGCTGGGCGGCATCGGCAACCTGCGCGGTGCGCTGCTGGGCGGGCTGCTGCTCGGGGTGATGGAGAACTACGGGCAGATGGTGTTCGGCACCCAGTGGCGCGATGTGGTCGCGTTCGTGCTGCTGGTGCTGGTGCTGCTGGTCCGGCCCACCGGCATACTCGGCGAGAGCCTGGGGAGGGCGCGGATATGAGCCGACTGTGGGCACCCGGGGACGCGCTGCGCGACTGGTGGGACGAGCTGACCCGGGTGCAGAAGTGGGGCTTCGGCCTGATCGGGTTCCTCCTGCTGGCGCTGGTGCCGCTGTTCCCGCCGCCGCTCCTGGACACGCCCGGCATCAGCCTGGGCGGCACGCTGGCCCAGTTCACCATGGTCGCGCTGATCGCCATCGGCCTGAACGTGGTGGTGGGCCAGGCCGGCCTGCTCGACCTCGGCTACGTCGGCTTCTACGCCGTCGGCGCCTACACCGTGGCGCTGCTGACCAGCCCGGAGAGTCCGTGGAACCGCATGGGCGAGACCGGGTTCTTCAGCCCGGACTGGGCCTGGCTGACGTGTGTGCCGATCGCGATGGTGATCACCGCGATCACCGGGCTGCTCATCGGCTCGCCCACGCTGCGGTTGCGCGGCGACTACCTGGCCATCGTCACGCTCGGCTTCGGCGAGATCATCCGGCTGATGGCCGACAACCTCTCCGACGTCACCAACGGCTCGCGTGGCCTGCACCAGGTCGCCTATCCGCGCATCGGGGAGAGCGAGTCGCTGCCCAACGGCGTGTTCTCCAGCGGGAACTCGATCGGCGACGCCAACTACGGCACCTGGTGGTTCTGGCTGGGGCTGACGCTGGTGGCGGCGATGCTGCTGCTGGTCGGCAACCTCGAGCGCAGCCGGGTGGGCCGGGCCTGGGTGGCCATCCGCGAGGACGAGGACGCCGCGGAGGTGATGGGCGTCAACACCTTCAAGTTCAAGCTGTGGGCGTTCGTCATCGGCGCCGGCATCGGGGGACTGTCCGGCGCGCTGTACGCCGGCCAGGTGCAGTACGTCGCCCCGCCGACGTTCAACATCATCAACTCGATGCTGTTCCTGTGCGCGGTGGTGCTCGGCGGCCAGGGCAACAAGCTCGGGGTGGTGTTCGGCGCGTTCGTCATCGTGTACCTGCCCAACCGGCTGCTGGGGGTGCAGCTGTTCGGCATCAACGTCGGCGACCTGAAGTACCTGTTCTTCGGGCTGGCGCTGGTGGTGATGATGATCTTCCGGCCGCAGGGGCTGTTCCCGGTGCGCCAGCAGCTGCTGGCCTACGGCCGCACCGCGCGCCGGCTGCTGGCCCGCGGCGACGACGAGAGGGCGGCGGCATGACCGAACCGCACAGCACGGCCGAACGGGCCGCCCGGCATCGCGAGGTCCACGCCGCTGAGGGTGAGATCCTGCTGGAGACAAAGGATCTCACCGTGAAGTTCGGCGGCCTGACCGCCCTGGACGCGGTGAGCTTCGCCATCCGCCGCGGCGAGATCCTCGGGCTGATCGGGCCCAACGGCGCCGGCAAGACCACCTGCTTCAACGCCATCACCGGGGTGTACCGGCCCAGCTCCGGCGAGGTGATCTTCGACGGCGAGCCGCTCGGCCGGCTCAAGCGGCACCAGATCACCCGCCGCGGCATCGCCCGCACCTTCCAGAACATCCGGCTGTGGGGCGAGATGACCGCGCTGGAGAACGTCGTGGTCGCCACCGACGCCCGGCACCGGACCTCGGTGCCCGGGGCGCTGTTCCGCTCGCCGCGGCACCGCCGCGAGGAGCGCGACGCCGTCGAACGCGCCACCGCGCTGCTGGAGTTCGTCGGCATCGCGCACCGCGGCGAGGAGAAGGCCAAGAACCTGTCCTACGGCGACCAGCGCCGCTTGGAGATCGCCCGGGCGCTGGCCACCGAGCCGAAGTTGCTCTGCCTCGACGAGCCGGCCGCCGGGTTCAACCCGGCCGAGAAGGCCGCGCTGATCGAGCTGATCCGCAAGATCCGCGACGACGGCTACACCGTGCTGCTCATCGAGCACGACATGCGGCTGGTGATGGGAGTGACCGACCGGATCGTGGTGCTGGAGTTCGGCCGCAAGATCGCCGACGGCAGGCCCGCCGAGATCCGCGAGGACCCGGCCGTGATCGCCGCCTACCTGGGGGTGCCCGATGACCAAGTCGGCTGACCGCAAGGTGCTGCTGGAGGTGCGCGACGCCGTCGTGCACTACGGCAAGATCCGTGCGCTGCACGGGATCTCGCTGGTGGTGCACGAGGGGGAGCTGGTCACCCTGCTCGGCTCCAACGGCGCCGGCAAGACCACCACCATGCGCGCCATCTCCGGGCTGCGCCCGTTGACCTCGGGCTCGATCCTGTTCGACGGCGAGGACATCACCCGGATGAAGGCGCACCGGCGGGTGGCCGCCGGGCTGATCCAGGCCCCGGAGGGGCGTGGGGTGTTCCCCGGCATGACCGTGCTGGAGAACCTCGAGATGGGTTGTTACGGGCGCAAGTTCGCTTCCCGTGCCGAGCACCGGGAACGGCTGGAGTGGGTGTTCGAGACGTTCCCGCGGCTGCGGGAGCGGCGCAACCAGGTGGGCGGGACGCTGTCCGGCGGCGAGCAGCAGATGCTGGCGATCGGCCGGGCGCTGATGGCCCGGCCCCGGGTGCTGCTGCTCGACGAGCCGTCGATGGGGCTGGCGCCCATGGTCATCTCGCAGATCTTCGGGATCATCGCCGACATCAACGCCCGGGGCACCACGGTGCTGCTCGTCGAGCAGAACGCCCAGCAGGCGCTGAGCCGCTCGGACCGCGCCTACATCCTGGAGACCGGCGAGATCACCCGGACCGGCGAGGCCCGGCAACTGCTGGCCGACGACAGCATCCGCGCGGCCTACCTCGGCGTGGCCTGACCCCTGCCGTACCCGCGCGCAGCGGGACGGAGCGGGTCAGCCGATCCGGAACCGCTTGATGCGGGAGGTGGCGCCGCCGACCAGCGTCACCCGGCTGCGCGGCACCCCGAAGTGCTCGGCGAGCACCGCCGCGACCGCCTTGGTGGCCTTGCCCTCCACCGCGGGTTCGCGCACGTACACGGTCAGCGAGCCGTCCTCGCCCGTCTCGACCAACGGGCCCTTGCGGCTGTTGGGTTTGACCGTGACGACGACGATCCCGCTGTCACTCACCGGGCGACGATAACCGACGAGCCGTGGCCGAACAGGCCCTGGTTCGCCGTCACGCCCACCTTGGCGTCCTCGACCTGCCGGCCGGTGGCCTGGCCGCGCAGCTGCCAGGTCAGCTCGCAGACCTGCGCGATGGCCTGGGCCGGGATGGCCTCGCCGAAGCAGGCCAGCCCGCCGGACGGGTTGACCGGGATGCGCCCGCCGATGGTGGTCGCACCGCTGCGCAGCAGCCCTTCGGCCTCGCCCTTGGGGCACAGCCCGAGGTGCTCGTACCAGTCCAGCTCGAGTGCGGTGGACAGGTCGTAGACCTCGGCCAGCGACAGGTCCTCGGGCCCGATGCCGGCCTCGGCGTAGGCGGCGTCGAGGATCTGGTCCTTGAACACCCGGTCCGGCGCCGGCGCCACCGCGGTGGAGTCGGTGGCGATATCGGGCAGCTCGGGCAGGTGCTGCGGGTAGCGCGGGGTCACCGTCGACACCGCCCGCACCGACGGCACCCCCTTGACCGAGCCGAGGTGCTGCTCGGCGAACCGCTTGCTGGCCACCACCAGCGCGGCCGCGCCGTCGGAGGTGGCGCAGATGTCGAGCAGCCGCAGCGGATCGGACACCACCGGCGAGGCCAGCACCTCCTCGACCGAGGTCTCCTTGCGGTAGCGGGCGTTCGGGTTGTGCAGGCCGTGCCGGGCGTTCTTGACCTTGACCGCGGCGAAGTCCTCGGGGGTGGCGCCGTAGAGGTCCATGCGACGCCGGGCCAGCAGCGCGAAGTAGACCGGGTTGGTCGCGCCGATCAGGTGGAACCGCTGCCAGTCCGGGTCGTTGCGGCGCTCGCCGCCGACCGGGGCGAAGAACCCCTTCGGGGTGGTGTCGGCGCCGATCACCAGCGCCACGTCGCACAGCCCGGCCAGGATCTGGGCCCGGGCGCTCTGCAGCGCCTGCGACCCGCTGGCGCAGGCCGCGTACGACGACGACACCGGCACGCCGTTCCAGCCCAGCTTCTGGGCGAAGGTGGCGCCGGCGACGAAGCCCGGGTAGCCGTTGCGGATGGTGTCGGCGCCGGCGACGAACTGGATGTCGCGCCAGTCCAGGCCGGCGTCCGCCAGCGCGGCCCGGGCCGCGACGACGCCGTACTCGGTGAAGTCGCGGCCCCACTTGCCCCACGGGTGCATGCCCGCACCCAGGATGTAGACGGGTTCCGGGCTCACGCCGCACCCCCTTCGGTCACCGGCTTCCAGCCGTAGGTCAGACGGGTCACGCCCTCGTCGTCGGTGTAGAGCGGGATCAGGGTCAGCTCCATCTCCATCCCGACCTGCAGGTCGGCGGCGAGCACCCCGTCGACCACCTTGCCGAGCACGATCAGCCCCTCGGCGGCCAGCTCGACCGCGGCGATCGCGAACGGCTCGAAGTGCGCGGGCGCCGGGTACGGCGGAGGCGGCGCGTACTGGTTCTCGGTGTAGCTCCACACCTTCCCGCGTCGGGACAGCGCGACGGACTCGAGCTCGTCGGCGGTGCAGGCCGGGTTCGGGCAGTTGTTGGCCCGCGGCGGGAACACGTAGGTGCCGCACTCGGGGCACTTCGATCCGATCAGATGTGGGTTGCCGGCATCGTCGACGGCCCACCAGCCGTCGATCGCAGGGGCTTCGGATGTAGCTGGCACGGGCCAAAGCGTACGCGATGGCGGCGGTCAAACTGAAACGTGTTGCAATTCGCTTCCGGCTGGTGGGACGGCGGTGTTGCACAGGATCCGTTCGACCTCCGCGGTGTGCGAGCGGAGCAGGTTGTGCGGGGCGTCGAGCACGTGCCCGGTCCAGTCCGGCTCGGTGCGCAGCAGGCCGCCAGCGGTGACGGCTCGTCCCAGCCGGTGGCGTAGACGTAGACCCGGCGGAACCGCGCCGGGTCGCCGGCCAGTCGGATCGGCTGCAGCAGTGCCGCCCGCTGGCCCGGCGACGCCGGCTGCGCACGGCCGAGTTGGGCGGGCTTCCGCTCATCGCGCTGCCGCGCGGTGCCGGGATCCGCCGACTGCTCGACGCCGCCTGCGCCCGGGCGGGGGTGGTGCCGCGGATCGCGTTCGAGGCCACCACGCCGCGGGCCCTGGTCGATCTCGCCGAGCGCGGCCTGGGCGTGGCCGTCGTACCGAGCTCGGCCGCCCGTGACCGCCCCGGGGTGCGGGTGCTGGCGCTGGAACCCGAGCTGCGCGGCCGGCTGGTGTGGGTGTGGCGGGCCGACGGGCCGCTGAGCCCGGCGGCGCGGGCCCTCGTCGCGCGGGCTCGGCGGCTGGGCGCCGTCGGGGCGGATGCATAAGGTAGGTCCGTGAGCCCCGCCAAGACCGCCGCGAAGCCCACCCCCGCCGCCGACGCCGGCGCCCCGCCCGCCAAGCCCACGCTGATGCTGCTGGACGGCAACTCGCTGGCCTTCCGCGCCTTCTTCGCGCTACCCGCGGAGAAGTTCCGGACCAAGAACGGCCTGACCACCAACGCGGTCTACGGGTTCACCGCGATGCTGATCAACCTGCTGCGCGACGAGCAGCCCAGCCATGTCGCGGTGGCCTTCGACGTGTCCCGGCAGACCTTCCGGGCGGAGAAGTACCCCGAGTACAAGGCCGGCCGGGCCGCCACCCCCGACGAGTTCCGCGGCCAGATCGACATCACCAAGGAGGTGCTGGCCGCGCTCGGCATCACCGTGCTGGCCGAGCCCGGCTTCGAGGCCGACGACATCATCGCCACCCTGGCCACCCGCGCCGAGGCCGAGGGCTTCCGGGTGCTCGTGGTCACCGGCGACCGCGACGCGCTGCAGCTGGTCACCGACAACATCACCGTGCTCTACCCGCGCAAGGGGGTCAGCGACCTGACCCGGTTCACCCCGGAGGCGGTGGTGGAGAAGTACGGGCTGACCCCGACCCAGTACCCGGACTTCGCCGCGCTGCGCGGCGACCCGAGCGACAACCTGCCGGGCATCCCAGGGGTGGGGGAGAAGACCGCGGCCAAGTGGATCATCGAGTACGGCTCGCTGCAGGCGCTGGTCGACAACGCCGACGCGGTGCGCGGCAAGGTCGGCGACGCGCTGCGGGCCAACCTCGCCACCGTGGTGCTCAACCGCGAGCTGACCGACCTGGTCCGCAACGTGCCGCTGGCGCAGACCCCGGACATGCTCAAGCTGCGGCCGTGGGACCGCGACCGGATCCACCGGCTGTTCGACGACCTGGAGTTCCGGGTGCTGCGCGACCGGCTGTTCGAGACGCTGTCCTCGTCGGACCCGGAGACCGATCGCGGCTTCGACGTGCGCGGCCGGGCGCTGCAACCCGGCGAGCTGGCCGCCTGGCTGGCCGAGCACAGCGACGGCCGCCGGTTCGGCCTGGCGGTGGCCGGCACCAACAAGGTCTACGACGGGGACGCTACCGCGCTGGCCATCGTCTCGGCCGACGGCGAGGGCCGCTATCTCGACACCGCCGCGCTCGACCCGGAGGACGAGGCCGCGCTGGCCCGCTGGCTGGCCGACCCCGGCCCGCCCAAGGCGCTGCACGAGGCCAAACAGGCCATGCACGACCTGGCCGGGCGCGGCTGGACGCTGCGCGGCGTCACCTCCGACACCGCGCTGGCCGCCTACCTGGTGCGGCCCGGCCAGCGCAGTTTCACCCTGGAGGACCTGTCGCTGCGCTACCTGCGCCGCGAGCTGCGCGCCGACAACCCGCAGCAGGACCAGCTGTCGCTGCTCGACGACACCGACGGGGTCGACGAGCAGGCGGTGCAGGCGCTGATCCTGCGCGCCTGCGCGGTGCTCGACCTGGCCGACGCGCTGGACGAGGAGCTGGCCCGGATCGACTCGCTGCAGCTGCTGCACGGCATGGAGCTGCCGGTGCAGCGGGTGCTGGCCGAGATGGAGAGCGCCGGCATCGCGGTGGACCTGGACCGGCTCACCGAGCTGCAGGCCGACTTCGCCGCCCAGATCCGCGACGCCGCCGACGCCGCCTACTCGGTGATCGGCAAGCAGATCAACCTGGGCTCGCCGAAACAGCTGCAGGTGGTGCTGTTCGACGAGCTGGGCATGCCCAAGACCAAGCGCACCAAGACCGGCTACACCACCGACGCCGACGCACTGCAGAGCCTGTTCGAGAAGACCGGCCACCCGTTCCTGCAGCACCTGCTCGCGCACCGCGACGCCACCCGGCTCAAGGTCACCGTCGACGGCCTGCTCAATGCGGTGGCCCCGGACGGGCGCATCCACACCACGTTCAACCAGACCATCGCCGCGACCGGCCGGCTGTCCTCCACCGAGCCGAACCTGCAGAACATCCCGATCCGCACCGAGGCGGGCCGGCGCATCCGCGACGCGTTCGTGGTGGGCGACGGCTACGCCGAGCTGATGACGGCCGACTACAGCCAGATCGAGATGCGGATCATGGCGCACCTGTCCGGCGACGAGGGGCTGATCGAGGCCTTCCGCAGCGGCGAGGACCTGCACACCTTCGTCGCCTCGCGGGCCTTCTCGGTGCCCTCCGACGAGGTCACCCCGGAGTTGCGGCGGCGGGTCAAGGCGATGAGCTACGGGCTGGCCTACGGGCTGAGCGCCTACGGCCTGGCCCAGCAGCTCAAGATCTCCACCGAGGAGGCCAAGCTGCAGATGGAGCAGTACTTCGCGCGCTTCGGCAAGGTGCGCGAGTACCTGCACTCGGTCGTCGAGCAGGCCCGCCGGGACGGCTACACCTCCACGGTGCTCGGCCGCCGGCGCTACCTGCCCGAGCTGTCCAGCAGCAACCGGCAGGTCCGGGAGGCCGCCGAGCGGGCCGCGCTGAACGCGCCGATCCAGGGCAGCGCCGCCGACATCATCAAGGTCGCGATGATCGGGGTGGACGAGGCGATCAAGGCCGCCGGGCTGCGGTCGCGGATGCTGCTGCAGGTGCACGACGAGCTGGTGTTCGAGGTGGCGCCGGGGGAGCGGGAGGCCCTCGAGCGGCTGGTCCGCGAGAAGATGGGCGGCGCCTATCCGCTCGACGTGCCGCTGGAGGTCAGCGTCGGCTACGGCCGCTCCTGGGACGCCGCGGCGCACTGAGCCGGGCCCGATCGGGCGGTGCGAACCGGCACCTGGTGGCTGTTCGGGCGATTCTCGGCTACGGTCGGCGATCGTTACCTTGGTCGTTGCCTATGGATGACATCGCTCAGCAGATCCGCTTCCTGGCCCGCCTGGGCGCCGCGATGGGTGCCGCGAACTATCCGGTCACGCTGATCCGGCAGATGCTCAACCGCGCCTCGGCGGCGTACGGGATCGCCACCGACCACGTCGTGCTGCCCAACACCGTGCAGGTGTTCGCCGCCACCGGCGGGCCGGGCGCCGCGGTGCAGTCCGTGCAGATGGAGGCGGACCTGCGGTTCGACCAGACCTTCCCGCTGGCGCGGCTGGTGTCGTCGACGATGCGCGGCTCGGTGGACCCCGTCGAGGGTGAGGCCCGGCTCGACCGCATCCTCGGCGCCCCGCCGCCCGTCCCGCCGTGGTTGCCCGTCCTCGGCTACGGCGTGTGGAGCGCGGGCCTGGCGCTGGTGCTCGAACCGTCGCCGCTGAACCTGCTCGGCGCGACGGTGCTGGGCCTGCTGGTCGGCCTGCTGGCGGCCGTCGCACGCCGCTTCACCCCCCCTCACGCAGCTGCTGCCGGTGCTCAGCGCGTTCCTGGTCGCCGGGGTCAGCATCGGGGTGGCCGAGCACCTCGGGCTCGATCACGTCGGACTGCGGGCGCTCATCCCGCCGCTGGCCATGTTCCTGCCCGGTGCCGCGATCACCCTCGCGGTCGTCGAGCTCACCTCCCGCGACACCATCTCCGGGGCGAGTCGACTGATCGCGGGATTCGTGGCCCTCGCCCAGCTGGCGTTCGGCATCGTCATCGCCGCCGAACTGCTCGGACTCGAGGAGTCGCACCTCAGCGGCGAGCCGGTGAACAAGCTCGGGGCGTGGGCGCCGTGGCTGGGGGTGGCGGTCTACGCGGTCGGCGTCATGCTGTTCTTCGGGCCACCGCTGTCGTTCCTGCCGTGGCTGCTGCTGATCGCGTACTGCGCCTACGGTGCCCAGTTCGTCGGAGACCTGTTCCTCGGCGGCTACGCCAGCGGGGTCTGCGGCGGGCTGGTGCTGACGATCTGCGCGATGGCGCTGACCCGCAGGCGTGGGGCGCCCCCGGCGGTGTCGCTGATCCTGCCCGGGTTCTGGCTGCTCGTGCCCGGTTCCATCGGCCTGATCGGGGTCGCGGAACTGTTCGGCGCGGCCGGGGACTCCGCCCTCGGCGTCACCTTCATCTCGATGATCTCCGTCGTGCTCGGGCTGCAGGCCGGGTTCGTGGTGTGGCAGCTCGGCCGGCGCCGGCGCAGCCGGAGGGGACCCGGGTTTGTTCAGGATGTCCCCGGTCGAGTAGGCTCGTCACGTACCTGTGCGCAACATCGCAGGACCGACATCTGAACAACTGTCCCTACGACCAAAACTGTCCGGAGCAACCCACCACATGCCAAGTCCCTCCGTCACCTCGCCGCAAGTAGCCGTCAACGACATCGGCTCCTCCGAGGATTTTCTCGCCGCCATCGACAAGACCATCAAGTACTTCAACGATGGCGACATCGTCGAAGGGACGATCGTCAAGGTTGACCGCGACGAGGTCCTGCTCGACATCGGCTACAAGACCGAAGGGGTCATCCCGTCCCGCGAGCTCTCGATCAAGCACGACGTCGACCCCCACGAGGTGGTGTCCGTCGGCGACCGCGTCGAGGCCCTGGTCCTCACCAAGGAGGACAAGGAAGGCCGGCTGATCCTGTCCAAGAAGCGCGCCCAGTACGAGCGCGCCTGGGGCACCATCGAGGCGCTCAAGGAGCGGGACGAGGCCGTCAAGGGCACCGTCATCGAGGTCGTCAAGGGCGGCCTGATCCTCGACATCGGTCTGCGCGGCTTCCTGCCGGCCTCGCTGGTCGAGATGCGCCGCGTCCGCGACCTGCAGCCCTACATCGGCAAGGAGCTCGAGGCCAAGATCATCGAGCTGGACAAGAACCGTAACAACGTGGTGCTGTCCCGTCGTGCCTGGCTCGAGCAGACCCAGTCCGAGGTCCGCAGCGAGTTCCTCAACCAGCTGCAGAAGGGCGCCATCCGCAAGGGCGTGGTGTCCTCGATCGTCAACTTCGGCGCGTTCGTCGACCTCGGTGGGGTCGACGGCCTGGTCCACGTCTCCGAGCTGTCCTGGAAGCACATCGACCATCCGTCCGAGGTCGTCCAGGTCGGCGACGAGGTCACGGTCGAGGTGCTCGACGTCGACATGGACCGCGAGCGGGTCTCGCTGTCGCTCAAGGCGACGCAGGAGGATCCGTGGCGGCACTTCGCCCGCACCCACGCGATCGGCCAGATCGTGCCGGGCAAGGTCACCAAGCTGGTGCCGTTCGGTGCGTTCGTCCGCGTCGAGGAGGGCATCGAGGGCCTGGTGCACATCTCCGAGCTGTCCGAGCGGCACGTCGAGGTGCCGGACCAGGTCGTGCAGGTCGGCGACGACGCGATGGTCAAGGTCATCGACATCGACCTGGAGCGTCGCCGCATCTCGCTGAGCCTCAAGCAGGCCAACGAGGACTACAGCGAGGAGTTCGACCCCTCGAAGTACGGCATGGCCGACAGCTACGACGAGCAGGGCAACTACATCTTCCCCGAGGGCTTCGACCCGGAGACCAACGAGTGGTTGCCGGGCTACGAGAAGCAGCGTGAGGAGTGGGAGGCCCGCTACGCCGAGGCCGAGCGGCGGCACCGGATGCACACCGCGCAGATGGAGAAGTTCGCCGCCGCCGAGGCGGAGGCGGCTGCCCGCGCGGCCACCGGCGGCCGCAGCGACGAGCCCGCTTCCGGTTCGCTGGCCAGCGACGAGCAGCTCGCCGCGCTGCGGGAGAAGCTCGCCGGCAACGCCTAAGCCACGACGCCTGGGCACAACGTCTGTTGAGACCACGCAGGGTCGCCGTCCGCGGCCCTGCGTGGTTTCGCTTTGTGGGGAGCCAGACATGATTCGGATCGGCCTGACCGGCGGGATCGGCGCCGGCAAGTCCACCGTCGCGCGGACCTTCGCCGAGTGCGGCGGGGTGATCATCGACAGCGACAAGCTCGCCCGTGAGGTGGTCGAGCCCGGCACCGAGGGGCTGGCCCGGCTGGTGGAGGCCTTCGGGGCCGACATCCTGGCGCCGGACGGCTCGCTGAACCGGCCCGCGCTGGCGGCCAAGGCGTTCGCCGACGACGAGCAGCGGGCCAAGCTGAACGGGATCATGCACCCGCTGATCGGGCAGCGCCGCGCCGAGATCATCGACGCGGTCACCGACACCCCGGAGCGGCCGGCGGTGGTCGTCGAGGACATCCCGCTGCTGGTGGAGACCGGCATGGCGCCGTCGTTCCCGCTCGTGGTGGTGGTGCACACCGACGTGGAGACCCGGGTGCGCCGGCTGGTGGAGTTCCGCGGCATGCCCGAGGCCGACGCCCGGGCCCGCATCGCCGCCCAGGCCACCGACGAGCAGCGCCTCGCGGCCGCCGACGTGGTGCTGGACAACTCCGGCAGCCCCGACGACCTCGCCGAGCGGGCGCGCCGGCTGTGGCGGGACCGGGTGCTGCCGCTGGCCCACAACATCACCGCGCGGCAGCCGGTGCGGCCCGCCCCGGCACTCGTTCCGCACGACCCGGCCTGGGCCGCGGCCGCGCAGCGCATCATGGCCCGCGTCCGGCTGATGGGCGGCGACAAGGTGATCCGTGTCGACCACATCGGGTCCACCGCGGTGCCCGGGCTGGACGCCCGCGACGTGGTGGACATCCAGGTCACGGTCGCCTCGCTGGCGGCGGCCGACGAGCTGGCCGAGGCGCTGCTGCCGGTCGGGTTCCCGCGGGTCGACGCGGTGACGGCGGATCCGCCGCTCGACGACGACGCGGCGCGGTGGGCCAAACGGCTGCACGCCGCCGCCGACCCGGGCCGGCCGGCCGAGATCCACGTCCGGGTGCAGGGTTGGCCCAATCAGCGGTTCGGGCTGCTGCTGCGGGACTGGCTGGCCGCCGACCCGGGAATCCGGGCGGAGTATCTGGAGGTCAAGCGGGCCGCGCTGGACGCCCCGGACTACGCCGCGGCCAAGCGGCCGTGGTTCGCCCGGGCGTATCCGCGGGCCCTGGCCTGGGCCGAGCGCACCGGCTGGCAGCCCGGGCCCTAGCGGCGGTCAGGACAGCCGCACGCCGAACCGGCGGGCGAGCTTGACCGCGGCCAGGTAGGTGGTGGCGTTGAACGGCCACTGCGACACGATCCGGCCGCTGCCGGCGTGGAAGTAGCTGTCCACCTTGGCCCACACCGTATTGGCCAGCGTGTCCTGGATCCACTCGTTGTAGAGCAGGAACGCCGACCGGCGCACCTCGATGAGCCGGCGGCCGGTCCTGGCGGCCTTCTTGATCAGGCCAGCGGCGAAGGCGGCCTGGGCCTCGTAGAAGGTCACCAGCGGCACCGAGTTGGTGTTGGGACCGTACATGATGAAGAAGTTCGGGAAGTTCGGCACCATCATGCCGAGCAGGGCCTGCGGCTCGCCGGCCCACTCGTCGTGGATCTCCACCCCGTTGCGGCCGTACACCCGGTAGTTGCCGAGGTAGTTCGCCGCGTCGAAACCCGTTGCCAGCACGATGATGTCGAGTTCGTGCTCGTCGCCGTTGGCGTCGACGGCGCCGGTGCGGGTGAGCCCCTTGACGGCGTGCGGCACCAGGGTGACCTTCGGGTTGCGCAGGGCGGCGTAGTAGGTGTCGGAGATGACGGTGCGCCGGCCCTCGAACGGGAACTTCGGGGTGGCCAGCTCCAGCAGGTCGGGCCGGGAGCCGAGTTCCTGGCGCAGGAACGCCTCGGCGGCGCGGCGGCGGCGCTGGTTGGCCCGGCCGTCGGCGCGGGCGTGGCCGGCGCCGAGCTGGCGCAGGTCGTAGCCCAGGTAGAGCTTGTAGCGGCGGTACAGGTACACCGGGGCGAGCCGGTTCAGCCGGCGCTCCCACGGGGAGAACGCACGGCTGTTCTTGGGCAGGATCCAGTTCGGCTCGATCTGGAAGATCTTCACCTCGGCGGCGACCCGCTCGGCCTCGGTGACGATCTGCACCGCCGAGGAGCCGGTGCCCACCACGCCGACCTTCTTGCCGGTCATGTCCAGCCCCTCGATCCACGACGAGGTGTGGCAGATCGCGCCCTCGAAGTCGTGCTCCTCACGGGCGAACGGCGGGATGAGCGGGATGTTGAGGAAGCCGACCGCGCTGATCACCGCGGTGAAGGCGCCGTGGTCGGCGCCGGAGGAGGTGGTCAGCGTCCAGGTCCTGTCCTCGTCGGACCAGCGCACCTCCTCGACCTTCTCGTTGAGCCGGATCCGGTCGGTCAGGTTCCACTTGCGGGCCACGTGCTCGAGGTAGCCGAGCAGCTCGTCCCAGTGCGCGTGGGTGCGCGACCAGTCGTAGCGCTCGAACGAGAACGAGTAGATGTGCGACTCCAGGTCCACCTCGGCGCCCGGGTAGCGGTTGTAGAACCAGGTGCCGCCCATGCCCGGGGCCTTCTCGAAGATGACGAAGTCCTCGATGCCCTGCCTGCGCAACTCGATCGCGGCGGCCAGGCCGCTGAACCCGGAACCGATGATCGCCACGCGCGGCTGCGCGCCGATCTGTACAGCCATGTCGTCTCCTGTCTGAAAAGTTCAATAGGCTCAGTATTTAGACCTTTAATCGGTGTGTCAACGGCCTGCGGCCGGTTGGCGGCGGAATCACTTGATCTGAGCGGTCCAGCCTCCGTCGACGACGAGATCCGTTGCGGTGACGAAGGATGCGTCCTCGGACAGCAGGAACGCGATGGCTGCCGCGATCTCCTCGGGCATGCCGAGCCGGCGCATCGGGGTGCGCTGTTCCATGTCGGTGCGCCGGGCCGGGTTCTCCTCGTAGAGGTAGTCGATCATCGGGGTGAGGATCGCCCCGGGGCAGACGGTGTTGCACCGGATCCCCTCCGGGGCCAGCTGCAGTGCCAGGGTGCGGGTCAGCGACACCACCGCGGCCTTGGACACCTGGTAGGCGTCCAGCGGGGAGTCCATGCCGCGCAGCCCCGCGGTGGAGGCCACGTTCACGATCGCCCTGCCCTCCCCGCGGCGCAGCAGCGGCACCGCCGCCACGGTGAGCCTGCGCAGTCCGTGCAGGTTCACCCCGAGGGTGACGTCCCAGATCGACTCGTCGATGTCGAGCATCGACCCGTCGCGGTTGAACAGCGCCACCCCGGCGGCGTTGACCAGGTAGTCGAGCCGGTCCAGCCCGGCGAGCAACTCGGCGGGGTCGCCGCCGATCAGGTCGAACGGGACGTAGCGGGCCCCGGCGCCGAAGTCGGGGCCCCGCTCGGCCACGTCGGTGGCGATCACCTCCACCCCGTCGCGGACCAGCCGTCGCACCGTCGCCGAGCCGATCCCGCCGGCCGCGCCGGTGACCAGGGCCAGCCGGGTCATCGGGCGGTCTCGGTGCCGAAGGCCCGCTTGAGCTGCTCGCCGGCGAAGGCCATGGCGGGTTCGGCGTTGGCGAACACCTCGTTGAGCCCGAAGAACCCGTGCACCAACCCGTCGGTGAGGTGGACCTGCACCGGCACCCCGGCGTCGGCCAGCGCCTTGGCGAACAGTTCGCCCTGCGGGCGGATCGGGTCGCACTCGGCCAGGATCACCGTGGCCGGCGGCAGCCCGGACAGCTCGGCGTCGAGCACGTTGACCCGCGGGTCGCCCGCGTACTCCGGACCCGGCAGGTAGTTGTCCTGGTGCCACTGCAACTCGTCGCGCTCCAGCATCACCCCGTCGTAGGCCGGGTCCATGCCGCGGTCCAGATCGGTGGTGGTGACCGGGTAGACGAGCAGCTGGTGCACCAGCGCGGGCCCGCCGGCCTCGCGGGCGTCGAGCGCGACCACCGCGGCCAGGTTGCCGCCGGCGGAGTCCCCGGCCACCGCGACCCGGTCCGGATCGATCGGCAGCCCGGCCTCCGGCGTCAGCGCCCAGCGCAGCGCGTCCATCGCGTCGTCGACGGCGGTGGGGAAGCGGGACTCCGGGCCACGCCGGTAACCGACCGACAGCACCGCGCAGTCGGCGGCGACGGCCAGCAGCCGGGTGGTGACGTCGTGCGAGTCGATGCTGCCCAGCAGCCAGCCGCCGCCGTGGTAGTAGACGGTCAGCGGCAGCCGGTCGGCGTCGGTGCGCGGCAGGTACAGCCGACCCGGGATGACCGCGCCGTCGCGGGTGGGGATCTGCACGTCGACGGTGCGCGCGACCGGCGGCTTGGTCAGCCCGGCGAAGGCGTTCTCGAACTTCTCCCGTGCGGCGGGAACCGGCAGCAGGTGCGCATTCGGCTGCCCGGACGCCTTGGCGTCGTCGAGCATCTTCTGCGCAACAGGATCGATCGGCATGTGTTCTCCTCGAGATCGTTTGTGAATCAGACTCGTTCGTAGTAGCGACGGGACTCCCAGTCCGTCACGGTGTGGGAGTCGAAGGCCTCCAGCTCGCGTTGCGCGCTGACCAGCAGGTGCTCGAACACGTCGTCGCCGAACGCGGCGCGGGCTATCTTGCACTCGGCGAAGCGGTCCAGGGACCGGTGCAGCGACGTCGGCACCGTCTCGATGTCGGTGCGCTCCCAGGCGTTTCCGGACAGGATCTCGGGCGCCGGCAGCTCCCGGGCGATCCCGTCCAGCCCGGCGGCGATGGTGGCCGCATAGGCGTAGTACGGGTTGATGTCGGCGCCCGGGATCCGGTTCTCCACCCGGAACGCCGCACCCGAGCCGACCAACCGGAACGCGCACGAGCGGTTGTCGTGGCCCAGCGCGATCGCCGTCCCGGCGAACTGGTCGGGCTGGAACCGCTTGTAGGAGTTGACCGTCGGTGCGTACATCAGTGTCAGATCGACGGCGTGGGTGAGCTGGCCGGCCACGAAGGAGCCGAACAGCGGCGACATCGAGGCGGTCTCGTCGGACCAGCTGAGCGGCTCGGCGCCGTCGGCGGTCCACATGCTGACGTGCAGGTGGCACGACGAACCGACCTCGTCGATCTTCGGTTTGGCCATGAAGGTCACGGTGAGGTCGGCGCGGTGGGCCAGCTGCTTGACGCCGTACTTGAACAGCACGTGCCGGTCGGCCATCTCCAGGGTGTCGCAGTAGTCCAGGGTGACCTCCTGCTGGCCGAGGCCCCACTCCGGTTTGGAGGACTCGATCGGCACCCCGAAGGCCGGCATCTGGTTGCGGATCTGCTCGATGAACCACTCGTCGCGGCAGGCCTGGATCATCTGGTAGTCGGACCGGTAGTCCGACAGCATCCGCAGATCCCGGTAGCCCTGCTCCCAGGCCTGCCGCGGCGGCACCGCGGCCAGGAAGAACTCCAGTTCGGAGGCGAACTTGAAGCTCAGCCCCTGCTCGGCGGCCCGCTGCAGCTGCCGGCGCAGGATGCTGCGCGGGGCCACCTCGAGCAGGTCGTCGGAGTCCATGTGGTAGGCGTCGCACAGCACCAGCGCGGCGTGCGGCTCCCACGGCACCCGGCGCAGCGTGGCCAGGTCCGGCACCAGCCGGATGTCCACGAAGCCGTTGGCGGAGTTGGACACCGGCAGTTCCAGCGGGTTCATCTCCAGGTCGACGGCGAACACGAAGCTGCTGGCGCTGACCCCGCGGCCGTCGAGCCCCATGGACTCGAACGCCGGGACGGTCAGCCGCTTGCCCACCAGCCGCCCCCACGGGTCGGGGGCGGCGCAGATCACCGTGTTGATCTCGCCGGCACGGACCAGCGCCTCGTATTCGTCGAGGTCGAGTCGGGTGGCGTCGCTCATTGATGCTCCAGGTGTCGGTGCAGTTCCCAGTCGGTGATGGTGCGGCGCAGCCAGTCCTGGTAGCGCTGCAGTTCGGCCCGCCGGGTCTCGGCATAGGTGGTGCAGAACGGTTTGCCGAGCAGGTCGGCCAGCACCGTCGAGCTCTCGAACTGCTGCAGCGCCGCGCCGAGATCGCCGGGCAGGTCCGCCCCCTCGCCGTTGGGCGGGGGCAGCGTCAGCCCGGCGCGCAGCCCGTGCAGCCCGCCGGCCAGCAGCCCGGCGGCCACCAGGTAGGGGTTGGCGTCGGCACCGGGCCGGCGGTGCTCGACCCGGGCCGAGCGGGGGTCGGCGAGGATGACCCGCGCGGCGGTGCTGCGGTCGTCGTAGCCCCAGTCGGACCGGGTCGGGGTGAACATCTCCGGATCGATGCGCTTGTAGGAGTTGATGCTCGGGTTGAACATCAGGCTCACGTCCGGCATGGTCGCCAGCAGCCCGGCCAGGTAGGCCTGTGCCTCGGCCGACAGCCGCCCGTCGGCGCCGGTGAACACGTTGACCCCGTCCCGGTTCAGGCTGGAGTGCACGTGCCCGCCCGCCCCGGAGCGGTCGGTGAACGGCTTGGCCATGAAGCTGGCGCGCAGGCCGTGCTCGGCGCACAGGTCGCGCAGGTACTGCCGGGCGCGGGCGGCCCGGTCGGCGGCCTGCAGCGCGGGTGCCGGGGCGAGGGTGAACTCGAAGAACCCGGGCCCGAGCTCGGCGTGGAACATCTGCACCTCGATGCCCACGGCGTCCATCCGGCTGATGAACTCGCTTGCCAGCGCGTTGATCTCGGCGTTGCGGGTGAGGCTGTAGGCGTTCTCGGTGGCGCCCGGCTTGGTGTAGCCGGGCAGCAGCGCCGCGCCGTCGGTGCTCGGCCGCAGGATCCACAGCTCGTACTCGTAGCCCAGGATCGGCTCCAGGCCCAGCTCGGCGTAGCCGTCGACCAGGTTGCGCAGCACCGCACGCGGCGACATCTCCAGCGGCCGGCCCTCGGCGTCGACGAGTTCGGCGATCACCGCGTCGGTGCCGGGCCGCCAGGGCAGCGCGACCCGGGTGGACTCGTCGACGGCCAGCAGTGCGTCGGGATACCCGTTGCCGGCGTTGGAGAACTGGGTGTCGGTGACGTCGTCGACCACCGACAGCCCGTAGACGATGGTGCAGAACGCCAGGCCCGACGACCGGGACTTCTCGGCGCGCACCAGTTTCCCGCGCAGGCCGAGGTCGTAGTCGGCGACCTCGATCTGGGTGAGTGGCACCTGGGGGAGGGGCACCCGGTTCGGGGGATGGGGATCAACCATTGTGCGGGCTCCTTGTTCGACGGGGCCGGGTCAGCGGCGGGGCCGGCGGGACGGGTCGCGCCCCACCCGGCGGTAGACGTGGTCGGGGACGTCGGCGGGATCGTGGTAGACCCACCAGGTGCAGGAGGTCGACGGCGCCTGCGGATCCCACACCGGCGGGTCGATCACCCGGGTCGGGTAGCCCAGCCGGTCGATCGGCATCCGCTCGTTGAGCTGGCAGCAGTGCACGCAGTAGGAGCAGATCCCGACCGTGTTCCACGCCCAGTCGTGCGGTTTCGTGGTGACCGCGAACCCGTACGGCCCGCCGGCCCGCGGCGCGCCGTCGGTGATCCGCGGGTCCAGCGAGCGGCCGCCGGAACCGCACGGGTCGAACCGGAAACCGGTGCGGTGCGGTTCGTGGATGAGCTCGATGTCGCCCTGCCGGCCGGTGCCGGCCAGGTGGGCGTGGAACCCGTCGACGATGGCGATCATCAACTGGCGCGCGGACTCCCGCCAGGGCTGGTTGTCCAGCGCGTAGCGGCGGGCGTGCACCTCGTACCAGTCGGCCATCAGGAAGTCCCACAGCGCGCCGAGGTGGTCCTCGCCGACCAGTCGGACCGCGATGTCGACGATGCCCGACACCCGGTCCACCGCCCGGTCGTGGATGCCCTGCCAGATCAGCCGGGCCTGCTCGACCTGCTCGGCGGCCGCCGGGTCGCGGTCCCGGCAGGCCCGGGCCGCCCGGGCCGCCGCCTCGGTGTAGCGCGGCCACTCCGCGGCGATCCCGGCGATCGCCTGCTCGCCGATCACCCCGGTGAGCCGGTCCACGGCGGCCTGCAGCGACTGCTCGGTCACCCCGTGGTCGCGGATCCAGTCCAGGGCGGCGGCCGGCCAGCGGTCGTAGACGTCGCGCAGCTCCTCGGCCTCGAGCACCGACACCTCGACGAGTTGGGCGGCGGCCTCGTAGTCGCCGCGGTCCAGCCGCTCGACGGCGCAGCGGAACGTGCCGCGGGCCAGCTCCGCCCAGCTGCCGGTGCGGGCGACCCGGCCCAGTGAGGGTTCGTATCCGACCGGGGCGTCGGTCATGTCAGCTCGAACCCCCCGTCGATGCGCAGGTCGGTGCCGGTGATGTAGCTCGCCTGGTCGCTGAGCAGGAAGGCCACCGCCTGCGCGATCTCCTCGGGGCGGGCGAACCGGCCGGCCGGCACCCGCGGTGCCAGCGACGGCGGCAACCGGTCGGTGTCGCCGTGGATCCCGGCCATCGGGGTGGCGGTGAAGCCGGGGGAGACGCTGTTGATCCGGATCCCGTCGGCGGCCAGTGCCCGGGCCGCACTGGCGGTCAGCATGCGCAGTGCGGCCTTGGAGGCGGCGTACTGCGGGGTGGGGTCGGGGTCGGTGAGCGCCACCACCCGGTGCCCCTCGATGGAGGCGATGTTGACCACCGCGGCCGCCGGTGACCGGCGCAGCGCCGGGGTGAGCGCGTCGAGCACCTGGTAGGCGCCGACCAGGTTGATCTCCAGGCAGCGCTGCCACTGTTCGCGGGTCACCCCGGCGAAGCCGGTGATCTCGATGACGCCCGCGCAGTTGACCAGGTAGCTGACCTGGGTGACGCCGTGCTCGCTGAGCACCTCGGCCAGCCCGGGATCGCGGACGTCGGCGGCACAGCAGACCTGCACCTCCGGCCCGAACGCCGGGTCGGGTTCGGGGGTGCGCACGTCCAGTCGGACGGTGCGCACCCCGGCCGACATCAGCAGTCGGGCGGTGGCCGCGCCGATGCCGGAGGCCGCCCCGGTGACCACCGCGGTATGGCCGGCGAATGTCATTGGTAGCGAATGGATTCCGACCGTGTTCGGGGTCATGTTCACCCCTGCCCGAACCGGCGCCGGTGCTCGGCCATCGCGGCCTCGAAGCATTCCCGCGGCGCCCGGATCACCCCGGCGCCGATCTGCCCGCCGTCCCGGCCGGCCAGTCCGACGTCCATGACCGGCAGTATTCCGGTCTCGAGCACCTTGCGTGCGTCGATCCCGGTCGGGGTGCCGCGGAAGCCGAACAGCGGGATGCGGTAGGTGCCGTTCTCGCCGTGGGTGATCCGGTACATCTCCCGGTTGCGCTCGATCATCACCTCCGGCGAGCCGCCCTGGTACTCCTGCAGCGACAGCGCGCAGGCCTGGGCGAAGCCGCCCAGCCCGATGGTCTCGGTGATCGGCGACTCGCCGCCCATCCAGGTGATCTCGTCCTCGGTGTGGCCCGCGAACAGTTTGCCCTCGTGGATCGGCGGCGGCCCGGTGAACCAGGTGTCGCCCAGCCCGGCCAGCCGGATGGCGAACCCCTTGCAGGAGAACGCCATCGCCGAGACCAGCGTGGAACCGGGGACGGCCATCGCGTCGGCCGAGGCCTTCGCCGCGGCCATCGACAGCCGCAGGAAGAAGTAGTCGTTCTCGGCCAGGTGCAGCATGGTCTCGCGCACCCCGGGCACGTCGTCGGCGACCATGTCCAGCACCGCGGGCATGATCTCGCGGCTGAACAGCACCGAGGCGGCGGCGTTGCGGCTGTGCACCTCGTCGCCCATCCGCAGCGCGCGGGCGATCAGCGGCTTGAGCGGGATGCCGCCGCGGCGGCGGATGGCCTCGCCGACCACCGGTGCCAGCACCTCGTTGACGTGCTGCAGTCGCTGGTGCACCCCCTCGTCGTAGCAGCCGTAGTTGAGCCGGCGGGGTTCCTTGCCCTCGTAGAAGTTGCAGAAACCGACGTTGCCGGCGGCCCGGTTCTCCACCACGAAGACCGGCATCGAGGCGGTGTAGATGCCGGCCAGCGAGCCCACCGCGCCGTAGTCGTGGCAGGCGCCGACCTCGATCCGGCCGGAGGCGAAACCCTCGATGGCGTCCTCGCGGTCGCGGGCCAGGCCCTCGAACAGCGCGCCGCCGATCAGCGCCTCGCGCTGACCGCCGGTGTAGTCCGACCACGGCATCGGCGCCCCGGAGGTGAGCACCAGGTTGTCGCGGTAGCCGGGCAGCACCTCGCGGGCGGGGCGGACGTCGACCACCCACGGGTCGGCCGCCTCGAGCCGGGCGAACGCCTCGGCGTTGGCCTGCTCGACGTCGACGGCCACGGCGGTGCCTCCCGCGGTCACCAGGCCACCGTCCCGCCGTCGACCAGCAGCGTCTGGGCGGTGATGTAGGAGGCCCGCGGGGAGAGCATGAACTCCACCGCCTCGGCCACCTCCTCCGGCTCGCCGATCCGCTTGAGCATGGCGTAGCCGGCGCTGACCTCCTCGCCGCCGGAGACCCGCGCCATCGACGGGCTCATCGGGGCGCGGATGACGCCGGGAGCGATGTTGTTGACCCGGATGCCGCGCGGGGCGAGCTCCTCGGCGAGGTAGCGGGTGTAGGCGGCGATGCCGGCCTTGGTGGCGCCGTACACCGAGGCGCCCCGGAACCGGCCGAAATGCCCGGTGAGGCTGCCGATGTTGACGATCGCGCCGCCGTCCACCAGCAGCGGGGCCACGGCGTCGGTGACCCGGGCCATGCCGGCGATGTTGACCTGGAACATCAGCTCGAGCTTGGCCTCGTCGAGCTCGCCGAGCAAGGAGTCGCGCAGGATGCCGGCGCAGTTGACCAGCCCGTAGAGCCGCTCCCCGCCGGCGGTGACCGCGGCGACCGCGGCGTCGATGCTGGCCCGGTCGGAGACGTCCATGGCGACCGGGACGGCACCCTGCAGGCCCGCGGCGGCCAGGTCGAGCGCCTCGACGGCAGGCGCCAGGTCGGCGACCACCGGGACGTAGTCGCTGCGCAGCAGGCGGCGGCAGATGGCCTGGCCGATGGTCCCGGCACCGCCGGTCACGATTACTTTGTTTGCCAAGGTGGTTTGCCCTCTCAAATCGACGTCCGCACTTGGACTTCGACAAGTTTCGTCGGTTATGGATTAAAGGTCAAGTGTTTAGGACTTTATTGGGATTTGGTCGGAAGGGTCAGCCAAAACCCATTCAATTCGGCCATTGCGGTACCCTGACGGCGTTGGGAGGGGCGAAATGGCATCGTCGAGAACAGCGTTGGGCCCGGTTCGGCAGATTCCGGCGCACGAACTGGTGGTGGATCAGATGCGCCGGGCGCTGGAACTGGGGCAGTTCCGTCCGGGTGACCGGCTGCCGACCGAGCGGGAACTGGCCGAGATGCTCGACGTGTCCCGCACCACCGTGCGGGCCGCCGTGGCCGTGCTCGAGCGCGAGGGCCTGATCGCGGTGCGCCGCGGTCGCGGTGGCGGGTTCACCGTGCAGGCCCCGGTCTACGACGTGGCCGCGATGCGCCAGGAGATGCGGCGCAACAAGCGGGCCATCCGCGACGCGTTCGACTACCGGGTCATCGTCGAGACCGGCGCCGCCCGGCTGGCCGCCGAGCGGCGCCGCGCGTCGGACCTCAACGAGCTGCACAAGCTGCTGGCCGGGATGAACGACGCGATCGAGATCGCGCTCGCCGACCAGTCGGCCAAGCACACCAGCGACTTCCAGACCCTGGACTCGGCCTTCCACCTGGGCATCGCGCAGGCGGCGCAGAACCCGACGCTGCTGGACGCGGTGGCCGACGCCCGCCGCCGGATGTGGCTGCCGGTGGGGGCGATCTTCGGCCGGCTCGAGCCGAACGCCAACGACTTCCACGAGGCCATCCTCGAGGCGATCGAGAACAAGGACCCCGACCTGGCCGCCGAGCGGATGGCGGCGCACATCAACGACACCCGCCGCACCATCGAGTCCTGGCTGAAGCGCTGACGTGCCGGCCGCCCGGCGGCAGCGGTGCTGCCGCCGGGCGGACCGGGTGCGGGTGCGGGGTCGGGTCGTCACCGTGCGACGGGCTCGGCCACCGGGCGGTCGTCGAACACCGTGCTGCCGATCCGTTCGTACAGGTCCGGCCGGGCCGACCGCAGGTAGCCGGCCACCAGCATCGAACCGATCAGCAGGCCCGGCACCAGGAACGGGATCATCTTGAAGAACAACGTCTCCGAGGCCGCGCCGGCCGCCGCGCTCATGTTCGAGAACATCAGGTAGATGACGTAGAGCATGCCCAGCGCGCCGATGATCGGCGCGACCAGCGTGCGCCACCAGTTCGCGGTTTCCGGGTGCTGCTTGCGGACGTGGAAGTAGATGATCGTCGCGATCGAGCACATGGTCTGCACCACCAGCAGGCACAGCGTGGCCAGGATGGCGACCAGCACGAACAGGTCCGCGTACGGGTCCGAGCCGGTGGCCGAGCAGAAGACGAGCAGCACTGCGGCGAAGCAGCTCTGGGTCAGCGAGGCCACCCACGGCGAGCGGTGGCGCGGGTGGGCGGCGCCGAGCTTGCGGGGCAGCAGCCCGTCGCGGCCGAAGGCGAACAGGTAGCGGGCCGCCGAGTTGTGGATGGCCAGCGCGCAGGCGAACGAGCCGCCGAGCACCAGCCACTCGTAGACGGTGACGGCCCAGGAGCCCAGGTAGGTGCCGGCCGGGACGTAGAGCAGGTCGAACGGGTTCGGTCCCGCCGCCAGCTCGACCGACCTGGTCGGCCCGTTGCCGACGATCACGCCCCAGGACACGAAGGTGTAGAACACGCCGATGCCGATGACGGCGATCAGGGTGGCGCGCGGGACGATCCGCTTGGGGTCGCGCGACTCCTCGCCGTAGATGGCGGTGGACTCGAAGCCGACCCAGGACCAGAACGCCATCAGCAGGCCCAGCCCGACCACGCCGCCGGCCACGCCGTTGGTGCTCAGTGCGGTGACCGGGTTCAGCGAGGTGAAGCTCATGCCCTCCGGGTGGTGCACCAGTCCGGCGACGGCGGTGGCGCTCAGCAGCAGGATCTCGGCGATCAGCACCACGCCGAGCACCTTGGCCGCCACCGAGATGTCGAAGTGCGACAGCACCGCGATGGCGATCAGGCCGACCGCGGCGTAGACCTCCCACGGCAGGTCGACGCCGAACTGCGAGTTCATCGCGCCGTCGGCGAAGGCAGCGAAGATGCCGATCAGGCCGGCCTCCATGGTCATGTAGGTGACCATCGGCATCACGCCGGCGGCCAGGCCCGGGATGCGCGACCAGGCCCGCGAGACGAAGGTGTAGAACGCGCCCGCGGCGGTGATGTGCCGGGCCAGCGCGACGAAGCCGATGCTGAAAATGGTCAGCACCACGGTGGCGATGAGGAAGCCGCCCGGTGCGCCCAGGCCGTTGCCGAAACCGACTGCGACGGGCAGGTTTCCGGTCATCGCGGTGATGGGCGCGGAGAAGGCGACCACCATGAACACCACGCCGACCAGGCCGATGGCGTCACGCTTGAGGGTTGGTCCGGTACCGGTGGGGGACTGCTGTTGGGTACCGGCCGCAGGGGAGAATTCGACGGCCAATTGCCACCTACCTTTCGATCGGAACGGCCGGAGCGTAGATCCGTTAAAGGTCTAATGACAAGACTTATAGACCCTATTTCGGCACGTGTGACACAACGTTTACACGAGAAGGCTTGGCGGCGTGGGCGGTTTCGCCAAGAAAAGGTCTATTGATTCGTGGTTTCGCCCAATTTAGGATGCAGATCGCCCCCGCGTCGCGCACGGCGACGGCCACGGCGGCGGGTCCGCCCGCCGTCGTGGGTGGTGGGCGGCGTCAGGCCGGCGGCGCGGCCGGCTCGGGCAGGATCGGGTCGGTGTTGATGACGTTGCCCGTGCCGTTGCCGAGGTCGAGATCCAGTGGCGCCCCGCACTGCAGGGTGCCGTAGTAGGGGTCGTCGGTGACCCGGGTCAGCCGTGGCGCGACGAACTGGTCGGCCTGGGCCACCAGCTGGTCGTCGACGAGGATCTCGCAGTGCAGGTTGGCCGAGTAGGGCCAGTCGATGGCGACCGTCATCCCGGCCAGCTGCGGATCGGACACCACCGCCGTCGCCTCGAACACCCGGCCCGGCAGCATGGTCGGGTCGGCGCTGTTGATCTCGGTGTCGGACAGCCGGTAGCTGATCACGGCCCCGCGGGCCACCCCGTCGATGCGGGCCCGGTAGGTGACGTTGTGCAGCTCCGGTTCGCCGGCCGGTTCACCCGGATCGGCGACCGGCTGCACGCCGGGATCCGGCGAAACGGGCTCGGGCTGGGCCGACGCGACCGCGGGCAGCGCCGAGGCGCCGATCAGCACCGCCGCCAGCGTCGCGGCCGCACTGCCGCGGGTGGTGGTGATCATGATCACGAACCTTACGCCTCCCGCCACGTCAGGGCCATGCCTTCGGCGGCCGTCCAGCGGTCCAGCCGGTAGCCGTGGCGGGCCAGTCCCTCGATCGCCCGCGCCGCGGTGCGCACCGCCTGCTCGGCGTCCTGCGGGCCGATCAGCCCGGCCCGGGCCGCGGTGAGCAACTCGTCGACGTCCTCCAGCCGCACCCCGACCCCGGTGCGCAGCCGCAGGTCCAGATAGTGGTCCTCGGCCTGCCAGACCGTCGGCCCGGGCCGGTAGCGGCCCACGTCGAGGTAGAAGTCCTGGTCCTGCTCGTGGCCAGGGTTGAAGTGGAACACGCTCACCCGCAGCCCGAGCCCGGGTAGCAGCCAGGACTCCAGGTAGTGGAACTGCTCGCGGCCCGGGGTGGGGCGGGCCATGTACAGGCCCCACGGTTCGACCCGGTAGATGTCCACCGCCCGCACGATGCCCTTCGGGTCGGTGTTGGTGCGCGCGACGAGGTCGAACGTCTCGTGCTTGGGCGGGTGGATGGCGGTACCCCTCTGTTGCGGCACTGTGAGTTGTCCGAACCTGGTTCTACCCTGTGGACATGGCCTTCGCTACCGAACATCCGGTTGTCGCGCACTCCGAGTACCGCGCCGTCGAGGACGTGGTGCGCACCGGTGGCCGGTTCGAGGTGGTCAGTCCCTACCAGCCGGCCGGTGACCAGCCCGCGGCCATCGACGAGCTGGAACGGCGCATCCGGGCGGGGGAGAAGCACGTGGTGCTGCTGGGCGCCACCGGCACCGGCAAGTCGGCGACCACCGCCTGGCTCATCGAGCGGCTGCAGCGGCCCACGCTGGTGATCGAGCCGAACAAGACGCTGGCCGCGCAGATGGCCAACGAGCTGCGCGAGATGCTGCCGCACAACGCGGTGGAGTACTTCGTCTCCTACTACGACTACTACCAGCCCGAGGCCTACATCGCGCAGACCGACACCTACATCGAGAAGGACAGCTCGATCAACGAGGACGTCGAACGGCTGCGCCACTCGGCCACCTCGGCGCTGCTGTCCCGGCGCGACGTGGTGGTGGTCGCCTCGGTGTCGTGCATCTACGGCCTGGGCACCCCGCAGTCCTACCTGGACCGGTCGGTGCAGCTCAACGTCGGCGACGAGGTGGACCGCGACGCGCTGCTGCGGCTGCTCGTCGACGTCCAGTACACCCGCAACGACGTGGCCTTCACCCGCGGCTCGTTCCGGGTGCGCGGCGACACCGTCGAGATCATCCCGGCCTACGAGGAGCTGGCCATCCGCATCGAGTTCTTCGGCGACGAGATCGAGGAGCTCTACTACCTGCACCCGCTGACCGGCGACGTGGTGCGCAAGGTCGACTCGGTGCGGATCTTCCCGGCCACCCACTACGTGGCCGGCCCGGAGCGAATGGCGCAGGCCATCGAGAGCATCGAGCAGGAACTGGCCGAGCGGCTGGCCGAGCTGGAGCGCCAGGGCAAGCTGCTGGAGGCCCAGCGGCTGCGGATGCGCACCAACTACGACATCGAGATGATGCGCCAGGTCGGGTTCTGCTCGGGCATCGAGAACTACTCCCGCCACATCGACGGCCGCCCGCCCGGGTCGGCGCCGGCCACCCTGCTCGACTACTTCCCCGAGGACTTCCTGCTGGTCATCGACGAGTCGCACGTCACCGTGCCGCAGATCGGCGGCATGTACGAGGGCGACATCTCGCGCAAGCGCAACCTCGTCGAGTACGGCTTCCGGCTGCCGTCGGCCTGCGACAACCGGCCGCTGACCTGGGAGGAGTTCACCCAGCGCATCGGCCAGACGGTGTACCTGTCGGCCACCCCGGGCCCCTACGAGCTGGCCCAGACCGGCGGCGAGTTCGTCGAGCAGGTCATCCGTCCGACCGGCCTGGTCGACCCCAAGGTCGTGGTCAAGCCCACCAAGGGCCAGATCGACGACCTCATCGGCGAGATCCGCAAGCGCACCGAGCGGGACGAGCGGGTGTTGGTCACCACGCTCACCAAGAAGATGGCCGAGGACCTCACCGACTACCTGCTCGAGATGGGCATCCGGGTGCGCTACCTGCACTCCGAGGTCGACACCCTGCGCCGGGTGGAGCTGCTGCGGCAGCTGCGGCTCGGCGAGTACGACGTGCTGGTCGGCATCAACCTGCTGCGCGAGGGTTTGGACCTGCCCGAGGTGTCGCTGGTGTCGATCCTCGACGCCGACAAGGAGGGCTTCCTGCGGTCCACCCGCAGCCTGATCCAGACCATCGGCCGTGCCGCCCGCAACGTGTCCGGCGAGGTGCACATGTACGCCGACACCATCACCGACTCGATGCGCGAGGCCATCGAGGAGACCGAGCGGCGCCGCGCCAAGCAGCTGGCCTACAACGAGGAACACGGCATCGACCCGCAGCCGCTGCGCAAGAAGATCGCCGACATCCTCGACCAGGTCTACCGCGAGGCCGAGGACACCGAGACCGTCGAGATCGGCTCCGGCCGGGCGGTTTCGCGGGGCCGGCGGGCCCAGGGCGAGCCGGGCCGGGCGGTCTCGGCCGGGATCATCGAGGGCCGCGACACCAAGAACATGCCGCGCGCCGAGCTGGCCGACCTCATCAAGGAACTCACCGAGCAGATGATGGCCGCCGCGCGCGACCTGCAGTTCGAGCTGGCCGCCCGGATCCGCGACGAGATCGCCGACCTGAAGAAGGAGCTGCGGGGGATGGACGCCGCCGGCCTGAAGTAGACCCGGCCCCGGCGCGGCGAAAAGCGCTGTCCGCCAGGATTTTCGGAAGCGTCAATATTTCGCGGCGCCGGGTGCGGCCGGGTCCGTTCGGGCACGGCCGCGACACGGGCCGGTCACCGATTCGCTGCCGGCGTGCATCGGTTCGGTCACTGTCCGGGAACCACTTCGAAAACGCCCAGGAACCGCGGTTGCGGCCCCGCGCCGGCGGGTTATCTTCTGCCGGTGACTTCGACACGGGGGCCATTGCGAATCGGCATGTCTGGGAGTCGAATTCACTTCACAGCAGGGGTGGTGGCCGGGCTGGTCGTGCTGTCCTGGCCGATGCTGTACGGCGCATCGGCGGCGACGGCCGAGCCCAGCCCGGGTGTGCCGTGCCTGGAGATGGTGCAGGCGCTGGCCGCCTCGCCGCCGAGCGTGACCGAACTTCAGGACGCCTCGGCGGTTGTCGGCTCCGCGGGAGCGGAGGCCGCCGCCGCCGTCCCGTCGGCGCTGGAGGCGGCCGGACCCGTCGTGGACGGGGTGGTCGCCGCCGCGCAACCCGGCCCGGGGGAGCCGTTGGTGCAGGCCGCGATGCCGGTACCGGAGGTTGTCTCGACGGTTGGGGATGCCGCCGAGGCAGCGATTCCGGCTGCGGCACCGGCACCTGCGCCGCCTGTTCCGGCGGCTCCCCCGGCTCCGGTCGTGGCCGTTCCCGAGGTGCCGCCCACGGCGGTGCCCGATGCGCCGCCGGCAGTGGTGCCCGATGCGCCGCCCGCGGCGGTCCTCGAAACGGCCGCACAGGAACCCGTTCCCGCCGAGCCCGTTCCCGCCGAGCCTGCTCCCGCCGAGCCTGCTCCGGCCGAGGCAGTCACCCCGCCGGGCGAACCCGCCCCCGGCGAACCCGCCCCGCCGGCCGGGCCGGAACCCGAGACGGTGCCCGACGCCGCCGCCGCGGCGGCCGCCCCGGCCGAGGCCTCGCCCGCGGAGGCGGCCGTCATCGAGCACACCGCGGCCACCCCGCCCGCCGCCGGCGGTGGCGGTGGTGGCGTCCCGGCCCTGCCGCTGTCCGGGGTGCCGCTGCCCACCTCGGTGCCCGGCCTCGGCCTGCCGCTGCCCAGCGAGATCCCGGTCCCGCGGGACCTGGTCTGCGAGGGCACGGCCTGGTCGGCCGAGGCCGATGCGCCCGCCGCCGAGGCCGGCCCCGCCGCCCCGGTCGCCCGCGAACCCTGGTGACCCGACCCCGGATCGCGGCCGCCCGGCGGGGCGGGGCATGATGCCCCGGTGACCATGCCGCAGTTGACCGAGTTGCTGGACTCCCTCGACGTCAGGCAGGTCGGTGACCTCGACTTCGTCGCCCACCAGCTCGACGACCCGACCCATCACATCGCCGGCGGGCACATCGCCGCACAGGCCCTGGTGGCGGGCGGCCGCACCGCCCCCGGCCGGGTGCCGCACAGCTTCCACGCCTACTTCCTGCGTGCCGGGGACGCCCGCTACCCGGTGGACATGCACGTCACCGGGCTCCGCGACGGCGGCACGCTGTCCACCCGGCGGGTCACCGCGGTGCAGCGCGGCGAGGTGCTGCTCGAGGCCCACGTGTCGTTCAGCGCGGCCCTGGAGACCATGGAGTACCACCAGCCCATGCCGGAAGTTCCCGCCCCCGAGGCGCTTCCGCCAGTGCATGAGCAACTCGCTTGCTATGCAGACGAATTCAACGGTCTCTGGATCCGGGAGCGTCCCGTCGAACGTCGCTACATCGATCCGCCGCCGCGGCTGGCGATGGACCTGCCGGAGGCTCCGCCGCGGATCCGGATGTGGTGGCGCCCAGTGGATTCCGTTCCGGACGACCCAGTGCTGAACGCCGCGCTGCTGACCTACCACTCCGGGGTGTCCATGCTGGAGACCGCTCTGGTGGCGCGCCGTACCTCCGCCGCGCACACCTTCAACGCGCTCATCGACCACGCGGTCTGGTTCCACCGCCCGGCCGATCTCAACGACTGGGTGCTTGCCGACGCCGTCTCGCCGAGCGGGGTGGCCGGGCGCGGGCTGGCCACCGGTGTCATGTACAACCGTGGCGGCGACCTGATCTGCACCGCCACCCAGGAGCTGTACTTCGGCCGCGACCGGCGCTGAATCCGGCGCGACGCCCTGCCCGTCACGGAATGACCTGCGCCGCACCGACAACGACGGTGTGGCCCGGATTACCCGTAATCCGGGCCAAAACCGTGCCGCCGGCGTGGACCGCATCACTTCGGCGTTCCGCCGCGCCCCGCGGTCATTACCATCGTTGCCACGGTAGAGGCAGCTTTTCGAGACTGGCAGCAACCCGCATCGCGGGAATCGCGGCACCGCAAACCGGTCACGCGTTACTGTCTCGGTGGCGGTGCAACGGACACTGGGAGGACACGGATGGGCGCCTACAAGACGATCGTCGTCGGCACCGACGGCTCGGACTCGTCACTGCGCGCGGTCGACAAGGCCGGCCAGCTCGCCGGCGAATCGGGCGCGAAGCTGATCATCGCGACCGCGTACTTCCCGCAGAGCGAGGACCAGCGTGCCGCCGACGTCCTGAAGGACGAGGGCTACAAGATGTCCGGCAACGCGCCCATCTACGCGATCCTGCGCGAGGCCCGCGACCGCGCCAAGGCCGCCGGGGCGCAGGACATCGAGGAACGCCCGGTGGTCGGGGCCCCGGTCGACGCGCTGGTGCAGCTCGCCGACGACGTCCAGGCGGACCTGCTCGTCGTCGGCAACGTGGGGCTCTCCACCATCGCCGGGCGGCTGCTCGGCTCGGTGCCGGCCAACGTGGCGCGGCGGTCCAAGATCGACGTGCTCATCGTCCACACCACGGCGTAGCCGGCCCGCTCCGGCCCGCGCAGCGACCACGGTGCGGGTCGGGGCCCGCCCGGTGCCGGGCGGGCCACCGCACGCGGACTAGGTGTTGGACGCGGCGAAGATCTCGGCGATCGACTTGTCCAGCGTCGCGTTGAACTCCTCGTCGCTCTGCTGGGCGGTCAGGCCCTCGGTGAAGGCGCGCGAGAAGCTGGCGATCATGCCGTTGTTGCGGGCCAGCCGGGCGCAGGCCTCCTCGCGGCTGTAGCCGCCCGACAGCGCGACCACGCGCAGCACCTTCGGATGGTCGACGAGCTCCTTGTAGAGGTTGTCCACGTCCGGCAGGGTCAGCTTCAGCATGACCTGCTGGTCATCGGCCAGCGCGTCGACGCCGGCCAGCAGCGCGGCCTTGAGCTGGTCCTCGGCCTCGGCCTTCTGCGGGCTCTTGATGTCGACCTCGGGCTCGATGATCGGCACCAGGCCCTTGGCCAGCACCTGCCGGGCGACCTCGAACTGCTGGTCCACCACGGCCTGCAGGCCGGCACCCGGCAGCTTGATCACCGAGCGCTCCTTGGTGCCGAAGATGCCGTTGGCCACCGCACGGTCCAGCAGCTCGTCGAGGCCCGGCATCGGCTTCATGGTCTGGGCGCCGTCCTTCTCCTCGGCCAGCCCCTTGTCGATCTTCAGGAACGGCACCACCTTCTTGACGTTCCACAGGTAGTCGGCCGACGGCCGGCCCTCGATGGTGCGGTCCATCGTGTTCTCGAACAGGATCGCGCCCACGATCCGGTCACCGTTGAACGCCGGGCTGGTGATGATGCGGGTCCGCATCTGGTGCACCAGGTCGAACATCTGCTCGTCGGTGCTGTAGGCGTCCTCCGGGATGCCGTACAGCCGGAGCGCCTTGGGGGTGCTGCCGCCGCTCTGATCGAGCGCCGCGATGAAGCCGGCGCCGCTCTTGACCTTGTTGAACTGCTCGCTGTTCATTTCCACCTTCCGTTACCAGCCGCGTTTCTTCCACTCCGGCAGGCTGGGACGCTCCGCGCCCAGCGTGGTGTCATCGCCGTGACCGGGATAGATCACCGTCGAGTCCGGATAGACCCCGAACAGCCGTTCCGTCACGTCGGAGAGCAGCTGCTCGAAGTCTCCCGGTTGCCAAGTCTTGCCCACACCGCCCGGGAACAGGCAGTCACCGGTGAACACGTGGGTGGCGTCACCGGCGGGCGGTCCGCTCAGCGCCAGCGCCACCGAACCGGGGGTGTGCCCGCGCAGATGGATCACGTCGAAGCGCAGGTCGCCGACCTCGACCACGTCGCCGTGCGCCAGGATCCGGTCCGGCCGCACCGGCAGCGGGTCGGCGTCCAGCGCGTGCGCGGCGGTCGGCGCCCCGGTCGCCTCCACCACCGCCGCCAGCGCCTGCCAGTGGTCGTAGTGCTGGTGGCTGGTCACGATCAGCGACAGCGTGGGCGCGAACCGCTCGATCAGGTCGAGCAGGATCGCCGCGTCGTTGGCGGCGTCGATGAGCAGCGTCTCACCGGTCCGGGTACAACTGATGAGGTAGGCGTTGTTGTCCATCGGGCCGACCGACGCCTTGATGATCGTCGCTCCCGGCAGCACCCGCCGAGCCGCGGTGCCCGGCTCGACGTGGCCGGTGTAGTTGTCGGTGACGACTGTCATGGTGGTCACGTTACTTCCTGCCCGCGGCGGGCAGCATGTCGGTGGTCGCACCTAGCATGGTCCGGAAGCGTCTCGGGGGTAGGGGACAGGAAGGTACTTCGTTGGCTGACCGCCTCATTGTGAAGGGTGCGCGGGAGCACAACCTGCGCAGCGTCGATCTCGATCTGCCCCGCGACGCGTTGATCGTCTTCACCGGCCTGTCCGGGTCGGGCAAGTCGTCGCTGGCCTTCGACACCATTTTCGCCGAGGGGCAGCGCCGCTACGTCGAGTCGCTGTCGGCCTACGCGCGGCAGTTCCTCGGCCAGATGGACAAGCCCGACGTCGACTTCATCGAGGGCCTCTCGCCGGCGGTGTCGATCGACCAGAAGTCCACCAACCGCAACCCCCGCTCCACCGTCGGCACCATCACCGAGGTCTACGACTACCTGCGCCTGCTGTACGCCCGGGCGGGCAGTCCGCACTGTCCGGTGTGCGGCGAGCGGATCGCCCGGCAGACCCCGCAGCAGATCGTCGACCAGGTGCTCGCCATGGAGGAGGGCCTACGCTTCCAGGTGCTCGCCCCGGTGGTGCGCACCCGCAAGGGCGAGTTCGTCGACCTGTTCGACAAGCTCAACGCCCAGGGCTACAGCCGGGTCCGGGTCGACGGCGTGGTGTATCCGCTCACCGACCCGCCCAAGCTCAAGAAGCAGCAGAAGCACGACATCGAGGTCGTCGTCGACCGGCTCTCGGTCAAGCCGAGCGCCAAGCAGCGGCTCACCGACTCGATCGAGACCGCGCTCAACCTCGCCGACGGGGTGGTGGTGCTCGACTTCGTCGACCGCGACGAGGACGACCCGCAGCGCGAGCAGCGGTTCTCCGAGAAGCTGGCCTGCCCCAACGGCCACGCGCTGGCCCTCGACGACCTCGAACCCCGCTCGTTCTCGTTCAACTCGCCCTACGGCGCCTGCCCGGAGTGCACCGGCCTGGGCATCCGCAAGGAGGTCGACCCCGACCTGGTGGTGCCCGACCCGGACCTGACGCTGGCCGAGGGGGCGATCGCGCCGTGGTCGATGGGCCACAACGCCGAGTACTTCACCCGGATGCTGGGCGCGCTCGGCGAGGCGATGGGCTTCGACCTGGACACCCCGTGGCGCAAACTGCCGGCGAAGGCCCGCAAGGCCATCCTGGAGGGCTGCGACGAGCAGATCCACATCCGCTACCGCAACCGCTACGGCCGCACCCGCTCCTACTACGCCGACTTCGAGGGCGTCATGGCCTTCCTGCACCGGCGCCTGGAGCAGACCGAGTCCCAGCAGATGAAGGAGCGGTACGAGGGCTACATGCGCGACGTGCCGTGCCCGGAGTGCAACGGCACCCGGCTCAAGCCCGAGGTGCTCGCGGTGACGCTGGCCTCGAGCAAGCACGGCCCGAAGTCCATCGCCGAGCTCTGTGACCTGTCCATCGCCGAGTGCGCGGAGTTCCTCGACACCCTGGTGCTCGGCGAGCGGGAGGCCGCGATCGCGGGCCGGGTGGTCAAGGAGATCCAGTCCCGGCTGGGGTTCCTCCTCGACGTCGGTCTGGACTACCTGACGCTGTCGCGCGCCGCGGCCACGCTGTCCGGCGGCGAGGCGCAGCGCATCCGGCTGGCCACCCAGATCGGGTCCGGGCTGGTCGGGGTGCTCTACGTGCTCGACGAGCCGTCGATCGGCCTGCACCAGCGCGACAACCGCAAGCTCATCGACACCCTGGTGCGGCTGCGCGACCTCGGCAACACGCTGATCGTCGTCGAACACGACCTGGACACCATCGCCGCCGCCGACTGGATCGTCGACATCGGACCGGCGGCCGGCGAGCACGGCGGCCGGATCGTGCACAGCGGCCCCTACGCCGAGTTGCTGAAGAACCCGAACTCGCTGACCGGTGCCTACCTGTCCGGCAAGCAGCGGATCGAGGTGCCGGCCATGCGCCGCCCGGTGGACACCAAGCGGCAGCTCACCGTGGTCGGCGCGCGCGAGAACAACCTGCGCGGCATCGACGTGTCGTTCCCGCTCGGCGTGCTCACCGCCGTCACCGGGGTGTCCGGTTCGGGCAAGTCCACGCTGGTCAACGACATCCTGGCGGCGGTGCTGGCGAACAAGCTCAACGGCGCCCGGCACGTGCCCGGCCGGCACACCCGGGTCAACGGCCTGGAACACGTCGACAAGCTGGTGCAGGTCGACCAGTCGCCGATCGGGCGCACCCCGCGGTCCAACCCGGCCACCTACACCGGGGTGTTCGACAAGATCCGGACCCTGTTCGCGGCCACCACCGAGGCGAAGGTGCGGGGCTACCAGCCGGGCCGGTTCTCGTTCAACGTCAAGGGCGGCCGCTGCGAGGCGTGCACCGGCGACGGCACGATCAAGATCGAGATGAACTTCCTGCCCGACGTGTACGTGCCGTGCGAGGTGTGTCGCGGGGCCCGGTACAACCGGGAGACCCTCGAGGTGCACTACAAGGGCAAGACCATCGCCGAGGTCCTCGACATGTCCATCGAGGAGGCGACGGAGTTCTTCGAGCCGATCGGCTCCATCCACCGCTACCTCAAGACACTGGTGGACGTGGGCCTGGGCTACGTGCGGCTGGGCCAGCCCGCCCCGACCCTGTCCGGCGGCGAGGCACAGCGCGTGAAGCTGGCCGCCGAGCTGCAGAAGCGCTCCACCGGCCGCACCGTCTACATCCTCGACGAGCCCACCACCGGCCTGCACTTCGAGGACATCCGCAAGCTGCTCAAGGTGATCCACGGACTGGTCGACAAGGGCAATACCGTGATTGTCATCGAGCACAACCTCGACGTGATCAAGACCGCCGACTGGATCATCGACATGGGCCCGGAGGGCGGCGCCGGCGGCGGCACCGTCGTCGCGCAGGGCACCCCCGAGGATGTCGCGGCCAATCCGGACAGCTACACCGGGCAGTTCCTCGCCGAGCTGCTCGACCTGCCGGTGCCGGCCGGCAAGCGCGGCCGGGCCAGCGCGTAGCCGGCGGCGCGGGCCGGGTGCCGGGGCGCTAGGAGTTCCCGGTACCGGCGGGGTCGGTGTGCTCGCGCATCGACGCGCGGATCCGGGCCAGTCGCTCGGCGGCGGCCTGCTGCCGCTGCTCGTACTGCTCGGCGGCCCGGCGCCCCTCCGGGGTCTCGGCCGCCAGCTCGGCCGAACCCTGCGCGGCGGCGTACCGGGACTCGATCCTGTCCCGTACCTCCTCGAAGGTGGGCACCCCGTCGTCCGGATCGTCGGTGGTCATGCGCCCACGCTACCCGTGTTCCCGGTGCCCGGCGGTGGACCGGATCTGTCAGATGTCGAATGTATGTTCGAGTCATGGACGGATCGGACGTGCAGGCGGCGGTGCGGACGCTGCGGGCGGCCTTCGACGAGGCCGCCGCCGACCGGCTCGACCTGCTCACCGCCGATCAGCTGTTCGCGGTCCTCGACGACGTGCACGCCCTGGCCTGCCGGCTGCCGGCGCTGCGGCACCGACTGGTGGCGCGACTGCAGGTCGAGACGAGCCCGGGCGACCTCGGCGCCCGCAGCTGGCGGGAGGCGCTGCGCGTGCGGTACCGGCTCTCCGGCGGTGCGGCCAACCGGTGGCTGACCCAGGCCGAGGCGTTCGGTCCCCGCGGGCCCTGACCGGCGAGCCGCTGCCGCCCAGACTGCCGGCCACCGCCGCCGCCCAGGCCGCCGGCGCGATCACCCCGGAGCACGCGGAGGTCATCCGGCGGGCGGTCGACCGGGTCCCGCCGTGGGTCGATCCCGACACCCGCGACCGGTTCGAGCGGGATCCGGTGCGGCTGGCCGCGGGCAACTCGCCCGGCCAGGTCGAGGACAGCGCGCGGCTCATCCTGTACCTGTTCGACCAGGACGGCCCGGCAGCTCGACGACGCCATGGTCGAGCTGCGGGCCCGGGTGACCCCGGAGTTGTGGGCGACCCTGGAGGCGCTGTTCGCCAAACTCGCCGCGCCGGGGATGTGCAACCCCGCGGACCCCGAACCGTGCGTGTCCGGCACCCCGACCCAGGAGCAGATCGACAACGACCAGCGCAGCCTGGCGCAGCGTCAGCACGACGCGCTGCTGGCCGCCTGCCGGATCGCGCTGATGAGCGGCGAGCTCGGGCAGCTCAACGGCCTACCGGTGTCGATCGTCATCCGAACCACCCTGCAGGATCTCGAAACCCGGGCCGGCATCGCCACCACCGCCGGCGGCACCACCCTGCCGATCGGTGATGTGCTCCGGCTCGCCGCACACGCCGACCACCATCTCGCGGTGTTCGACCGGGCCACCGGTTCAGCACTGGCGCACTTCCGGGGCAGGCGGACCGCCGGCGCGGCGCAGGATTCATGCTCATCGCCCGCGACGGCGGCTGCACCAAACCCGGATGCACCGTCGGGGCGTACGGGTGCCAGGCGCATCACGCCGCGCGCGACTGGGCCGCGGGCGGCAACACCAACGTCGACGAGATGGGGCTGGCCTGCGGCCCGCACAACCGGGAGGTCGACGCCGCCGACCCGGCCGCCTGGACCACCCGGATGAACGACCGGCACGAGGTGGAGTGGATCCCGCCCGCGGCGCTGGACACCGGCCAGGGCCGCGTCAACACCGTCCACCGGCCGGAACGGCTGGTCGCCGGCCTGGCCGAGCCCGACCCGGCCGCCGAACCCGGCGGCCCCGCACCGCCCCGTAGCGACGCGGCGTGACCGCCGCCCGGTGGGAACCGCCGGTCAGCGGGGCCTGGCCAGCGGGAAGGGCAGCGTCTCCCGGATGCTGCGGCCGGTGATCATCATGACCACCCGGTCGACACCCATGCCGAGTCCCCCGGTGGGCGGCATCGCGTACTCGAGGGCCTGCAGGAAGTCCTCGTCGAGCTCCATCGCCTCCGGGTCCCCGCCGGCGGCCAGCAGCGACTGCTCGTGCAGCCGGCGGCGCTGCTCGACCGGGTCGGTCAGCTCGGAGTAGGCGGTGCCCAGCTCCACGCCGTAGGCCACCAGATCCCACCGCTCGGCCAGCCCGGGGACGCTGCGGTGCGGCCGGGTCAACGGCGACACCGAGGCGGGGAAGTCGATGTAGAACGTCGGCGCCTCGGTGCGGTCCTCCACGAGATGCTCGTAGAGCTCCAGCACCACCGCGCCGGCGTCCCAGTTCGGGTGGTAGGCGACCCCGGCCCGGTCGCACAGCCGGCGCAGCGTGGCCAGGTCGGTTCCGACGTCGATGTGCTCGCCCAGCGCCTCCGACACCGCGTCGTGCACGGTCTTGACCGCCCACGGCCCGGAGATGTCCACCGGCTCGAAGCCGCCGCCGGCGCGCGGCCGCAGGAACACCGGCTCGCCGTTGGCCGCCCGCGCCGCGTTCTGGATCAGTTCGCGGCAGCCGTCCAGCCACACCCGGTAGTCGGCGTGCGCCTGGTACGCCTCCAGCAGAGTGAACTCCGGGTTGTGGCTGTAGTCCACACCCTCGTTGCGGAACGCCCGGCCCAGCTCGAACACCCGCTCCACCCCGCCGACGCACAGCCGTTTCAGGTACAGCTCCGGCGCGATGCGCAGGTACAGGTCCAGGTCGTAGGCGTTGATGTGGGTGACGAACGGGCGGGCGTTCGCGCCGCCGTGGATCTGCTGCAGGATCGGGGTCTCCACCTCCAGGAATCCCTTGGCGTACAGGGTTTCCCGGATGGCGCGCAGCACCGCGCTGCGGGCCGTGACGAGCTCGCGGGCCTCGGTGTTGACCGCCAGGTCCAGGTAGCGGGCGCGCACCCGGGCCTCCTGGTCGGCCAGGCCCTTGCGCTTGTCCGGCAGCGGGCGCAGGCACTTGCCGATCAGCCGCCAGCGCCGCACCAGCAGCGAGCGGGTGCCGCGGCGGCTCGCGCCCATCACGCCGGCCGCCTCGACGAGGTCACCGAGGTCGATCGCGCGGGTGAAGTCGGCCACCGTGGTGCCGGCCGGGTCGGCGTCGTCGAGCAGCAGTTGCAGTTCGCCCGACCAGTCCCGCAGCTGAGCGAACAGCACCCCGCCGTGGTCGCGGATGCGCAGTACGCGCCCGGCCACCGACACCTCGGTGCCGTCGGCGGCGGACAGCGCGGCGGCCACGGTATGGCTGGGCGGCGTGCCCACCGGGTAGGGGGCTACGCCGGCCGCGCGCAGCGCCTCCAGTTTGGCCATCCGCACCCGGACCTGTTCGGGCAGCGCCCGCTGCCGCTCGCCCTCCAGCTCCGCCTCCAGCGCCGACGGATCCGGGGCGGAGCCGTCGGGGTGCAGCGCGCCGCCGGCGGTGAGCGCCTCCGGTGCCCGGGTGTGCTGGCCGGTGTGCAGCCCGGCCCGCCGCGAGAACGGCAGCACCAGAAAGCCCTCGGCGATCACCGACGCCACCCCGACCCGGGGGATGAGCCGGGTCTCGGTGTAGCAGGCGTAGCGCGGCACCCACTCCGGCCGGTACTTCATGTTCGACCGGTACAACGTCTCCAGCTGCCACCAGCGGGAGAAGAAGACCAGCAGCCGCCGCCACAGCCGGGCCACCGGTCCCGCGCCGAGCTGTGCGCCCTGCTCGAAGGCCGACCGGAACATCGCGAAGTTCAGGGAGATCCGCGCGATACCCAGCTCGTCGCCGCGGGTGCACAGCTCGCTGACCATCAGCTCCACCGTGCCGTTGGGCAGCTCGCGGCTGCGCCGCATCAGGTCCAGCGACACGCCGGACGGCCCCCACGGCACGAACGACAGCATCGCCACCACCCGGTCGCCCTGCACGGCCTCCACCAGCAGGCACTCGCCGTCGGCCGGGTCGCCCAGCCGGCCCAGTGCCATCGAGAATCCGCGCTCGGTGTCGGTGTCGCGCCAGGCCTCCGCGCGGGCGATCACCTCGGCCATCTCCGCCTCGGACAGCTCGCGGTGGCGGCGGATCCGCACCGACACCCCGGCCCGCCGGGCCCGGGTCACCGCCTGGCGCACCGGGCGCATGTCCGGGCCGGAGAGCCGGAACCTGTCGGTGTGCAGCACCGCCTCGTCGCCGAGTTGCAGCGCGTTGAGCCCGGCGTCGCGGTAGGCCGTCGCACCGGCCAGGCTCGCGCCCATCACGCCGGGGGCCCAGCCGTAGCTGCGGCACAGCGCCAGCCAGGCCGCGATCGCCCGCGGCCACGACCGCGGGTCGCCGATCGGGTCGCCGCTGGCCAGGCACACGCCCACCTCGACCCGGTAGGTGATCGCGGCCCGCCCGTCCGGGCTGAACACCACCGACTTGTCCCGCCGGGTGGCGAAGTAGCCCAGCGAGTCGGCGCGGCCCCACAGCGTCAGCAGCCCGCGGATCGCCGACTCGTCCGCGCCGGTGAGGGCGTTCTCGGCGCGCTGCGACTGGAACAGCACGATCGCCGCGGCCATCAGGGCCAGCGCGCCGAACAGGCCGAGCAGCGTGTTCATCGCCGCCGGCGGGTGGCCGGAGAACCAGTCCGGGTCGGCACCGGCGAAGCCGCCCACCCGGTTCAGCGCGTACCAGAACCGGTGCTCGCGGGCCAGCGTGCCGCCGAACAACTCCAGCAGGCCCCAGCCCACCAGGGTGCCGACGGCCAGCCCCGCCAGTAACACCGCCGCGGCCCGCACCAGCGCGCCCCGGCGCACCCGGGCGGGGAACGCCGAGCGGTCCGGCAGCAGCAGGGCCACCGCCGTGACGTGCACCACCAGGCCGATCGTCTCGCCGACCCGCGCGCCGGGAGACTCCTCGCCGACCAGCAGTTCGCCGACGTTCCACACCGCCGCCGCGGCCAGATACAGCACCAGCAGCCACCACGCGATGCGCTTGCGGGCGGCCAGCGCGCCGGCCAGCAGGGCCAGCACGAACGCCCAGGCGAAGCTGGTGTCGGGGAAGTTGAACAGGTATTCGTCGATGAACTCGCGCGGCACCCGGATCCAGGCGCGCACCGGCGGGGCGACGCCGGCGACGAGCGACAGGGTGGCGATCACCCCGACGATCCAGGCGGCCGCCGACGGAACCCGGGACAGCCGCGACCGATCCGTACCGACAGGCGCTGCGGTAGCCGTCACGGCGCGAGGATAAGTGCTGCGCGGCCCGCCCGCCGGGCGAGCGCCCGGCGCGTCGGACCCAGCCGGGCGAGCGCCCGGCGCGTCGGACCCAGCCGGGCGACGGTCAGGGCAGCACGGGACCGGTCAGCCGCTCGCCCGGGCCCTGGCCCGGCTCGTCCGGGTGCGCGCTGGCCTCCCGGAACGCCAGCTGCAGCGAACGCAGCCCGTCGCGCAGCGGCTTGCGGTGCGGGCCCAGGTACTCTTGCGAGGCGGTCACCAGCCCGGCCAGGGCGGTGATCAGCCGGCGCGCCTCGTCGAGGTCGCGGTGCGGGCTCTCGTCGGGATCCTCCGAAGCCAGGCCCAGTTTCTCGGCCGCGGCGCTCATCAACATGACCGCCGCGCGGGTGATCACCTCGACCGACGGAATGTCGGCCAGCTCGCGCACGTCGGGCGAGGCGTTAGGAGATTCGGTCATGCCTGCTAGACTTGCATGCGCGACCGACCCAGCCTGCGCCAGGGATGCGTTCCGGGCACGGGCAGGGCGAAACAAGTGGAGTCCCGCTCCCACCGTCTGCCGCAGAGGCACGGCGGTCCGGTCAGGCGCCCCGGGGTGCCTGTTCTGGTCGGTACGGGCCCTGCTGCGAGCAGGGCCTTCTGCTCTGGTTTGCGGGCAGATGCTGAGGCTGTGGGGCTCCGCCTACGAGGACACAACATAGGAGGCCCCATCAGCACTGAGACCCGCGTCAACGAGCGCATTCGCGTACCGGAAGTCCGCCTCATCGGACCGGGCGGCGAGCAGGTCGGCATCGTGCGCATCGAAGACGCTCTCCGCGTCGCCCAGGACGCCGATCTCGACCTTGTCGAAGTGGCGCCGAACGCCAGGCCGCCGGTCTGCAAGATCATGGACTACGGCAAGTACAAGTACGAGACGGCTCAGAAGGCGCGCGAGTCTCGCAGAAACCAGCAGCAGACCGTCGTCAAAGAACAGAAGCTGCGGCCCAAGATCGACCCGCACGACTACGAGACCAAGAAGGGTCACGTCATCCGCTTCCTCGAGGCGGGGTCGAAGGTCAAGATCACGATCATGTTCCGCGGGCGCGAGCAGTCCCGTCCGGAACTGGGCCTCCGGCTGCTGCAGCGGCTGGCCACCGATGTCGCCGAGTACGGCTACATCGAGACCGCGCCGAAGCAGGACGGCCGCAACATGACGATGGTGCTGGCCCCGCACCGCGGCGCGAAGACTCGCGCCAAGGCGGCGCAGCAGGCCGAGCGCGGCGCGGCCGGCGACACCACCGCATCCGAGTAACACCCCACCCCGAGTGAAGATCTGAGGACACCCATGCCCAAGGCGAAGACCCACAGCGGCGCCTCCAAGCGGTTCCGCCGCACCGGCACCGGCAAGATCGTGCGCCAGAAGGCCAACCGCCGTCACCTGTTCGAGCACAAGCCCACCAAGCGCACCCGGCGTCTCGACGGCCGCACCGGCGTCTCGGCGAACGACACCCGGCGCGTCAACAAGATGCTCAACGGCTAGGCCCGAGACCGAGCCCACGACCGACCCCAAGCAACCCAAAGGAAGACTCTCATGGCACGCGTGAAGCGCGCACTCAATGCGCAGAAGAAGCGGCGCACGATCCTCAAGGCCTCCAAGGGCTACCGCGGCCAGCGGTCCCGGCTGTACCGGAAGGCCAAGGAGCAGCAGCTGCGTTCGCTGAACTACGCCTACCGGGACCGTCGGGCCCGCAAGGGTGAGTTCCGCAAGCTGTGGATCGCGCGGATCAACGCCGCCGCCCGGGCCAACGACATCACCTACAACCGGCTCATCCAGGGCCTCAAGGCCGCCGGTGTCGAGGTGGACCGTAAGAACCTCGCCGACATCGCCGTGACCGACCCGGCCGCCTTCACCGCGCTGGTCGAGGTTGCCCGCGCCGCGCTGCCGGCCGATGTCAACGCGCCGTCCGGAGAGGCCGCCTGACGCTCGGCGAGCGTTCCGCGCGGGTGACCGCCGCGGTCAAACTCCACCGAACCGTCGCACGCCGCCGCGCCGCGCGCTTCCTCGCCGAGGGCCCCAACCTCGTCGAGGCAGCGCTGCGGCGCGGTTTGGTGTCGGAGGTGTTCGCCACCGAGGCCGCCGCCGACCGGTTCGCCGACCTGCTGGCCGGCGCCCCAGTGGCACTGGTCACCGAGCGCGCCGCCAAGGCGCTGTCGGACACCGTCACCCCGGTCGGCCTGGTCGCGGTGTGCCGGATGCCGCACACCTCGCTCACCGACGTGCTGGCCGGCGACCCGCGGCTGATCGCGGTCGCCGTCGACATCGCCGAACCGGGCAACGCCGGCACCCTGATCCGCACCGCCGACGCGCTCGGCGCGGACGCGGTGGTGCTGGCCGGCAACGCCGTCGACCCGTACAACGGCAAGTGTCTGCGCGCCTCGGCGGGCAGCATCTTCAACATCCCGGTCGTCGACGACATCCCCGCCCTCGACGCCGTCGACGCCCTGCGTGCCGCCGGACTGCAGGTGCTGGCCACCACCCTCGACGGCGAGACCGACCTCGACGATGCCGGTCTGGACGCCCCGACCGCCTGGCTGTTCGGCCCGGAGGCGCACGGGCTGGCCCCAGCGGTGGCCGAACGGGCCGACCGTCGGGTGCGGATCCCGATGCGGGGCGGCGCCGAGAGCCTCAACGTGGCCGCCGCCGCCACCATCTGTCTGTGGGAGAGCGCCCGCCGCGCCCGCGCCGCCGGGCGCTGAACCGGGCCTAAGGTGATCCGGGTGGGGGCCGAATCGGGGAGCGGACGGACCGCCTGGGGGCCGCTGGGCTGGCTGCAGGACCGCAACCACAGCGCGGGCGCGATCGACCTGGTCCGCCGGGTGCGCCGGATGCTGCCCGGCGACCCCGAGTTCGGCGACCCGCTGTCGGTGACCGGCTCCGGCGGGCCGCACGTCGCCGCCCGCGCGGCCGACCGGCTGCTGGACCGCGACGCGGTCACCCGTGAGCTCAGCCTGGGGGCGCTGCAGGTCTGGCAGGCGCTGACCGACCGGATCGCCGGCCGTGCCGCCGACCGGGAGGTCACCCTGGTGTTCACCGACCTGGTCGGGTTCTCGGCCTGGTCGCTGCGCGCCGGCGACGACGCGGCGCTGCGGCTGCTGCGCCGGGTCGCCCAGGTCACCGAGCCGCCGCTGCTGGCCGCCGGCGGGCACATCGTCAAACGGCTCGGCGACGGCGCCATGGTCGTCTTCGCCGAGCCCGGCACCGCCGTCGGCGCCGTGCTGGAGGCGCTGGAGGCGGTGCGCACCGTCGAGGTCGACGGCCACACCCCGCGCATGCGTGCCGGGATCCACACCGGCCGGCCCCAGCGCATCGGCGCCGACTGGCTCGGCGTCGACGTCAACATCGCCGCCCGGTTGATGGAGCGGGCCACCCGCGGCGGGCTCGTGGTCTCCGGGGCCACCCTGGACCGCATCGGTCCGGCCGAGCTGGACGCGCTGGGGGTGAGCGCCAAACGGCTGCGCCGGCCGCTGTTCTCGCCGCGGCAACCCGGTCTGCCCGACGACCTGGCGCTGTACCGGCTGCGGCGGCGCGGCGCGGCGGGCCCCGACGAGCCCGACGACGAGGTGGGTGCGTGACGAAGGCCGCATCGGGCCATCGCCTATGATCGCCGGGTGGCTGATCGGCCAATTGATCTCTCCGAGGAAGCGCTGACCAGAGCCGTCAGCGCGGCACGACATGCGTTCGCGGCGGCGTCCGACCTCGAGGCGCTGGCCCGCGCCAAGACCGAACACCTCGGCGACCGCTCCGAGCTGGCACTCGCGCGGCAGGCGCTGGGCGGCCTGCCCAAGGCCGAGCGCGCCGACGCCGGCAAGCGGGTGAACCTGGCGCGCGCCGAGGCGCAGCGGGTCTACGAGGAACGGCTGGCGGTGCTGCGCGCCGAGCGCGACGCCGCGGTGCTGGTCGCCGAGCGCATCGACGTCACGCTGCCGTCGACCCGCCAGCCGGTCGGGGCCCGCCATCCCATCACCATCCTGTCCGAGCGGGTGGTGGACACCTTCGTGGCGATGGGCTGGGAGCTCGCCGAGGGGCCGGAGGTCGAGACCGAGCAGTTCAACTTCGACGCGCTGAACTTCCCGCCGGACCACCCCGCGCGCAGCGAGTCGGATACCTTCCACATCGCGCCGGAGGGGTCGCGCCAGGTGCTGCGCACCCACACCTCGCCGGTGCAGATCCGGGCGCTGCTCGAGCGCGACCTGCCGGTCTACGTGGTCTCGGTGGGCCGCACCTTCCGCACCGACGAACTCGACGCCACCCACACCCCGGTGTTCCACCAGGTCGAGGGGCTGGCGGTGGACAAGGGGCTGACCATGGCGCACCTGCGCGGCACGCTGGACGCGTTCGCGCGCGCCGAGTTCGGGCCCAACGCCCGCACCCGGTTCCGCCCGCACTTCTTCCCGTTCACCGAGCCGTCGGCCGAGGTCGACATCTGGTTCGAGAACAAGAAGGGCGGCCCGGGCTGGGTCGAGTGGGGCGGTTGCGGCATGGTGAACCCGAACGTGCTGCGCGCCTGCGGCATCGACCCGGAGGAGTACTCCGGCTTCGCCTTCGGCATGGGACTGGAGCGCACGCTGCAGTTCCGCAACGGCATTCCGGACATGCGTGACATGGTGGAGGGTGACGTGCGCTTCTCGCTGCCGTTCGGGGTGGGCATCTGATGCGGCTGCCGTACAGCTGGCTGCGGGAGGTCGTGCAGGTCGGCGCCCCGGGCTGGGACGTCCCGCCCGCCGAGCTCGAACAGACCCTGATCCGCATCGGCCACGAGGTCGAGGAGGTCATCACCCCGGGCCCGGTCAGCGGGCCGCTGACCGTCGGCCGGGTGGTCGAGATCGAGGAGCTCACCGGCTTCAAGAAGCCCATCCGGGCCTGCAAGGTCGATGTCGGCGAGCCGGAGCCGCGTGACATCATCTGCGGGGCAAGGAATTTCAAGGTCGGTGACCTGGTCGTGGTGGCGCTGCCCGGCACCGTGCTGCCCGGCGACTTCACCATCACCAGCCGCAAGACCTACGGGCGGGTCTCCGACGGCATGATCTGCTCGGCGGCCGAGTTGAACTTCGGTGCCGACGCCTCGGGCATTCTGGTGCTGCCGGCCGGCACCGCCGAGCCCGGCGCCTCGGCGATCGAGGTGCTCGGCTTCGACGACGTGGTGTTCCACCTGGCCATCACCCCCGACCGCGGCTACTGCCTGTCGGTGCGCGGTATGGCCCGCGAGATCGCCTGCGCCTACGACCTGGACTTCGTCGACCCGGCCGAGCGGGTCGCGCCGCTGCCCGCCGAGGGCGAGGCGTGGCCGCTGACCATCCGCCCCGGCACCGGGGTGCAGCGCTTCGGCCTGCGCCCGGTCACCGGCATCGACCCGGCCGCGGTCAGCCCGTGGTGGCTGCAGCGGCGGCTGCTGCTGTCCGGTATCCGCGCCATCTCGCCGGCCGTCGACGTCACCAACTACGTGATGCTCGAGCTCGGCCACCCGATGCACGCCCACGACCGCAGCCTGATCACCGGCGGCTTCACCGTGCGGTTCGCCGAGCCGGGGGAGAAGGTGGTCACCCTCGACGACGTCGAGCGCACCCTGGACCCGGTCGACGTGCTGATCGCCGACGACGTCGCGGTCGCCGCGATCGGCGGCGTGATGGGCACCGCCACCACCGAGGTCCGCGACACCACCACCGACGTGCTGCTCGAGGCCGCGGTGTGGGATCCGGCCGCGGTGTCGCGCACCCAGCGCCGGCTGCACCTGACCAGCGAGGCGGGCCGCCGCTACGAGCGCACCGTCGACCCCGCCATCTCGGTGGTCGCGCTGGACCGCTGCGCGGCGCTGCTCGCCGAGATCGCCGGTGGCACCGTCGAACCCACGCTCACCGACTGGCGCGGCGAACCGCCCCGGCAGGACTGGACCCACCCGCCGGTCGGCATGCCGGTGGACCTGCCCGACCGCACCGCCGGGGTCGACTACGGCACCGACGCGGTGGTGCGCCGGCTCACCCAGATCGGCGCCCGGGTCGACGTCGACGGCGACCGGCTCACCGCGGTGCCGCCGAGCTGGCGGCCCGACCTGGTGCAGCCGGCCGACCTGGTCGAGGAGGTGCTGCGGCTGGAGGGCCTGGAGCGGATCCCGTCGGTGCTGCCGGCCGCGCCGGCCGGGCGCGGGCTGACCCGCGCCCAGCGGCGCCGCCGCGCGGTGAGCAAGGCGCTGGCGCTGTCCGGCTACGTCGAGGTGCTGCCCACCCCGTTCCTGCCCGCCGGGGTGTTCGACCAGTGGGGCCTGGCCGACGACGACCCGCGCCGGGTCACCACCCGGGTGCTCAACCCGCTGGAGTCCGACCGCCCGCAGCTGGCCACCACGCTGCTGCCGGGACTGCTGGAGGCGTTGGTGCGCAACGTCTCCCGCGGTGCGGTGGACCTCTCGCTGTTCGCCGTGCAGCAGGTGGTGCAGCCCACCGCGCAGACCCGCGGCATGGCGCGCATCCCCACCGACCGCCGGCCCACCGACGAGGAGCTGGCCGCGCTGAACGCGTCGCTGCCGCACCAACCGCAGCACGTCGCGGTGGTGCTCGCCGGGCTGCGCGAACCGGCCGGGCCGTGGGGTCCGGGCCGGCCCGCCGACGCCTACGACGCGTTCGAGGCGGTGCGCATCATCTGCCGGGCGGCCGGGGTGGAGCCCACCCTGCGGGCCGCGCAGCGGCTGCCGTGGCATCCGGGCCGGTGCGCCGAGGTGCTCGTGGACGGGGCCGTGGTCGGCCACGCCGGTCAGCTGCACCCGGCGGTGATCGAGCGGTCCGGGCTGCCCAAGGGCACCTGCGCGGTGGAGCTGAACCTCGACGCGATGCCGATCGTGGAACACAATCCCGCCCCGCGGGTGTCGCCGTTCCCGGCGGTGTTCCAGGACATCAGCCTCGTGGTCGATGCCGACGTGCCGGCCCGGGACGTGGTCGAGGCGGTGCGCGACGGCGCCGGCGAGCTGCTCGAGGACGTGCGGCTGTTCGACGTCTACACCGGGCCGCAGATCGGCGAGGGCCGCAAGTCGCTGACGCTGGCGCTGCGGTTCCGGGCCGCCGACCGCACGCTCACCGAGGACGAGGCGAGTGCGGCGCGGCAGGCCGCGGTGGCCACCGCGGCCGAGCGGGTCGGCGCGGTGCTGCGCGGCTGAGCCGCAGGTTATGGATTTGCATCGGACTGCATAATCATGCACCATGGCTCCATGATTTCCGTGGCCGTCGCCGGCGCCAGCGGCTATGCCGGCGGCGAGATTCTGCGCCTGCTGCTCGGACATCCCGCCTACGCCGACGGTCGCCTGCGTATCGGTGCGCTCACCGCCGCCTCGAACGCCGGTTCGCTGCTCGGCGCACACCACCCGCACCTGCTGCCGCTCGCCGACCGGGAGCTGGCGCCCACCGAGGCCGCCGTGCTGGCCGGCCACGACGTGGTGTTTCTCGCGCTGCCGCACGGGCATTCGGCCGCGCTGGCCGAACAGCTCGGGCCGGACGTGCTGATCATCGACTGCGGGGCGGACTTCCGGCTCACCGACGCCGCCGACTGGGAGCGGTTCTACGGCTCACCGCACGCCGGCAGCTGGCCCTACGGGCTGCCCGAGCTGCCCGGCGGGCGGGACCGGCTGCGCGGCGCCAAGCGGATCGCGGTGCCCGGCTGCTATCCGACCGCGGCGCTGCTGGCGCTGGTCCCGGCGGTGGCTGCAGGGCTGGTCGAGCCGAAGGTCACCGTGGTCGCGGTGAGCGGCACCTCCGGGGCCGGCCGGGCCGCGAAGGTGGACCTGCTGGCCAGCGAGGTGATCGGGTCGGCACGGGCCTACAACGTCGGCGGCCGGCACCGGCACACCCCGGAGATCGCCCAGGGGCTGCGGGCGGTCACCGACGCCGAGGTCACCGTGTCGTTCACCCCGGTGCTCATCCCGACCGCGCGCGGCATCCTGGCCACCTGCACCGCCCGCACCGAGGCCACCGTCGACGAGCTGCGCGCCGTCTACGAGAATGCCTACGGCGCCGAGCCGTTCGTGCACCTGCTGCCCGAGGGCCGGCTGCCGGCCACCGGCTCGGTGATCGGCAGCAACGCCGCCCAGCTGGCCGTCGCCGTCGACGCGGCGGCGCACACCTTCATCGCGCTGGCGGCCATCGACAACCTGGTCAAGGGCACCGGTGGGGCCGCCGTGCAGTCCATGAACATCGCGTTGGGTTGGCCGGAGACGGAAGGGCTTTCGATCGTGGGAGTGGCGCCGTGAGCGAGACCGCGAAGACCGTTCGGCTGGTGCGGACCCAGGGCGTGACCGCCCCGGCCGGCTTCCGCGCGACCGGGGTGTCGGCCGGGATCAAGGCCTCCGGCGCGCCGGATCTGGCCCTGGTGTTCAACGAGGGCCCGGACTACCACGCCGCCGGGGTGTTCACCAGCAACCAGGTCAAGGCCGCGCCGGTGCTGTGGACCCGACAGGTGCTCAAGACCGGGCGGCTGCGCGCGGTGGTGCTCAACTCCGGCTGCGCCAACGCCTGCACCGGCCCGCAGGGCTTCCAGGACGCGCACACCACCGCCGAGGCGGTGGCCCGCGAACTGTCGGAGTGGGGCACCGAGACCGGCCCGATCGAGGTCGCAGTGTGCTCCACCGGGCTGATCGGCGATCTGCTGCCGATGGAGAAGGTGCTCGCCGGGGTCAAGGACGCGGTGCACGAACTCGCCGGCGGGCTGACCGGCGGCGAGGAGGCCGCCCGCGCCATCATGACCACCGACACCGTGCCCAAGCAGGTCGCGCTGCACCACCCGGGCAAGTGGAACGTCGGCGGGATGGCCAAGGGCGCGGGCATGATGGCGCCGTCGCTGGCCACCATGCTCGTGGTGCTGACCACCGACGCGGTCGCCGACGCCGCGGCCCTCGACGCCGCGCTGCGCAAGGCCGCCGAGCGGACCTTCAACCGGCTCGACATCGACGGCAGCTGCTCGACCAACGACACCGTGCTGCTGCTGGCCTCCGGCGCCAGCGAGGTCCGGCCCAGCCAGGACGAACTCGAGGACGCGGTGCTGCGGGTCTGCGCGGACCTGTGCGCGCAGCTGCAGGCCGACGCCGAGGGCGTGACCAAGCGGATCAACATCACCGTCACCGGCGCCCCCAGCGAGGCCGACGCGCTCACCGCGGCCCGGATGGTGGCCCGCGACAGCCTGGTCAAGACCGCGATGTTCGGCTCCGACCCGAACTGGGGCCGGGTGCTGGCCGCGGTCGGCATGGTGCCGTTCACCATCGATCCGGACCGGATCACGGTGTCGTTCAACGGATCCCCGGTGTGCGTCAACGGCTACGGCGCGCCCGGCGCGCGCGAGGTGGACCTGTCCGGCGCGGACATCGACGTCGTCGTCGACCTGAACCTCGGTGACGGCGAGGCCACGGTGCGCACCACCGACCTGTCGCACGCCTACGTCGAAGAGAACTCGGCCTACAGCTCATGAGCGCCCCCGTCGAACGCCGGATCAAGGCCGAGGTGCTCGCCGCCGCGCTGCCCTGGCTCAAGCAGCTGCACGGCCGCATCGTCGTGGTCAAGTACGGCGGCAACGCGATGACCGACGACGCGCTGCGCGCCGCGTTCGCCGCCGACATGGTGTTCCTGCGCAACTGCGGCATCAAGCCCGTCGTCGTGCACGGCGGCGGCCCGCAGATCAGCGCGATGCTCAAACGGCTCGGCATCCCGGGCGATTTCAAGGGCGGCTTCCGGGTCACCACCCCGGAGGTGCTCGACGTGGCCCGGATGGTGCTGTTCGGGCAGGTGGGCCGGCAGCTGGTCAACCTCATCAACGCGCACGGCCCGTACGCGGTCGGCATCACCGGTGAGGACGCCAACCTGTTCACCGCGGTGCGCCGGCAGGTCACCGTCGACGGGGTGGCCACCGACATCGGCCTGGTCGGCGACGTGGAGCGGGTGAGCACCGACGCGGTGCTCGACCTCATCGACGCCGGGCGGATCCCGGTGGTGTCCACCATCGCCCCGGACGCCGACGGCGTGGTCTACAACATCAACGCCGACACCGCCGCCGCGGCGCTGGCCGCCGCGCTCGGCGCGGAGAAGCTGGTGATGCTCACCGACGTCGAGGGCCTCTACACCGACTGGCCCAACCGGGAGTCGCTGGTGAGCGAGATCGACTCGGCCGCACTGGCGCAGCTGCTGCCGCGGTTGGAATCCGGCATGGTGCCCAAGGTCGAGGCCTGCCTGCGGGCGGTCGACGGCGGCGTGGGCAGCGCCCACATCATCGACGGGCGGGTGGAGCACTGCGTGCTGGTGGAACTGCTGACCGACGAAGGAACCGGCACGAAGGTGGTGCGTTCATGACGCTGTTGGAGCGGTGGCAGGCCGTGATGATGAACAACTACGGCACCCCGCCGCTGGCGCTGGCCGCCGGGGAGGGCGCGGTGGTCACCGACGTCGACGGCAAGCGCTACCTCGACCTGCTCGGCGGCATCGCCGTCAACGTGCTCGGGCACCGGCACCCGGCCGTCATCGAGGCGGTCACCCGCCAGCTCGACACGCTGGGCCACACCTCGAATCTGTACGCCCACGAACCGGGCGTGGCGCTGGCCGAACACCTCGTCGCCCACCTCGGCGTGCCGGCGCGGGTGTTCTTCTGCAACTCCGGCACCGAGGCCAACGAGGTGGCCTTCAAGATCACCCGGCTGACCGGCCGGACCCGGATCGTCGCCGCCGAGGGCGCCTTCCACGGCCGCACCATGGGCTCGCTGGCGCTGACCGGCCAGCCGGCCAAGCAGAAGCCGTTCGAGCCGCTGCCCGGTTACGTCAGCCACGTGCCCTACGGCGACGTGGCGGCCCTGGAGCAGGCGGTGGACGCGCAGACCGCGGCGGTGTTCCTGGAGCCCATCATGGGGGAGGGCGGCGTGGTCACCCCGCCGGCGGGCTACCTGGCCGCCGCCCGGGAGATCACCAGCCGGCACGGCGCGCTGCTGGTGCTCGACGAGGTGCAGACCGGCGTCGGGCGCACCGGCCGGTTCTTCTGCCACCAGTACGACGGGGTGACCCCGGACGTGATCACCCTGGCCAAGGGGCTGGGCGGCGGGCTGCCGATCGGCGCCTGCCTGGCCGTGGGCGCGGCCGGCGACCTGCTCACCCCGGGCATGCACGGCAGCACCTTCGGCGGCAACCCGGTGTGCACCGCCGCGGCGCTGGCGGTGCTGCGGGTGCTCGACGAGCAGGGCCTCGTCCCGCGCGCCGAGGTGCTCGGCAAGACGCTGCGCGACGGCATCGAGCAGCTGGGCGACCCGCTGGTCGACCACGTGCGCGGCCGCGGCCTGCTGCTCGGCGTGGTGCTGACCGCCCCGGTCGCCAAGGCGGTGGAGGCCGCCGCCCGGGAGGCCGGGTTCCTGGTCAACGCCGCCAACGACGCGGTGATCCGGCTGGCCCCGCCGCTGGTGATCACCGAGGCACAGATCGACGAGTTCCTGGGCGCCCTGCCCGCGATTCTGGCGAAGGGACGCGGATGAGCCGGCACTTCCTGCGCGACGACGACCTCGACCCGGCCGAACAGGCCGAGGTGCTGGCGCTGGCCGCCGAGGTCAAGCGCGACCCGTTCAAGTACCGGCCGCTGGACGGCCCCCGCGGCGTGGCGGTGATCTTCGACAAGAACTCCACCCGCACCCGGTTCTCGTTCGAGCTCGGCATCGCCCAGCTCGGCGGGCACGCCGTCGTCGTCGACGGCCGCAGCACCCAGCTCGGCCGCGACGAGACGCTGGAGGACACCGCGCGGGTACTGTCCCGCTACGTCGAGGCGATCGTGTGGCGCACCTTCGGCCAGGACCGGCTGGACGCGATGGCCGCCGCGGCGACCGTGCCGGTGGTCAACGCGCTGTCCGACGACTTCCACCCCTGCCAGGTGCTGGCCGACCTGCAGACCCTCGCCGAGCGCAAGGGCGGGCTGGCGGGCCTGCGGCTGGCCTACTTCGGCGACGGCGCCAACAACATGGCGCACTCGCTGATGCTGGGCGGGGTGACCGCCGGCATCCACGTCACCGTCGCCGCGCCGGAGGGGTTCACCCCGAACCCGGACGTGCTGGCCGCGGTGCGGGCCCGCGCCGAGCGCACCGGCGCCTCGGTCACCGTCACCACCGACCCGCAGGCCGCCGCGGCCGGGGCCGATGTGCTGGTGACCGACACCTGGACCTCGATGGGGCAGGAGAACGACGGTCTGGACCGGGTCGGGCCGTTCCGGCCGTACCAGGTCAATGCCGAGCTGCTCGCCCGGGCGGATTCGGAAGCCGTTGTGCTGCACTGCCTGCCGGCGCACCGCGGGGACGAGATCACCGACGAGGTGATGGACGGCCCGGCCAGCGCGGTGTGGGACGAGGCGGAGAACCGGCTGCACGCCCAGAAGGCGCTGCTGATCTGGTTGCTGGAGAAGTGGCGATGACGGCCTCGGCGCCCACCCGGGCGGCCCGGCAGGCGCGCATCGTCGCGCTGCTGAGCACGCACTCGGTGCGCAGCCAGGCCGAACTGGCCGCCATGCTGGCCGCCGAGGGCATCGAGGTCACCCAGGCCACGCTGTCGCGGGACCTCGAGGAGCTCGGCGCGGTCAAGCTGCGCGGCGCCGACGGGGGCAGCGGGGTCTACGTCGTTCCCGAGGACGGCAGCCCGGTGCGCGGCGTCACCGGCGGCACCGACCGGCTGTCGCGGCTGCTGGGGGAGTTGCTGGTGTCCACCGACGCCAGCGGCAACCTGGCCGTGCTGCGCACCCCGCCCGGGGCGGCGCACTACCTGGCCGCCGCCATCGACCGCGCCGCCCTGCCCTACGTGGTCGGCACCATCGCCGGCGACGACACCATCCTCGTCGTCGCCCGCGAACCCATGACCGGCGCCGAGCTCGCCGAACAGATCGAGAAGCTGAAATAGGCCTGCGCAAAGGCTTGAACACAAAGGAGAACAGGTAAATGTCGGACCGCGTCATCCTGGCCTACTCCGGTGGCCTGGACACCTCGGTGGCCATCAGTTGGATCGGCAAAGAGACCGGCCGCGAGGTGGTGGCGGTGGCCATCGACCTCGGCCAGGGCGGCGAGGACATGGAAGTGGTGCGCCAGCGGGCGCTGGACTGCGGCGCGGTCGAGGCCGTCGTGGTCGACGCGCGCGACGAGTTCGCCGAGGAGTACTGCGTCCCGGCCATCCAGTCCAACGCGCTCTACATGGACCGCTACCCGCTGGTCTCGGCGCTGTCCCGGCCGCTGATCGTCAAGCACCTGGTCAAGGCCGCCCGCGAGTACGGCGGCTCGATCGTGGCGCACGGCTGCACCGGCAAGGGCAACGACCAGGTCCGCTTCGAGGTCGGGTTCGCCTCGCTGGCACCGGATCTGCAGGTCATCGCCCCGGTGCGGGACTACGCCTGGACCCGGGAGAAGGCGATCGCCTTCGCCGAGGAGAACGGCATCCCGATCAACGTCACCAAGCGCTCGCCGTTCTCCATCGACCAGAACGTGTGGGGCCGCGCGGTGGAGACCGGCTTCCTCGAGCACCTGTGGAACGCGCCGACCAAGGACGTCTACAGCTACACCGAGGACCCGACGGTCAACTGGAACACCCCCGACGAGGTCATCGTCGGCTTCGAGCGGGGCGTGCCGGTCTCGATCGACGGCCGCCGGGTGACCGTGCTCGAGGCCATCGAGGAGCTCAACCGCCGCGCCGGCCAGCAGGGCGTGGGTCGGCTCGACGTGGTCGAGGACCGGCTGGTGGGCATCAAGAGCCGCGAGGTCTACGAGGCCCCGGGCGCGATGGTGCTGGTCACCGCGCACACCGAACTGGAGCACCTGACCCTGGAGCGCGAGCTCGGCCGGTTCAAGCGGCACACCGACCAGAAGTGGTCCGAGCTGGTCTACGACGGGCTGTGGTTCTCGCCGCTGAAGACCGCGCTGGAGGCGTTCGTCGCCAAGACCCAGGAGCACGTCACCGGCGAGATCCGGATGCTGCTGCACGGCGGGCACATCACCGTCAACGGCCGGCGCAGCCCGGAGTCGCTGTACGACTTCAACCTGGCCACCTACGACGAGGGCGACAGCTTCGACCAGTCGATGGCCAAGGGCTTCGTGCACATCCACGGCCTGTCGTCGCGGATCGCCGCCCGCCGCGACCTCGGCCTGTGACCGTTTTCGCCCAAACGCACCAACGGGCGGGAAAGTGCGAGTAGAACTCGCCCGAACGTCGATCTCGGCGATCGGGATCTCGGCAGTGGGGACTGACAGGTGAGCACCAACGAGGGATCGCTGTGGGGTGGCCGCTTCGAGGGCGGCCCGTCGGACGCGCTGGCGGCGCTGAGCAAGTCCACCCACTTCGACTGGGTGCTGGCGCCCTACGACATCGCCGCCTCCAAGGCGCACGCCCGGGTGCTCCACCGGGCCGGGCTGCTGACCGAGGAGCAGCGCGACGGGCTGCTGGCCGGGCTGGACCGGCTCGCCGCCGACATCGCCGCCGGCAGCTTCGGCCCGGCCCCCACCGACGAGGACGTGCACGGCGCGCTGGAGCGCGGCCTCATCGAGCGGGTGGGGGCCGACCTGGGCGGGCGGCTGCGGGCCGGCCGGTCCCGCAACGACCAGGTGGCCACGCTGTTCCGGCTGTGGCTGCGCGACGCGGTGCGCCGGGTCGGGGCCGGGGTGCTGGACCTGGTCGACGCGCTGGCCACCCAGGCCCAGGCGCACCCCACCGCGATCATGCCGGGCAAGACCCACCTGCAGTCCGCCCAGCCGGTGCTGCTGGCGCACCACCTGCTCGCGCACGCCCACCCGCTGCTGCGGGACGTGGACCGGCTGCTCGACTTCGACCGGCGGGCGGCGGTGTCGCCGTACGGCTCCGGCGCGCTGGCCGGTTCCTCACTGGGCCTGGACCCCGACGCCATCGCCGCCGAGCTCGGCTTCAGCGCCGCGGCCGACAACTCCATCGACGCCACCGCGGCACGTGACTTCGCCGCCGAGGCGGCCTTCGTGTTCGCCATGATCGGCGTCGACCTGTCCCGGCTGGCTGAGGACATCATCCTCTGGAGCACAACCGAATTCGGCTATGTGACGCTGCACGACTCGTGGTCGACCGGCAGCTCGATCATGCCGCAGAAGAAGAACCCGGACATCGCCGAACTGGCCCGCGGTAAGTCCGGCCGGCTGATCGGCAACCTGTCCGGGCTGCTGGCCACGCTCAAGGCGCAGCCGCTGGCCTACAACCGGGATCTGCAGGAGGACAAGGAGCCGGTGTTCGACTCGGTGGCGCAGCTGGAGCTGCTGCTGCCGGCGATGACCGGCCTGGTCGCCACCCTGCGTTTCGACGTCGACCGGATGGCCGAGCTGGCCCCGCTGGGCTACACCCTGGCCACCGACATGGCCGAGTGGCTGGTCCGGCGCGGGGTGCCGTTCCGGATCGCCCACGAGGCGGCCGGTGCGGCGGTGCGCACCGCCGAGGCCCGCGGGGTGGGCCTCGAGCAGCTCACCGACGAGGAGCTGGCCGGCATCCACCCGGAGCTCACCCCCGAGGTGCGCGAGGTGCTCACCGTGGCGGGCTCGGTGGCCGCCCGGAACGCCCGCGGCGGCACCGCTCCCGAGCAGGTGGCGCGCCAGCTCGGTGTGGTGCGGGAGACCACCGCGGCCCTGCGGGAGCGGCTGGGCTGATCCACCGGCGGTTGTCGGTGCCGTCCCCTACCATTCGGCTCGTACGTCGCCGGGGGAGATTCGCGACGTGCATCGTCGAGGGGAGGAACGATGACACGCATCCTGGGGGTGGTCGCGGCACTGTTCGCCGTGGCCGTCGGGACGGCCGGGCCGGTGGCGGCGCAGCCGGACCCGTACGTGCCGATCCCGCCGTTCTGGTGTCCGGGCAACCCGCACGGGGCCATCTCCGGCAGCGGGTACGGGGGCTACTGCGAGGGCAAGACGTTCCCGGACGGCACCCGGTTGAACACCTGGCGGCTCGGGGCGTTCTGGCAACCGATCCGCTGCATCATTCCCGACGGCACGCCCAACCCGCCGCTGGCTGGCCCGGGCGGGTGCGGCGGGTTCCTGGACTGAGCCGTCAGTCCTCGGCCGCGGCCAGCCAGGCCTCCTCGAGCTCGTCCTTGCGGGAGAGCAGTTCCTGCAGTTCGGCATTGAGCTCGGCGAGCCGGACGTGGTCGGCCGCGGCGGCGGCCATCGCCTCGTGCTGGGCGGCGATCCGCTCCTCGAGCTTGGCCAGCTGGTTCTCGATGCGCGCCAGCTCCTTGGCGGTGCGCCGCTGCCGGGCGGCCGCCGACTCCTGCTTCTGGGGCGGCCGGCCCCCGGCCGGTGCCGGCGCGGACCGCCGCGCGGCCCGTTCGGACAGGTACTGGTCGATCCCGCCCGGCAGCAGCACGCACCGGCCGTCGCCGACGAGCGCGTAGGTCACGTCGCTCACCCGCTCCAGGAAGTAGCGGTCGTGGGTGACCACGATGAGCGTGCCCGGCCAGCCGTCGAGGTAGTCCTCGACGACGGTGAGCGTGTCGATGTCGAGGTCGTTGGTGGGCTCGTCGAGCAGCAGCACGTTCGGCTCGTCGAGCAGTAGCCGCAGGAACTGCAGCCGGCGCCGCTCGCCGCCGGAGAGCTCGGCCACCCGGGTGAACAGTTTGTCGCCGGTGAAGCCGAAGTCCTCGAGCAGGGCGGCCGCCGACAGCTCGCGGCCGTCGGCCAGCCGGGTGATCCGCTTGCGGTCCTCGACCGCGTCGATCACCCGGGCCTCGCCGTCGAGCTCGGCCAGCGCCTGGCTGAGATACCCGATGCGCAGGGTCCGGCCGCGCTTGACGGTGCCCGCGGTGGGCTCGAGCTCACCGACGAGCATGCGCAGCACCGTCGACTTGCCGGTGCCGTTGACCCCGACCAGCCCGATCCGCTCGCCCGGCCCGATCGACCAGCTCAGGCCGTCGAGGATCACCCGCGGCGGGTCGCCCACCTCCAGCCGCACCCCGTGCAGGTCGAACACGTCCTTGCCGAGCCGGGTGGTGGCGAACTTCCGCAGCTGCAGCGCATCCCGCGGCGGCGGCACATCGGCGATGAGCGCGTTGGCGGCCTGAATGCGGAACTTCGGCTTGGAGGTGCGCGCCGGCGCCCCGCGGCGCAGCCAGGCCAGCTCCTTGCGCACCAGGTTCTGCCGGCGCGCCTCGGCGGCGTCGGCCAGCCTGGCCCGCTCGGCGCGGGCCAGCACGTATGCGGCGTAGCCGCCCTCGTAGGCGTCCACGGTGCCGTCGTGCACCTCCCAGGTCCGGGTGCACACCGCGTCCAGGAACCAGCGGTCGTGGCTGACCACCACCAGCGCCCCGGTCCGCCGCGCCGCCAGATGCCCGGCCAGCCAACCGATCACCTCGACGTCGAGGTGGTTGGTCGGCTCGTCGAGCACCAGCACGTCGTGCCCGCCGGTCAGCACCGACGCCAGCGCCACCCGGCGCCGTTCACCGCCGGACAGCGTGCCCACCGCGGCGTCCAGCGGCACCCCGCCGAGCAGTCGCTCGATCACCTCGCGCAGCGCCGGCTGGCCGGCCCACACGTGGTCGGCGACGTCGCCGACGACGACCTGGCGCACCGTCGCGCCCGGCGCGAAGTCGTCGCCCTGGCGCAGATAGCCCACCGACAGTCCGGAGACGTGGGTGACCCGGCCGGCGTCGGGTTCCCGGGTCGCGGTGAGCACCTGCAGCAGCGTGGTCTTGCCGTCGCCGTTGCGGCCGACGATCCCGATCGCGTCGCCCTCGGCCACGCCCAGGCTCACGCCGTCCAGCAGGGTGCGGGTGCCGTAGGAGACCGAGACGCGCTCGAGGTTGATCAGGTTGGCCATCGCCCGCCGATGATAGGCCGGTGGCGCACCGGCGCTGTGCCATGATGGCGTCGTCCGGATCACTCCGAGCAGCCGAAAGCGACGCAGGCGATGAAGGAGGACGCGCGGTGGTGAACCTCTCGTCGATCACCCGGCCGGTGGGGCGACTGGTGGCCACCGCGCAGAACGGTCTGGAGATCCTGCGCTACGGCGGGCTGCGCACCGGGGACGTGCCGTCGCCGTTCCAGATCATCCAGAGCGTGCCGATGTACCGGCTGCGCCGCTACTTCCCGCCCGACGCGCGGCCGGACGCGCCGCCGGCCGGACCGCCGGTGCTCATGGTGCACCCGATGATGATGTCGGCCGACATGTGGGACGTGACCCGCGAGCACGGCGCGGTCGGCATCCTGCACCGGGCCGGGATCGACCCGTGGGTCATCGATTTCGGGTCCCCGGACAAGGTGGAGGGCGGCATGGAGCGCACCCTGGCCGACCACGTGGTGGCGCTGTCGGAGGCCATCGACGTGGTCAAGAAGGTCACCGGCCGCGACGTGCACCTCGCCGGCTACTCGCAGGGCGGCATGTTCTGCTACCAGGCCGCCGCCTACCGCCGCAGCAAGGACCTGGCCAGCGTCATCGCCTTCGGCGCCCCGGTCGACACGCTGGCCGCGCTGCCGCTGAACATCCCGGCCAACATCGGCGCGGTCGGGGCCGACTTCATGGCCGACCACGTCTTCAACCGCATCGACATCCCGGGCTGGCTGGCCCGCACCGGGTTCCAGATCCTCGACCCGATCAAGACCGCGCAGGCCCGCATCGAGTTCCTGCGCCAGCTGCACGACCGGGAGGCGCTGCTGCCGCGCGAACAGCAGCGCCGCTTCCTGGCCTCGGAGGGCTGGATCGCCTGGTCCGGCCCGGCCATCCAGGAACTGCTCAAGCAGTTCATCGCGCACAACCGGATGATGACCGGCGGCTTCTCCATCCACGGCGAGCTGGTCACGCTCTCCGACATCACCTGCCCGATCCTGGCGGTGATCGGCGAGGTCGACGACATCGGCCAGCCGCTGTCGGTGCGTGGCATCCGGCGGGCCGCCCCCGAGGCCGACGTGTACGAATTCTCGCTGCGCGCCGGGCATTTCGGGCTGGTGGTGGGCTCCAAGGCGTCGTCGGAGACCTGGCCGACGGTGGCCGGCTGGGTGCGCTGGATCAACGGTGACGGCAAGCTGCCCGAGCAGATCGTGCCGATGCCGTTCCAGCAGCCCGAACCGAACCAGTCCGGGGTGTCGGTCAGCGACCGGGTGATGCACACCGCCGCGGCCGCCGCCGAGATGGCGCTGCAGCTGGCCCGCTCGACCGCCGACACCGTGGTCACCGCCAACCGGTCGGCCCGGGCGCTGGCGGTGGAGACGGCGCGCACGCTGCCCCGGCTCACCCGGCTCGGCCAGATCAACGAGCACACCCGCATCTCGCTGGGCCGCGTGCTGGCCGAGCAGGCCCGCGACAACCCGCGCGGGGAGTGCCTGCTGTTCGACGGCCGGGTGCACACCTACGAGGCGGTCAACCGGCGCATCGACAACGTGGTGCGCGGCCTGATCGAGGTGGGCGTGCGGCAGGGCAGCCGGGTCGGGGTGCTGATGGACACCCGGCCCAGCGCGCTGGTGGCGATCACCGCGCTGTCGCGCCTCGGCGCGGTCGCGGTGCTCATGCCCCCGGACGTCGACCTGGCCGAGGCCGCCCGGCTGGGCGGGATCACCGATGTCATCGCCGATCCCGGCCACCTGCAGGCCGCCCGCCGGCTGCACATGCGGGTGCTGGTGCTCGGCAGCGCCGAGAGCCGCGACCGGGGCGACATCCCCGAGGCCGACGACGTCGTCGACCTGGAACGCATCGACCCGGACGCGGTGGAACTGCCCGGCTGGTACCGGCCCAACCCGGGGCTGGCCCGCGACCTGGCGTTCATCGCGTTCAGCTCGATCGGCGGCGAACTGGTGGCCCGCCAGATCACCAACTGGCGGTGGGCGGTCTCGGCGTTCGGCACCGCCTCGGCGGCCAACCTGGGCCGCGGCGACACCGTGCTGTGCCTGACCCCGCTGCACCACCAGTCCGGGCTGCTGGTCGCGCTCGGCGGTGCGGTGGTCGGCGGCTCCCGCATCGCGCTCACCCGCGGGGTGCGGCCGGAACGGTTCGTGCACGAGATCCGCCAGTACGGCGTCACCGTCGTCTCCTACACCTGGGCGATGCTGCGCGAGGTCATCGACCACCCGTCGTTCGCGCTGCACGGCAGCCACCCGGTGCGGCTGTTCATCGGCTCCGGCATGCCCGCCGGGCTGTGGAAGCGGGTGGTGGAGGTGTTCGAGCCCGCCCGGGTGGTCGAGTTCTTCGCCACCACCGACGGGCAGGCGGTGCTGGCCAACGTCGCCGGGCACAAGATCGGCAGCAAGGGCCGCCCGCTGCCCGGGCTGCGCAGCGTCGAACTGGCCGCCTACGACCCGGACGACGACCTCATCCTCGAGGACGAGGTCGGGTTCGTCCGGCGCGCCGAAAACAACCAGGTCGGCGTGCTGCTGGCCCGGCCGCGCGGGCCCATCGACCCCACCGCCACGGTGCGGCGCGGCGTGTTCGCCCCCGCCGACACCTGGGTGTCGACCGAGTACCTGTTCCGCCGTGACGAGGACGGCGACTACTGGCTGGTCGACAACCGCGCCGGGGTGATCCGCACGCCGCGCGGCCCGGTGTACACCGCCGCGGTCAACGACCAGGTGGGCCGGCTCGACGCGGTCGACATGGCGGTCACCTACGGGGTGCGGGTGGGCGACCGCGAGGTGGCGGTGACCGCGCTGGCGGTGCGGCCGGGCGGGTCCATCCCGAGCGCCGACCTGTCCGAGGCGCTGGCCGACCTGCCGGTCGGCAACCCGCCCGACATCGTGCACGTCGTGCCCCGGATGGAGCTCGGCGCGGCCTACCGCCCGCTGGTGGAGCCGCTGCGCAGGGCCGGCATCCCGCGGGCCTCCCGTAACGCCTGGTGCCTGGATCCCGATACGAATCGGTACAGGCGGTTCACCGCGGCGCTCCGGGCCGAGCTGCTCGGCACCCGCGGCGCGACCGCCGAGTGACGCCCGGCCGGGTGCCGGGCGCACTGCTAGGCTCCGGCGTGGCGGCAACCGCCGCCCGGCCGGTACGGCGCCGAACTGGAGGATCGATGACGCGATCGATGACGCGCGGGAACTGGCGGCGCACCGCCGCGCGGGCCGTCGCCTGCGGCGCGCTGGCGGTGGGCACGCTGTTCGCCCCGTTGTCGGTGGGGATCGGCACCGCCAACGCCGACGTGCTCGACGACGTCTACGCCGAGTACGCCACCGGTGCCGGCGGGGGACAGGTCTCCAAGCTGGTCGAGAAGGCGATGAAGCTGCGGGCCCTCGGCTTCCGGCCCACCAAGGGCCATCTCGACAAGATCGAGCAGGCCCTGGCCTACCGCCCCAATCAGAAACCGCTGATCGAGGCGCTCGAAACCACCATCGCCTACCAGCGCAAGCGGCAGGCGCAGGCGGACAACTCGATCACCGGCACCGGGCCGTTCACCATTGGCATCAACCAGCCGCCGCCCGGCGTCCCGGCCGATCCGCACAACCCCAACACCGCCGGCGTTTTCATCTCGCCCGGCGGTGGCGTCCAGCAGCAGCTCACGCCGTGACCCGCGCGATCGACGACCGGCTGCTGGCGATCCTGGTCTGCCCGGCCGACCGCGGCCCGCTGCTGCTGGTGGAGGGCGAGTGCCTGTACAACCCGCGGCTGCGGCGGGCCTACCCGATCCAGGACGGCATCCCGGTGCTGCTCGTCGACGAGGCCGTCACGGTCACCGACGACGCCGAGCACGAGCGGTTGGTGCGGCACGGCCGGAGCGCCCCCGGCGCATCGTGACCGCGACCGCCGTGGACGGTGCGGCGCTGGCCGTCGACCCCGTTACCGCGGCCCGGCGGCTGCTCGGCGCCACCCTGGTCGGGCGCGGGGTGCGCGCGGTCGTCGTCGAGGTCGAGGCCTACGGCGGCGGGGAGGACGGCCCCTGGCCGGACGCCGCGGCGCACTCCTACCGCGGCCCCACCGCCCGCAACGCCGTCATGTTCGGCCCGCCCGGGCGGCTCTACACCTACCGCAGCCACGGCATCCACGTCTGCGCGAACGTGGTGTGCGCCACCGACGGGGTGGCCGCGGCGGTGCTGCTGCGTGCCGCGGCGGTGGCCGCCGGCCACCGGCTCGCCCGCGCCCGGCGCGGCCCGGCGGTGCGGCCGGCGGCCTGGGCCCGTGGGCCCGGCAATCTGTGCGCCGCGCTCGGAATCACCATGGACGACAACGGAATCGACCTGTTCGACCCGGACGCCCCGGTGCGGCTGGAGCTCGGCGACGGCGAACTGCCGGCCGCGGCCGGGCCGCGGGTCGGGGTGAGCCGGGCCGCCGACCGGCCCTGGCGGTTCTGGCTACCGGGCCGGCCCGAGGTGTCGGCCTACCGGCGCAGTCCGCGTGCTCCGGCACCGGGCGGCAGCGACTGACGAACGCCGGTACGGAAAGATCGGTGCCATGGGCACGATCCTCGACGAGTTGCAGTGGCGCGGACTGATCGCACAGTCGACCGACCCCGAGGCGTTGGCGTCCGAACTGGCCAACGGCCCGGTCACCGTCTATGCCGGGTTCGACCCGACCGCGCCGAGCCTGCACGCCGGGCACCTCGTGCCGCTGCTGACGCTGCGCCGCTTCCAGCAGGCCGGGCACCGGCCGATCGTGCTGGCCGGCGGCGCGACCGGGCTCATCGGCGATCCGCGTGAGGTGGGGGAGCGCACCCTGCAGTCCGAGGACACCGTCGCCGAGTGGGCCGAACGGATCCGCGGCCAGCTGGAGCGCTTCGTCACCTTCGACGACGGCCCGACCGGGGCGATCATCGAGAACAACCTGAACTGGACCGGGCAGCTGACCGCCATCGAGTTCCTGCGCGACATCGGCAAGCACTTCTCGGTCAACGTGATGCTCGACCGGGAGACGGTGCGCCGCCGGCTGGAGGGCGAGGGCATCTCCTACACCGAGTTCAGCTACATGCTGCTGCAGGCCAACGACTTCGTGGAGCTCTACCGCCGCTACGGGTGCAAGCTGCAGATCGGCGGGTCCGACCAGTGGGGCAACATCATCGCCGGGGTGCGGCTGATCCGGCAGAAGCTCGCGGCGACCGCGCACGCGCTCACCGTGCCGCTGGTCACCGCCGCCGACGGCACCAAGTTCGGCAAGTCCACCGGCGGCGGCAACCTCTGGCTCGATCCGGAGATGACCAGCCCGTACGCCTGGTACCAGTACTTCATCAACACCGCCGACGCCGACGTCATCCGGTACCTGCGGTGGTTCACCTTCCTCGACGCCGACGAGCTCGCCGAACTGGAACAGGCCACCGCCGAGCGTCCGCACGAGCGGGCCGCGCAGCGCCGGCTGGCCCGGGAGCTGACCACGCTGGTGCACGGCGAGGCCGCGACCGAGTCCGTCGAGCACGCCAGCCAGGCGCTGTTCGGGCGCGGGGAGCTCGGCCGGCTCGACGAGCCGACGCTGGCCGCCGCCCTGGGCGAGACCGAGGTGGCGCGGCTGGCGCCGGGGGCGCCGGACACCATCGTCGATCTGCTGGTGGCCAGCGGCCTGGCCGCGAGCAAGGGCGCCGCCCGGCGCACCGTCGCCGAGGGCGGCGCGTACGTGAACAACCAGCGGATCGCCACCGAGGACTGGACGCCGGCACCGGAGGACTTCCTGCACGGCCGGTGGCTGGTGCTGCGGCGTGGCAAGCGCAACATCGCCGGCGTGGAGAAGGTGGGCTGAGCCGCCGCGGCGCCGGGGTGCCGCGACCAGGCAAGATCAACCCGAGAACCCGGCGCTAGCAGCGGATTTGACTTCCCGGAAACAACTCACGTAACTTATCTCCCGTCAGCGCGACAGGGCCCCGAGCCCGGGAGCGCGGACGATCCCGAGGGCAGGCCCCGGAGCACCGGGTGCCGGCCCTCCCGCACTACGAATCGGCGGTTTCGCACCGCGGGTTCGTCGCGCGGCCGAACCGGGTGTGTTGTTTGAGAACTCAATAGTGTGTCGGTGGTTTTGTTTGTTGCTTTTTTGACCGCGCCTTGTTTTCCTCGTTTGGGGGTGCGGTTGGTTTGTTTGTCAGGGTTTCTCTGATTGGCCTTGTGGGGTTTGTGCCCCTTGGGTTTTGTTTGGAGA
>Ga0207747_1000074_pt1 | contig 107832 bp, 107 predicted proteins | sample HigsolmetaGSP11D_FD_184839 | JGI IMG/M metagenome (GOLD analysis project Ga0207747, IMG submission 184839) | High solid enriched microbial communities from the Joint BioEnergy Institute, USA - SP1-1-D (SPAdes) | ecosystem: Engineered > Bioreactor > SSF (Solid state fermentation) > Aerobic >... | reverse complement strand
CGCGCGCCGAGGTGGCGCGGATGCGCTCGGCTAGGTCATCCTGGAGGGTCAGCGCGAGCTGGTCGTGCATGTCCACCTGGATGGTGACCAGCAGCACCTCGCCCATCTGCAGGATCGGGATGCGCTCCATCAGGCCGCCTTCGCCACGGTCACGCCGGTGCGCTTGAGCGCCAGCGCCAGGGCGTCGGCGAGGTTGGCCTTGGTGACGATGCCCTGCAGGTCCAGGCCCAGGTGCACGATGGTCTGCGCGATCTGCGGGCGCACGCCGCTGATGATGGCGTCGGCGCCCATCAGGCGGATCGCGGTGACGGTCTTGAGCAGGTGCTGCGCCACCAGGGTGTCCACGGTGGGCACGCCGGTGATGTCGATGATCGCGATCTCCGAGCCGGTTTCCACGATCCGCTGCAGCAGCGACTCCATGACCACCTGGGTGCGCTGCGAATCCAGGGTACCGATCATCGGCAGCGCCAGCACGCCCTCCCACAGCTTCACCACCGGGGTGGACAGCTCCAGCATCTCCTCCTGCTGGCGCGCGATCACGTCCTCGCGGTTCTTCTGGAACACCTTGACCGTGTACAGGCCCAGCTGGTCCAGCAGCGCCGAGACACCCCGCAGCTGCGCGGCCATTCGCCGCGGCGCGTCGGCGTTGGCCTGCTCGACCGCGTCGAACAGCGGCTGCTTGAGCGAGAAGATGAAGGTGGCCGTCTCCGCGGCGCTGAAGCCCTTGAGCACCCGCTCTCGCGACAGCTCCTCGAGGAAGTGGCGCACCTCCGCCCAGGGTTCGCCCTGCAGGCCGTCGGCGTCGCCTGCCGCCGCCGCCGCCGCCGGCAGCAGGCGCCAGAACTCGCGCGCCCGGGCTTCCAGTTCGCGCGGCGAGGCGCGGCCGTCGTGGCCGGTGTGTTCCAGGCTGGCCCGCCAGGCTGGCCCGCCAGGCCTCGATGATCGCGTCCTGGCGGGATTGGAGGGTGGCGAGCGTCGCCGGGTCGAGAGCGGGCATGCGGATTCCTTGCTGGCGCAGCCGGACGATCCCGGTGCCAGCGGATCCCCAGACCGCCTGGATGGGTCAGGCCACCGGCGCCATGCGGCACCGGGGCCGCCGATTAGGCCGGGCCACCCGGTGAAGAAGGCGTGAAACCGGGCCGGGCGCGCCGGCTCCACATCGCCCCGCACCGCGTCTAGACTCGGCGGGCCAGAGGCCCCGCCCACCAGGAGAACCGCCATGCGTAACCCACGGCATCCGGTCCACCCTGTCCTCGGCGCCGCGCTCGCGGCCCTGCTGATGGCCGCATCGCCCGCGCTGCGCGCCGACGATCCCGCCCCCGGTTCCAACCCGCTGTTCCGCGACCGCTTCACCGCCGACCCCGCGCCACTGGTGGTCGGCGACCGTCTGTACCTGTACGTCGGCCACGACGAGGCGGAGGACGGGCAGATGTTCAACATGCGCGAGTGGCTGGTGTATTCGACCACCGACATGCGCCAGTGGACCTACCACGGTCCGATCATGCGCGCGACCGACTTCAAATGGGCCAAGGGCGACGCCTGGGCCTCGCAGGCCATTGAGAAGGACGGCCGCTTCTGGTTCTACGCCGCGGTCGAGCACGACGACACGCATCCGGGCAAGGCCATCGGCGTGGCCGTGTCCGACTCGCCCACCGGCCCGTTCGTGGACGCCAGGGGCTCGGCGCTGATCACCGCGGAGATGACGCCCAAGGGCACGCACAGCTGGGAGGACATCGACCCGACGGTGTTCACCGACGACGACGGCACCACCTGGATCGCCTGGGGCAACCGCCACTGCTACATCGCCCGGCTCAAGCCCAACATGATCGAGCTGGACGGGCCGATCACCGAAATCACTCCGCCGCACTTCGAAGAAGGCCCCTGGCTGCACAAGCGCGGCGACCTGTACTACCTCACCTACGCCTCGCTGGACCGCGCCACCCACACCAACGAGCGCGTCTCCTACGCCACCGCGCCCTCCATCCAGGGCCCGTGGACCTACCGCGGCGAGCTGACCGGCTCGGGCAGGAACAGCTTCACCATCCACCCGGGCATCGTCGAGTTCAAGGGCCAGTGGTACATCTTCCTGCACAACGCCGCGCTGACCATCGGCGACAAGCAGGGCGCGCTGGGCCGCCGCGCGGTGACGGTCGAGTACCTGCACTACAACGACGACGGCACCATGAAGCGCGTGGAGCAGACCGACGCAGGCGTGTCGGTGCCGCCTCCGGGCTGAGCCGGGCACGCGCGCGGGGAACGCGGACCGGAGCCGCCCTCGCCCACGCGCCTGCAGCGGCGCGTGGTCATGGCTGATGACGCGCGTGGGTTGCCATCCGTCCCCGGTCCGTTCCAGGGGTGCACGAAGCGGGCCACGCCCTCGTCCCCTGCCGCCGTCCGGCGTGCGGAAGCGGTGCTCACCCTTCCCTTCACGCGGACCGTCGACCGGGCGGCTGCATCCCCGGATGCGGCCGCTCCCGCCACACGGAGACCCGGCGCGGGCGTGCGTGACGGCGGCGCGAAGCCGCCGCCACGCCACGCCAACGCGGGCGCGCCGCTCAATCGCCCGCGTCGGCGCCGCGCTCCAGGGCGCGCTGGACCTCCTCCAGCGCGCGCGGGTCGTCCAGGGTGGACAGGTCGCCCGGGTCGCGGTGCTCGGCCAGGGCCTGCAGCGAGCGGCGCAGCAGCTTGCCGGAACGGGTCTTGGGCAGGGCGCCGACCACGTACACGCGCGCCGGCCGCGCCACCGGACCGAGCTGCTCGGTGACGGTGCGGATCATGCCGCAGGCCACCTCCGGCGGCGGCACGTCGGCCTGCTTGAGCGTGGCGAACACCACCGGCACCTGGCCCTTGACCTCGTCGTGCACGCCCACCACCGCGGCCTCGGCCACCGCCGGGTGGCTGGCCACCGACTCCTCGATCTCGCGCGTGCCCAGGCGGTGACCGGCGACGTTGATCACATCGTCGGTGCGGCCGAGGATGAAGGTGTAGCCGTCCTCGTCGCGGATGGCCCAGTCCAGCGAGCTGTACAGCAGCTCCTTGAAATGGCCGAAGTAGCTGGACAGGAAGCGCTGGTCGTCGCCCCACACCGTGGTCATGCACCCCGGCGGCAGCGGCGGCTCGATCACCAGCACGCCCTTCTCGCCGGCCCTGGCGTCGTGGCCGGTGGTCTCGTCGATCACGCGCAGGCGGAAGCCCAGGTTGGGCAGACCCGGCGAGCCGAACTTCACCTGCTTCATCTCCAGGCCCGGCAGCAGGCACAGGACCGGCCAGCCGGTCTCGGTCTGCCAGTAGTTGTCGATCACCGGCTTGCCCAGGGCCTCGTGGATCCACTGCGCGGTCGGCTCGTCCAGCGGCTCGCCGGCCAGGAACAGGTACTCCAGCCCGGACAGGTCGTGGCGGCGGATGAAATCCACGTCGTGCTTCTTCAGCACGCGGATGGCGGTGGGCGATGAAAACATGGTGCGCACGCCGTAGCGCTCGCAGATCTTCCACCAGATGCCCGGGTCCGGCGAGGTCGGCAGGCCCTCGTACATGATCGAGGTGGCGCCGGCGATCAGCGGGCCGTACACGTTGTAGGAGTGGCCCACCACCCAGCCGATGTCGGAGGTGGAGAACATCACCTGGCCGGGGCGGATGTCGTACACCGACCACATGGACAGGGCCAGCGCCACCGCGTAGCCGCCCACGTCGCGCTGCACACCCTTGGGCTTGCCGGTGGTGCCGGAGGTGTAGAGGATGTAGCTGGGTTCGTTGGACTCCAGCCAGGTGACCGGCACCTCCGCGTCCTCGTGGTCCCGGCGCAGTGTGGCGTAGTCCACGTCGCGGCCTGCCCGCACCGGCACCGGGGCCAGCCCGCGGCTGACCACCAGCACGTTGGCCGGCGGATGCCGGGCCCGATCCAGCGCCTCGTCCACCAGCGGCTTGAACGGGATCACCTTGCCGCCGCGCATGCCGGCATCGGCGCACACCAGCACCCTGGGTTTGGCATCGTCGATGCGCACGGCCAGGTTGTGGGCGGCAAAGCCGCCGAACACCACCGAGTGGATCGCGCCGATGCGCGCGCAGGCCAGCATCGCCACTGCCGCGTCCACGGTGTGCGGCATGTAGATCACCACGCGGTCGCCCTTGCCCACGCCGAGGGACCGCAGCACCGCGGCGAAGGTGTTCACCTCGCGGTGCAACTGGCGGTAGGTCAGCTCGCGGACGGTGCCGGTTTCACTGGACCAGCCCACCAGCGCCAGCTGGTCGCCGCGGGCGTCCAGGTGGCGGTCCACCGCGTTGTGGCACAGGTTGGTGGTGCCGCCGGCGAACCAGCGCCGGAACGGCGGGTTGTCGTATTCGAGGATCTTCTTCGGCGGCTCGTGCCAGTCGATGGCACGGGCCATCTCGCCCCAGAACTCCTCCGGCTGCTCCACCGAGCGCCGGTACATCGCTTCGTAACCCATGGCCACTCCCACTCCCCCTGCGAGGAATGGCCCGAGCATAGAACCGGCCCACGCGGGCGGGCCGTCCGACCTTGGTCGAACGACGGAACCTGAATGCGGGAAAGGCCGGGCTGCCCCGGCCTTTCCCCGGACGACAGGTTGATCGTGCCGATCAATGCGCCGCGCCGGCGGAGGCGGCCGGCTCGCGCGGGCCGGCGTTCTTCACGTAGCGGTCGAACCAGGCCAGCATCTCGGCCACGAAGTGTTCGTTGGATTCGCGCGCGGTATACCAGTGCGGCTCGAACGGCAGCATCACCAGGCGGGTGGTGCCGCCGTTGCCGCGGATGGCCTGGAACAGGCGCGGCGACTGGGTCGGCTCGGTGCCGGGGTTGGCGTCGTCGGCACCGTGCACGATCAGCAGCGGCTCGTTGACCTTGTCGGCGTGGAAGAACGTCGAGGCCTGGGCGTAGACCTCCGGCGCCTCCCAGAACGAACGGCGCTCGTTCTGGAAGCCGAACGGGGTCAGGGTCTTGTTGTAGCCGCCGCTGGAAGCCACGCCGGCGCGGAACAGGTCGCTGTGCGCCAGCAGGTTGGCGGTCATCAGCGCGCCGTGGCTGTGGCCGGTCACGCCGATGCGGTCCGGATCCACCACCCCCAGCTCCACCGCCTTGGCCACCGCCGCCTCGGCGTTGGCCACCAGCTGCTCCAGGTAGGTGTCGTACGCGGTGCGCGGGTCGCCCACGATCGGGAAGGCGGCGTTGTCGATGATCGCGTAGCCGGCCAGCAGCAGCAGCCTGTAGCCGCTCAGGCGGGTGAAGGTCTGCTCCGAGCCGCTCACCTGCCCCGCCCTGGACGGGTCGGCGTAGTCGCGCGGATAGGCGTACAGGATCGCCGGCACGCGCGTGCCCTCCTGGTAGCCCGGCGGGGTGTACAGGGTGAAGGACAGCTCCACCCCGTCCTTGCGCCTGTAGGTGACCAGGCGCTTCTTCACCCCCCGCGCCAGCGGCGTGGGGTCGGGGAAGCGGGTCAGCGCGGTGGCCTCGGTGGCGACCACGGCCTCGCCCTCCGCGGCCGCCGGCAGCGGCGCACCCAGGGTGCGCAGGTACAGGTTGGGCGGATCGGCCGGGGACTGGTGCCAGGTCAGCAGCCGGGTGGTGTCGCCGCCGAGGAAGCCCTCGAAGGTCTCGTAGGCGTCCGGGGCGCTGCGGAACAGGCGCGTGGTCCTGCCGGTGGCCAGCTCGTAACGGTCCAGGAACGGGCGGTCGCCGGCGGGGGTGCCGCCGTCGCCGGCCAGGTACAGGTGGCCGTTCTCCTCCAGCAGCACTGCGCGGCCGTTGGGCAGGCGGCGCATCACCGGCCGGCCCGGATGGGCATAGCGCTCCTCCATGGAGATGTCCACCAGCACCCGGTGCGGCTGGCGCGGCCGGTCCACGTCCACCAGCGTGGTGGTCATCCAGTTGCGGTTGGCGTCCATCTCGGTGACCAGCGCGCGGCCGCCCTCGGCGAACCACTGCAGGCCGGCGAAGCGCTGCTTCAGGCGCAGCACCTCGCGCGGCTTGCCGGTGAACGGCGCGGCCAGGGTGAGCACGCGGTCGCGGTGCGGGGCCTCGTTGCGCCAGTCGCCGCCGTCCAGGGCCTCGACCCAGACCAGGGTGGCCGGCTGGTTGGCGCGCCAGTGGTGGCTGCGCGGACCGGTCGGCACGCCGCGCACGGGCACGCGGTCGGCCACCGGCAGGCTGGCGATGGTGCGCACACGGCCGTCGGCCAGGTCCAGCACTTCCACGTCGCGGGCGAAGCGGGTCCAGGTGGTGACATAGGAATACGGGCGCCTGAGCGTCTCCACCAGCACATGGCGGCCGTCCGGGGCGGCGTCCACATTGCCGATCACGCCCGGCCGGCCGACCGGTGTGACCGTACCGCCGGCCACGTCCACGGTGGCCAGCTGGGCGGTGGCGTAGTAGTCGAACAGGGCCTCGTCCTCGGGACTGGAGAGCGTGTCGCGGGCCTCGTAGGTGCTGCTCTCGCCCTTGCCGGCGATGGCCTCCTTGATCTCCGGCCCCGGCGGAACCGGGGCCCGCTGCGGCGCCGGCCCCTGCCCGGCCGGCACGGTCTTGACCAGCAGCCGCGGCGTGTCGCCCAGCCATTGCAGGGTGCTGTCCAGGATCGGGTTCAGGCGCACGCCCTCGATGCGGCGGGCCACGCCGGTGGCGGCCTCGCCCACCCACAGCTCCACGCCGTCGCCGGTGGTGTTGTCGAAGGCGAAGCGGGTGCCGTCCGGCGACCAGCGCGGCGTGCCCGGGCAGGCGCCCTCCGGCAGCCGCACCGGAGTCTCCCGGCCGCTTTCCAGCTCCAGCACGGTCATGCCGTCCAGGCAGACGCGGATGCCGTAACCGTTGGAGCGGTCGTGGCGGTGGCGCGTGCGCGGTTCCACGCGCACGCCGGCCAGCTTGAGGTACGGCTCGGCGACGCGCTCGATCGGCGGGTACTGCGACTGCTGCAGCAGCAGCGCGCGGGTGCCGGTGGGGTCCAGTGCCGGCACCGGGTTCAGCGGCGCGCGCATCACGCCCAGCAGCGGCTCGGGCGGCTGCAGGTATCCGGACTCGTTGGCGTGGAGCGGCTGCGCCAGCGTGCCCGCCAGCAACGCCGCAAGGCCGATCGGCCTCCAGGTATGGAGCATGCGTCTCCCCGTGGTGGTTGAAAGGGGCGAAACCTAGCACGCCCGCGCCGCGCGTTTCGAGGCGGCGCGCACATCCGGCCAATCGCGGCGCCGGACGCGCGCGCCGCGGCCACGGAAAAAGACAGGGCGGCCGGAGCCGCCCTGTCCTCGCATCGTGCCGCCCGCCGGCTCAGCCCAGCAGGTGGGCCACGCCGGAACGCTCTTCCTCCAGCTCGGCCAGGGTCTTGTCCAGGGCCTTCTGGCTGAACTCGTCGATCGGCAGGTCCTTGACGATGGTGTACTCGCCGTTCTCGGTGGTCACCGGGAAGCCGAAGATCACGCCCTCCGGGATGCCGTAGGAGCCGTCGGACGGCACGCCCATGGTCACCCACTTGCCGTTGCTGCCCAGCACCCAGTCGCGGATGTGGTCGATGGCGGCATTGGCGGCCGAGGCCGCCGAGGACAGGCCGCGCGCCTCGATGATGGCGGCGCCGCGCTTGCCCACCTTCGGGATGAACTCGTTGGCGTTCCAGCCGGCGTCGTTGATCATGTCCTTCAGCGACTGGCCGTTGACGGTGGCGAAGCGGTAGTCCGGGTACATGGTCGGGCTGTGGTTGCCCCACACCACCATCTTCTCGATGTCGCCCACGGCCACGCCGGCCTTGGCGGCCAGCTGGCTCAGCGCGCGGTTGTGGTCCAGGCGCAGCATGGCGGTGAAGTTCTTCGCCGGCAGGTCGGGCGCGGACTTCATGGCGATGTAGGCGTTGGTGTTGGCCGGGTTGCCCACCACCAGTACCTTCACGTCGCGCTTGGCGACCTTGTTCAGGGCCGCGCCCTGGGCGGTGAAGATCTTGGCGTTCTCCAGCAGCAGGTCCTTGCGCTCCATGCCCGGACCGCGCGGACGCGCGCCGACCAGCAGGGCGATGTCGGCGTCCTTGAACGCCACTTCCGGATCGTCGGTGCCGACCATGCCGGCCAGCAGCGGGAACGCGCAGTCCTCCAGCTCCATCATCACGCCCTTGAGCGCGGCCTGCGCCTTCTCGTTCGGCAGCTCCAGCAGCTGCAGGATCACGGGCTGGTCCTTGCCCAGCATCTCGCCGGAGGCGATGCGGAACAGCAGGGCGTAACCGATCTGGCCGGCGGCGCCGGTGACGGCAACTCGAACGGGGGTCTTCATCTCGGGAAATCCTTGTGGTGTCGAGGGGAAAGAATGGGCGGGCGGCGCGCGTGCCGCGGCGTCGCGCAGGTTAATGGACGCCGCGACCCGGTGCCGTCAGCCTTTGGTCCAAGGCGGGGGGTCGCCCCTGCGCCACGCTCCGGCACTGCGCCGGCGGGGTCGCGCGGGATACCGTCGTCCGGGCCCGCGATTTTACCACGCGGCCCCGGGCCGCCCCGCCCGGATCGGCGCCGATCGGCGCGGCATATGGCCGCGATCAGGCGTCCAGATGGCGGTTCCACTCGGCCACGCGGTCGGCCTTGGCGGCCAGTACGGCCTCGGCGTCGCCCTCGATGCGGATGGAGTTGATCACGTCGCCCTGGACGATGCTGTCCACCACGTCCTGGCCCTCGATGACCTTGCCGAACACGGTGTGGCGGCCGTCCAGCCACGGGCACGGCACGTGGGTGATGAAGAACTGGCTGCCGTTGGTGTTGGGGCCGGCGTTGGCCATGGACAGCACGCCGCGCTCGTGGCGCACGCCGTTGTCGGTCTCGTCCTCGAAGCGGTAGCCGGGGCCACCGCGGCCGGTGCCCTCGGGGCAGCCGCCCTGGATCATGAAGTCGGCGATCACGCGGTGGAAGTTCAGGCCGTCGTAGAAGCCGCGCCGGGCCAGGTTGACGAAGTTGGCCACCGTGAGCGGCGCCTTGTCGGGCAGCAGTTCGACCCGGATCGGGCCACGGACGGTGTCGAAATGGGCAATGAGGGACATCGGCAGGCTCCTGCGCGGGGTGGGCGGGGGCGCCCGCGCCTGGCGGCCGGCCGCTCCCTGAAGGACGCCAGGGGGACACCCCCCGGCGGATGGACATGACCGTTTATAATAGCCGGCTTCCCGTCCCCTTCCCCTGCGCGCGACGCGGCGCGCCCATCCCCCATGTCCATCGAGAACCTGCGCAACATCGCCATCGTCGCCCACGTCGACCATGGCAAGACCACCCTGGTCGACCAGCTGCTCAAGCAGTCCGGCACCCTCAGCGAGCGCACCCAGCTGGCCGAACGCGTGATGGACAGCAACGACCAGGAGAAGGAACGCGGCATCACCATCCTGGCCAAGAACACGGCGATCAACTGGAAGGGCAACCGCATCAACATCGTGGACACCCCCGGCCACGCCGACTTCGGTGGCGAGGTCGAGCGCGTGCTGTCCATGGTGGACAGCGTGCTGCTGCTGGTGGACGCGATGGACGGGCCGATGCCGCAGACCCGCTTCGTGACCCAGAAGGCCTTCGCGATGGGCTTCAAGCCGATCGTGGTGGTCAACAAGATCGACCGGCCCGGCGCGCGCCCGGACTGGGTGGTGGAGCAGGTCTGGGACCTGTTCGACCGGCTCGGCGCCACCGAGGAGCAGATGGACTTCCCGGTGGTCTACGCCTCCGCGCTCAACGGCTATGCCAGCCTGGACCCCGAGGCCCGCAGCGGCGACATGACCCCGCTGTACGAGGCGATCATGCAGCACGTCAAGCCGCCGCAGGTCGACCTGGACGGCCCGTTCCAGATGCGCATCAGCCAGCTGGACTACAACAGCTACGTGGGCCTGATCGGCATCGGCCGCATCCAGCGCGGCCGCGTGCGCCCGAACATGCCGGTGGCGGTGATCGACCGCGAGGGCAGGAAGCGCCAGGGCAAGGTGCTGCAGGTGCTGGGCTTCCTCGGCCTGGAGCGCCACGAGGTGGCCGAGGCCCAGGCCGGCGACATCGTCGCCATCTCCGGCATCGAGGGCCTGGGCATCTCCGACACGCTCACCGACCCGGCCGCCCCCGAGGCGCTGCCGCCGCTGAGCGTGGACGAGCCGACCATCTCCATGACCTTCCAGGTCAACAACTCGCCCTTCGCCGGCCACAAGGACTTCTCCGGCGGCAAGTTCCTCACCAGCCGCCAGATCCGCGAGCGGCTGATGCGCGAGACCCTGCACAACGTCGCCCTGCGCGTGGAGGACACCGAGGACCCGGACCGCTTCAAGGTCTCCGGCCGCGGCGAGCTGCACCTGTCGGTGCTGATCGAGACCATGCGCCGCGAGGGCTACGAGCTGGGCGTCTCCCGCCCCGAGGTGATCATCAAGGAGATCGACGGCCAGCTGATGGAGCCGTACGAGCAGCTGGTGGTCGACGTCGAGGAGGAGCACCAGGGCGGCGTGATGGAGAAGCTGGGCATCCGCAAGGGCCAGCTGCGCAACATGGAGCTGGACGGCAAGGGCCGGGTGCGCCTGGACTACATCATCCCGGCGCGCGGCCTGATCGGCTTCCAGAGCGAGTTCAAGACCCTCACCTCCGGCACCGGCCTGATGTTCCACATCTTCGACCACTACGGTCCGAAGCAGGAAGGCGCCATCGCCAAGCGCCCCAACGGCGTGATGATCTCCAACGGCCAGGGCCAGGCCCCGGCCTACGCGCTGAACATGCTGCAGGAGCGCGGCCGCCTGCTGATCGACGCCGGCGAGAACATCTACGAGGGCATGCTGGTCGGCATCCACGCCAAGGACAACGACCTGACGGTCAACGCCCTGCGCGAGAAGCAGCTGACCAACATCCGCGCCGCCGGCAAGGACGACGCCATCCAGCTCACCCCGCCGATCCGCATGTCGCTGGAGCAGGCGCTGGAGTTCATCGAGGACGACGAGCTGGTCGAGGTCACGCCCAAGGCCATCCGCCTGCGCAAGAAGCTGCTGACCGAGAGCGACCGCAAGCGCGCCTCGCGCGCCGCCTGAGCCGGCACGCCCCCCGTTTGCCTGGGAGGGGCCGGCCGACGTAGGCTCGGTCCGGCACTTCCCGGGGAACGAGGGGAACCATGCGCCCAGCGGTACTCCTGGCCGCGCTGCTGGCCTGCCTGCCGGCCGCCTGCGACCACGTCGACGACGCGCCGCCCCCGCCCGCCCGGGCGGCGGAGCCCTTCGCCTACGCCGAGGCCGGCATCGCCGACCTGCAGGCGGCGATGGAGCGCGGCGAGACCACCAGCCACGCCCTGGTCCAGGCCTACCTGGAGCGGATCGTGGCGCTGGACCGCAACGGCCCGCGCCTGAACGCCTACATCGAGGTCAACCCGGCCGCCCGCACCGAGGCGGCCGAGCGCGACGCCGAGCGCCGTGCCGGCCGCGTCCGCGGCCCGCTGCACGGCATCCCGGTGGTGCTGAAGGACAACATCGACGCCACGCCGATGGCCACCACCGCCGGCTCCCTGGCCCTGTCCCGCTTCCGGCCCAACCGCGACGCCTTTCTGGTGCAGCGCCTGCGCGAGGCCGGGGCGGTGATCCTGGGCAAGGCCAACCTGAGCGAGTGGGCCAACTTCCGCTCCACCCGCTCCACCTCCGGCTGGAGCTCGGCGGGCGGTCAGACCCGCAACCCCTACGCCCTGGACCGCTCGCCCTGCGGCTCCAGCTCCGGCACCGCGGTGGCGGTGGCGGCCAACCTGGCCGTGGCCGGCATCGGCACCGAGACCGACGGCAGCATCCTGTGCCCGGCGGCGGTGACCGGCCTGGTGGGGCTGAAGCCGACCGTGGGCCTGGTCAGCCGCGACGGCATCGTGCCGATCTCGCACAGCCAGGACACCGCCGGACCGATGACGCGCACGGTGGAGGACGCCGCCCTGCTGCTGGCGGCCATCGCCGGACGCGACCCGGCCGACCCGGCCACCGCCCGCAATCCGCAGCTGGCCACCTTCGACTACGCCGGGCAGCTGCGCGGGGCCTCCCTGCGCGGCGTGCGCATCGGCCTGCTGCGCCGGCACATGGCCATCTCCCCGGCGGTGGCCGAGGCCACCGAGCGCGCCGTGGCGGCCATGCGCGAGGCCGGCGCCGTCGTGGTGGACGCGGAGATCCCCACCGAGGGCCAGTGGGAGGACGACGAGCTCGAGGTCCTGCTGCACGAGTTCAAGGCCGGCGTGGAGCGCTACCTGCAGCAGCGCCAGGCCCCGGTGCGCACCCTGGAGGACCTGATCGGATACAACCGCGCCCATGCCGACAGGGTCATGCCCCACTTCGGCCAGGAGCTGTTCGAGCAGGCGGCCGCGCGGGGCGGCCTGAACGCCCCGGAGTACATCGCCGCGCGCAGCCGGGCCCGGCGCCTGGCGGGGCCGGAGGGCATCGACGCGGCGCTGCGCGCCCAGGACCTGGACGTGCTGGTGGCGCCGACCACCGGCGTGGCCTGGCCGATCGACCTGGGCGGCGGCGACCGCTTCCCGGGCGGCAGCTACGGCGCCGCGGCGGTGGCCGGCTATCCCTCGCTGACCGTGCCCATGGGCCACAGCGACGGCCTGCCGCTGGGCCTGGCCTTCATCGGCCCGGCCTGGAGCGAGGCGCGCCTGTTGCGCATCGGCCACGCCTTCGAGTCGCTGACCCGCGCCCGGCGCCCACCCGCCTTCGCGCCCACCGCCAGGGTCCAGCAACCGCGCTGACTCAGGCCGGCGGGGCGGCCGCGGCCCCGCCGTCCTCGGCCCGCGGCGAGTCCGGCGCGCCGGGCGCCGGGCCGCGCCGTGGCGCCGCCGGGCCGGCATCACGGTCGATCTGCGCGCGCAGCCGCGGCAATGCGTAGGGATGGTGGCGGGCCAGGAAATCGATCATGCGCTCGCGCACCGCGCAGCGCAGGTCGAAGGCCTCGCCGGAGTCGCGCGCGCTCACCAGCAGGCGTACCTGCATCACGTGCTCGCCGGTCTCGGTGACCTGGGCGATGCAGACCCGTCCGTCCCAGCGCGGATCGGCGCGGCAGATGCGCTCCAGCTCGGCCCGCACCTCCTCCATCGGCGTGCGGTAGTCCAGCCACAGGAAGGCGGTGCCGAGCATCTGCGCGGTGCGGCGGGTCCAGTTCTGGAACGGGTTCTCGATGAACCAGGACAGCGGCACCACCAGGCGCCGCTCGTCCCAGATCCGCACCACCACGTAGGTGCTGGTGATCTCCTCGATCCTGCCCCACTCCCCTTCCACGATCACCACGTCGTCCAGGCGGATCGGCTGGGCCAGGGCGATCTGCAGGCCGGCGATCAGGTTGCCGAACACCGGCCGGGCGGCGATGCCGGCGACCAGGCCGGCGATGCCCGCCGAGGCCAGCAGGGTCGCGCCCACCTGGCGCACCGCCGGGAAGGTCATCAGCGCCAGCGCCGTGCCGAGCAGGAGGATCGCGCCCTGGGCCACGCGGCCCAGTACCCGGGTCTGGGTCTGGATCCGGCGTGCGTGCAGGTTGTCGGCCACCTCCATCGGGTTGTGGCGCAGGATCGAGGCCTCGACCGCGCCGACGATGCGCACCAGCAGCCAGGTGAAGCAGGCGAACACGGCCAGGCGCAGGCCGTGAACCCAGGCCTGCAGGTGCGCCTCCGGCATCGGCACCGCGCGCAGTGCGGCGCCCAGGAACATCAGCGGCAGCGCGAAGGCCAGCGGCAGGATCACTGCGTGGGCGATGCGGGCGCGGGTGGATTCCTTCAGCGCGATGCGCCTGGCCAGCCGGCGCAGCACGAAGTGCACCAGCAGGCCCAGCAGCAGCGCGGCGCCGATGGGAATGGCGTAGGCGCCCAGCAGGCGCCAGTCGGGCGCGGCCCAGGCGGCCGTGGCGTACGACGGGTCGGACATCGCTCTGCTCCTCGCGTTGCCGTGGGAGGCAGCCATGCGACCGGCCAGCGGCCGCATGGCGCACCGGTGGTGCCCCATGCTGCCGTCCCGGGCGTGAGCGGCGCGCAAGCGCCGCGCGGGATCAGGCCGGGTCCGCACCGCGCGCCTGGCCGCGCTTGCGCACGATGGCCATGGCGATCTCCAGCGACTGTTCGTAGTTCAGGCGCGGGTCCACGGTGGAGCGGTAGGCCCGCTCCAGGTCGGCATCCTTGAGCTCGCGCGCGCCCCCGGTGCACTCGGTGACGTCCTCGCCGGTCAGCTCCAGGTGCACGCCGCCCAGGCGGGTGCCGGCGGCGGCGTGCAGGTCGAAGCTCTGCTCGACCTCGGCCAGGATGTTCTCGAAGCGGCGGGTCTTGAAGCCGTTGGCCGTGCTCTCGGTGTTGCCGTGCATCGGATCGCACACCCACAGCACGCGGCGCCCCTCGCGGCGTACCGCCTCCAGCAGCGGCGGCAGCTTCTGCGCGATCTGCGCCGCGCCCATGCGGTGGATGAGGGTCAGCCGGCCCGGTTCGTCGTCCGGGTTGAGCACGTCGATCAGGCGCAGCAGCTGGTCCGGCTGCACCGAAGGGCCGACCTTGACCGCGACCGGGTTGCGCACGCCGCGCAGGTACTCCACGTGCGCCCCGTCCAGGGCCGCGGTGCGCATGCCGATCCACGGGAAGTGCGTGCCCAGGTTGAACCAGCCGTACTGGCGCGGCACCTCACGGGTCAGCGCCTCCTCGTAGTACAGCAGCAGCGCCTCGTGCGAGGTGTAGAAGTCCACCCGGTTGAGGTTGTGCACCTCGGTGCCGGACAGGGTCTCCATGAAGCGCACGGCGTCGCCGATGGAGTCCACCATGCGCTGGTACTCGGCCGCCAGCGAGGAATGCTGCATCCAGCCCAGGTTCCAGTACTCCGGGTGGTGCAGGTCGGCGAAGCCGCCGTCCACCAGGGCGCGGACGAAGTTCATGGTCATGGCCGAGCGCGCGTGGGCCTTGACCATCAGCCGCGGGTCCGGGACCCGCGCCTCGGCGGTGAACTCGGGGCGGTTGATCACGTCGCCGCGGTAGCTGGGCAGGGTCACGCCGCCGCGGGTCTCGGTGTCGGCCGAGCGCGGCTTGGCGTACTGGCCGGCGAAGCGCCCCACCCGCACCACCGGCAGGCGCAGCCCGTGCACCAGCACCAGGCTCATCTGCAACAGCACCTTCAGGCGGTTGGTGATCAGGCCCGATTCGCAGTCGCTGAAGCTCTCGGCGCAGTCGCCGCCCTGCAGCAGGAAGCGCCGGCCCTCCTGGGCCTCGGCCAGCTGGCGCTTGAGCGCGAGGATCTCCCACGAGGTCACCAGCGGCGGCAGCCGGCGCAGTTCGGCCAGCACCGCCTCCAGCGCGGCCGGGTCGGGGTACTGCGGCATCTGCAGCGCGGGCCGCCGGCGCCAGCTGTCCGGCGCCCAGCCGGCCGGCGGCGTGACGGGATCGGGGCTGCGTTCTGGGGTGCTCATGTGGAGGAAGCCCGGTGTGGGGAAGACGGGGAGCCGCTCAGGGGCGGTAGCGGCCCTTGCGCCGGCGCAGGGCCGCCTGCAGGCCCCAGCCCCCCAGCAGGACCAGGCCGATCAGGCTCCAGGCCGGCATGGACAGGCCGAGGAAGGTCCAGTCCACGGTGCCGCAGTCGCCGGTGCCGGTGAGCACCTTGCGCACCAGCTCCAGCGGGCCCATGGTCTCCCGCATGAACGACAGCGGCACCCCGCAGGTGGGCGCGCCCGTGGGCGGCTGCATCTGCAGCCAGAGGTGGCGGCCGGCGATGCCGATGCCCGCCAGCGCCGCCAGCGCCACCAGCGCGCCGTACGCGCGGCGGCCGCCGGCCCCGCGCGGGCCGTGCAGCCCGCCCACCAGGAACACCAGGCCCAGCGCCGCGTAGGCGATGCGCTGGAAGATGCACAGCGGGCACGGCTCCAGGCCCAGGTTGAGCTGGGTGTGGATGGCGTAGGCCAGGATCGCCGCGCAGCCGAGGAAACCGGCGAGGAACTGGGCGCGGAAACTCCACTGGAAAGGATTCATCGGCAACGGCACCGCGTGGGGATCGCCCGATTATTCCCCATCCGCCGCGCGCGCGTAACCGGGGCCCGGAACGCGGAACCCCGGCCTGGGCCGGGGTTCCACGGACTTGGCAGCTTGTGCGGCGCGCTTACTCGACCGCCCGCGGACGGTCGACCAGCTCGACGTAGGCCATCGGCGCGTTGTCGCCGGCGCGGAAACCGCACTTGAGGATGCGCAGGTAGCCACCCGGGCGGTTCTGGTAGCGCGGGCCCAGCATGGTGAACAGGTTGCCGACGGCCTCCTTGTCACGCAGGCGGGCGAAGGCCAGACGGCGGTTGGCCACGCTGTCGACCTTGGCCAGCGTGATCAGCGGCTCGGCGACGCGACGCAGCTCCTTGGCCTTGGGGAGCGTGGTCTTGATGATCTCGTGCTTGAACAGCGACGCGGCCATGTTGCGGAACATGGCTTGGCGGTGGGCGCTGGTGCGGCTGAACTTGCGACCGGCTTTCTGGTGGCGCATGGCTCTGGTTCCTGTTGAATGTTGAATCGTTGTGTATCGCTGTCGCCATCCAGGCGTTGAAGCATTGGACTGCGCTGGCCCGAACCGGCCGTCCTGGCCGGAGAGTCGCCGCGGGCTTCATGCCCGTCGACGCTTGCTGCCCTGCGCCGGAACGCAGGCGTCTGTGAAGCGGTGTCGCGGCCCTGTCCTGGTGCCGACTGCTTTGGCTCCCGGGAGGGAGCCTGGCCCGGCCTCCGTGGCCGGACCGGTACCCGGGCGGCCGGCACCCGGGGGGGCGCCGGCCGGGGGGGGCGTTGCTCAGCCGAGCATGCCGTGCTGGGCGATGCCGGCCGGCGGCCAGTTCTCCAGCTTCATGCCGAGCGACAGGCCACGCTGGGCCAGCACTTCCTTGATCTCGGTGAGCGACTTCTTGCCCAGATTCGGGGTCTTGAGCAGCTCGACCTCGGTCTTCTGGATCAGGTCGCCGATGTAGTAGATGCTCTCGGCCTTCAGGCAGTTGGCCGAACGCACGGTCAGCTCCAGGTCGTCGATCGGACGCAGCAGCATCGGATCCACGCCGGCCGGGGTCGGCTTGGCGGCGCCGCGGTCGCGGTGCGTGAAGTCGCCGAACACGGACAGCTGGTCGGTGAGGATGTCGGCGGCGGTGCGCACGGCCTCCTCGGCGTCGATGGTGCCGTTGGTCTCGATGTCGATGACCAGCTTGTCCAGGTCGGTGCGCTGCTCCACGCGCGCGGCCTCGACCGAATAGGCGACGCGGCGCACCGGCGAGAACGATGCGTCCAGCATCAGGCGGCCGATCGCGCGGGTCTCCTCGTCCGGGCGGCGACGGGCGGTGGCCGGCTGGTAACCCAGGCCGCGCTCCACCTTCAGGCGCATGTTCAGCGCCGTGTCCTTGGTCAGGTGGCAGATGACGTGGTCGGGGTTGACGATCTCGACGTTGTGGTCGGTCTTGATGTCACCAGCGGTGACCACGCCCGGGCCCTGCTTGCTCAGGGTCACGGTGGTGCTCTCGCCGCTGTGCATGCGGATGGCCACGTCCTTCAGGTTCAGCAGGACCTCGAGCACGTCCTCCTGCAAACCCTCGACCGTGGTGTACTCATGCAGCACGCCGTCGATCTCGACCTCGGTAATCGCGAAGCCCGGGATCGAGGACAGCAGCACGCGGCGCAGCGCGTTGCCGAGCGTATGGCCGTAGCCGCGCTCGAGCGGCTCGATCACGATCTTGGCGCGATTGCCGTTGAGGCGTTCGATCTGCGGTCCGCGGGGACGCAGGACCTGGTTGGCGGTAACCGTCATGTTGCGGATTCTCCTGCAATGGACCGACGATCTGCGAACCGCCGGCCCTGATGTGTGGCCCCTTGTCCGGGGGCGGCCGGATGTGGCGGGGCGACGCGATCCGGCCGGGGTGGGAATGCGGCGCCGCGCCTGGAGGCCAGGCGCGGCGGGCTGCCACGATTACTTCGAATACAGCTCGACGATCAGCGCTTCGTTGATGTCCGCCGGCAGGTCGGCGCGGTCCGGGACGGCCTTGAACACGCCAGTGAACTTCTTGGCATCGACCTCGACCCAGGACGGGATCAGGTCGTGCTGCTCGGCGAGGGTCAGGGCCTCCTGGACGCGCAGCTGCTTCTGCGCCTTCTCCGACAGCGAGATCGTGTCGCCGGCCTTGACCTGGTACGATGGCAGGTTGACCGGCTTGCCGTTGACCAGCACGCCACGGTGCGAGACCAGCTGGCGGGCGGACGGACGGGTCACCGCGAAGCCCATGCGGTACACGACGTTGTCCAGGCGGGTCTCCAGCAGCTGCAGGAGGTTCTCGCCGGTGTTGCCCTTCCGGGTCGAGGCCTTCTTGTAGTAGTTGCGGAACTGGCGCTCGAGCAGGCCGTAGATGCGCTTGACCTTCTGCTTCTCGCGCAGCTGGGTGGCGTAGTCGGACAGCTTGCCCTTGCGCGCGGCGCCGTGCTGGCCGGGCTTCTGCTCCAGCTTGCACTTGGAATCCAGCGCACGTGCCGGGCTCTTCAGGAACAGGTCGGCGCCTTCGCGGCGCGCCAGCTTGCAGGTAGGACCGATGTAACGAGCCATTTCTTATCGCCCCCTTAGACGCGGCGCTTCTTCGGCGGACGGCACCCGTTGTGCGGGATCGGCGTCACGTCGACGATGTTGGTGATCTTGTAGCCCACGGCGTTCAGCGAACGCACGGCGGACTCGCGGCCCGGACCCGGGCCCTTGATGCGCACTTCCAGCGACTTGACGCCGTAGTCCAGCGCGGCGCGGCCGGCCTTCTCGGCGGCCACCTGCGCGGCGAACGGGGTCGACTTGCGCGAACCACGGAAACCCGAGGCGCCCGAAGTGGCCCACGCGAGGGCGTTGCCCTGGCGGTCGGTGATGGTGACGATGGTGTTGTTGAAGGACGCGTGCACGTGGGCGATGCCGTCGGTGACGACGCGCTTGATCTTCTTCTTGGTCTTGGCAGCTGCCGGCTTGGCCATGGTCTTTGTCCCTTACTTCTTGATCGCCTTGCGCGGACCCTTGCGGGTGCGGGCGTTGGTACGGGTGCGCTGGCCGCGCACCGGCAGGCCACGACGGTGGCGCAGGCCACGGTAGCAGCCCAGGTCCATCAGGCGCTTGATGGCGATGCCGACCTCGCGGCGCAGGTCGCCCTCCACCACGTACTTGCCGACCTCGGCGCGCAGGCGCTCGACTTCGGGCTCGGACAGGTCACGGATCTTGGTCGACGGGTTGACGCCCGCGGCCTCGCAAACCTTCTTCGACCGGGTACGGCCGATGCCATAGATGCTCTGCAGACCCACCCACACGTGCTTGTGGGTCGGCAGGTTGACGCCTGCAATACGCGCCATGACGCGATCTCCAAACTTGAGGGTCGGGGCGACGCGCGGCCGCCCGACAGGATGGTTCGAAAGTGAACTGCGAATTCTAGCAATGTCCCGGATTACTTGGAAGCCGGCGGCCCCGGGCTGGAGCCGCCGACCCGGCATGGGGAGTGTGCCCATGCTCCGGCGCCGGACCCCGCTGGCGGCCGGTTTCCCGGACCGCCGGCCGCGCTACTCCCGCGCGGCACTGCGGAATCTCACCCACGCGCGAGACGTCGCACGGGCCGCCCTGTAGGTTCCCGGCCTGGAGTGCCGGGTCCGGCGGAGGGCTCTCCGCCGGCGCGTGTCATGTTGCCGCCTCAGCCGCGGACCGGGCCGCGGGAGCCACCCTTGAGGTTGGCCTTCTTCAGCAGGCTTTCGTACTGGTGCGACATCAGGTGGGCCTGGATCTGGGCGATGAAGTCCATCACCACGACCACCACGATCAGCAGCGAGGTGCCGCCGAAGTAGAACGAAGTGCCCAGCTGCGTCCGCATCACCTCCGGCAGCAGGCAGACCACCACCAGGTAGGCCGCGCCCGCCGCGGTCAGCCGGGTCAGCACGCCGTCGATGTACTCGGCGGTGGCCTTGCCCGGCCGGATGCCCGGGATCAGGGCGCCCGACTTCTTGAGGTTGTCGGCCGTCTCCTGCGAGTTGAACACCAGCGCCGTGTAGAAGAACGCGAAGCCGGTGATCAGGGCCGCGAACACGATCATGTGCAGCGGCTCGCCCGGGGCCAGCGCATTGGCGATGCGCTGCAGCCAGGTGGCGGAGGTCGCCTGGCCGGACCACATGCTCAGCGTGGCCGGGAACGCCAGGATGCTCGAGGCGAAGATCGCCGGGATCACGCCGGACATGTTGAGCTTCAGCGGCAGGAACGAGCTCTGGTTCATGTATGCGTTCCGGCCGCCCTGGCGCCGCGCGTAGTTCACCGTGATGCGGCGCTGGCCGCGCTCGACGAACACCACGAACCAGGTGAAGCCCAGCACCACCGCGACCACGACCAGCAGCGTGAGGAAGTTCATGCTGCCGTTGCGGTAGGCCTCGACGGTCTGGATGACCGCGCCCGGCAGGCCGGCCACAATGCCCGCGAAGATGATCAGCGAAACGCCGTTGCCGATGCCGCGCTCGGTCACCTGCTCGCCCAGCCACATCAGGAAGATGGTGCCGGCGGTCAGGGCCACCACGGCGGTCAGCACGAAGCCGGCGCCCGGGTTGTACACCACGGGCATGCCGCCCGGCGCGACCTGGTTCTGCAGGGCCAGCGCGATGCTGCCGCCCTGCACCACCGCCAGCAGCACCGCGCCGATGCGCGAGTACTGGGTGATCTTGCGGCGGCCGGACTCGCCTTCCTTCTGCAGCGACTTCAGCGCCGGGAAGATGTGCACGGCCAGCTGCATCACGATCGACGCCGAGATGTACGGCATGACGTTCAGCGCGAACACGCTGAAGCGGTGCAGGGCGCCGCCCGAGAACATGTTGAACATGTCCACGATGCCGCCACCCTGCGCCTGCATCATCGCCAGCATGGCATCGGGATTGACGCCGGGCACCGGCACGAAGCATCCGATGCGGTAGACGATCAATGCTCCGAGCACGAACAGCAGGCGCTGGCGCAGTTCGGTGAACTTCGCCAAGCCGCCGCCGATGTTGCCGATGCCGCTCTGCGCCATGGGCCGCTTACTCCTCGACGCTGCCGCCGGCGGCCTCGATCGCCGCCTTGGCGCCGGCGGTGACGTGCACGCCCTTGACCGTCAGCTTGCGGGCGATGTCGCCCTTCTTGACGATCTTGGCGCGCTTGGCGGTGCTCGGCACCAGCTTGGCCGCCTTCAGGGTGGCGAAGTCCACCACGTCGCCCTCGACCAGGGCCAGCTTGTACAGCAGCACCTCGGCGGTGTCCTTCGCGGTCAGCGAACGGAAACCGACCTTCGGCAGGCGGCGCTGCATCGGGGTCTGGCCGCCTTCGAAGCCGGCCTTGATCTTGCCCTTGCCGGCGCGGGCGTAGGAGCCCTTGTGGCCGCGGCCGGCGGTCTTGCCCAGGCCGGAACCGATGCCGCGGCCGACGCGGGTGCGCTCCTTGCGGGCGCCCTCGGCGGGCTTGAGAGTATTCAGACGCATGGGATTCTCCTTACTCCTCGACCCGCACCAGGTAGTGCAGCTGGTTGATGAGGCCACGGACCTGCGGGCTGTCCTTCAGCTCGCGCACGTCGTTGAGCTTGTTCAGGCCCAGGGCGCGGACCGAGAGGCGGTGGCGGGCCTGGGTACCGCGGAGGCCGCGCACCAGGCGCACCTTGACGGTCTTGTTGGACTCGTTAGCCATTGAGGAGTTCCTCCACCTTCTTGCCGCGCTTGGCCGCGATGCGCTCGGGCGACTGCATCGCCGCCAGGCCCTTCATGGTGGCGCGGACCAGGTTGATCGGGTTGCGCGAACCGACGGCCTTGGCCAGCACGTTCTTCACGCCCACGGCTTCCAGGACGGCGCGCATCGCGCCACCGGCGATCACACCGGTACCCTCGGAGGCCGGCTGCATGAATACGCGGGCCGCGCCGTGGCCGGCCTTGACCGGGTGCCACAGGGTGCCGTTGTTCAGGTCGACCTTGACCATCGACTTGCGGGCGTATTCCATCGACTTCTGGATCGCCACCGGGACCTCGCGGGCTTTGCCGTAGCCGAAGCCGACGCGACCCTCGCCGTCGCCGACCACGGTCAGCGCGGTGAAGGTGAACTGGCGGCCGCCCTTGACGGTCTTGCTGACGCGGTTGACCGCGACCAGCTTCTCGATCATGCCGTCGTCGATCTTCTCTTCGCGGTTGCGGTCGCGATCGCGGCCCCGCGGTGCACGTTCTTCTGCCATGTCGAATTCCTTGGTTGTTGGATATGTACGGCTCGGGCCGCTTGTTGTTGTTGGTCTACCGCGGTGGAGCGACACGCCTCCGCAGAAGGGAGGCGGCGCCCGGCGCCACCTGCGCCGGCAGGACGGGCCCGAAGCGAGCCCGCGGAATCAGAACTGCAGGCCGCCCTCGCGGGCCGCGTCGGCCAGGGCCTTGATGCGCCCGTGGTAACGGTAGCCCGAACGGTCGAAGGCGATCTTCTCGATGCCCGCGGCCCTGGCACGCTCGGCGATGATGCGGCCGACCTTGGCCGCGGCCTCGGTGTTCTTGCCGTTCTTCAGGCCCTCCTTCACCTCGGCCTGCAGCGTGTTCGCCGCGGCGATGACCTTGGAGCCGTCGGCGGTGAACAGCTGGGCGTACAGGTGCTGGCCGGTGCGCAGCACCGACAGGCGCGGAACGCCGAGCTTGCGGATGTGCGCGCGGGTGGCCTTGGCGCGGCGCAGACGGGCGTCGTTCTTGATGCTCATGTTGGTTACCTCGTGGAAGCGGATCGGCGTCGCCGGGTGGCCCCGGGCCGGGGGCCCGGAGCCGCGGCCCCGGATTAGGCCTTCTTGGCTTCCTTGCGGATGATGACTTCGTCGGAGTACTTCACGCCCTTGCCCTTGTACGGCTCCGGCGGACGGAAGGCGCGGATCTTGGCCGCGACTTCACCGACGCGCTGCTTGTCGGCGCCCTGCACCACGATCTCGGTCTGGCTCGGGGTGGACAGGGTGATGCCCTCCGGCGCCTTGAAGATGACCGGGTGGGAGAAGCCCAGCGACAGGCTCAGGTCCTTGCCCTGCATCGCGGCACGGTAACCCACGCCCACCAGCTCGAGCTTGCGCTCGAAGCCCTCGGACACGCCCTTGACCATGTTCGCCAGGATGGCGCGCACGGTGCCGGCCATCGGGATCAGCGACGGGTCGTTCGCGGACAGGACGGCCTGGCCGTCCTGGACGGTGATCTGCACGCCGGCCGGCTTGGCCAGGCTCAGCATGCCCTTCGGGCCCTTGGCGCTGACGCTCTCGGGCTGGATGTTCAGTTCGACGCCCTTCGGCAGGGCGATCGGCTTCTTGGCTACGCGGGACATTGTCGTCGTACTCCTTCGATCAGGCCACGTAGCACAGGACTTCGCCGCCGATGCCGGCGCGACGCGCCTGCGCGTCGGTCATGATGCCCTTGGAGGTGGAGATGATGGCCACGCCGAGGCCGCCGAGCACCTTCGGCAGCTCGTTCTTGCCGCGATATTGGCGCAGGCCGGAACGCGACACGCGCTGCAGCTGCTCGATGACCGGGCGGCCCTCGAAGTACTTCAGCACGATCTCCAGTTCGGCCTTGTTGTTCTCGCCCTTGATGACGCGAACGTCGCTCACATAGCCCTCGTCCTTCAGGACGTTGGCGATGGCGAGCTTGATCTTGGAGGAAGGCAGCTTCACCGCCGGCTTGCCGACCGCGGCCGCATTCTTGATGCGGACCAGCATGTCGGCGATGGGATCAGTCATGCTCATAGTGGTTCCTTGAGTGCACCGATATCCGCTTTCGCGAACTTCTGGGTTGTCCTGGGAGAGGCCAGGGCCTTTGCCGGCTCCCGTCACCGGGGCGGAAGCGCGGGATTATAGCCGAAGAACCGGCCCTTGGGTGCCGGCATCCGGGTGGAGCTGCCTGGCGGGCGGCCGGGGCCGCCCTGCCCGGTGTTACCAGCTGGCCTTGCGCAGGCCCGGCACGTCGCCGCGCATGGTCGCCTGGCGCAGCATGTTGCGGCCCAGGCCGAACTTGCGGTAGACGCCGCGCGGACGGCCCGAGATCTCGCAGCGGTTGCGCTGGCGGCACGGCGAGGAGTCGCGCGGCAGCTTCTGCAGCTTGGCGGCCGCCTCCATCTTCTCCTCGTACGAGGCGGTCTGGCTCGAGATCACCTTCTTCAGGGCCTCGCGCTTGGCCGCGTACTTCCTGGCCAGCTTCTCCCGCTTCGCTTCGCGGTTGACCATCGAGGTCTTTGCCATGTGTCTAGCCCTTAGTTGCGGAACGGGAACTTGAACGCCTCGAGCAGCGCCTTGGCTTCGGCGTCGGTCTTGGCGGTGGTCGTGATGGCGATGTCCATGCCGCGGAGAGCGTCGACCGCGTCGAAGTCGATCTCCGGGAAGATGATCTGCTCCTTCACGCCCATGTTGTAGTTGCCGCGACCGTCGAAGGCACGGCCGGACACGCCGCGGAAGTCGCGCACGCGCGGCAGCGCGACGTTGATCAGGCGGTCCAGGAACTCGAACATACGGTCGCGGCGCAGGGTGACCTTGCAGCCGATGGGCCAGCCGTCACGGATCTTGAACGACGCCACGGAAACGCGGGCCTTGGTGGCCACCGGCTTCTGGCCGGCGATCTTGGCCATGTCGGCCATGGCGTTCTCCAGCACCTTCTTGTTGCTGGCGGCCTCGCCCACGCCCATGTTCAGCGTGATCTTGACGAGCCGGGGGACCTCCATCGGATTGGCGTAGCCGAACTTCTTCATCAGAGCCGGCACCACCTCTTCCTTGTAGAACTTTTCGAGCCGCGTGGTCATGACTTCATTCCTCAGGCGTCGAGCGCCTCACCGCTGGAGCGGAACACACGAATCTTGCGTCCATCCTCCAGGATCTTGTACCCGATGCGCTCGCCCTTGCCGGTGGCCGGGTTGAGCGGCATCACATTGGAAATGTGGATCGAGGCCTCGCGCTCGACCACGCCGCCGGCGATGCCCGCCTGCGGGTTCGGCTTGGTGTGCCGCTTGACCAGGTTCACGTTGGAGACGACCACACGGTCGCCGTCCACCTTGATGACCTCGCCCTGCTTGCCCTTGTCCTTGCCGGCGATGACGACGACGGTGTCGCCCTTCTTGATGCGGTTTGCCATGTCTGCCTTCCTCCGCTCAGAGCACTTCAGGCGCGAGCGAGACGATCTTCATGAACTTCTCGGAACGCAGCTCACGGGTAACCGGCCCGAAGATGCGGGTGCCGATCGGCTCCTGCTTGTTGTTCAGCAGCACGGCGGCGTTGCCGTCGAAGCGGATCACCGAGCCGTCCGGACGGCGCACGCCCTTGCGGGTGCGCACCACCACGGCGTCGTAGACCTCGCCCTTCTTCACCTTGCCGCGCGGAATCGCGTCCTTGACGGTCACCTTGATGATGTCGCCAATACCCGCGTAGCGGCGCTTGGAACCGCCGAGCACCTTGATGCACATCAGTTCCTTGGCGCCCGAATTGTCGGCGGCGTCGAGGTAGCTCTGCATCTGGATCATGATTCAGATCTCCCTTATTCGGCCGCGCGGGTGACGATTTCAACCACGCGCCAGTTCTTGGTCTTCGAGATCGGCGCGACCTCGGTCACGCGGACGACGTCGCCTTCCTTGCAGCTGTTGTCCGCGTCGTGCGCGTGGAGCTTCGTCGAGCGCTTGATGTACTTGCCGTACAGCGGATGCTTGACCTGGCGCTCCACCAGGACGGTGACCGTCTTGTCCATCTTGTTGCTGATCACACGACCTTCGATCGTGCGCAGCGGCTTGCTGTTGTTCTCGCTCATCGCGGCGATCCCTTACTTGTTGCTGCCGAGCAGGGTCTTCACGCGCGCGATTTCGCGGCGCACCCGGCGGATTTCGTGGGTCTTCGACAGCTGGCCGGTCGCCTGCTGCATGCGCAGGGAGAACTGCTCCTTGCGCAGGTCGAGCAGGTGGCCCTTCAGCTCGTCGGCCGACTTTTCGCGGAGTTCCTTGATCGTAGCCATTAGCGCACCGTCCGGGTCACGAAGGTGGTGGTGACCGAGAGCTTCGCCGCGGCCAGGCGGAACGCCTCGCGGGCGGTCTCCTCGGGCACACCCTCGATTTCATAGATCATGCGACCGGGCTGGACCTGGGCCACCCAGTACTCCACGTTGCCCTTACCGGAACCCATACGCACCTCGATGGGCTTCTGGGTGATCGGCTTGTCGGGGAACACGCGGATCCACATCTTGCCGCCACGCTTGACGTAGCGGCTGATCGTGCGGCGCGCGGCCTCGATCTGGCGGGCGGTCAGGCGGCCGTGACCGGTCGCCTTCAGGCCGTACTCGCCGAAGGACACGGCGTTGGCACTCCAGCTCAGGCCCTCGTTGCGGCCCTTGTGCTGCTTGCGGTACTTGGTTCGCTTGGGTTGCAACATCGCCGTTACCTCGCTTCACGTGCAGGACGGGAGGGACGCTCGCGCTCGCCGCGCTCCTGGCGCGGGGCGGCTTCTTCCTGCTTCTCCTGTCCGACCTGGGCGAAGTCGAAGATCTCGCCCTTGTAGATCCAAACCTTGACGCCGATGACGCCGTAGGTGGTGTGCGCCTCGGCGAAGCCGTAGTCGATGTCCGCGCGCAGGGTGTGCAGCGGCACGCGGCCTTCGCGGTACCACTCCGAGCGGGCGATCTCGGCGCCGTTCAGGCGGCCGGCGACGTTGACCTTGATGCCCAGGGCGCCCAGGCGCATCGCGTTGCCCACGGCGCGCTTCATGGCGCGGCGGAACATGATGCGGCGCTCCAGCTGCTGGGCGATGGACTCGGCGACCAGCTGGGCGTCCAGCTCCGGCTTGCGGACCTCGGTGACGTTGATGTGCGCCGGGACGCCCATCACCTCCGAGACCTCCTTGCGCAGCTTCTCGATGTCCTCGCCGCGCTTGCCGATCACCACGCCCGGACGGGCGGTGTGGATGGTCACGCGCGCGGTCTTGGCCGGACGCTCGATCAGGATGCGGCTGATGCCGGCCTGGGCCAGCTTCTTGCGCAGCAGCTCACGCACCTTCAGGTCGGCCGCCAGGTACTTGGCATACTCGCCCTTGTCGGCGTACCACTTCGAATTCCAGTCCTTGGCGATGCCAAGGCGGATGCCCGTGGGATGAACTTTGTGACCCATATTACTTGCCCTCTCCCACGACGACAGTGATGTGGCTGGTGCGCTTGAGGATGCGGGTACCGCGGCCCTTGGCGCGGGCCATGAAGCGCTTCAGGGTCGGACCCTCGTCCACCATGATGGTCTTGACCTTCAGGGTGTCGATGTCGGCGCCCAGGTTGTTCTCGGCGTTGGCGATGGCCGACTCGACCACCTTCTTGATCAGCGCCGCGGCCTTCTTCTCGGAGAACTTCAGCAGGTTGACGGCGCGCTCGGCCGGCAGGCCGCGCACCTGGTCGGCGACCAGTCGAGCCTTCTGCGGGGAGATGCGCGCGGTGCGCAGGATGGCTTTCGCTTCCATGGTCATCTCTCCTTACTTCGACTTCTTGTCGCCGCCGTGACCCTTGAAGGTCCGGGTGATGGCGAACTCGCCGAGCTTGTGGCCGACCATGTTCTCGTTGATCAGCACCGGAACGTGGTTCTTGCCGTTATGCACGGCGATGGTGAACCCCACCATTTCCGGCAGGATCATGGAACGGCGCGACCAGGTCTTGATCGGCTTCTTGGTGCCGCCCGCGGCCTCCACCTTCTTGAGGAGGTGGTGATCGACGAACGGGCCTTTCTTGAGGGAACGTGGCATGGTCGATTAGCCCCTACGATCGCGGACGATGAACTGCTGAGTGCGCTTGTTCTTGCGCGTCTTGTAACCCTTGGTCGGGACACCCCACGGGGTGACCGGATGCGGGTTACCCTGGCCGGCCTTGGCCTCACCACCACCGTGCGGGTGGTCAACCGGGTTCATCGCCGCACCGCGGACGGTCGGACGCACGCCGCGCCAACGCTTGGCGCCGGCCTTACCCAGCTTCTCCAGATTGTGCTCGTCGTTGCCGACCTCGCCGATGGTGGCGCGGCACTCGGCGGGCACCTTGCGCATCTCGCCCGAACGCAGGCGGAGCAGCGCATAGGCGCCCTCGCGGGCCACCAGCTGCACGCCGGCGCCGGCGGCGCGGGCGATCTGCGCGCCCTTGCCCGGCTTCAGCTCGACGCAGTGCACCGTGGTGCCGACCGGGATGTTGCGCAGCGGCAGGGTGTTGCCGGCGCGGATCGGGGCGTCGGAGCCCGCGATCACCTGGTCGCCCGCCTTCAGACCCTTCGGGGCGATGATGTAACGGCGCTCACCGTCGGCGTAGCACAGGAGGGCGATGTGGGCGGTGCGGTTCGGGTCGTACTCGATCCGCTCGACGCGCGCCGCGATGCCTTCCTTGTTGCGCTTGAAGTCGATCAGGCGGTAATGGTGCTTGTGGCCGCCACCGATGTGGCGGGTGGTGATGCGGCCGTGGTGGTTGCGGCCGCCGGTCTTGCTCTTCTTCTCGACCAGCGGGGCGTACGGCGCACCCTTGTGCAGGTCCGGCGTGACCACGCGGACCGCGGAGCGGCGGCCGGGGGAAGTGGGCTTGAACTTCATCAATGGCATGGGATCACCCTCAGGCCTTGGCGGACACGTCGATGCTCTGGCCCTCGGCCAGGCGCACGTACGCCTTACGCCAGTCGCCGCGGCGGCCGGCACGGAAGCGGAAGGACTTGTTCTTGCCCTTCACGTTGACGACGTTGACGGCCTCGACCTTGACGTCGAACAGCTGCTCCACCGCCGCCTTGACGTCGGCCTTGGTGGCGTCGCTCGAAACCTCGAACACGTACTGGTTGCTGGCTTCCTGCAGGCGCACGGTCTTCTCCGACACGCGCGGAGCGCGCAGCACGCTGAAAATCTTCTCGTTGGCGCTCATGCCAGCCACTCCTCGATCTTCTTGACCGCCTCGGCCGTGATCAGCACCGAATCGGCGCAGACCAGCGACACCGGATCCAGACCCTGCACGTCGCGGACCTGCACGTACGGCAGGTTGCGGGCGGCCAGGAACAGGTTCTCGGAGGCATTCTCGGTGACGATCAGCGGGCGCTGGCCCACCTCGAAACCGGCCAGCTTCGCGACCAGGCCCTTGGTCTTCGGGGCGTCGACGTCGAACGACTCGACGACCTTCAGGCGGCCCTGCCGGTTCAGCTCGGACAGGATCGCGCTGATCGCGGCGCGGTACATCTTGCGGTTGACCTTCTGCACGAAGCTGCGCGGCTTGGCCGCGAAGGCCCGGCCGCCGCCGACGAAGATCGGGGCCGTCAGGGCGCCGTGGCGGGCGCCACCACCCTTCTGCCGCTTGGACTTCTTGGTGGTGCCGTTGACCTCGGCGCGGCTCTTCTGCGCCTTGGTGCCGGCACGGGCGGCGGCCTGGTAGGCCACCACGACCTGGTGCACCAGGTCCTCGCTGAATTCACGGCCGAACACGGCGTCGGAGACCGACAGGGTGTTGCCGCTACCCGTAATGGTGAGTTCCATCGTGATTCTCCTTACGCCTTGCTCGCCGGGCGCACGATCACGTCACCACCCGGAGCACCCGGGACGGCGCCGCGGACGGCGATCAGGCCGCGCTCGACGTCCACGCGCACCACTTCCAGGTTCTGGACGCTCTGGACCTCGGCACCCATGTGGCCGGCCATCTTCTTGCCCGGGAACACGCGGCCCGGGGTCTGGCGCTGGCCGATCGAACCCGGAGCGCGGTGGCTCAGCGAGTTGCCGTGGCTGGCGTCGCCCATGGTGAAGTTGTGGCGCTTGATCGTGCCCTGGAAGCCCTTGCCCTTGGTCACGCCCTGGACGTCGACCTTCTGGCCCACCTCGAAGATGTCGGCCTTGATCTCGCCGCCCACGGTGAAGTCGCCGATCCTGTCGTCGGCAACGCGGAACTCCCACAGGCCGCGACCCGGCTCGACCTTGGCCTTGGCGTAGTGACCGGCCACCGGCTTGGTCAGCAGCGACGCGCGGCGGGTGCCGGCGGTCACCTGGATGGCGCTGTAGCCGTCGTTCTCGACGGTCTTGATCTGGGTGATGCGGTTGGGGGTCGCCTCGATCAGGGTCACCGGGATGGAGCGGCCATCCTCGGTGAAGACGCGGCTCATGCCGGCCTTGCGGCCGACCAGACCCAACGAATACTTCTTCGTCATGTCGGCAGTCCTCAGGCGAGCTTGATCTGGACGTCGACACCGGCCGCGAGCTCAAGCTTCATCAGCGCGTCCACGGTCTTGTCGTTGGGGTCGACGATGTCGAGCACGCGCTTGTGCGTGCGGGTCTCGTACTGGTCGCGCGCATCCTTGTCGGTATGCGGGGAGACGAGAACGGTGTAACGCTCGATCTTGGTCGGCAGCGGGATCGGGCCACGCACCTGCGCGCCGGTCCTCTTGGCCGTCTCGACGATCTCGCTGGCCGAGCGGTCGATCAGACGGTGATCGAACGCCTTGAGCCGAATCCGGATCTTTTGGTCCGCCATGACGGAGTTCCTTCGTTAAAAGAGCGACGGGCCCGGCCTCTGGGATGCCTGCCCCGAAAAATGGTCCATTCGCCCGGCCACCAGGGGCCACCGGGCCGGGGCCGGTTGCCCGGCCCCGAAAAGCGCGGGCAGACCGGCAAGCGGCCTGCCCAGACGGAAAAGTATAGAACGCGTAAAGCATAGCGTCAACAGCCCGCAGGCTGCCAACGCGTATTCGTCACGCGACCCTTCCCTGTCCGGCGAACACGAGGCACCTCCTGTGCCTCTTTTCGCGGTAGGGCCGCCCCGACCCAGCCAGGGGCGGCCTTGCAAGTCCTTGAATTACTTCAGGATCTTGGACACCACGCCGGCGCCGACGGTGCGGCCGCCCTCGCGGATGGCGAAGCGCAGACCCTCGTCCATGGCCACCGGGTTGATCAGCGACACCGTCATCTTCACGTTGTCGCCCGGCATCACCATCTCCACGCCCTCCGGCAGGTTCACCGTGCCGGTGATGTCCGTGGTGCGGAAGTAGAACTGCGGACGGTAACCCTTGAAGAACGGGGTGTGGCGGCCGCCCTCGTCCTTCGACAGCACGTACACCTCCGCCTCGAAGTCGGTGTGCGGGGTGATCGTGCCCGGCTTGGCCAGCACCTGGCCACGCTCCACCTCGTCACGCTTGGTGCCGCGCAGCAGCAGACCCGCGTTGTCGCCCGCCTGACCCTGGTCCAGCAGCTTGCGGAACATCTCCACGCCGGTGACCGTGGTCTTCTGGGTCGGACGGATGCCGACGATCTCGACTTCGTCACCCACCTTGATCACGCCGCGCTCGATGCGGCCGGTCACCACGGTGCCGCGGCCCGAAATCGAGAACACGTCCTCGACCGGCATCAGGAACGGCTTGTCAACGTCGCGCTCCGGGGTCGGGATGTAGGCGTCCAGCGCCTCCACCAGCTTCAGGATCGCCGGCACGCCGATCTCCGACTGGTCGCCCTCCAGCGCCTTCAGCGCCGAACCCTTGATGATCGGGGTGTCGTCGCCCGGGAAGTCGTACTTGCTCAGCAGCTCGCGGACCTCCATCTCCACCAGCTCCAGCAGCTCGGCGTCGTCCACCATGTCCGCCTTGTTCAGGAAGACCACGATGTACGGCACGCCCACCTGGCGCGCCAGCAGGATGTGCTCGCGGGTCTGCGGCATCGGGCCGTCAGCCGCCGACACCACCAGGATCGCGCCGTCCATCTGCGCGGCACCGGTGATCATGTTCTTCACGTAGTCGGCGTGACCCGGGCAGTCCACGTGCGCGTAGTGACGGGTCGGCGACTCGTACTCCACGTGCGCCGTCGAGATCGTGATGCCGCGCGCCTTCTCCTCCGGCGCCGCGTCGATCTGGTCGTACGCCTTGAACTCGCCACCGAAACGCTCGGCGCCGATCTTGGTCAGCGCGGCCGTCAGCGTGGTCTTGCCGTGGTCCACGTGGCCAATCGTGCCCACGTTCACGTGGGGCTTGGTGCGCTCGAACTTACCCTTGGACATAGTCTTGTGTATCCCGTGATTTTGAGGCTGTTAGGTGGAGTCGGCCCGCCGACTCAGTTCTTCTTGACCACGGCCTCGGCGACGTTGGCCGGCGCCTCGGCGTAGTGATCGAACTCCATGGTGAAGGTGGCGCGGCCCTGCGACATCGAACGCAGCGAGGTCGCGTAGCCGAACATCTCGCCCAGCGGGACCATGGCGTTGATCACCTTGCCCGACGGGCTCTCGTCCTGGCCCTGCAGGATGCCGCGGCGACGACTGATGTCGCCCATCACGTCACCCAGGTACTCCTCGGGGGTGACGACCTCGACCTTCATGATCGGCTCGAGGAGCACCGGGTCGGCCTTGTTGAAGCCTTCCTTGAAGCCCATCGAGGCGGCGATCTTGAACGCCATTTCCGACGAGTCGACGTCGTGGTACGAACCGTCCACCAGGCGCACCTTGACGTCCACGACCGGATAGCCGGCGAGCACGCCGTTGGCCATGGCCTCCTGGATGCCCTTGTCCACCGCCGGGATGTATTCCTTCGGCACCACGCCGCCGACGATCGCGTTCTCGAACACGTAGCCAGCGCCGCGCTCCTGCGGCTCGATCTCCAGGATGACGTGGCCGTACTGGCCCTTGCCGCCCGACTGGCGGACGAACTTGCCTTCCTGGCGGACCGGCTTGCGGATGGTCTCGCGGTAGGCGACCTGCGGCTTGCCGACGTTGGCCTCGACGTTGAACTCGCGCTTCAGGCGGTCGACGATGATGTCCAGGTGCAGCTCGCCCATGCCCGAGATGATGGTCTGGCCGGACTCCTCGTCGGTGCGGACGCGGAACGACGGGTCCTCCTGCGCCAGGCGACCCAGGGCGATGCCCATCTTCTCCTGGTCGGACTTGGTCTTCGGCTCGACCGCCATGGAGATCACCGGCTCGGGGAACGTCATGCGCTCCAGCACGATCGGCGCGTCCTGGGCGCACAGGGTGTCACCGGTGGTGACGTCCTTCAGGCCCACGGCCGCGGCGATGTCGCCGGCCAGCACCTCCTTGATCTCGTCGCGGAGGTTGGCGTGCATCTGCAGCAGGCGGCCGATGCGCTCCTTCTTGCCCTTGACCGAGTTCAGCACCTGGTCGCCGGCGCTCAGGGTGCCGGAGTAGACACGGAAGAAGGTCAGCGAGCCGACGAACGGGTCGGTCATGATCTTGAAGGCCAGCGCCGCGAACGGGGCCTTGTCGGAGGACTCGCGGGTCAGCTCCTTGGTCTCGTCGTTCATGTCGACGCCGCGCACCGGCGGCAGGTCGACCGGCGACGGCAGCAGGTGCACCACGCCGTCCAGCATGGCCTGCACGCCCTTGTTCTTGAACGCCGAGCCGCAGAACATCGGCACGATCTCGGTCTTCAGCGTGCGCGCACGCAGGCCGGCCAGGATGTCGGCCTCGGACAGGTCACCCTCGTTGAGGTACTTGTCCATCAGCTCCTCGCTGGCCTCGGCGGCGGACTCGACCATGAACGAACGCGCCTCCTCGGCCTGGGCCTTCAGCTCCTCCGGGATGTCGCGGTACTCGAACTTCAGGCCCTGGGACGCCGGATCCCAGTAGATGGCCTTCATCTTGACCAGGTCGACGACGCCCTCGAAGGCGTCCTCGGCGCCGATCGGCACCTGCATCGGCACCGGGAAGGCGCCCAGGCGGGTCTTCAGCTGGTCGCGGACCTTGTAGAAGTTGGCGCCGGTGCGGTCCATCTTGTTGACGAACGCGATGCGCGGCACCTTGTACTTGTTGGCCTGGCGCCACACGGTCTCGGACTGCGGCTGCACGCCGCCGACCGCGCACAGCACGAACACCGCGCCGTCCAGCACGCGCAGCGAACGCTCCACCTCGATGGTGAAGTCCACGTGGCCCGGGGTGTCGATGATGTTGAAGCGGTGCTCCGGCAGGGACTGGTCCATGCCCTTCCAGAAGGCCGTGGTGGCCGCGGAAGTGATGGTGATGCCGCGCTCCTGCTCCTGCTCCATCCAGTCCATCGTCGCGGCGCCTTCGTGCACCTCGCCGATCTTGTGGCTCTTGCCGGTGTAGAACAGGATGCGCTCCGACGTCGTGGTCTTGCCGGCATCGATGTGCGCCATGATGCCGAAGTTGCGGTAACGCTCGATGGGAGTGGTACGGGCCACGGGAGCCTCTCGTTTGCTATGGCTTTTCGGGTGAAGGAGCGGCGCGCGGCGCCGGGCTCCTAACGACGGAGGGCGCGGACCTGGGCCGCGCCTCCCCGGGGCTGGGCGTCACGGGCCCGGGACGGGCCCGCGGCGGTCACCAGCGGTAGTGCGCGAAGGCCTTGTTGGCCTCGGCCATGCGGTGGGTTTCCTCGCGCTTCTTGATCGCGCCACCGCGGTTCTCGGAGGCGTCGAGCAGCTCCGCGGCCAGCTTGCGGGCCATGGAGTTCTCGCCGCGCTTGCGGGCCGACTCGATCACCCAGCGCATGGCCAGGGCCAGGCGGCGGGAGGCACGGACCTCGACGGGCACCTGGTAGGTGGCGCCGCCGACGCGGCGGGACTTGACCTCGACCGTCGGGGCGACGTTGTCCAGCGCCTTCTGCACCAGCTCGATGGGGTTCGGATTCTTCTCGCCGATCACGTCCATGGCGCCGTAGACGATGCTCTCGGCGATGGACTTCTTGCCGTTCTTCATCACCATGTTGATGAAGCGGGCGATGGTTTCGCTGCCGTGCTTCGGATCGGGCAGGACGGCGCGCTGCGGGGTGGAACCTTTGCGGGACATTTCGGGCTTCCTCGATCAGTTCTTCGGGCGCTTGGCGCCGTACTTCGAACGGCCCTGGCGACGCTTGGTCACGCCGGCCGCATCGAGCGAGCCGCGGACGGTGTGGTAACGCACACCCGGCAGGTCCTTCACGCGGCCACCGCGGATCAGGACGACGGAGTGCTCCTGCAGGTTGTGGCCCTCGCCACCGATGTACGAGATGACCTCGTAGCCGTTGGTCAGGCGCACCTTGGCGACCTTACGCAGGGCCGAGTTCGGCTTCTTCGGGGTGGTGGTGTACACGCGGGTGCACACGCCGCGGCGCTGCGGGCACTTCTCCAGTGCCGGCGAGGCGCTCTTGTATGTGGCCGCCTGCCGCGGCTTGCGGACCAGCTGGTTGATCGTCGCCATTGGTAAGGTTCTTCTGCTTGGGGCCCCGCTTTGACCGGAGCCGGAACGTGAAAACGACGGCAGGCCGAAGGACGGCCTGCCGAGACAGGAAAGTATAGCGGCCGGCCAGAAACAGCGTCAACCGGCTTCCCCGTCCCTGGGGCGGCGCCGGGGGCGGTCCTCCGCGCCCCCGGCCCGGGCGGCGGCCTCCTGCCGCCGCCCCGCCCCGGATCACTCCGGAGCCTGTTCCTCGCCCGCCGCCGGGGCCTCGGCCTCGGCCGTGGCCGCCTCGGTGGAGCCGCCGGCCAGGGTCTCCATCTCAGACTCCGTGAGACCGGAGGCCGTGCGGCGGCGGCGGTTGTGGTACGCCAGGCCGGTACCCGCCGGGATCAGGCGGCCGACGATGACGTTCTCCTTCAGGCCGCGCAGGGTGTCGCGGGTGCCGCGGACGGCCGCCTCGGTCAGCACGCGGGTGGTCTCCTGGAAGGAGGCCGCGGAGATGAACGACTCGGTCGCCAGCGAGGCCTTGGTGATGCCCAGCAGCACCGGCTCGAACTTGGCCGGGGTCTCGCCGCGGGCGGCCAGGCGGGCGTTCTCCTCCAGCACGCGCTGCTTCTCCACCTGCTCGCCGGCCAGGAACTTGCTGTCGCCCGGGTCGGTGATCTCGACCTTGCGCAGCATCTGGCGGGTGATGACCTCGATGTGCTTGTCGTTGATCTTCACGCCCTGCAGGCGGTACACGTCCTGGATCTCCTTGACCAGGTACGCGGCCAGGTCCTCGACACCCTTCAGGCGCAGGATGTCCTGCGGGCTCGGCTCGCCGTCCACGATGATCTCGCCCTTGGTCACGTGCTCGCCTTCGAACACGATGATCTGGCGGTACTTCGGGATCAGCTCCTCGTGCTCGCCGCCGTCGGCGTCCTTGATGATCAGGCGCTGCTTGCCCTTGGTGTCCTTGCCGAAGCTGACCACACCCGAGCGCTCGGCCAGGATCGCCGGATCCTTCGGCTTGCGCGCCTCGAACAGGTCGGCCACGCGCGGCAGACCACCGGTGATGTCACGGGTCTTGGACGCCTCCTGCGGGATCTTGGCGACCACGTCGCCCACGCCCACCGGGGCGCCGTCCTGCAGGTTCACGATCGAGCGCGGCGGCAGCAGGTACTGCGCCGGCAGGTCGGTGCCCGGGATGTTCAGGTCGTTGCCGTCGGCGTCGACGATGCGCACCAGCGGGCGCAGGTCCTTGCCCTGCGAGCCGCGGCGCTTGGGATCGGTGATCTCGCGCGAAGCCAGGCCGGTCAGCTCGTCGGTCTTCTCGATGACGGTGACGCCGTCGACGAAGTCCACGAAGCGGACGAAGCCCGCGACCTCGGAAACGATCGGGTGGTTGTGCGGATCCCAGTTGGCCACGGTCTGGCCGGCCTTGACCTCGGCGCCGTCCTTGACCGAGATGGTGGCACCGTACGGCAGCTTGTAGCGCTCGCGCTCGCGGCCGTGCGGGTCGAGCACCGAGATTTCGCCCGAGCGCGACACCGCCACCAGGTGGCCGCTGGAGTGCTCGACGGTCTTGAGGTTGTTGAACTTGATCGAGCCGGTGGTCTTGACCGTGATGCTGTCCACCGCGGCGGCACGCGAAGCGGCGCCACCGATGTGGAAGGTACGCATCGTCAGCTGCGTGCCCGGCTCGCCGATCGACTGGGCGGCGATGACGCCGACCGCCTCGCCGATGTTGACCAGGTGGCCACGGGCCAGGTCGCGGCCGTAGCACAGCGCGCACACGCCGAACGGCGATTCGCAGGTGATGGTCGAGCGGACCTTCACCGACTGCACGCCGGCGTCCTCCAGCTTCTGCACCCACACCTCGTCCAGCAGGGTGTTGCGGGTGACGATCGGGTCCTCGTCGTTGCCCGGCAGGAACACGTCCTCGGCCACGACACGGCCCAGCACGCGGTCCTTCAGCGCCTCGACCACGTCGCCACCCTCGACGATCGCGGTCATGGTCAGGCCGGCGTGGGTGCCGCAGTCGTGCTCGGTCACCACCACGTCCTGGGCCACGTCGACCAGGCGGCGGGTCAGGTAACCGGAGTTGGCGGTCTTCAGCGCGGTGTCGGCCAGGCCCTTGCGGGCGCCGTGGGTGGAGTTGAAGTACTCCTGCACGTTCAGGCCTTCGCGGAAGTTGGCCTTGATCGGCGTCTCGATGATCGAGCCGTCCGGGCGGGCCATCAGGCCGCGCATGCCGGCCAGCTGGCGGATCTGCGCCTGCGAACCACGGGCGCCGGAGTCGGCCATGATGAACAGCGAGTTCATCGACTTCTGCACGACCTCCTCGCCCTTGGCGTTGACCACGCGCTCGGTGCCGATGGTGTCCATCATCGCCTTGGCGATGCGCTCGTTGGTGCGCGACCAGATGTCGACCACCTTGTTGTAGCGCTCGCCGGCGGTGACCAGACCGCTCTGGTACTGCTCCTGGATCTCCAGCACCTCCTGCTCGGCCTCGGCCAGGATGGTCTTCTTCTCGGCCGGGATCAGCATGTCGTCGATGCCGATGGACACGCCGGCGCGGGTCGCGAACGCGAAGCCGGTGTACATCAGCTGGTCGGCGAACACCACCGTGTCCTTCAGGCCCAGGCGGCGGTAGCAGGAGTTGATCAGGCGGCTGATGTTCTTCTTGGTCAGCTCGGTGTTGACCAGCGAGAACGGCAGGCCCTCCGGCAGGATCTCGGCCAGCAGGGCACGGCCGACCGTGGTGTCCACGATCGAGGTCTTCTTCTCGCGGTTGCCGTTCCCGTCGATCTGGGTCTCGGTGATGCGCACCTTGACCTTGGCGTGCAGCTCGACCACGCGGTTGTCGTAGGCGCGCTTCACCTCGGCCACGTTGGCGAACACCATGCCCTCGCCCTTCTTGTTCTCGAGGGCGCGGGTCATGTAGTACAGGCCGAGCACCACGTCCTGCGACGGCACGATGATCGGCTCGCCGTTGGCGGGCGACAGGATGTTGTTGGTGGACATCATCAGGGCGCGCGCCTCCAGCTGGGCCTCCAGGCTCAGCGGGACGTGCACGGCCATCTGGTCACCGTCGAAGTCGGCGTTGAACGCGGTGCACACCAGCGGGTGCAGCTGGATGGCCTTGCCTTCGATCAGCACCGGCTCGAACGCCTGGATGCCCAGGCGGTGCAGGGTCGGAGCGCGGTTCAGCAGCACCGGATGCTCGCGGATGACCTCCTCGAGGATGTCCCAGACCTCCGGCTCCTCGCGCTCGACCAGCTTCTTGGCGGCCTTGATCGTGGTGGCCAGGCCGCGGCGCTGCAGCTTGGCGAACACGAACGGCTTGAACAGCTCCAGCGCCATCTTCTTCGGCAGGCCGCACTGGTGCAGCTTCAGGTACGGGCCGACCACGATCACCGAGCGGCCGGAGTAGTCCACGCGCTTGCCGAGCAGGTTCTGGCGGAAGCGGCCCTGCTTGCCCTTGATCATGTCGGCCAGGGACTTCAGCGGGCGCTTGTTGGTGCCGGTGATGGCACGGCCGCGGCGGCCGTTGTCCATCAGGGCGTCGACCGCCTCCTGCAGCATGCGCTTCTCGTTGCGCACGATGATGTCCGGAGCATTCAGCTCCAGCAGGCGGCGCAGGCGGTTGTTGCGGTTGATGACGCGGCGGTACAGGTCGTTCAGGTCGGAGGTCGCGAAGCGGCCGCCGTCCAGCGGAACCAGCGGGCGCAGGTCCGGCGGCAACACCGGCAGCACGGTCAGCACCATCCACTCCGGGCGGTTGCCGGACTCGATGAACGCCTCGATCAGCTTGATGCGCTTGGTCAGCCGCTTGAGCTTGGTCTCCGAACCGGTGGCGGCGACCTCCTCGCGCAGGCGGGCCATCTCGGCCTGCAGGTCGATGGTGCGCAGCAGCTCGTAGATGGCCTCGGCGCCCATGGCGGCGTCGAAGTCGTCGCCATGCTCCTGGCGGGCCTGCAGGTACTGCTCCTCGGTCAGCAGCTGGCGGCGCTCGAGCGGGGTCAGGCCCGGCTCGGTGACCACGTAGGCCTCGAAGTACAGGATGCGCTCGATGTCGCGCAGGGTCATGTCCAGCATCAGGCCGATGCGGGACGGCAGCGACTTCAGGAACCAGATGTGCGCGACCGGCGAGGCCAGGTCGATGTGACCCATGCGCTCGCGACGGACCTTGGCCAGGGTGACCTCGGTGCCGCACTTCTCGCAGACCACGCCGCGGTGCTTCATGCGCTTGTACTTGCCGCACAGGCACTCGTAGTCCTTGATCGGGCCGAAGATCGCCGCGCAGAACAGGCCGTCACGCTCGGGCTTGAACGTGCGGTAGTTGATCGTCTCGGGCTTCTTCACCTCGCCGTAGGACCAGGAGCGGATCAGGTCGGGCGAAGCCAGGCCGATCTTGATCGCGTCGAAGTCCAGCGTCTGGCGCTGCTGGTTGAAGAGGTTGAGCAGGTCTTTCATTTCTTGTCTCCGTCAGGAGTAAAGGCGGTCGGTGGCGGTTCGGTGGGGGCGCGGCCGCGCTGTCGCGCGCCGCGCCGTTCGCCTTACTCGTCCTCCAACTCCATGTTGATGGCCAGCGACCGGATCTCCTTCACCAGCACGTTGAAGGACTCCGGCATGCCCGCGACCATCTCGTGGTTGCCGTCGACGATGTTCTTGTACATCTGGTTGCGGCCCTGCACGTCGTCGGACTTCACCGTCAGCATCTCCTGCAGGGTGTAGGCCGCGCCGTACGCCTCGAGCGCCCAGACCTCCATCTCGCCGAAGCGCTGGCCGCCGAACTGCGCCTTGCCGCCCAGCGGCTGCTGGGTGACCAGCGAGTACGGACCGGTCGAACGGGCGTGCATCTTGTCGTCGACCAGGTGGTTCAGCTTCAGCATGTGCATGTAGCCGACCGTGACCGGGCGGTCGAACGCCTCGCCGGTGCGGCCGTCGTACAGCGTGGTCTGGCCGCTGGACGGCAGGCCGGCCAGGTCGAGCATGTACTTGATCTCCTCCTCGCTGGCGCCGTCGAACACCGGGGTGGCCATCGGCACGCCGTCGGTGAGGTTGCGGGCCATGTTCAGCAGCTCCTCGTCGGAGAACTGCGACAGGTCCACGCGCTCGCCCATCAGCTTCCGGTCGTGGTTGTAGATCTTGTCCAGGAACTGGCGCAGCTCGGCGACATTGGCCTTGGCGTCCAGCATCTCCTGGATGCGCTTGCCCAGACCCTTGGCGGCCCAGCCCAGATGGACCTCGAGCACCTGGCCGATGTTCATGCGCGAGGGCACGCCCAGCGGGTTGAGCACGATGTCCACGGTCTCGCCGTTGGCCATGTAGGGCATGTCCTCCACCGGCACGATGTTGGACACCACACCCTTGTTGCCGTGGCGGCCGGCCATCTTGTCACCCGGCTGGATGCGGCGCTTCACCGCCAGGAACACCTTCACCATCTTCAGCACGCCCGGGGCCAGGTCGTCGCCCTGGGTGATCTTGGCGCGCTTGTCGGCGAAGCGCTTCTCGAACTCCTTCTCGTGCGCCTGGATCTGCTTCTGCGCGCGCTCGATGGCCTCGGCGGCCTCCTCGTCCTTCATGCGCAGCAGGAACCAGTCGGACTTCTTCAGGCCGTCCAGGTAGGCGTCGGTGATGGTGTCACCCTTCTTCAGGCCCGGGCCGCCGTTGGCGACCTTGCCCACGATCTGCGAGCGCAGGCGCGCGTAGATCGCCGCCTCCAGGATGCGGAACTGGTCGTCGAAGTCCTTCTTGACGCGCTTGATCTCGTTTTCCTCGATCTGCTTGGCGCGCTTGTCCTTCTCGATGCCGTCGCGGGTGAAGACCTGCACGTCGATGACGGTGCCGTCCATGCCCGGCGGCACGCGCAGCGAGCTGTCCTTAACGTCGGAGGCCTTCTCGCCGAAGATGGCGCGCAGCAGCTTCTCCTCGGGGGTCAGCTGGCTCTCGCCCTTCGGCGTGACCTTGCCCACCAGGATGTCGCCGGCACGCACCTCGGCGCCGATGTACACCACGCCCGACTCGTCCAGGCGGCTGAGGGCCTGCTCGGACACGTTCGGGATGTCGGCGGTGATCTCCTCCGGGCCCAGCTTGGTGTCGCGGGCCACGCAGGTCAGCTCCTCGATGTGGATCGTGGTGTAGCGGTCCTCCTGCACCACGCGCTCGGACAGCAGGATCGAGTCCTCGAAGTTGTAGCCGTTCCACGGCATGAACGCGATCAGCATGTTCTGGCCCAGCGCCAGCTCGCCGATGTCGGTCGAGGGGCCGTCGGCCAGCACGTCGCCGCGCGCCACCACGTCACCCACGTGCACCAGCGGACGCTGGTTAATGCAGGTGTTCTGGTTGGAACGGGTGTACTTGGTCAGGGTGTAGATGTCGACGCCGGCATCCTGCTCGCCGGAGATCTCCCCCTCGTTCACCTTGACCACGATGCGGCCGGCGTCCACCTGCTCGACCACGCCACCGCGCCTGGCGATCACGGTCACGCCCGAGTCGCGCGCCACGGCGCGCTCGATGCCGGTACCCACCAGCGGGGTCTGGGCGCGCAGCGTCGGCACCGCCTGGCGCTGCATGTTGGCGCCCATCAGCGCGCGGTTGGCGTCGTCGTGCTCCAGGAACGGCACCAGCGCCGCGGCCACCGACACGGTCTGCATCGGCGAGACGTCCATGTAGTGGATCTCGGACGCCGGCTTCAGCAGCGACTCGCCCTGGTAGCGGCACGGCACGAAGGCGTCGGTCAGGTAGCCGTCCTTGTCGTGGGCGGCGTCCACCTGGGCGATGACGTAGTCGTTCTCCTCGATCGCCGACAGGTACTCGACCTCGTCGGTGATGCGGCCGTTGACCACCTTGCGGTACGGTGTCTCGAGGAAGCCGTACTTGTTGGTGCGCGCGAACACGGCCAGCGAGTTGATCAGGCCGATGTTCGGGCCTTCCGGGGTCTCGATGGTGCAGACGCGGCCGTAGTGGGTCGGGTGCACGTCGCGCACCTCGAAGCCGGCGCGCTCGCGGGTCAGGCCGCCCGGGCCCAGCGCCGAGACGCGGCGCTTGTGGGTGACCTCCGACAGCGGGTTGTTCTGGTCCATGAACTGGGACAGCTGCGAGGAGCCGAAGAACTCCTTGATCGCGGCCGCCACCGGCTTGGCGTTGATCAGCTCCTGCGGGGTCAGCCCCTCGGACTCGGCCATGGACAGGCGCTCCTTGACCGCGCGCTCGACGCGGACCAGGCCCACGCGGAACACGTTCTCGGCCATCTCGCCGACCGAGCGCACGCGGCGGTTGCCCAGGTGGTCGATGTCGTCCACCGTGCCGCGGCCGTTGCGGATCTCGGTCAGGACGCGCAGCACCTCCAGGATGTCGGAGGTCTCGCCCTGCTGGGCCACCAGCGCCTTGGACTCCTCGTCGTTGCGCTCGGAGAAGTACTTGTAGTCGTACAGCACCGCCGGGCCGGTGACTTCCTTGCGGCCCACGCGGCGGTTGAACTTCATCCGGCCCACGGCCGACAGGTCGTAGCGCTCGAAGGTGAAGAACAGGTTGTGGAACAGGTTCTGGGCCGCTTCCTTGGTCGGCGGCTCGCCCGGGCGCATCATGCGGTAGATCTCGACCAGCGCCTCGAGCTGGGTGCGGGTCGGGTCGATGCGCAGGGTGTTGGACAGGTACGGGCCGCGGTCGAGGTCGTTGACCCACAGCGTGCCGACGCTGGCGATGCCGGCCTTGCGGAAGGCCTCCAGCTGCTCCTGGCTGATCTCGTCGTTGGCGGCGGCCAGCAGCTCGCCGGTGTTCGGGTCGACCACGTCGTGGGCCAGGATGCGGCCCAGCAGGTACTCGTCGGGCACCGCCAGCGCGGTGATGCCCGACTGCTCCAGCAGGCGCACGTGGCGCGCGGTGATGCGGCGGCCGGCCTCGACGATGACCTTCTCGCCGTCGGACAGGTCGAAGTTCAGGGTTTCGCCGCGCAGGCGCTCCGGCACCAGCTCCAGCTGCACACCCTCCGGCAGGATGTGGAAGGTGTTGATCTCGAAGAAGGCGCGCAGCATCTCCTCGTTGGAGTAGCCCAGGGCGCGCAGCAGGATCGTCACCGGCAGCTTGCGGCGGCGGTCGATGCGGGTGTACAGGGCGTCCTTCGGGTCGAACTCGAAGTCCAGCCAGGAGCCGCGGTACGGGATGATGCGGGCGCTGTACAGCAGCTTGCCCGAGCTGTGGGTCTTGCCGCGGTCGTGGTCGAAGAACACGCCCGGGCTGCGGTGCAGCTGCGAGACGATGACGCGCTCGGTGCCGTTCACGATGAACGTACCGTGCTCGGTCATCAGCGGGATCTCGCCGAGGTAGACCTCCTGCTCCTTGACGTACTTGATGGCCTTGGTGGACGACTCCTTGTCGTAGATCACCAGGCGCACGGTCACGCGCAGCGGCGCACCGTAGGACAGGCCGCGGTTGCGGCACTCGCGCTCGTCGAACACCGGCTCGCCCAGCTTGTAGCCGACGTACTCCAGCGCGGCGTTGCCGCTGTAGCTGGTGATCGGGAACACCGACTTCAGGGCGGCGTGCAACCCCTTGTCCTCGCGCTTGGCGGGGTCGACATCCGCCTGCAGGAACTCGCGGTAGGAATCGACCTGGATGGCCAGCAGGAACGGCACCTCCAGGATCGAGCGCTGCTTGCCGAAGTCCTTGCGGATGCGCTTCTTCTCGGTGAACGAATACGACGTCATGGGTCTACCACCTTTGGCAGGGCGGGCCGCGCGTCCGCGGACCCGTGGGGAAACATGAAGCTGTCAGTCGGTAGTCGCTGGTATTGCCGGCACCAGCACGCCATCTCCCGCTACTTCCGACTACCAGCTCCTCCGGGAAGCTGGGTTTTCAGGTGTTCCGGACCGTCCGGGAGCGGTTGCTCCCGGAACGACCAAAGGCCGGGGGCTTTCGCCCCCAGCCTTCGCGCATCGCCAGAGTAGGCCGGCGACGCAAGGTACCGCTTACTTGAGCTCGACGGTGGCGCCAGCGGCTTCCAGTTCCTTCTTGAACTTCTCGGCGTCTTCCTTGGACACGCCCTCCTTGACCTCCTTCGGGGCGCCCTCGACCAGGTCCTTGGCCTCCTTCAGGCCCAGGCCGGTGATGGCGCGGACGGCCTTGATCACCTCGACCTTCTTGTCGCCGGCGGCCTTCAGGACGACGGTGAACTCGGTCTGCTCCTCGGCCGGGCCCGCGGCGGCGGCCGGGCCGGCGGCCACGGCGACCGGGGCGGCGGCGGAGACGCCGAACTTCTCCTCGATGGCCTTGACCAGCTCCATCACTTCCATCAGGGTCTTGCCGGCGATGGCTTCGACGATCTGCTCGTTGGTAAGGGACATAGTGATTACCTTCTGAATGTTTTCTTGAAAGGGGTTGGTGTCGTCGCGCGCGCCTTACGCCGCGGCTTCGGCCGGGGCCTGCTCGCCCTGCTTGTCCGCGACGGCCTTGACCGCGCGGGCGAACATGGCGGCCGGCTCGGCCAGGACGCGGGCCAGCATGGCCAGGGCCTGTTCGCGGGTCGGCAGCGACGCCAGGACCTCGACATGGCTGACCGGATACAGCTGGCCGCCCATGGCGACCACCTTCGGCTTCAGCTTGTCGTTGCTCTTGGCGAACTCCTTGATCAGCCGGCCGGCGGCACCGGGCTCCTCGAGCGAGAAGGCGTACAGCAGCGGGCCCACGAGCGCGTCCTTGGCGCACTCGTACTCCGTGCCTTCGACGGCACGTGCGGCCAGCGTGTTCTTCACGACCTTCAGATACACGCCGGTCTCGCGGGCCTTCTTGCGCATCGCGGTCATCTGGTCGACCGTGGTGCCTGCGTACTCGGCTGCGATCAGGGAGTGCGCCTTGGCGGCGACGTCGGCCAGTTCGGCGACGACTTCCTTCTTCTGGGACAGATTGAGAGCCATAACACTCCTCTTTTGAACTCCGCTCGCGGCTCCTGCCGCTTGCGGTCCTCGGCGGCGCCCTTCCCTGCGCGCCGGGGATGCGGGACGCATCCCGGTGCTGGCCTTGCTGATCCGGAGTCCCGAGCGTGTCGGTCGTACCGGGAAAACTTCCAGAAGGCGGCACCATCTGCGCAGGCCAGGCCCTGGCGGGCCCGATTAAGCGGCTTCCGCGGCACCGACGGCGATTCCATGCCAGAGCGAGCTTCCGTGCCCGTCGTCGGTGTACGGCGACCGCGCCTGCGGTCTTTGACGGCTGTCGCCCCGGCGGGCCGGGACGACTGCCCTCAAAACATGCCCACCCGGCCGCGCGGCCGGGCGGGGTGGAACGGTTACTTGGTCAGGGACAGCGAAGCCTGGTCGACGGTCACGCCCGGGCCCATGGTGGAGCTGAGCGAGATCTTCTGCAGGTACGTGCCCTTGGCGGTGGCGGGCTTGGCCTTGATCAGGTCCTGCAGCAGGGCCTGCAGGTTGGACTTCAGGGCCTCGTCGCCGAAATCGATCTTGCCGATGGTGGCGTGGATGATGCCCGCCTTGTCGGTGCGGTAGCGCACCTGGCCCGACTTGGCGTTCTTCACCGCCTCGGCCGGGTTCGGGGACACGGTGCCGACCTTCGGGTTCGGCATCAGGCCGCGCGGACCCAGCACCTGGCCCAGCTTGCCGACCACGCGCATGGCGTCCGGGGTGGCGATGACCACGTCGTAGTTCAGGTCGCCGGCCTGCATCTTCTCGGCCAGGTCCTCCATGCCCACGGCGTCGGCGCCGGCGGCCAGGGCCTCATCGGCCTTGGCGCCCGGCGGGCAGAACACCGCCACGCGCACGCTCTTGCCGGTGCCGGCCGGCAGCACGGTGGAGCCGCGGACCTGCTGGTCGGACTTCTTGGCGTCCACGCCCAGGCGCACGGCCACGTCGACGGACTCGACGAACTTGGCCTTGGTGAAGCTCTTGAGGATCTTCAGGGCCTCGTCGATCGGATACGCCTTGCCCGGCTCGACGGCCGCCTTGATCGCCTTCTGTCGCTTGCTCAGTGCCATGTTCTCAGCCCTCCACCACCAGACCCATCGAACGGGCCGAGCCCGCGATGGTACGAACCGCCGCTTCCAGGTCGGCCGCGGTCAGGTCGGGCTCCTTCGCCTTGGCGATTTCCTCGAGCTGCTTGCGGGTGACCTTGCCCACCTTCTCGGTGTTGGGGCGCTTGGAACCGGAGGTGATGCCCGCGGCCTTCTTCAGCAGGATGGTGGCCGGCGGGGTCTTGGTGACGAACGTGAAGGTACGGTCGGAGTAGGCCGTGATGACCACCGGGATCGGCAGACCCGGCTCCATCTTGGCCGTGGCGGCGTTGAACGCCTTGCAGAACTCCATGATGTTCAGGCCGCGCTGGCCCAGGGCCGGACCCACCGGCGGGCTGGGGTTGGCCTGGCCGGCCTTCACCTGCAGCTTGATGTAACCGACAACTTTCTTTGCCATTTCAATGATCTCCGGGTGCTAGCGCCTGTCAGGCTCCCCATCGTTCCGGGAAAATCACGCGTCCCGGCGTCGCGTAAACCACCCGCCCCATCGCGCAAAAGGCCGCCAGGTCGGCGGCCGGGGACGGTTGCGGCCGTCCCGGGGCGGGAAAGCCGCGTAGTGTATCACGCCCAGGGCGGCCCGTGGGCCGCGCCTGTTCAGGTTCAGGCCTTCTCGACCTGGCCGAACTCCAGCTCCACCGGGGTGGAACGGCCGAAGATCAGCACCGCCACGCGCAGGCGGCTCTTCTCGTAGTTGACTTCCTCGACCACGCCGTTGAAGTCGTTGAACGGGCCGTCGATGACGCGGACCATCTGGCCCGGCTCGAACAGCACCTTCGGGCGCGGCTTCTCCACACCCTCCTGCACGCGCTGCAGGATGGCGTCGGCCTCCTCGTCGCGGATCGGCAGCGGGCGGTCGGCGGTGCCGCCGATGAAGCCCATCACCTTGGAGGTCTCCTTGACCAGATGCCAGCAGTCGTTGTCGATCCGGGGGATGCCGTTCTCGTCGTGGGTCTCGATCTGGACCAGGACGTAGCCCGGGAAGAACTTGCGCTCGGAGCGGCGCTTCTGGCCGGAGCGCATCTCGACCACTTCCTCGGTCGGCACCAGGACCTCGCCGAACTTGTCCTGCATGCCATGACGGGCGATCCGCTCGCGCAGCGCCTGGGCGACGGACTTCTCGAAACCGGAATAGGCGTGGACCACGTACCAGCGCTTCACAGCGGCGTTCTCCTCAGCGGCCGAAGTTCAGGAACAGCTCGATCGCCCACTTAATGAAGAAATCGAAGCCAGCCAGGATCAGGCTCAGGATCACCACCACGGCGATCACGACCCAGGTCATGCGGGTGGTTTCCTGCCGGGTCGGCCACACCACCTTGCGAAGTTCGAAGCGCGACTCCCCGAGGAAGTCGCGCACGCCGCGCCCCTTGGCCGTGGCCAGGAACACCAGCGCGCCCAGCACCAGGCCGGCGGCCACCGCCAGCCCGCGCAGCTGACTGGCCCAGCCCAGCTGGGCGGCGCGTTCGGGGGCGCCGAACCAGAACCAGACGAACAGACCGCCCAGCACCAGCAGCGCCGAGACGGCGTACTTGACGATATCGCCACCACTGGTGGCGGACTGCGCCGGGTCGATCTTGCTGTTCAAGTCGCTGTCGCTCTCGTTTCCGTTACCGGCCGTGCCGGGCCACCCAGGAACAGTCCGGGAAGTGGCACGCCAGGAGGGACTCGAACCCCCAACCTGCGGTTTTGGAGACCGCTGCTCTGCCAATTGAGCTACTGGCGTGTATCCGGTCCATCTCTTCCCTTAGACGGCGAAGGCGGACCGAGGTTCCGGCCCGCCCTTCGCGCTTTCGGCGAACGCGTCGCCGGCATCCGCAGGGGCTTACTTCAGGATCTTGGACACCACGCCGGCGCCGACGGTGCGGCCGCCCTCGCGGATGGCGAAGCGCAGACCCTCGTCCATGGCCACCGGGTTGATCAGCGACACCGTCATCTTCACGTTGTCGCCCGGCATCACCATCTCCACGCCCTCCGGCAGGTTCACCGTGCCGGTGATGTCCGTGGTGCGGAAGTAGAACTGCGGACGGTAACCCTTGAAGAACGGGGTGTGGCGGCCGCCCTCGTCCTTCGACAGCACGTACACCTCCGCCTCGAAGTCGGTGTGCGGGGTGATCGTGCCCGGCTTGGCCAGCACCTGGCCACGCTCCACCTCGTCACGCTTGGTGCCGCGCAGCAGCAGACCCGCGTTGTCGCCCGCCTGACCCTGGTCCAGCAGCTTGCGGAACATCTCCACGCCGGTGACCGTGGTCTTCTGGGTCGGACGGATGCCGACGATCTCGACTTCGTCACCCACCTTGATCACGCCGCGCTCGATGCGGCCGGTCACCACGGTGCCGCGGCCCGAAATCGAGAACACGTCCTCGACCGGCATCAGGAACGGCTTGTCAACGTCGCGCTCCGGGGTCGGGATGTAGGCGTCCAGCGCCTCCACCAGCTTCAGGATCGCCGGCACGCCGATCTCCGACTGGTCGCCCTCCAGCGCCTTCAGCGCCGAACCCTTGATGATCGGGGTGTCGTCGCCCGGGAAGTCGTACTTGCTCAGCAGCTCGCGGACCTCCATCTCCACCAGCTCCAGCAGCTCGGCGTCGTCCACCATGTCCGCCTTGTTCAGGAAGACCACGATGTACGGCACGCCCACCTGGCGCGCCAGCAGGATGTGCTCGCGGGTCTGCGGCATCGGGCCGTCAGCCGCCGACACCACCAGGATCGCGCCGTCCATCTGCGCGGCACCGGTGATCATGTTCTTCACGTAGTCGGCGTGACCCGGGCAGTCCACGTGCGCGTAGTGACGGGTCGGCGACTCGTACTCCACGTGCGCCGTCGAGATCGTGATGCCGCGCGCCTTCTCCTCCGGCGCCGCGTCGATCTGGTCGTACGCCTTGAACTCGCCACCGAAACGCTCGGCGCCGATCTTGGTCAGCGCGGCCGTCAGCGTGGTCTTGCCGTGGTCCACGTGGCCAATCGTGCCCACGTTCACGTGGGGCTTGGTGCGCTCGAACTTACCCTTGGACATGGCTGCCTTTCTCGCTGACGGTTGTGGTTACGACTGTCTTCCTTAAGGGAACCCGGCCCACCTGGGGCCGGGCCTTGCGGGAGACCCCGCTAGAAAAAGTGGTGCTCACGAATGGAATCGAACCATCGACCTCCTCCTTACCAAGGAGGTGCTCTACCGACTGAGCTACGTGAGCACGTGAAACCTGTTGTGGCCGGAACACCGCGGGCAGCGCAATGGAGCGGGAGACGGGAATCGAACCCGCACCATCAGCTTGGAAGGCTGAGGTTCTACCATTGAACTACTCCCGCAAGGGGAACCGCTTTTCCCGGTCTACCGCTCCGGGCCTTGCCTCGTTGTTCCGTACCTCTTCAAAACTGGTGGAGGGAGGTGGATTCGAACCACCGAAGGCGTAAGCCAGCAGATTTACAGTCTGCCCCCGTTGGCCGCTTGGGTATCCCTCCGGGATCTCGCCACCGGCCAGAAACAACCGGGGTGAAACAGCCCGTAATTTTGGCGATGGACCGGCCGGATGTCAACGCTTCCGGGACAATTTTTTTCGCCGCCGGCGCTCAGACGTTGAAGCGGAAGTGAAGGATGTCGCCCTCCTGCACCCGGTACTCCTTGCCCTCCAGGCGCATGCGCCCGGCCTCGCGCGCGCCGGCCTCGCCCTTGTACCTGATGAAGTCCTCGAAGGAGATGGTCTCGGCCCGGATGAAGCCCTTCTCGAAGTCCGAGTGGATCACGCCCGCGGCCTGCGGCGCGGTGGCCCCGGCCTTCACCGTCCAGGCCCGCACCTCCTTCACGCCGGCGGTGAAGTAGGTCTGCAGGCCCAGCAGCCTGTAGGCGGCCCGGATCACCCGGTTCAGGCCCGGCTCCTCCAGCCCCAGGTCGGCCAGGAAGGCGTCGCGGTCGGCGTCGTCCAGCTGCGCCAGCTCCTCCTCGATGGCCGCCGACACCGGCACCACCTCCGCCCCCTCGGCGGCGGCGCGGGCGCGCACGGCCTCCAGGTGCGGGTTGTTCTCGAAGCCGTCCTCCAGGACGTTGGCGATGTACATCACCGGCTTGAGGGTCAGCAGGAACAGCTCGCGGACCAGCGCCCGCTCCTCCTCGTCCAGGCCGGCGTTGCGGGCGGCCCTGCCCTCGCCCAGGGCGGCCTGGAGCTTCAGCAGCACCTCCTTGCGCGCCAGGGCGTCCTTGTCGCCGCCCTTGGCGGCGCGCTCGGCGCGGGCCAGGGCCTTCTCCACGGTCTCCAGGTCGGCCAGGGCCAGCTCGGTGTCGATGGTCTCGATGTCCGAGATCGGGTCCACCCGGCCGGCCACGTGGACGATGTCCGGGTGCTCGAAGCAGCGCACCACGTGGGCGATGGCGTCCACCTCGCGGATGTGGGCCAGGAACTTGTTGCCCAGGCCCTCGCCGCTGGCCGCGCCGGCGACCAGGCCGGCGATGTCCACGAACTCCACGGCCGTGGGCACCACCCGCTCCGGCTTGACGATCTCGGCCAGCTGGTTCAGGCGCGGGTCGGGCACCGGCACCACACCCACGTTCGGCTCGATGGTGCAGAACGGGAAGTTGGCCGCGGCGATGCCGGCCTTGGTCAGCGCGTTGAACAGGGTCGACTTGCCCACGTTGGGCAGGCCGACGATGCCGCATTTGATGCCCATTGCTCCGTATCCGTCTGTCGGCGGCGGTGCCGCCGGTTGCGTCGTGAAAGGGTAGGAAAAACGCCGCCGTCCGGCATCCCGGGCGGCCGGCTCAGGCCTTCGGCGTGTGCAGGCGCTTCATGGCCTCCATGAAGTCGCCGCGCACCGCCAGCGGCAGCACGTCCAGGGCGTCGTCGATGGCGCGCCCGATCAGGATCTCGTCGTCCTTGCCCGGGCGGCCGAGCACCCAGCCGGTGACCCGGTCCTTGTGCCCGGGGTGGCCGATGCCGATGCGCAGGCGGTGGAAGCGGCCGTGCCCCAGCAGCCGGATGATGTCGCGCAGGCCGTTCTGCCCGCCGTGGCCGCCATCGAACTTCAGCCGCGCGGTGCCCGGCGGCAGGTCCAGCTCGTCGTGCACCACCAGGGCCTCCTCCGGCTCGATCTTCCAGTAGCGCAGGGCGGCCACGACCGACTTGCCGCTCAGGTTCATGAAGGTCATGGGCTTGAGCAGCCACACCGGCTGGCCACCGATCACGGCCTTGCCGGTCTCGCCGAACAGCTTGCCGTCCGGGCCCAGGCGCACACCCTCGCGCCCGGCCAGGGCGTCGACCAAACGAAACCCGGCGTTGTGCCGGGTGTTGGCGTATTCGGCGCCGGGGTTGCCCAGCCCGACGATGAGGCGCAGTCCAGCCATCGCGTTCGCGTCCAGGGCCCTGCCCGGCGGACCGGGCAGGGCCTGGGAGGCTTACTTCTGCTCGCCGCCCTCGGCGGCCGGCTCTTCCTCGCCGCCCGCCGCCTGCTTGGCGACGACCACGGCCACGTCGTGGTCCGGACCCAGCTTCAGCTCCGGCAGCTCGACGCCGGCCGGCAGCTTCAGGTCGGACAGGTGGACCACGGTGCCGACGGCCAGGTCGGACAGGTCGACCTCGATGGCGGTCGGCAGGTCCTTCGGCAGGCAGGCCACGGTGACCTCGGTCAGCTCGTGCATGATCACCACGCCGGCGGTCTTGCCGGCCGGGGACTTCTCCTCGTTGACGAAGTGCAGCGGCACGGAGGCGCGCAGGACCTCGTTGTCGGACACGCGCTGGAAGTCCAGGTGCAGGATCTGCTGCTTGTACGGATGGCGCTGGATGTCCCGCAGCAGGACCTTCTGGACGTCGCCGTTGAGGCTCAGGTCCAGGATGGAGGAATAGAACCACTCGTTCTGCTGGGCCAGCCAGATCTTCTCGTGGTCGATCTGGATGCTGACCGGCGGCAGCTCGCCGCCATACACGATGGCCGGCACCTTGCCCGCGCGGCGGAGGCGGCGGCTCGCACCCTTGCCCTCGGCCTCGCGGCGCTCGACGTTGATCACATGGTTTGCCATTTCTAACTTCTCAGGTTGGATGGACCGCCTCGCGGCGGCTGGGTGGTTCCCCCGCGACCAGGGGAACCGGGAAAGGGACGCGGCCGGGCGGACCCGGCCCCGCCCCGGATGGGGCGTCAGTCGACGTACAGCGAGCTGACCGATTCGCCGAAGGCGATGCGGCGGATGGTCTCGGCCAGCATCTCGGCCACGCTCAGCTGGCGGATGCGGCCGCAGGCGCGCGCCGCGTCCGACAGCGGAATGGTGTCGGTCACCACCAGCTCGTCCAGCTGCGAGCGGATGATGTTGTCGATGGCCGCGCCGGACAGCACCGGGTGGGTGCAGTAGGCCACGACCTTGCGCGCGCCGTTGGCCTTGAGCGCGCCGGCGGCGGCGCAGAGGGTGCCGGCGGTGTCCACGATGTCGTCCACCAGCACGCAGGTCTTGCCCTGCACGTCGCCGATGATGTTCATCACCGTGGCCACGTTGGCCTTCGGGCGGCGCTTGTCGATGATCGCCAGGTCGGCGTCGTCCAGGCGCTTGGCGATGGCCCGCGCGCGCACCACGCCACCCACGTCGGGCGAGACCACGATCAGGTTGTCGGTGCCGTACACGCGCCAGATGTCGGCCAGCAGCAGCGGCGAGGCGTAGACGTTGTCGACCGGGATGTCGAAGAAACCCTGGATCTGGTCGGCGTGCAGGTCCACCGTCAGCATGCCGTCGGCGCCGGCGGTGGAGAACATCTTGGCCACCAGCTTGGCGGTGATCGGCACGCGCGAGGAGCGCATGCGGCGGTCCTGGCGGGCGTAGCCGAAGTACGGCACCACCGCGGTCACCGAGGCGGCCGAGGCGCGCTTGAGCGCGTCGATCAGGGCCAGCAGCTCCATCAGGTGTTCGGCGGCCGGCGCGCAGGTCGGCTGCAGCACGAACACGTCCTGGCGGCGGACGTTCTCCTCGATCTCGACCTGGACCTCGCCGTCGGAGAACCTGGACACCAGCGCCTTGCCCGGGCGGATGCCCAGCTCGCGGCAGATGCTCTCGGCCAGCGGGCGGTTGGCGTTGCCGCTGAAGATGAGCAGGTTGCGGTCGTCTGGCATCGTCTTCATCGCGGCTGGGGCTTCGGGCTGGCTTGGGTTTGGGGAACCGTCCGCGCCTGGGCGCGGTCCTGATCACTGCGGCAACGGCGGTCTGGCAGGGGCGGTAGGATTCGAACCTACGAATGCCGGGATCAAAACCCGGTGCCTTGGACCTCTTGGCGACGCCCCTGGATCACGCCCGCGGCGCCGCCAGGGCGGCCCGCAGCGGCGATTCGTCCACGCCGGCCGCGATCCAGGCGCGCAGCCCGCGCGGCAACCGTGCCAGCGCGTCCTCCGCCCCGGCACGGTCGGCGAACTCGACGAAGCATCCGCCGCCGGACCCGGTCAGCCGCGGCGTGCCGACCTGCGCCAGCGCGGCGAAGGCGGCCTCCACGGCCGGTTCGCGGCGGCGCAGGACCGGCTCGAAGGCATTGTCGAGCACCGCTCCCGCAATGAAGTCCGATATTGTCGCGGGCGGGGAATTGCGCGTCAAATCGGGGGCCCGGAACAACTCGGCGGTGGGCACGTGCACGCCCGGGTCCACCAGCAGGTACCAGGCCGGCGGGAGGGACAGCGGACGCAGCCGCTCCCCCACACCCTCGGCCCAGGCGCTGCGCCCGCGCACGAACACCGGCACGTCCGCGCCCAGGCGCAGGCCCAGCGCGGCCAGGCGGTCCTCGCCCAGGCCCAGGCCCCACAGCCGGTCCAGCACGCACAGCACGGTGGCCGCATCGGACGAGCCGCCGCCGAAGCCGCCACCGGCGGGAATGCGCTTTTCGATGCGGATGTCCGCACCCAGCGCCACGTTCGCCTCCTTTCGCAACAGTTCGGCGGCGCGCACGGCGAGGTCGTCGGCCGCCGCCACGCCCGGCACCGACCCGCCGTGGCGCTCGATCCGGCCATCCCGGCGCAGCCGCAGCCAGACCCGGTCGCCCCAGTCCAGCAGGCGGAACACGGTCTGCAGCTCGTGGTAGCCGTCGGCGCGGCGGCCGGTGATGCGCAGGAACAGGTTCAGCTTGGCCGGGGCCGGCCAGGCGCTCCAGCCCTCACTCACCTTCCACCTCCCAGGCGTCCACCACCAGGCGCACGCGCGCGTCGGCGCGGGTGGCCTGGACCCGGGCCGGCATCTCAGGCAGCCGGCCGCTGGCCGGCCACCAGGCCTGGTACTCGATGGTCCAGCCGTCCACCTCGATCCGCTGCAAGCGGCCGTCCGCGCCGTAGCCGACCCGGGCGCCGGGCGTGGCCAGACCGCGCACCCAGTCGGCCAGGGCCCGCACGGGGATCGGCCAGCCGGTGGCCTCGCGCAGCAGCGCGTCCGCGTCCCCGCCCCGGCGCGGGCCGCCTTCCAGCCCCTCCAGCACGGCGCCCTCGGGGCCGCCGCGCAGGCGCCAGCTTTGCCGGGTCACCGGCGCGCTCAGTGCGGCCACGTAGCCCTCCCCGCGCTGCGACCAGTCCAGGCGGCCGCTGCCCCCGCGGTCGCCGGTACTGACCGCCAGCCGCCCCTGGAAGCCCCAGTCCGTGATCTCCGCCAGGCGGCGGGCGCGGGCCTGCTGCGCCGCCTCGGCGCCGGCCAGGGTGTCGGCCACCGGCACTCCCGGGCGTCCGGGCCCGGTGGCGCAGCCGGCCAGCAGCAGGGCCAGGGCCAGCCCCGCCGCGCTCCAGGAAGCCCGGCTCATGGCGCCGGCTCCGTGGCCGCCGGGGCGCCGGCGGGGTCATCGCCGGCGCCGGGTGCCGGCCCGTCCGGTGGCAGGCCCAGCCGCTCCAGCGCGCGGCGCAGGGCCCGGTTGTCCGGGTCCAGCTGCCGCGCCTCCTCGAAGTAGCGGCGCGCCTCGTCCCGCCGGCCCAGCACCCACAGCACCTCGCCCAGGTGGACGCCGATCTCCGGATCCTTGAGCAGGCCCCAGGCGCGGCGCAGCTCCACCAGGGCCTCCTGGTGGCGGCCCAGGCGGTACAGCACCCAGCCGTGGCTGTCGACGATGGCGGCGTTGTCCGGCTCGGCCACGCGGGCGCGGTCGATCAGCTCCAGCGCCTCCTGATAGCGCTCGGTGCGGTCGGCCAGGGTGTAGCCGAGGGCGTTGAGCGCGGCCACGTTCTCCGGGTCCACCACCAGCAGCCGGCGCAGGTCGGCCTCGGCGCGGTCGATGCGGTCCTGGCGCTCCCAGGCCAGGGCGCGCGCGTACAGCAGCTCGACGTCGTCCGGGAAGGCGGCCAGGCCGCGGCCCAGCGCCTCCACCTCGCCGGCGCCGTCGCCCTCGCGCTGGCGCAGCTCGGCCTCCAGCAGGTAGGCGTTGCGGCGGGCCATCGGGTCGGCGGCGGCATCGTCCTGCAGCGCGCGGGCCTCGGCGTAGGCCTCCGTGCGCCGGCCCAGCTCGTGCAGGGCCACGGCGATGCGGATCCGCGCCTCGTTGCGCTCCGGGCCGCCAGGGACGCCGCGGTACCACTCCACCGCCTCGGCCGGGCGCTTGAGGAACTCGGCCAGGCGTCCCAGCAGCAGGCGCCGCGCCGGGTCCGGATGCGCGCCGTCCTCGCCCAGCTCGCGGTACAGCGCCTCCAGGCCGGCGGTGTCCTCGGCGCGGGCCAGCAGCGAGGCGCGCAGCTCGTAGCTGCGGGTGTCCTGCGGCCCCATCGCCATCACCCGCGCGGCATCGCCCGGGGCGCGCATGGCCTCGTAGGTCATCGCCAGCATCGCGCGCAGCTCCGGTTCGGCCGCGGCGCGCGGCTCGACCTGGGCCAGCAGGGCGCGCGCCTCGCCGGTGCGGCCGGCCTGGTGCAGCTGGCCGGCACGCATGATCGCCACGCCCGGCTCCTCCGGAAAGCGTCGCACCACCGCCTCGACGAAGCGCTCGGCCAGACCCGGGTCGTCCAGGCGCAGGGCCAGGCGGCCGAAGGCCTGCCACACCGGCAGACGGTCGGGGATGGCGCCGGCCTCGACCAGGTCGCCCAGCACCCTGGCCACCCGCTCCGGGTCGCGGCCGCTGCGCAGGGCGCTGTAGGCGTACTGCCAGCCGCGCGGATCGGGCGAGCGCAGCAGCGTGCGCAGCTCGCGCCGGGCGTAGGAAAGGCGGCCCTCGCGCAGGGCCAGGGCGGCGTCGGCGCCGCGCACGGCCAGGGCGCCGGGGGCGCGCTTGCGCCACAGGCGCAGGGCGCGGCGCGCCCGGGCGTCCTCGTTGGCCAGCATCGCCACCCGGGTGGCGCGCTCGGCCAGCACGGCGTCGCCGGCCTCGGCCTCGGCCGCCTTCAGGTACCAGCGGGCGGCATCGGCCAGCTGCCCGGACTGGAGGGCGAACTCGGCCGCCAGCAGCGGCTCCAGCGGGATGTCGCCGGCCGGGGCCGCCGCCGGCGCCAGCAGCAGGCACAGCGCCAGCCGCCGCCCCAGGCGCCGCGGCGTCCCGGGGGCGGCGTGGCGCACCGTCGCACGTGAAGAAAGCATCGATTCGGGCATGGGCACCCACCGGGCCGTAAAATGGCGGCCCAAAGCGGCAGATTATCGCAAGCACCTGAACCATGACGCTGTGGCTCCTCGGCCTGAACCACCAGACCGCGCCGGTCGACCTGCGCGAGCGGGTGGCGTTTTCCGGCGACAGCCTGGCCGCAGCGTTGGCCGCGCTGCGATCCCTGCCCGGCGTGGCCGAGGCGGCGCTGCTGTCCACCTGCAACCGCACCGAGATCTACGCCATCGCCAACGACGCGCAGCCGCTGGCCGACTGGCTGGAGGGGCACGCCCCCGGCCTGGGCGCGTACCTGTACCGGCACCGCGACGCCGACGCCGTGCGCCACCTGTTCCGGGTGGCCACCGGCCTGGACTCGATGGTGCTGGGCGAGCCGCAGATCCTGGGCCAGGTCAAGGAGGCCTGGGCGCGGGCGCGCGGGCACGGCGCCCTGGGCCCGCGCCTGGACCGCCTGTTCCAGCAGACCTTCGCCGTGGCCAAGCGCGCCCGCACCGACACCCGCGTCGGCGCCAACCCGGTGTCGGTGGCCTCGGCGGCGGTGCGCCTGGCGCAGGACACCTTCGCCCGGCTGCCCGATTCGACCGTGCTGCTGGTCGGCGCCGGCGAGACGATCGAGCTGGCCGCCCGCCACCTGGTCAAGGGCGGCGTCGGCCGCCTGCTGGTGGCCAACCGCACCCTGGCCCACGCCCAGGACCTGGCCGCCCGCCACGGCGGCTACGCCCTGCCGCTGACCGACCTGGACCGCCACCTGGCCGAGGCCGACGTGGTGTTCTCCGCCACCGCCAGCCGCGACCCGGTGCTGCGCCAGGCCCAGGTCGAGGCCGCACTGGCCGCGCGCCGGCGCAAGCCGATGCTGCTGTTCGACCTGGCCGTGCCGCGCGACATCGAGCCGGGCGTGGCGACGCTGGCCGACGCCTACCTGTACACGGTGGACGACCTGGAGCGCGCGGTGGAGGACAACCGCCGCAGCCGCCACGAGGCCGCCGAGGCCGCCGAGGCCATCATCGACCTGCAGGTGGCCCGCTTCATGGAGGCGGTGCAGGCCAGCGGCCGCCAGGAGACGCTGCTGCGCCTGCGCGCCCTGGGCGAGCGCACCCGCGACCAGACCCTGGCCCAGGCGCGCCAGCAGCTGGCCGCCGGCCGCGACCCGGAACAGGTGCTGCAGTTCCTGGCCCATACCCTGACCAACCGCCTGCTGCACCCGCCGACCGCGGCGCTGCGCCAGGCCGCCCTGGCCGGCGACGTGGAGCTGGCCCGCGCCGCCGAGCGCCTGTTCCCCGACAAGGCGCCCTGCCGGCACCCTGCCCCGACCGCATCCGATGACCCCGAGCCTGCGCCGCAAGCTTGAAGCGCTGGCCGAGCGCCGCCAGGAACTGGAGCGCCTGCTCGCCGACCCGGCCGTGGTCGCCGACACCGCGCGCTTCCGCGACCTGTCGCGCGAGTTCGCCCAGCTCGAACCGCTGGCCACCGCCCTGGCCGAGGAGGCACGCGCCCGCGCCGACCTGGCCGCGGCCGAGGCCATGCGCGAGGATCCCGAGCTGGCCAGCCTGGCCGAGGAGGAGATCGCCGCCGCCCGCGCCCGGCTGGAACAGCTGGACCGCGAGCTGTCCCTGCTGTTGGTGCCCAGGGACCCGCGTGACGAGGGCAACCTGTTCCTGGAGGTGCGCGCCGGCACCGGCGGCGACGAGGCCGCGCTGTTCGCCGGCGACCTGTTCCGCATGTACGCCCGCTACGCCGAGCGCCAGGGCTGGAAGGTCGAGGTCGAGTCGGAGAACCCGGGCGAGCACGGCGGGCACAAGGAGATCGTGGCCCGCATCGTCGGCCGCGGCGCCTATTCCAAGCTGAAGTTCGAGTCCGGCACCCACCGCGTGCAGCGCGTGCCGGCCACCGAGTCGCAGGGCCGCATCCACACCTCGGCGGCGACCGTGGCCATCATCCCCGAGGCCGACGAGATCGAGGACATCGTGATCAACCCGGCCGACCTGAAGGTGGACACCTTCCGTTCCTCCGGCGCCGGCGGCCAGCACGTCAACAAGACCGACTCGGCCATCCGCATCACCCACCTGCCCACCGGCATCGTGGTCGAGAGCCAGACCGAGCGCAGCCAGCACGCCAACCGCGAGAAGGCGATGAAGCGGCTGAAGGCGCAGCTGCTGGAGGCCGAGCGGCAGCGCCAGCAGGCCGAGCAGGCGCAGAGCCGGCGCCTGCAGGTGGGCAGCGGCGACCGCAGCCAGCGCATCCGCACCTACAACTTCCCGCAGGGCCGGATCACCGACCACCGCGTCGAGGGGCTGACCCTGTACGACCTGGCCAACATCCTCGACGGCGACCTGGACCCGCTGATCACGCGCCTGCAGCAGGAATACCAGGCCGACGAGCTGGCGCGCCTGTCGGCCGAGTGAGCGCCGGCGCGCGGCGCTAGGCTATGTCCATGACCGCCGAGTTCATCCCCCTGCGGCTGTGCGTGCTGACCGTCTCGGACACGCGCACGCCGGCCGACGACGCCTCCGGCGACTACCTGTGCACCGCCCTGCGCGGGGCCGGGCACGTGCTGCACGCGCGCGCCCTGCTGCCGGACGACCGCTACCGCCTGCGCGCGCAGGTCTCGGCCTGGATCGCCGACCCGGAGGTGGACGGCATCCTGGCCACCGGCGGCACCGGCTTCACCGGCCGCGATTCCACCCCGGAGGCGCTGCTGCCGCTGCTGGACAAGGAAATGCCCGGCTTCGGCGAGCTGTTCCGCGCCCTCAGCGTGGAGGAGATCGGCACGGCGGCGCTGCAGTCGCGCGCCTTCGCCGGCCTGGCCAACGCCACCTTCCTGTTCGCCCTGCCCGGTTCGACCTCGGCCTGCCGCCTGGCCTGGGAAAGGATCATCGTCCACCAGCTGGACGCGCGCACCCGCCCCTGCAACCTGGCCACGCTGCGGCCGCGGCTGCGCCGATAGCGGCCTTCAGCCGGTGCGGAAGCCCGGCGCCACCGGGCCGTCGTACGGGTAGCGCTCGACCGCCTCGACCTTCGCCGCCGGCGGCCCCTGGTGCAGCCAGGCCTCCAGTTGCGCCAGCGCCTGCGCCGGGCCGGCGGCGACCACCTCCACCCGCCCGTCGGGCAGGTTCACCGCGCTGCCGTCCAGCCCCAGGCGCAGCGCCTGCTCGCGGGTGGAGGCGCGGAAGAACACGCCCTGCACCCGGCCGCTGACCAGGAAGCGGGCCGCGCTCACGGCGTCCCCTCCCCGCCCGCAGCGATGGCCGCCTCCAGGTCGGCCACGGTGACCGGCCCCAGGAAGTGGTGCGCCACGCGCCCGTCCGGGGCCAGCAGGTAGGTGGTCGGCAGGCCGCGCGGGGTGGCGAAGTCGCGCGGGGGATCGAGCGGGTCGACCACCACGACCGGATAGGCCACCGGGTGTTCGGCCAGGAACCGGCGCATGTCCTCCGCCTCGATGTCCTCGTAGGCCAGGCCCACGACCTCCACGTCCTCGCGCGCAGCGTGCAGCGCCGACAGTTCCGGCATCTCCTTCAGGCAAGGCGAGCACCAGGTCGCCCAGAAGTTCACCACCACCCAGCGCCCGCGGTGCGCGGCCAGGTCGTAGGGGCTGCCGTCGACCGCCACCGCGGCCAGGCGCGGGTACTCGGCGGTGCGCTCGACCACGCCGGGTGTCTCCAGCGGCGGCGGCGCGGCCGGATCGGCGGCCATGGGCGTGGCGTCCGGGGCGGTGCCGGGCTCCGGGCCACGACCGCAGGCGGCCAGCAGCAGCGCGGACAGGAGCAGGAGGGGCGTGGCGGTCTTGTTCATGGCATTCCGGGGGAAGCGGAGGGATAGAGGTCGGAGACCCGGCGCCTGAGCGCCTCGCGCAGCGGCAGGCGCAGCTCGTCCAGGGCCGCGGTGGCGGCCGCGCCCAGGTCGTCGTCGCGGCAGGGCAGCCGGGCCTCGCCCACCGGCACGCGCAGGTGGCAGGCCTCGTACAGCTCGCCCAGGGTCAGGCTGTCCAGGTCCCGCGCCAGCAGCCACTCGCCCTGCTCGTCGCGGCGCAGCAGGTTGATCCCGGCCAGCCGGGTCAGGAATTCCTGGGCCAGCGAGTCGGTCAGCATCGGCTCCAGGTGCAGCAGCTCGTCCACGTGCAGGCCGCGGCCGTCGCGCCGGGCCTGCTGGAAGCGGCCGATCAGGCGCAGCAGCGCGTACACCTCGTAGCCGGGCGGCAGGCGCATGCCGGTCGGCTGGTAGCGGAACGCGGCCAGCGAGGAGGCCAGCGAGGCGCCCAGCAGGATCGCCACCCAGCCCAGGAAGATCCACAGCATCAGGATCGGCACGAAGGCCAGCGCGCCGTACAGCTTCTGGTAGCCCTGGAAACTGTCCAGGTACACGCCCAGGCCGGCCTTGACCGCCTCCAGCACCGCCACCGCCAGCACCGCACCGGCGAAGGCGTGGCGCCACTGCACGGTGTGGTGCGGCACGACCCGGTACACCAGCATCACCGCCACCAGCTCGATCAGCACCGGCGCCAGGCGCAGGCTCAGGTCGGCGATCCACGCCCCCTCGGGGGTCTCGAACAGCGGCAGGGCGAAGAAGCGCGCCGAGATCGACAGCGAGGCGGCGGCCAGCAGCGCGCCCAGGGTCAGCACCGTCCAGTACACCAGGTAGCGGGACAGACGCGGCCGCGCGCTGGCCACGCGCCAGATGCGGTTGAAGGTGGCCTCCACGCTGTTGAGGGTGACCAGCAGCGACACCACCAGGGCCACCGTGCCGGCGGTGGTCAGCTGCCGGGTGTTGGCGGTGAAGCGGTCCAGGTGCGAGGCGATGGCACGCGCCGCGCTGGGCATGAAGTTGGAAAACACGTAGTCCACCAGCGCGGCGCTCCACTGGTCGAACACCGGAAAGGCGGCCAGCACGCCCAGCACCACCACCGCCAGCGGCACCAGGGCGAAGGTGGTGGTGTAGGCCAGCGCGGCGGCCGCCTGGAACAGGCGGTCGTCGAGGAAGCGGTGCCAGAGGAAACGCGCGAACGTGGCCGCGCGCGCCCGGTCCCGCAGGCGTTCCCTCCACATGGCGACGAATCCGGCGCGTTCCATCCGCGAAGCCTACCCGATGCGCGCGCATGGCCGCATCGCCGATACTGGCGGCCTTTCCCGAATCCGCATACGCCATGCCCGAGATCTTGGTCCTGTACTACAGCCGCGGCGGTTCGGTCGCGCGCCTGGCGCGGCAGATCGCCCGCGGCGTGGAGGAAGTGCCCGGCATGCAGGCGCGCCTGCGCACCGTGCCGCCGGTGGCCTTCGTCACCCGCCAGGCCGCCCCGCCGGTGCCGGAGGACGGCGCGCCCTACGTGGAGCCGCGCGACCTGGCCGAATGCGCGGGCCTGGCCCTGGGCAGTCCGACCCGCTTCGGCAACATGGCCGCCCCGCTCAAGCACTTCCTCGACGGCCTGGGCGGCGAATGGGCCAGCGGCACCCTGGCCGGCAAGCCGGCGGCGGTGTTCACCTCCACCGCCACCCACCACGGCGGCCAGGAAGCCACCCTGCTGTCGATGATGCTGCCGCTGCTGCACCACGGCTGCCTGCTGCTGGGCATCCCCTACACCGAGCCCCTGCTGTCCAGCACCCGGGGCGGCGGCACGCCCTACGGCGCCAGCCACGTGGCCGGGCCGGAGGACGACCCGCAGCCCACCGCCGAGGAGGCCGCGCTGGCAAGGGCGCTGGGCCGGCGCCTGGCGGACGTGGCCGCGAGGCTGGCGCGCTGATGGCCGCCTCCGCCTCCTCCCGCCTGGCCGGCGCCGCGCTGCTGGCGCAGGCCGCGCTGTACGCGGCCTGGTTCCGCGACGACCGCCACCTGCTGGCCTCGCTGCTGGTGTTCGCCCTGCCGCCGCTGCTGCTGGCCTGGTCGGTGTGGCGCGGCCGCGCCCGTGCCGCGTTCTGGGCCGGCGTGCTTGCGCTGTTCTGGTTCAGCCACGGGGTGATGGTGGCCTGGGCGCACCCGGCCCAGCGCGCCTGGGCCTGGGGCGGGATCGTGCTGGCGCTGGCCGTGCTGCTGGCCGCCTGCTGGCCGGGTGTGCGCGCCCGCTCCGGCACGCGCGGCCGCTGACGGCCCGCGGCGCGCGCGCATCGCCGATAATATGCGCTTTCCACGCCGCGCGGCCCGCCCGCGCCGCCCCCTTCAACGCCCGGCGCCGCTGCGCCGGCGAGGATTGCCCATGGAAGAACTGCTGATCGTCACCACCGGCGGCACCATCGACAAGATCTACTTCGACGACAAGTCCGACTACCAGATCGGCGAGCCGCAGATCGGCCGCATCCTGGAAGAGCTGGGCGTGGCCTTCCGCTACACCGTCATTCCGATCCTGCGCAAGGACTCGCTGCATATCACCGATGCCGACCGCGAGCTGGTGCGCGCCACCATCGCCGCCCAGCCCGGCCGCCACGTGCTGGTCACCCACGGCACCGACACCATGGTCGAAACCGCGCGCGTGCTGGAGTCCATCCCCGACAAGACCATCGTCCTGACTGGCGCGCTGAACCCGGCGCGCTTCCGCGGCTCGGACGCCGAGTTCAACATCGGCTGCGCGGTCGGTGCGGTGCAGAGCCTGCCGCCCGGCGTGTACATCGCCATGAACGGCCGCATCTGGAACCCGGAGCGGGTGCGCAAGAACGTCAGCGCCAACCGCTTCGAGGCCTGCTGACGGCCCATGTCCCGGGTCACCCGCGCCACGCGCCTGCTGGACGCGGCCGGGGTGGCCTGGCGCCTGCACGCCTACGACTACGACGCACACGCCGCCGCCGGCGGCAAGGGCCTGCACGCGGCCGCCGTGCTGGGCGTGCCGCCCGGGCGCGTGCTCAAGACCCTGATGGCCCGGGTGGACGCGCAGGCCGTGTGCGTGGTCATCCCCAGCGACCGCCAGCTGCTGCCGAAGGCGCTGGCCGCGGCCGCCGGCGGCAGGACGGCGCGGATGATGGAGCCGGCCGAGGCCGAGCGCCGCACCGGCTACCGGATCGGCGGGATCAGCCCCTTCGCCCAGCAGCGCCCGGCGCCGGTGTGGTTCGAGGCCGATGCACTGGGCGAGCCGGGCGTGTTCATCAACGCCGGCCAGCGCGGCCTGCTGGTGGAACTGGCCCCGGCCGATGCGGTGCGCGTGCTGCGGGCGCGGACCGCGAGGATCAGCCACCCCTGAGCGCCCTTCCCCGCGTCGCGGGGATTCCCCGGCGCCGGGTGCGCAGGCGGGCGCGGCGGCACCGTGGCCGGTCAGAACATCCCGGTCTCGAGCCGGGCGGCCTCCGACATCATGTGCCGGCCCCACGGCGGATCGAACACCAGCTCCACGTCCGCCTCGGCGATGGTGGGAATCTGCTCCAGCTTGCTGCGCACGTCGTCCACCAGGATCTCGCCCATGCCGCAGCCGGGCGCGGTCAGGGTCATCTTGACCTCGACCGTGCGCCTGCCGTCCTCGCGGTGGCGCAGGTTGGCCTCGTACACCAGGCCCAGGTCCACGATGTTGAACGGAATCTCCGGGTCGAAGCAGGTGCGCAGCTGGCGCCAGACCAGCGCCTCCACGTCCTCGTCGCTGGCATCCTCGGGCAGCTCCAGCGGCGGCGGCGGCTCCTTGCCGATGGCGTCGGCGTCCTTGCCGGCGATGCGGAACAGGTTGCCTTCCACGAACACCGTATAGCTGCCACCCAGGCTCTGGGTGATGTAGCCGACGCTGCCCGCGGGCAGGGTCACGGCCTCGCCCTGCGGCACCATGACGGCGGCGCAGTCGCGCTCGAAACGGACGGGTTCGCTGCTGCGGGAATACATGCGGGGGATATGGGGCTGCCGGCCGCGCTTGCAAGCCGCCGCCCCGTGTGGGCCGGGGAAGTGCGGATTCTAGCCGATGCGGCCAGCGCGTATCCTTGGCGATCCCTGTACCGGTCCGCACGATGCCCGCACCCGACACGCCCCGCCCCCGCCGCAGCAACTCCTGGCTCGGGGCGCTGCTGCTCCTGCTCGGGTCGGCGACGATGGTCGTGGCCTGGACCTCGCTGGCCCTGGCCACCGGCCGCCAGCACGGCTGGGTGGCCCTGGCGGCGGCGCTGCAGGCGGCCTGGCTGCTGCGCCTGGGCGGGATGCCGCGCGGTACGGGCCGCGCGCTGCTGGCCGCGGCGGCGACCGTGGCGGTGGCCCTGGCGGTGCAGTGGCTGGTGGCCTCCGGCCACATCGGCGCGCAGATGGGCCTGGCCCCGTGGGAGGCTGCGCCGAAGATGGGCGCCTACTACGTGCTGGTGCTCAGCCGGCTGGCCAACACGACCCTGGACCTGCTGTGCCTGGCTGCGGCGCCGCTGCTGGCACTGCGCGCGGGACGCTGAGTTCCGTCAGCCGGCCTCCTCCAGGCAGCGCACCAGCAGCGCCACCGCCTCGCGGATCTCGGCCGTCGTCAGGCTGGCGCACCCCAGCAGCAGGCCCGCGCGGTCGGGCGGATCCAGGTAGTACGGCGTGACCGGATACAGCGCCAGCCCGCGCGCGCGGGCGTGCGCCACCAGCACCTCCCCGGCCGCGCGGTCGCGGCCGCGCAGCCGGGCCAGCAGGTGCATGCCGGCGTGCGAGTCCTCGATCTCCAGACGGTCGCCGGCGCCGGCGCGCATGCCCTCCAGCAGCACCTGCCGGCGATCGCGCAACGCCCTGGCCGCACGGCGCAGATGGCGCTCGAAGCCGCCGTTGGCGATGAAGCGCGCCAGCGCCGCCTGCTCGATCGTGGGCGAACCGAAGTCGTCCTGCCACTTGGCGTTGAGGAAGTCGGTGCGCAGCCCCGGCGGCACGACCAGGTAACCCAGGCGCAGGGCCGGGAACACGACCTTGGAGAAGGTGCCCACGTACAGCACCCGTCCGTGCCGGTCCAGCGAGCGCAACGCGGCCAGCGGCCGGCCGTCGTAGCGGAATTCGCCGTCGTAGTCGTCCTCCAGCACCCAGCAGCCGTGGCGGCGCGCGTAGTCCAGCAGCGTCATGCGCCGCGGCAGCGACATCACCGCACCGGTTGGGAACTGGTGCGACGGCGTGACGCAGACCAGCTTCGGCGGCGGGCACGGCAGCGCGTGGCAGCACAGGCCCTCGCGGTCCACCGTCACGGTGTGCAGGCGCGCGCCGTGGCTCTGCATCACCTCGCGCAGGGCGTTGTAGTGCGGCTCCTCCAGCGCCACCACGTCGCCGGGGTCGAGCAGCACGCGCGCGGCCAGCGCCAGCGCCTGCTGTGTGCCGGCCACGATGAACACGTCGTCCGGGCACGCCACCACGCCGCGGCGGCGCGCCAGGTAGTCGCACACCGCCTCGCGCAGCGCCGGCAGCCCCTGCGCCGGCGGGTAGCCCGGCGGCGTGTAGACGGCCGCGTGCGCCAGCTCGCGCGCCCACACCGTGGTCAACGCGGGGTTGGCCATGGGCACACCGTACTGGAACGCGTAGCGCACGCCGGGCACGGTGCGGCCGGGGATGCGCGCGTGGTCGTGGAAGAGCCGGGCGCGACGGGCGAACTCCGACTGCGGCGGCACCGGTGCGGCCGCGGCGGTGCCGCCGTCCAGCGTGCGCAGCGGCCGGGCGACATAGCTGCCCGATCCCACCCTGCCCTCGATGAAACCCTCCACGCGCAGCTGCTCGTAGGCCGCCAGCACGGTATTGCGGGATACCCCCAGCTCCCGCGCCAGCTGGCGGGTGGGTGGCAGGCGCGCCCCACGGGCCAGCCGTCCCTCCAGCACCACGTCCTTCAGGGCCCGGGTCAGCTGCACGTGCAGCGGGCCGTTGCCATCCAGTTCCAGGTACATGCCCCGTCCGGCTGCATTTGGCTCCATTCAAGCGCCACCCGGCCTTTGCAGGCATTGGCCGGAGCGGCCCTTTTCCATGTGCATCCATGGCCACGATGCGTAAACAGCCCGTGAATGGCACCGGGAAATATCCATGCATGCACAAATGGCCCGCCTTGACTGACGTAATTTGGCTCCGCCACCGGGCCATCCCTCTGCCTAGCATCGCCCTCGGTCCCGCCGCAGGGCCCGCCACGCCTGCAGGACGCGCGATGGAAAACTCCCCTCCCCCCGATGACACCTCCGCCGCGCCGCCTGCCGCGCCACCGTTTCCCGCGGCGCCGGCCGCGCTCCAGGTCCTGCGCCTGTCGGCACGCGGACGTGCCCCGGTGTGCCGCCTGCCGCAGGGCTGGCTGACCGTGCTCCTGCCCCTGAACCGGACACCTGCAATTGCGCGCCGGCGAGGATTTCTGGTCGCTGCCCGCCCGCCACCTGCTGGTGTGGCGGGACGGCGTGCTGACCGGCGTGGCCGCCGGACATGCACTGGCGGTGGCCGCGCCGCTGGCGGCGTGGAGCCAGCGCAGCGGCCCGGTCGAGCCCCTGCCCTGGGAAGCCCCCTGCCCGCGCGACGTGGCCCGGCTGCTGCTGCACGTGGCGCGCTGCGTCCGCGACGGCGACACGGCGCTGGTGGAGGCCACCTGGCGCGCCCTGGCGCAGTCGCTGCTGCACGAGCAGGCGCCGCTGCTGGAATGCATGGCGCGCTGCACCGGGCGCACCCTGCAGCGGCGCAAACAGACCCTGCTGCGGCTGCTGCGCGTGCAGGACCTGATCCGCCGCCAGCTGGAGCACCGTCCGGACCTGCGCCGCCTGGCCGCCAGCGCCAACTACTCGCCGCACCACCTGCTGCGCATCTACCGCCGCGTGTTCGGCGAGACGCCGGCCGAGTACGCCGCGCGCCTGCGCCTGCAGCGGGCATGGCGGCTGGTCCGGTTCACGCGCATGCCGGTGTGCGAGATCGCCGAGGCGCTGGGCTTCGAGAGTCCGAGCGCGTTCTGCCGCGCGTTCCGCCAGGCCTTCGGCCTGACCGCGACGCAGGCGCGCCTGCACGCCGCAACGGACACGGCCCAGCCCCCGGCCGGGGAGCAGCACCTGCCCTTGCACGTCTAGGCGCGCCGGCCCACCACCACCCCGTCGGGTTCACGCCGGGCATGGCGCCATCCGCGGAGGGCCGGCGGCTCCGCCGTACCGGGCGCACGCGCCGCCCCGTCGGCGCAAACGTTAAACGATGGTTTTTTCCGCAAGCGTTGCACACCGGCCGCTTCCACCTCCGTACATCGCCGGCGGCCGGAGATTCCTAGCTTGGAACGGCGCGGCGCCCGCCGCGCCAGACCCAGTGGAGGCGTCATGTCCAAGCGGAAATTCCCTGCCAACGCCACGCCGGCCGGTGGGCCGGCCCTCGACCACCACCACCGTCGCCCGGCCGCGCGCCTGCGCGAGGCGATCCTGGCCACCCTGGCCGTGGCCACGGCCGTCGGGGCACCGGCCGCCGCTGCGCAGCAGGGCCAGGAGCAGCCGACCACCCTGGACAGGATCGAAGTCACCGGCAGCCGCATCCGCCAGGTCGAGCTGGAGACCCAGCAGCCGGTGCTGACCATCACCCGCGCCGACATCGAGAAGCAGGGCTTCCAGTCGGTGGCCGACATCCTGCAGAACGTCGCCGCGGTCGGCGCGCCGGCGATCAGCCGCGCCCAGCCGCTGTCGGCGGGCGAGGCGGTGGGCGGCCAGTACGTGTCCCTGCGCAACCTCGGCACCACCCGCACCCTGGTGCTGCTCAACGGCAGGCGGCTGGGCATCACCACCGGCGGCCTGCAGGACATCTCGCTGATCCCCACCGCCGCGGTCGAGCGCATCGAGGTGCTGAAGGACGGTGCCTCCTCGATCTACGGCTCGGACGCCATCTCCGGCGTGATCAACATCATCACCCGCAGCGGCTACGACGGCGCCTCCGCCGGCGCCTATTTCGGCCAGTACACCGAGGGTGACGGCGACACCACCCGCGCCGACATGGTGGTCGGCTACAGCACCGACCGCGGCTCGGTCACCGTGGCCGCCGAATACCGCAAGGAGGAGGCGGTGTTCGCCGGCGACCGGCCGTTCTCCGCCTATCCGCAGAGCCACCGCCACCCGACCCGCGGCTGGACCACGGTCAGCCAGTGGGGCGTGATCAACCTGCCGGCCGCGCTGGGCGGCAACCGCGTGCTCGACCCCGGCGCCGACTGGCGCGACCTGGCCAACTACCACCCGCTCAACACCAACACCGGCACCAGCGCGGCCGACCCGGCCGGCTCCACCGCCGACAAGAGCAACACCAACCAGCAGATGCACCTGCGCACGCCGCTGGAGAGCCGCTCGCTGTTCGTGGACGCGACCTACGACTTCAGCCCGCAGGTCCGCTTCCGCGGCAACATGCTGTACAGCAACCGCGACTCGGAGCGGCAGGTGGCCGGCTATCCGTTCCAGAGCGGGTCCTCCAACATCCTCATGTCCGAGGACAGCTACTACAACCCGGTCGGCAGCCATCACGGCTTCGCCAACCCGCAGGCCGTGACCTTCTGGCGCCGCACCTGGGAGGTGCCGCGGGTGGACCGCCCGGAGTCGACCACCTGGCGCTTCACCGCCGGCCTCGAGGGCAGCTTCGAGCTGGGCGGGCGCACCTTCGACTGGGACGTCGGCTACCTGTACAACAACAACAAGGTCGTCCAGGCCAACTACGGCAACCTCAACCTCAGCCGCGTGGCGCAGGCGGTCGGCCCCTCCTTCCTCAATGCCGACGGCGTGGTCCAGTGCGGCACGCCCAGCAACCCGATCCCGCTCAGCGACTGCGTGCCGTGGAACCCGTTCATCCCCTACGGGCGCACCGGCGACGGCGGCCTGACCGGCAACCAGCAGCTGCAGGACTTCCTGTTCCAGACGCTCAACTCCACCGGCGAGACCGAGACCAAGTCCTTCAGCGCCAACCTCAGCGGCACGCTGTTCACCCTGCCCGGCGGCGACGCCGGCTTCGCGGTCGGCGTGGAGAGCCGCAAGGAGTCCGGCGAGTTCGTCCCCGACGCGATGGCGGTGACCGGCAACTCCACGACCCTGTCGGCCGGCCCGACCCGCGGCAGCTACAGCCTGGACGAGGTGTACCTGGAGGTACTGCTGCCCCTGCTGGCCGACCTGCCGGGCGTGGACGAGCTGACCCTCGGCGCCGCCACCCGCCATTCGGACTACGACACCTTCGGCACCACCACCAACAGCAAGGCCGGCTTCACCTGGCGGCCGGTGAAGTCGCTGATGCTTCGCGGCACCTGGGCCGAGGGCTTCCGCGCGCCGACCATCGCCGACCTGTACGGCGGCGGCTCGCAGACCTTCTCCTTCTTCACCGACCCCTGCGACACGCTGTTCGGCGCCGCCGCCTCCAACCCGCAGGTACTGGCCCGCTGCGCCCAGGACATCCCCGACGCCGCCAGATTCCGCCAGCAGGCACAGGGCTTCGTTGATGCCGCCCAGCCGAACTCGCAGACCCCGGTGGCCTTCTTCTCCGGCTCCAACCCCAACCTGAAGCCGGAGACCTCCGAGTCCAAGACGCTGGGCGTGGTGTGGAGCCCGGGCTTCCTGGAAGGCCTGAACGTGAGCCTGGACTGGTGGAAGATCCGGATCGAGGACACCATCGTCGCCGACAGCCCGACGCAGATCCTCAACGACTGCTACATCCAGGGCGACGCGCAGCGCTGCACCAGCTTCACCCGCGACCCGGTGCGGGGCTACGTCAACAGCCTGAGCTTCGCCAGCATCAACGCAGGCTACCGCGAGGCCGAGGGCTACGACTTCGACCTCAGCTACAGGCTCGGCACCGGCATCGGCGACTTCTCCCTGCTCTGGCAGACCACCTACACCAGCCGCGACGAGATCAAGACCGACACCAACCCGAACTCGCTGCCGCAGCAGCTGGTGGGCTGGGCGACCTCGCCGGGCCTGGTCGGCACGTTCCGGATCCGCTCCAACGCCAGCCTGACCTGGAGCCACGGCCCGTGGAGTGCGACCTGGGGCGCGCGCTACTACTCCTCGCAGAAGGAGACCTGCCTGTCACCTGCGCTGTTCCCGGACGAGTGCTCGGATCCGGACTACGTGGCGGCCAACCCGGCGCAGACCCGCGCGATCAACCGGGTCGGCTCCAACACCTTCCACGACCTGGAGGTGCGCTGGAACACGCCGTGGGACGCCACCGTGGCCCTGGGCGCCAACAACGTGTTCGGCCACGTCGGCCCGGTGCTGTACAGCCAGCCCAGCTCCAACGTGACCTACTCCGGCCAGTTCGACATCGGCCGCTTCGTTTACATGAAGTACCAGCAGCGGTTCTGACGGTCTGCGCCGGCCGCGCCCCGGGCCCGTCCGCAGGCCCGGGGCGTTTTCCTTTCCGTCAGTGCCCGCCGCCGTCCAGCGCCTTCAGCTCGGCGACCAGGGCGTTGGCCATCTCCGCGCCGTCCCCGTAGAGCATGCGCGTGTTGTCTGCGTAGAACAGCGCGTTCTCGATGCCGGCAAAGCCCGTGCCCTTGCCACGCTTGATCACGATGACGTTCTTCGACTCGACCACGTCAAGGATCGGCATACCGTAGATCGGGCTGGACGGATCGGTCTTCGCCACCGGGTTGACCACGTCGTTGGCGCCGATCACCAGCGACACGTCGGTGTTCGGGAACTCCGGGTTGATGTCGTCCATGTCGGCGATCAGGTCGTAGGGCACGCCGGCCTCGGCCAGCAGGACGTTCATGTGCCCGGGCATGCGTCCGGCCACCGGATGGATGGCGAACTTCACCTTGACCCCGCGCTCGATCAGGCGCTGCGCCAGCTCCCAGATCTTGTGCTGGGCCTGGGCCACGGCCATGCCGTAGCCGGGCACGATCACCACGCGCTCGGCGTAGGCCATCATCGCGGCCACGTCGCCGGCCTCGATCGGCTTCTGCGAGCCGCTGATCTCCTGCGCCTGCCCGCCGCCGCCGAAGCTGCCGAACAGCACGTTGCGGATCGGCCGGTTCATGGCCTTGGCCATCAGCCGGGTCAGCAGGATGCCGGCCGCACCGACCATCATGCCGGCGATGATAAGCGCCTCGTTGCCGAGCACGTAGCCCTCGAAGGACACGGCCAGGCCGGTGAAGGCGTTGTACAGCGAAATCACCACGGGCATGTCGGCGCCGCCGATGGGCAGGGTCATCAGCACGCCCAGCGCCAGGGCCGCCGCGAAGAAGGCGATGATCGCCCCGTCCTGCAGGGTCACCGCCGCCCACACCCCCAGCACCACCATGGCCAGGGCCACCAGCAGGTTGAACGCCTGCTGGCCGGGGAAGGCGACGCGCTTGTCCAGGCGCCCGTCCAGCTTGGCCCAGGCGATGATCGAGCCGGACAGCGACACCGCGCCAATGGCCGAGCCGAGCACCGCCAGCGCCAGCACCACCGGTCCGGGCCGCACGGCCAGGTCGCCGAGCTCGACCAGCGCCGCGTAGTTGAGCAGCTCCACCGCACCGATGGCCGCGGCCGAGCCGCCGCCCATACCGTTGTACAGCGCCACCATCTGCGGCATGTCGGTGATGGCCACCTTCCTGCCGGACACCCAGGCCAGCACCGTGCCCAGCGCGATCGCGGTGACGATCAGGGCCAGGTTGTGCAGGCCCGGCAGCAGGAAGGTGGCCGCGGTGGCCAGCAGCATGCCCAGGCCGGCCCAGCGGATGCCGCTGCGGGCGGTGGCCGGCGAGGCCATGCGCTGCAGGCCGAGCAGGAACAGGGTGGCGGCCACCAGGTAGCTGGCCCCCACCAGCCAAGTGCGCACGTCGCCGGTCATGCCTTGCCCTCCGGCCTGCGCGAGGACTTGAACATTTCCAGCATGCGCTCGGTGACCACGTAGCCGCCGGCCGCGTTGCCCGCGCCCAGGGCCACCGCCAGGAAGCCGATGGCCTTCTCCAGCGTGGTGTCGGCATGGCCCAGCACCACCATGGCGCCGATCAGCACGATGCCGTGGATGAAGTTGGAGCCGGACATCAGCGGCGTGTGCAGGATCACCGGCACGCGCGAGATGATCACGTGGCCCGCGATGGCCGCGAGCATGAAGATGTACAGCGCAACCAGTCCGTCAGACATTCCGTCCTCCCCCCGGGGCCTGGCCGCATCATAACCATAACCGCGGGCTGAACCGGACCCGGCCCGGTCAACCTCGGTCCGCCGCGGGCGTTTCCCTTGCGTACCGAAGCACGGAGCCGCGCATGCGCCGATCCGCCCGTCCCGTCCCCTCCGCCGCCTGCCCGGGTAAGCTGTGCTGGTGACCGCGCCCGTGCAGCCCGACCTGCCCACGCCCCAGGCCGCGCCCGCCTGGGCGTCGCTGGACGCGTTCCTGGCCCAGATCGGCCCGCGCGCGTTCCGCTTCGCCGAGGCCGGTCTGCGCCAGCGCGAGGACGCGCTGGACGCGGTGCAGGACGCGATGATGAAGATGCTCGCCTACCGCGACCGCCCGGCGGAGGAATGGACGCCACTGTTCTGGAGCATCCTGCGCCGGCGCATCATCGACATGCAGCGGCGCGCGCGTTTCCGCCTGCGCTGGCTCAGCCCGGCCGGGGACGATCCGCGCGGCGAGGAGGCCATCGACTGGGCCGACCCCGGCGCAGGCCCGGCGCAGGCCCACGAACGGCGCGAGGCCTACGCCCGCCTGGTGGAGGCGCTGCGCGCGCTGCCGGCCCGGCAGCGCGAGGCCTTCACCCTGCGCGTGCTGGAGGATCTGGACGTGGCCACCACCGCGCGGGTGATGGGCTGCTCCGAAGGCTCGGTGAAGACCCACCTGTCCCGCGCGCGGCAGGCCCTGCTCACGCAAATGGAGGACGTCCTGTGACGACCGCACCCGACCCCCTGGACCTGCGCGCCCGGCAACTGCACGCCGACGCGCTGGAACACCTCTCCCCGGCCACCCTGGCCCGGCTGCGCGCGGCGCGGCACGCGGCCACCCGGGCCGGCGCGGCGCGGCGCCTCCCGCGTCTGGTCCCGTGGCTGGCCGGCAGCGGCCTGGCCGCCGTGCTGGCCGTGGCCGTGCTGTTGCCCGGCCGCGCCCCCGTTTCCCCACCGGATGCCGCATCCGCGGCCGTGGCCGCCGACCCGGCCCACGTGCTGCAGGAAGACCCCGGCTTCTACGTCTGGCTGGCGTCGGCCGACGCCCTGGCCATGGAGTAAGCCCATGAACACCCGCATCGCCGCCTGCCTGCTGGCCCTGTCCCTGCCCTTCGCCGCGCCGGCCGGCGAGCGCCACGACGCCCCGCTGCCGGCCTGGGAGCAGCTTTCGGCCGAACAGCGCGAGCTGCTGGTGGCGCCGCTGCGCGACCGCTGGAACGCCGCCGCGCCGGAGGAGCGCGCGCGCATGCTCGAGCACGCCAGGCGCTGGAAGGAGCTGCCGCCGGAACAGCGCGAGCGCGCCCGCCGCGGCATGGGCCGGTTCGAGCGGATGAGCCCGGAACAGCGCGCGCAGGCGCGCGCGCTGTTCCACGCCACCCGCGACATGGAGCCCGAGCAGCGCCGCCAGTTCATGGAGCGCTGGCGCCAGATGACGCCGGAACAGCGCCGGCAGTGGGTGCAGGACAATCCGCCCCCGGCGCCGCGCTGACCGGCCTCAGCCGGCCGTGCCGGCCGCCGGTGCGGCCGCCGGCGTCTCCTGCGCCGGCGGCGCCGGCCAGCAGGTCCTGGCCAGCAGCTCGTCGTTCCAGTCGAAGGACAGCGTCCCGTCCTTCAGGAACAGGGCCACGAAGTTGCACACGTTGCGCGCGTACATCTCGCTGGCGTGCACCGCGCCCAGGCTGGGCAGGTTGAGCGGACCGGCGATGGTGACCCCACCGTGCCCGATGGTCTGGCCGGGCACGGTCAGCTCGCAGTTGCCGCCGGTCTCGGCCGCCAGGTCCACGATCACCGCGCCGGTCTTCATGCCCTCGACCATGCCCCGGCTGATGATTTTCGGCGCCGGGCGGCCGGGCACGGCGGCGGTGCACACCACCACGTCGATGCCCTTCAGGTGCTCGGCCAGGCGCTGCTGCTGCAGCGCGCGTTCCTCGTCGGTCAGCGGGCGGGCGTAGCCGCCCTCGCCCACCGCACTCACCCCCAGGTCCAGGAAGCGGCCGCCCAGCGACTCGACCTGCTCGCGCGTCTCCGGGCGCACGTCGAAGCCCTCCACCTGCGCGCCCAGGCGGCGCGCGGTGGCGATGGCCTGCAGGCCGGCCACGCCGGCGCCGACCACCAGCACCCTGGACGGGCGGATGGTGCCGGCGGCGGTGGTGAGCATGGGGAAGAAGCGCGGGGCCAGCTGCGCGGCGATCAGGGTGGCCTTGTAGCCGGCCATGCCGGCCTGCGAGCTCAGCACGTCCATGGCCTGGGCGCGGGTGGTGCGCGGCAGGCGCTCCAGCGGGAACACGCGCAGGCCGCGGCCGCGCAGCGCCTCGGCGCGCGCGGGCTCGGCCTCGGGCTGGAGGATGCCGACCAGCACCGCGCCGGGCTTGAACGCGGCCAAGACCTCCGCCGGCGGGGCCTGCACGCACAGCACCACGTCAGCGCCGGAGCGCGCGTCCGCGCCGGCCGGCTCGGCGCCGGCGTCGCGGTAGGCCTGGTCGGGAATGCCGGCACCGAGGCCGGCACCGGGTTCGAACCGCACCCGCGCCCCGGCCGCCAGCAGCTTCCTCACCGTCTCCGGCGTGGCCGCCACCCGGCGCTCGCCGGCCGCGCTTTCCTTCAGGACCAGCACTTCCACCGCCATGCCATCCCCCTCGCCTCGTCCGCAGGTCGAGCGGCGATGCTAGCAAACGCCCGCGGCCGCGACGCCAGCCGCGGCCGGCGCCGGCTCAGTGCAGGGTGACCGGGCGCTGCGGCTGGCCCGGGTCCAGGCGCTCGATCACGCCCTGCATGGCGCTGTCGAAGGCGCCGTCGTCGGCCACGTGCATGCGCAGGCGGCCCAGCCGGATCATCACCGCCAGCTCCTCGGCCGAGGCCACGCAGAAGCGCACCCCGCGCCGGTTGACGAACAGCAGGCGCGAGGAGATCGGGCTGATCCACGACAGCTTGCCCGGGGTCACGCGGCCGTCCTTGTCGATGAAGTCCAGCCAGGTGCCCAGCGGCAGGGCGCGGATGCGGTCGGCGTCGGCGTGGTCGAAGTCGAGGGTGTCGGTGCCGCCGACCAGCTCGATCGGGCTGCGCTCCACCGGCGCCGGCTGCGGCAGGGCCACCGGCGGCAGCTCCGGCAGCGCGCGCTCCAGCTCCGGCCGGGCGTCGGCCACCGCCTGCAGGGTGTCGTGCAGGGCGGAGATGGCGGCATCGGCCGCGTCGCCGTGCAGGCCGACGCTGGCGAACACCTTCTGCAGGCCCGGCTGCAGCGCCTGCAGCCACGGCTTGCCGACCACGTGGCGGCGCGCCTCCTCCAGCTCCTCCAGCACGCCGTCGGCCAGGGCCAGGGCCTCGGCCACCGAGACACCCTCCTCGCCCTCGCGCAGCAGGCACAGGGTCAGGTGGTGCTGCCACGGGCTGCACAGGAACTCCTGCACCGCGCGCGGCAGCTCGCGGCCCTCCAGGCGCGCCGACAGCTCGGCCTCGGCGCGCTTGCGGGCCAGCTCCAGGCGCTCCTGGCCGCGCTGGATCTCGGCCGCGCGCCGCTCGGTGATCTCGATGCGGCGGCGGTGCTGCTCGAGGAAGTCGCGGAACTCCTCCTCCAGCGTCATGAAGATGGCCAGGTTCTCGTTGAACTCGGTCACCAGGCGCTCGATGATCTCCTCGACCTTGGCCAGCAGGGTGCGCTCGGCCGCGCTCTCGCCGGTGTTGCCCTCGCAGGCCTCGGCCAGGGCGTTGAGCAGGCGCCGCGCCGGGTGGGTCTTCTGCACGAACATGCGCCGGTCCAGCAGCGCCACCTTGACGAACGGCACCACCAGGCGGCCGATCAGCTCGCGCGGGCGGCCGGACAGGTCGCGTTCGTCCAGCAGCACGTCGAACAGCATGCCGACCAGGTCGATGGCGTCCTCGTCCTTGGGATCCAGGCGCGCGCTGGACGGGTCCACGCCCAGCTGGCTGGCGCCGGAGAGCACCTCGCTCTTGAGGCGCTGGGACAGCGATTCCTGCTGGTCGCCGATGGCCGCGCGCAGGGTGGCGCTCGGCGAGACCTGCAGCAGCGACAGCACCGACAGCATCTCGCGCTGGCTCAGCGGCCGCTGCGCGGCCGCCGGCGGGGCCTGCGCGGGCTGCTCCGGCTCGCGGGTCTGGCGGCTGCGCTGCAGCAGCTCGTGCAGCGCATCCAGCAGCATCGCCGGGGTGGCGGCGGCGGCGGCCGCGGCCGCCGCGGCAGGGTCGCCATGGAAGCCGGCGCCCGGCGTGCCCTCGCCGGCCGGCGCGGCGGCCGCGCCGGCGCCGCCGTGGAGCTGGCTCCAGCGTTCCAGGAAGCGCACCGCCCAGGCCGGGGCCTCGTCGCCGCCGGCGGCGGTGGCGGAGGCCCAGGCGTCCGCGGTCGCGCCTTCGCGCGGCGGGGCCTGCGGCGCGTCCATCCCCGCCGGGCGCTGGCGCGGCGGCGTGGCCGGCTGCGGCCGATCCACCCCCGCCAGCACGCCGGCGCGGTGCAGCAGCTGGTCGAGCGTCTCGTAGAGCTTGCCGGCGATCGCGCCCAGGTCGCGCTCGCACAGCTTGATCACCACCAGGCGCACTTCCGGCGCCAGGTCGCAGGTGGCGAAGGCCTGGTGCACGGCCACGCCGATGTGTTCGGGGCCGATCGGGTTGGTGTCGGCGTCCAGTTCCATGGCGGCCAGCCAGCCCAGCCGGCGGTCCAGCCGCGCCAGCACCGCCTTGCAGTCGCGCAACAGCACGCTGGCCAGGTTGCGCACGGCCAGGCGCGACTCCAGCTCCTGGTCGGTGATCAGCGCCAGGCCACCCTCGGCCTGGCCGGAGAGCACCGCCTCGGCCTTCAGCGGCTGCCCGGTTTCCAGGGTCTTCCAGGCGCGGTCGAGCTGGGCGCGGAAGCGCGCGGCAATCTCGTCGCGGCGCCGGCGCAGCTCGCGCATGCCGTCCAGGTACTGCATCTGCGCGGCCCCGGCACGCTCGGCGCGATCGAACAGGGCGTCGTCGTAGCGGGCCACCGCGGCTGCGAAGGCGTCGCCCAGCGGCGGCAGGAAGGCGTCGCGCGCCTGGGCCAGCAGCCGGGGGTCCCGGACGCCGGGGCGGTGGGTGGAGTCGGCGATGCTCATGCGCGTGTCCCCCGCACGGGCAGGATTGACAGGATGGTTGGCGCGGCCCCCCTCTTCCGCACCGTGCATCGTAAGCCCCCGGCGACCCTTTTGACCGTGATGCAGTGGGCAGTTCCGGCGGCGGCCACGCACCGGGCATCGCGGCGCGGGCCGCGGGACGGCCGCGGCGGGAGGCGGCGCCACGCGCCGCCGGCGGTTTCCGGGGTTGCCACACGCACGCCCATCGCGCCTCCGAACGGGGATTCGCCCGGACATCCGGGCCGCCGGCATCGCGGGCACGCGTGCGGCAGGGCCAGCATACACGCCGGCGCCTGAGCGCCGCCTGCAGGCCCGGCCCGCGCCGGGGCCACGGGCGCCCCCGGCCTATACTTCCCGGGCCGCGGCACGCGCCGCCCACCCCATGGACCCATGACGCCTTCCCATCCCGCGCTGGAACTGCTCGACCGGCGCCGCTCGGTCCCGGCCCTGCAGCTGGGCGAACCCGGCCCGGACGAGGCCACCCTGTTGCGCATGCTCGCCTCGGCGGTGCGCGTGCCCGACCACGGCCGCCTGGTGCCGTTCCGCTTCCTGCGCATCCAGGGCCCGGCGCGTGCGGCGCTGGGCCGGTTCATGGCCGAGCGCCTGCTGCAGCGCGACCCGCAGGCGCCGCCGTCGCAGGTGGAGAAGGCGCTGCACCGCTTCGCCAGCGCACCGCTGGTTCTGGCGGTGGTCGCGCGCCTGCAGGCCGGGCACAAGGTTCCCGAGCAGGAGCAGCTGCTGACCGCCGGCTGCGTGTGCTTCGCCCTGCTCCAGGCCGCGCAGGCCTGCGGCTTCGGCGCGCAGTGGCTGACCGGCTGGATGGCCTACGACCGCGAGGTGGCCCGCCACCTCGGCCTGGCCGGCAACGAGCAGGTGGTCGGCTTCATCCACATCGGCACCCCGCGCCAGCAAGCCCCCGAGCGCGAGCGCCCGGACCCGCGCCAGCTGCTGACGGACTGGACACCGTGAGCCACGCCGGTCCGTCGTCGCCGCTGTACCTGGTGGACGCCAGCCTGTACGTGTTCCGGGCCTGGCACTCCATGCCCGACACCTTCCAGGACAGCCACGGCTGGCCGGTCAACGCGGTGCACGGCTTCGCCCGCTTCCTGCTGGACCTGCTCGAGCGCGAACGGCCGCGGCACATCGCCATCGCCTTCGACGAGGCGCTGGACAGCTGCTTCCGCAACCGCCTGTACCCGGCCTACAAGGCCAACCGCGAGCCGGCGCCGGAGGCGCTGCGCCGCCAGTTCGCGCACTGCAAGGCGCTGTGCGCGGCGCTGGGCCTGGCCGTGCTGGCCCATCCCGAGTACGAGGCCGACGACCTGATCGGCAGCGCCCTGCACCGCGCCCGGCCGGCCGGCTTCCACGGGGTGATCGTCTCGGCCGACAAGGACCTGTCGCAGCTGCTGGGCGAGCGCGACCTGCAGTGGGACTACGCCCGCGGCGAGCGCTGGGACGCGGCCGGGGTCAAGGCGCGGCACGGCGTGCATGCGCACCAGGTGGCCGACTACCTGGCCCTGACCGGCGACGCCATCGACAACATCCCCGGCGTGGGCGGCATCGGCGCCAAGACCGCGGCGGTGCTGTTGGCCCACTTCGGCAGCCTGGACGCGCTGCTGGAACGGGTGGACGAGGTCGCGTTCCTGCGCCTGCGCGGCGCCGCACAGATCGCCGCGCGGCTGCGCGAGCAGCGCGAGCAGGTGCGGCTGTGGCGCCGGCTGACCACCATCGCCTGCGACGCGCCGCTGCCCTACGCCGGCCCGGCGGCGACCCGCGCCGAGGCCGATCCGGACATGCTCCAGGCCCTGGCCGCGACCCTGCGCATGGGCCCGATGACCCGGCGCCGCCTGCTGGCCGCCGCCGGCCTGGCGCCGGAGGCCGGCCCCGGCGCCGCGGCCGAGTCCCTGCCCGGTTAGCATCTGCGCCATGGCCGGACCGTCCGAACCCCGCATCGTCTACGAGGGCCGCTACCAGCGCATGGTGGTGCGCGACGGCTGGGAGTACTCCGAGCGCACCCACGCCGGCGGCCTGGCCGCGATCATCGTCGCGGTCACGCCCGAGGACCGGGTGCTGTTCGTCGAGCAGTTCCGCGTGCCGCTGCAGGCGCGCACCATCGAGATGCCGGCCGGCCTGGTCGGCGACGTCCACGCCGGCGAGTCGATCGAGGCCTCCGCCATCCGCGAGCTGGAGGAGGAGACCGGCTGGACCGCCGACCACGCCGAGGTGCTGCTCGTCGGCCCCACCTCCTCCGGCGCCAGCAGCGAGCGGATCGCCTTCGTGCGCGCCACCGGCCTGCGCAGGGTCGGCGCCGGCGGCGGCGACGCCAGCGAGGACATCACCGTGCACGAGATCCCGCGCACGCGCGCCGCGGCCTGGCTGGTGGAGAAGATGCGGCAGGGCTACGAGCTGGACGCCAAGCTCTGGGCCGGCCTGTGGATGATCGAACACGAACTGGACGGGACCCCGCGTGAACGCTGAGACCCTTGCCACCCTGGCGGCGCCGGCGCTGCTGCGGCCCGGCGATCCGCCACCCTTCGAGGTGCTGCGCCCGGACGGCCGCTCGCCCTGGCTGTTCGTGGTGGACCACGCCGGCCGGGCCATCCCCGCCGCGCTGGGCGATCTGGGCCTGCCGCCGGGCGAGATCGACCGCCACATCGGCTGGGACATCGGCATCGCCGGCGTGGCCCGGCACCTGGCTGCGGCACTGGACGCCTGGACCATCCTGCAGGCCTATTCGCGCCTGGTGATCGACTGCAACCGGCCGCTGACCTCGCCCACCTCGATCGTCGAGGCCAGCGACGGTACCGGGGTGCCGGGCAACCGGGGCCTGGACGCGGCCGCGCGCGCGGCGCGGGCGCAGGCGATCTTCCTGCCCTACCACGCCCGCATCGCCCGCGAGCTGGACGCGCGCCGCGACGCCGGCCGCCCCACCCTGCTGGTGACCCTGCACAGCTTCACCCCGGTCATGGGCGGCGTGGCCCGCCCCTGGCACTGCGGCGTGCTCTACCAGCGCGACGCGCGCCTGGCCCATGCGCTGCGCGACCTGCTGCAGGCCGAGGGCGACCTGGTGGTGGGCGACAACCAGCCCTACGCGGTCAGCGACGCCACCGACTACGCCATCCCGGTGCACGGCGAGGCGCGCGGGCTGCCGCACGTGGAGCTGGAGATCCGCCAGGACCTGATCGCCGACGCGGACGGGCAGGCGGCATGGGCGCGGCGGCTGGCACGGCTGCTGCGCGCCCTGGAGCCGCGCATGCTGGCGGCCGCGGCCGGCCCGTCCGGTTGAATCGCGGGCCAACGGCGGTGCCGGCGCCACGCGCAGGCCGTGCCGATCCGGCATACTCGGGCGGTTGCCTGTCACGTGAATCCGACGCAATGCCCGCTTCACGTTTCCTGCTCATCCCCCTGATGGCGGCCGCGCTGGCGTGCGGCTGCTCCATGCCGAAGGTGCGGCACAAGCCGGGGCCGTCCGCGGCCGAGACCTTCGACTCGTCCAACACCTACACCCGCACCTTCGACCATTCGCCGGCGCAGACCTGCGAGGCGGCGCGGCGCGCCCTGCTGAGCCAGGGCTTCGTCGTCGGTCGCGCCGACGCCGACGTGGTCGAGGCACGCAAGTACTTCCAGCAGGACGAGAGCCACGAGCAGGTCGAGTTCCGCGCGGTGTGCATGCCCGCGCTGCGCGGCGAGCAGCAGACCGTGGTGTTCGTCAACGCGGTGCTGGACCGCTACACCCTGCGCAAGAGCAACACCTCGGCCAGCCTGGGCGTCAGCGCCCTGGGTTCGGTGTCGCTGCCGATCGGCACCACCGAGGACTCGCTGGTCAAGGTGGCCAGCCAGACCCTGCAGGACCCCAACTTCTACAAGCGCTTCTTCTCGGTGCTGGAGCGCTTCCTGCCGGAGGAGGTCGAACGTCCGGCGCCGCCCCGCCCGGCCGGGCAGACCGACCTGTTCCCGGTGCCGCCGGTGCCGCAGCCCACCCCGGCCGAGCTGCAACCGGAGCCGCCGCCGGCCCCGGCCGTGCCGGACGCCGCCGTGCCCGTGCCCTGAGCCCGGCGCCAGGTCCGCGACCGCCCTCCACGCCGGCCGCGCCCCGGGCGCGGCCGGCACCGTTCAGGCCCGCGCCTCAGCCGGCGAAGGCGTCGGTGGCGCGCACCAGGGCGTCCACGTTCTCCGGCTCGAAGGCCGAGTGGCCGGAGGCCGGGGTGATCTCCAGCTTCGCCTTCGGCCAGGCCTTGTGCAGGTCCCAGGCGTTCTGCAGCGGGCAGACCACGTCGTAGCGGCCGTGCACGATCACGCCCGGGATGTCGGCGATGCGGTGCGCGTCGCGCAGCAGCTGGTCCTCGACCTCGAAGAAGCCGCCGTGCACGAAGTAATGGTTCTCGATGCGGGCGAAGGCCAGGGCGAAGTGCGGATCCTCGTGGCTGCTGACGAAGTCCGGGTCCACGTGCAGGAAGCTGGTCGCCCCCTCCCACACGCTCCAGGCCCTGGCCGCGGCCAGGCGGGTGGCCTCGTCGTCGCTGGTCAGGCGGCGGTGGAAGGCCGAGATCAGGTCGTGCCGCTCCACCTTCGGGATGGCGGCGACGTAGTGCTCCCAGGCATCCGGGAACAGGCGGTTGGCGCCTTCCTGGTAGAACCACTCCAGCTCCCAGCGGCGCAGCATGAAGATGCCGCGCAGGACCAGCTCGGTCACCCGCTGCGGATGGGTCTGGGCGTAGGCCAGGGCCAGGGTCGAGCCCCAGCTGCCGCCGAACACCTGCCAGCGCTCGATGCCGAGGTGCTCGCGCAGCTTCTCGATGTCCGCCACCAGGTGCCAGGTGGTGTTGTCCACCAGATCAGCGTGCGGGGTGGAACGGCCGGCGCCGCGCTGGTCGAACAGGACGATGCGATACCTGACCGGGTCGTGGAAGCGGCGCATCCTGGCGTTGCAGCCGCCGCCCGGGCCGCCGTGCAGCAGCACCACCGGCTTGCCCTGCGGGTTGCCGCACTGTTCGTAGTACAGGGTGTGGCGGTCGTCGACCCGCAGCATGCCGGTGTCGAACGGTTCGATCTCGGGATAGAGCGTGCGCATGCGCGACCTCGTCGGCGAATGGGCCGCCGATTCTAGCGCCGCCTTCCGGCCGCGGCCGGCTCAGCCGGGCATGCGGCCGAGGCTGGCGCGCTCGCGCCCCTCCAGGTCGCGTGCGGTGTCCACCTCCACCAGACCGGCCTGGGCCAGCAGCGCACGCACCGCGGCACCCTGCTCCCAGCCATGCTCCAGCAACAGCCAGCCGCCCGGCACCAGGTGCCGCGGGGCCAGGGCGGCGATGGCGCGGATCGCGTCCAGGCCGTCGGCGCCGGAGGCCAGCGCGGCCGGTGGCTCGAAGCGCAGGTCGCCCTGCCCCAGGTGTGGGTCGCCCTCGGCGATGTAGGGCGGGTTGGAGACGATCAGGTCGAAGCGGTCGTGGCCCAGCGCGCGCTCCCAGCTGCCGCGCCGGAACCAGACGTTGCCGATGCCCAGGCGGCGGGCGTTGCGCACGGCCACGGCCAGGGCCGGGCCGCTGATGTCGGTGGCCACCACCGCCGCGGCCGGCCGCTCGCAGGCAATGGCCAGGGCGATGGCGCCGCTGCCGGTGCCCAGGTCGGCCACCCGCGCCGGCGCCTCCGGGTCCAGCCGGGCCAGGGCCAGCTCCACCAGCAGCTCGGTCTCCGGGCGCGGGATCAGCGTGGTCGGCCCGACTTCCAGGTCCAGGGTCCAGAAGCCGCGCCGGCCGGTCAGGTAGGCCACCGGCTCGCCGGCCGCGCGCCGCTCCACCAGCTCGCGGAAGCGCGCCGCCGTGGCAGCCTCCACCAGCTCGTCGGCGTGGGCGAACAGCCAGGCGCGGTCGCGGCCCAGGGCGTGCTGCAGCAGGGGTTCGGCGTCTTCCCGGCCGATCCGGGCGGCCGCCTCGCGCAGCAGGTCGGCCAGGCGGGGTGGGGGTGTCTGCATCCGCAAACGATGGCCCAGGGCGGCGCGGAACGCCAGCTTGCGCGGTGCACGAAAGACGGTTCTTGGCCGATCGATAGGAAATGTCTATCTATTCAATCCCTTTAATCGATTTGAATCATCTATCGCAACCGCCTAGGATGCGTACCGCACCTTTCCACCAACCCAACCAAGAGGACTCCCGAATGTCCCTGATCAACACCCAGATCAAGCCGTTCAAGGTCACCGCCTACCACAACGGCGAGTTCGTCGAGATCACCGACGCCACCCTGAAGGGCAAGTGGTCGGTCGTGATCTTCATGCCGGCCGCCTTCACCTTCAACTGCCCGACCGAGGTCGAGGACGCCGCCGAGAACTACGCCGAGTTCCAGAAGGCCGGTGCCGAGGTCTACGTGGTGACCACGGACACCCACTTCTCGCACAAGGTGTGGCACGAGACCTCCCCGGCGGTGGGCAAGGCCCAGTTCCCGCTGATCGGCGACCCGACCCACCAGATGACCCGCGCCTTCGACGTGCACATCGAGGAGGAGGGCCTGGCCCTGCGCGGCACCTTCATCATCAACCCGGAAGGCGTGATCAAGACCATGGAGGTCCACGACAACGCCATCGCCCGCGACATCAGCGAGACCCTGCGCAAGCTGAAGGCCGCCCAGTACGTGGCCGCCAACCCGAACCAGGTCTGCCCGGCCAAGTGGCGGGAAGGCGCCAAGACCATCGCCCCGTCGCTGGACCTGGTCGGCAAGATCTGAGGTCCCGCGCGCCCCGGCCCCCGGCCGGGGCGGCTCCCCTCCCCCGCCATCCGGCGGGGGAGTGGACCGGAGCCATCGCGCCACGCCACCGCCGCGTCGGCTCCGGTCCACTCCCCCGATCGCACGCCGTGCCCGCACCCGGGCGCGACGGGGGCGGCTTGCCGCCCTTCCGCCACCGATTCCGCCTGCAGGAGCAGCACCATGTTGGACGAGAACCTCAAGACCCAGCTCAAGGCCTACCTGGAACGCCTGACCCGCCCGGTGCGGATGGTCGCCTCGCTGGACGACGGCGACGGCTCACGCGAGATGCAGGCCCTGCTGCAGGACATCGAGGCGCTGTCCCCGCTGATTTCGCTGGAGGTGCGCCGCGACGACGCCGAGCGCAAGCCGTCCTTCGCCCTCACCAGCCCCGGCCAGGACATCCACCTGCGCTTCGCCGGCCTGCCGATGGGGCATGAGTTCACCTCGCTGGTGCTGGCCCTGCTCCAGGTCGGCGGCTACCCACCCAAGGTCACCGCCGAGGCCATCGAGCAGGCCAAGGGCCTGCAGGGCCAGTTCCTGTTCGAGACCTACTTCTCGCAGTCGTGCCAGAACTGCCCGGACGTGGTCCAGGCGCTGAACCTGCTGGCGGTGCTCAACCCCAACGTGCGCCACGTGGCCATCGACGGCGCCCTGTTCCAGGAGGAGGTCGAGGCGCGCGAGGTGATGTCGGTGCCGACCGTGTTCCTCAACGGCCAGCCGTTCGCCGCCGGCCGCATGGGCCTGGAGGAGATCCTGGCGCGCCTGGACACCGGCGCGGAGAAGCGCGAGGCGGAGAAGATTGCGGCCAAGGCCCCGTTCGACGTGCTGGTGGTCGGTGGCGGCCCGGCCGGCGCCGCCGCGGCCATCTACGCCGCACGCAAGGGCATCCGTACCGGCGTGGCGGCCGAGCGCTTCGGCGGCCAGGTGCTGGACACCATGGCTATCGAGAACTTCATCTCGGTGCCGCACACCGAGGGCCCGAAGCTGGCCGCGGCGCTGGAGCAGCACGTGCGCGACTACGACGTGGACGTGATGAACCTGCAGCGTGCCGAGACGCTGGTCCCGGCCGGCGCCGACGGCCTGGTCGAGGTGAAGCTGGCCAACGGCGCCTCGCTGAAGTCCAGGGCGGTGATCCTGGCCACCGGCGCGCGCTGGCGGCAGATGGGCGTGCCGGGCGAGGAGGAATACCGCAACAGGGGCGTGGCCTACTGCCCGCACTGCGACGGCCCGCTGTTCAAGGGCAAGCGCGTGGCGGTGATCGGCGGCGGCAACTCCGGCGTGGAGGCCGCGATCGACCTGGCCGGTATCGTCGCCCACGTCACCCTGATCGAGTTCGACGCCAAGCTGCGCGCCGACGAAGTGCTGCAGCGCAAGCTGCGCAGCCTGGGCAACGTGACCATCATCACCAGCGCCCAGACCACCGAGGTGCTCGGCGACGGCAGGAAGGTCACCGGCCTGGTCTACAAGGACCGCGTCGGCGGCGACAGCCACCGGCTGGAACTGGAAGGCGTGTTCGTCCAGATCGGCCTGCTGCCCAACACCGAATGGCTCAAGGGCACCGTCGAGCTGAGCCCGCGCGGGGAGATCGTGGTCGACGAGCGCGGCCAGACCTCGCTGCCCGGCGTGTTCGCCGCCGGCGACTGCACCACGGTGCCGTACAAGCAGATCGTGATCGCGATGGGCGAAGGCGCCAAGGCCTCCCTGGCCGCCTTCGACCACCTGATCCGGACCTCGGCCCCGGCCTCCGCCTCGGCGGTCGCGGAAGCGGTCTGAACGCGCTAGGGTTGCCTCGCGCCCGGTCCTGCCGGGTGGCGGGCGGCCCGGGCCGGCTTTCCGGAGGAACCGTGCAATGAACCTGCGCGACCTGAAGTACCTGGTGGCCCTGGCCGACCACAAGCATTTCGGCCGGGCCGCGGCCGCCTGCTACGTCAGCCAGCCCACCCTCTCCACCCAGATCCGCAAGCTCGAGGACGAGCTGGGGGTGCCGCTGGTCGAGCGTGCCCCGCGCAAGGTGATGCTGACCCCGGCCGGGCGCGAGGCCGCCGAGCGCGCCCGCCGCATCGTCGCCGAGATCGAGCAGATGCGCGAGGCCGCGCGCCGCAGCCAGGACCCGGAGGCCGGCACCGTGCGCCTGGGCATCTTCCCCACCCTGGCGCCCTACCTGCTGCCGCATGTGGTGCCGCGCATCCGCGCCCGCTTCCCGCACCTGGAGCTGCTGCTGGTGGAGGAGAAGACCGACGAGCTGCTCACCCGCCTGCGCGAGGGCAAGCTCGACGCGGTGGTGGTGGCCCTGCCCTTGCACGACGACCAGCTGCACGCCGAGTTCCTGTTCGAGGAGCCGTTCGTGCTGGCGGTGCCGGACGGCCACCCGCTGGCCCAGCGCCGCACCCTCACCCTGGACGACCTGGCCGACCAGCGCCTGCTGCTGCTGGAGGACGGCCACTGCCTGCGTGAGCAGGCCCTGGACGTGTGCCGCCTGTCCGGCGCGCTCGAGAAGACCGAGTTCCGCGCCACCAGCCTGGAGACGCTGCGGCAGATGGTGGCCGCCAACGTCGGCGTGACCCTGCTGCCGACCCTGGCGGTGAAGCCGCCGGTGGCCTGCTCGGCCCACGTCCGCCTGCTGCCGTTCAGCGGCACCCAGCCCAGCCGCAGCATCGCCATGGCCTGGCGGCGCAGCTCGGCCATGGCCGGCTTCCTGGGCCGGCTGGTGCAGGTGTTCCGCGACCTGCCGCCGGGGCTGCTCACGCCCGGCGACCAGCCCGCGGCCAACGCCGTCGCCGCCCCGCTGCCGCGCAGCGACTGGGGCTGAACGGCCACGGTTGATCCGTGGCCCGTTCCGGGCTACGGTGTTCCCACAACCCGATGACCCGAGGCGGAGCGGAAACGCGCCGCCGTTTTTTCATGGGCGTCCCACGGGGCGCCCGTTGCAACAGGAGCCAACATGCCAACCCAGCCCGTAAGCGGCCATCCCCCTTCACTGATCATCTCCAGCCGCGATTTCGCGCGACTGGAGGCCATGCTCGACTCGCCGGTGCTGAGCCGCCACCCGGCCGCCATCGCGCTGATGGACGAGCTCAACCGCGCCGAGGTCGTGCCGCCCGAGCAGGTGCCGCCGGACGTGGTCACCATGCATTCGCAGGTCGAGTGCGAGGACGTGGCCAGCGGCGAGGAGCACGTGCTCACCCTGGTCTATCCGAACGAGGCCGACGTGGAAAAGGGCCACGTCTCCGTGCTGGCCCCGGTGGGCAGCGCCCTGCTCGGCCTGTCGGTCGGCCAGAGCATCGAGTGGGAGGCGCCCGGCGGGCGCAAGCTGAACCTGCGGGTCAAGGCCGTGCGCTACCAGCCCGAGGCGGCCGGCGACCTGCACCGCTGATCCCCGTCCACGGCGCCGGCCCCGCCGCGCCGTCCGGTCCGGCCGGCATCGCGCCGGCCATCCTGCCCACGCGCCGTCCCGACCCTGCCGCGCCCCCGCGGCAGGCGGCGGTGCGCGCGCCCGGGCCGCGCCGGCGCCACCGGCACGGCCCCGGCCCGCCGCTCAGGCGCCGCGGGCTTCCAGCGCGGCCACCGCCGGCAGGGTCTTGCCCTCCAGGAACTCCAGGAACGCGCCGCCGCCGGTGGAGATGTAGCCCACGTCGTCGGCGATGCCGTACCTGTCCACCGCCGCCAGGGTGTCGCCGCCGCCGGCGATGGAGAAGGCCCTGGACTCGGCGATGGCGCGGGCCACGGTCTCGGTGCCCCTGGCGAAGGCATCGAACTCGAACACGCCCACCGGGCCGTTCCACACCACCGTACCGGCGGCCTTGATCAGTTCCGCGTACTGCGCGGCGGTCTGCGGGCCGATGTCCAGGATCATGTCCCCGGCGCCGACCTGGTCCACCGGTTTGACCGTGGCCGGGGCATCGGCGGCGAAGGCCGGGGCCACCACCACGTCCACCGGCAGCGGGATCCGCGCGCCGCGCGCCTGGGCGTCGGCGGCGATCTTCTTCGCGGTCTCCACCAGGTCCGGCTCGTACAGCGACTTGCCCACGTCGTGGCCGGCCGCGGCGATGAAGGTGTTGGCGATGCCGCCGCCGACGATCAGCTGGTCCACCTTGTCCACCAGGTTGGTCAGCAGCTCCAGCTTGGTCGAGACCTTGCTGCCGGCCACGATCGCCAGCAGCGGCCGGGCCGGGTTGTCCAGGGCCCTGGCCAGCGCGTCCAGCTCGGCCATCAGCAGCGGGCCGCCGGCAGCCACCGGGGCGAAGCGGATCACGCCGTGGGTCGAGGCCTGGGCGCGGTGCGCGGTGCCGAAGGCGTCCATCACGAACACGTCGCACAGGGCCGCGTACTTCCTCGCCAGCGCCTCGTCGTCGGCCTTCTCGCCGACGTTCATGCGGCAGTTCTCCAGCAGCACGATCTGGCCCGGCCTGACCTCCACGCCATCCACCCAGTCGCGCACCAGCGGCACCTCCACCCCCAGCAGCTCGGACAGGCGCCGCGCCACCGGGGCCAGCGAGTCGGCCTCGCTCCACTGCCCTTCCTTCGGCCGGCCCAGGTGCGAGGTGACCATCACCGCCGCGCCCTTCTCCAGGGCCAGCTTCAGCGTCGGGATGGACGCGGTGATGCGCTGTTCGGAGGTGATGCGGCCGTTCTCGATCGGCACGTTGAGGTCCTGCCGGATCAGCACGCGCTTGCCGGCAAGGTCCAGGTCGGTCATCCGCAGGATCGTCATCGCTTGGCTCTCGTTCGACGGGAAGGAAGGCGCACGCGGCGCAGGGGCCCGCATTGTCCGGGCTGGGCGCCGGCACGGCAAACGCGGCGCTCAGCCGCGCGCCGGCGGCTGCCGCAGCAGGCTCAGGCCCAGCAGTGCCACCAGCACCGCGCCGCCGATCAGCAGGCCCCACAGCAGCATGCCCTTCCAGTCGATCTCGCGGCGCGGCTGCAGCGCCGCCGCGCCAGCCAGCTCCTGTGGCTCGGCGGCCAGCCGCGCCTGCGCGGCCTGCCAGTCCGCGCCGCGCTGGCGGCGCAGCGCATCCAGCAGCGAGGGGATGGGCGCGTCCTCGCGGCGGGCGCGGGCGCTGCCGGCGGCCAGGGCGTAAGGCGGGCTGCCCTGGGCCAGGAACACCACCTCCTCCGGCCGGTAGCCCAGCCGCAGCACCGGCGCCACCGCGCCGACCGGCGAGGCCGCGGTCAGCCGCCAGTGGCGGTCGCGCACCACCGCCGCCAGCGGGCGCGGCGCGGAGCGGGCGCCGTCGGCCAGCCGGTAGGCCATCCACGGCCCGGCGCGCCAGGTCCAGGAGGCCTCGTCGCTGTCGCGGCTCTGCAGGGTCCACTGCACCGCGGCGTTGCCCGGCAGCTCCACGTCCACGCGCTCCACCGGGAAACGCCCGGGCAGCTCGAACTCGAAGATCTCGCGGCCGTTCTCGTCCACTCCGCGGCGTCCCACCTCCAGCGCCAGCCAGCGCCACTGCGCCGCCACCGCCGGCGGCGGCAGCTCCACCTTCACCGCGGTCAGCACCGGTCCCGGCACCGCGCGCAGCGGCACCAGGCGCAGATAGCGCGCCGGGCCATCCAGGGCGATGCGGCCCTCGCGCAGGCGCTGGCCGTCGCGCTGCAGGTCCAGCAGGGTGGTGCCGGCGTTGAGGGTCCGCCAGCGGCGCAGGTCGTCGCTGCCCTCGACCCGGTAGCCGACCTGCATCGGCCCCTCCGGCGGCTCCCACTCCAGCAGCAGCGCGCGCGGCGCCTCCGCCAGCCCGGTGGCGTCCACCAGCCACTGCGCGGCACCGCCGCCGGCGGCCGTGCCGCCCCCGGCGTCGGCCTCGATGCGGCGCACGCTGCCGTTGTCGTCGCGCTCGACCACCAGGCGCAGGTCGCCCCCGCCCACGGTGGGCACCGGCGCCGGCAGCGGGAACCAGGGCAACGGCTGCACACGCGGCTCCGCCCGCGCCGGCGGCGCGGCCACGGTCACCGCCGCCGGCAGCGCCACGCCCGCGGCGTCGAACACCTCCACGTCGCCCAGGCGCGGATCGATCGCGGTGCGGTACACCGCCTCGTCCAGCTCCACCCGGTACGCGCCGGCGCCCTCCTCCGCCAGCTGCAACGGCCACTGCCGCGCGTAGTCGTCACGGTTGCCGGCCACGGCCAGTACCGGCAGCAGGGCCAGACAGAGCCAGCGGAACCTCCTCATGCGTGTCGTGCCTCCTCCTCTGTGCTTGCGGCCCGGCGCGGCGGAGCCGGCGCCAGGTAGCCCACGATCGTGCACAGCACGCCGTAGGCGATGAACGAGACGATACCCGGCAGATTGCCCAGATGCTGGCGGTCCACCAGCACCAGCTTCAGCAGCACCACGCCCATCAGCACCGCGCCGGCCAGCCACAGCGTGCGCAGGCCGCGGCGCGAGCCGGCGACCCAGCCCAGCACGCCCAGCACGCTCCACACCACGGTCAGGCTGGTCTGGGCCAGCCCGCTCAACGGCAGCCGCGGTCCCCAGGCCACCCCGCCCCAGTGGTGCACGCCGCGCAGCGTGGCGGCGCTGGCCAGCAGGAACACGGCCGCGCCCAGCACCGCGCCACGGGCCCGGCGCAGCCCCTCCGGCGCCTGTGCCGAGCCCAGCCAGGCCGCGGCCAGGCCCACGGCCGCCAGCTGCGCCAGCCCGGCCGGATTGAGCAGCGGCAGCCACGGCAGCGGCGCGGCGGAAGCCGGCATCGCCAGGGCCGGCAGCCAGCCGCAGGCCAGCACCAGCAGCACCAGGCCCTGCAGGCGACACCGCCACGGCGAAGCGGCGGCCAGGCCGGACGGAAGGGCCAGCCACGGCCAGCGCCACAGCGCGGCGGCCAGCAGCGCCAGCCAGGGCAGCGCCAGCAGCGCCAGCCTCCAGCCCTGGGCCAGCCCCGCCTCGCCGCCCAGCCGGGTACCGGCCAGCGCCAGGGCCAGCGCCCAGGCCGGCCACCACGCCAGCTGCGCCGGCCCGGCCGCGTCCCCGCCACGCAGGCACCTCAAGCCGCGCAGGCCCAGCACGGCGAAGGCCAGCCACGCCGGCGCGCCGTGCCCGGCAAAGGGATGCAGGTGCACCGCGGCCTGCCAGCAGGCCAGCGGCAGCGCCGCCGCCAGCGCCGCCACCGCGGTCGCCGCCGACACGCCCCAGCCCCGGCGGCGCCAGGCTTCGGCGGCCAGCCAGCCGGTCAGCGCGGCGAAGGCCAGCAGCGCGTCCGGACGGTCGGCCGGCGCCAGGAAGCGGAACACCTCGGCCACCGCGGTGCCGGTCCACCACAGCAGGCCCCAGAGGTGGAACGGGAACGCCCAGGCGCGCCCCTGCGCCCGCGCGGCCCAGGCGCTGGCCAGGCCGCCCACGGCCAGCAGCAGCCCGGCCATCGCCCCCGGATTGAGCAGCAGGCGCTCCTCGGCCGTGCGGTTGCCCAGCAGCACCGCCACGCCGGCCAGCAGCTGCAGCACGGCGCCGGAGGCCACCGGCAGGCGGCGCTGCTGGCGCAGGCCCAGCCACACCAGGCCCGCGCCCTCCAGCGCGAACACGCTGGCGGTGGCGTGCGCCGACAGCGCCAGCGGCACCGCCAGGGTGGCGAAGCCCACCGCCAGCACCGCATGGGCCTGGCCGAGCAGGCCGAAGCCCTCGCGCCGGACCAGCACGCGCGCCAGCACCGCGTAGAGCGCCGCCAGCCCCAGGGCGCACAGCGCCAGGGGCATACGCTGGCCCTGCATCAGCCCCGCCTGCAGGGCGAAGGCCACCAGCGGTGTGCCGAACACCAGGGTGCCGTCCACGAAGCCCTGGCGTGGCCGCGCACGGTGGCCGGCGAGCAGCACCGGCACCGCCAGGTAGAACAGGAAGAACAGGACCAGGAACGGCTGCGTGCTGGCGTAGTGCCCGGGCCTGTACGCCCACGCGCCCCAGGCGGCGCCGATGCCGAAGGTGAACGCGAAGCCCAGCAGGTTGAGTTCGCGCCAGGCGCGGTGGCGGGCAATGGCGACGATGGCGGCATCGAGCAGGGCGTAGTACGAGAACAGCGCCACGTGGTTGCCGCTGCCGGTGGACAGCCACAGCGGCGCCAGGAAGCCGGCCAGCAGTGCCAGCACCGCCAGCGCGCGCGCATCCTGCAGCACCGCCAGCAGGCCGGTGCCGGCCACCAGCAGCACGCTCAGCGCGAATGCCGCGCCCGCCGGCAGCAGGCCGTACAGCTTGAAGGCGGCGAACACGGTCAGCAGCAGCACGCCGATGGCGCCGCCCTGCACGCTGAGGGCGAACGCGCGGTGCCGTCCGCGCCGGTGCCAGGCAAACACCAGCGCGCCCACCGCCGCCGCGGCCACGCCCGCCAGGCGCAGTTCGACCGGCAGGGCCAGCAGCCCGCGGTCGCTGGCGTACTTCAGCAGCGCGGCCACGCCCGCCAGCAGCACCAGCACACCGATCTTCACCGGCACGTTGCCCTCGGCGAAGCCGCGCCTGGTCCGCTCCCACAGGCGGCTGGCGACGCCCGGCCGCGCGCTGGCGGTGCCGCCGTCAGCGGCGGCGGCCGGCGCCTGCCCGGGCCTGGGCGGCAGCGGCGGCGGGACCGCGCGCGCCGCGGGCGCGGCTGCGGCCTGCATGGGACGCGGTTCGGCGGCCGGCGGTGCCTCCGGCCCGCGCGCCGCGGCCTGCGCCTGCGGCATCCCGGCCTGGAGCCGTTCCAGCGCCTGCTCCAGCGCCGCCACCCGGCGCCGCAGCGAATGCACGCCCACCAGCGCCACGACCAGCGCCACCGGCACGGCGGCCAGCAACAGCAGCAGCAACCAGACCCGCATCCCCTTCCTCCCCAGGCGAAAGGCCGACGCCGCCGGCGGGCGCACGGCGCGGTGGCAGCGTCAGGGATGCGCGCCGGCTTTGCAAGCCGCAGGAGAAAAAGGGGCGCCCGTGGGCGCCCCTTCTTCGTGCATCCGGTGCTGGCGCGCGCTCAGCGGCCGGCGACCACGCGGGCCATCTCCAGGCACTTGTTGGAATAGCCCCACTCGTTGTCGTACCAGGCCACCAGCTTGACGAAGGTCGGATCCAGCTGGATGCCGGCGTCGGCGTCGAAGATCGAGGTGCGCGCGTCGCCACGGAAATCGGTCGCCACGACCTTGTCCTCGGTGTAACCGAGGATGCCCTTCAGCGCGCCTTCGCTCTGCGCCCTGATCTCCGCGCAGATCTCCTCGTAGGTGGCCGGCTTCTCCAGCTCGCAGGTCAGGTCCACCACCGACACGTCGGAGGTCGGCACGCGGAAGCTCATGCCGGTCAGCTTCTTGTTCAGCGACGGAATCACCTTGCCCACCGCCTTGGCCGCGCCGGTGGAGGACGGGATGATGTTCTCGAGGATGCCACGGCCGCCGCGCCAGTCCTTGTTGGACGGGCCGTCGACGGTCTTCTGGGTGGCGGTGGCGGCGTGCACGGTGGTCATCAGGCCGCGCTTGATGCCCCACTTGTCGTGGATCACCTTGGCCAGCGGCGCCAGGCAGTTGGTGGTGCAGCTGGCGTTGGAGATGATCGCCTCGCCGGCATAGGTGTCGTGGTTGACGCCGAAGACGAACATCGGGGTGTCGTCCTTGGACGGGGCCGACATGATCACCTTCTTCGCGCCGGCGGCCAGGTGCTTGCCCGCGCTGTCCTTGTCCAGGAACAGGCCGGTGGACTCGATCACCACCTCGGCACCGACCTCGTCCCACCTCAGGTTGGCCGGGTCGCGCTCGGCGGTCAGGCGGATCTTCCTGCCGTTGACGACCAGGGTGTTGCCCTCGACCTGCACCTCGCCCTTGAACCGGCCATGCACGGAGTCGTACCGCAGCATGTAGGCCAGGTACTCGGGCTCGAGCAGGTCGTTGATGCCCACGATCTCGATGTCCTCGAAGTTCTGCACCGCCGCGCGCAGCACGTTGCGGCCGATGCGGCCGAATCCGTTGATGCCAACCTTGATCGCCATTGCTTGATGACTCCTGACGGCCGCCACGTCGCGCGGCCCGTGGTGGATGAAGGGGGTGGAACGGAAAACGGGCGCCATTCTACCACCCGCCCCCGGCCGGACCCGTGCCGCCTTGACTGGAATCAAGGCGGACCGTCTCCGGGAGGCGGACACTGCGCACACCCTCCCGGACACACGAAGAGTGTTGCCAATGAAACAGAAGCTTCTTCCGCTGCTTGCCGTCTCCCTGGCCGCCGTGGCCGCCCCGGCGATGGCCCAGTCCGCCGGCGACTGGACCCTGGGCGTGGGCGTGCACCAGGTCGACCCGAAGTCCGACAACGGCAAGCTGGCCAACGGCACCCTGCCGCTGACGATCGACAGCGACGCCAAGCCGAGCATCACCTTCGAGTACTTCGTCAAGGACAATCTCGGCATCGAGGTGCTGGGCGCGCTGCCGTTCAAGCACGAAATCGCGGTCAAGGGCGTGGGCAAGGTGGGCCAGACCAAGCACCTGCCGCCGACCGTCACCCTGCAGTACCACTTCAACAGCGCCGGCAAGGTGTCGCCGCTGCTGGGCGTGGGCCTGAACTACACCACCTTCTTCAGCGAGGACACCACCGGCCCGCTGGCCGGCTCCAGGCTGAAGCTGGACGATTCCTTCGGCCTGGCCGTGCACGCCGGCCTGGACTTCAAGGTCGCCGGGAAGGGCTCGCTGCGCGTGGACGTGCGCTGGGCCGACATCGACACCGAGGTCAAGGTGGACGGCGCCAAGCTCGGCACCGCCAACATCGACCCGCTGGTGTACGGCGTGTCCTACGTCATGCAGTTCTGACCTGAGCTCATAACCGTTTGGGGGAAGGCAGCGGCGTGGGACTGTCGGGTAAAGTTTCCGGCATGTCCCACGCCGCTTCCGTTTCCAGACACCCCGCCCGGGGCCGCCACGCGCGGCTCCCGGCCCTTCTTTCCGGCCTTGCCGCCCTGGCCTTCGCACTGCCCGTGCAGGCCTGGAGCGCGCTCGGCCACCGCCTCGTCGCCCGCCTGGCCGAGGACGGCCTGACCCCGGAAGCGCGCGCCACCGCCGCGCTGCTGCTGGAAGGCGAGCCCCGGCCCACCCTGGCCGGCGTCGCCAGCTGGGCCGACGAACTGCGCGGTGCCGACGACGGGCTGGGCCGGCGCACCGCGCGCTGGCACTTCGTCAACATGGGCGAGGACGGCTGCCGCTACGACGCCGCCCGCCACTGCGCCGACGGCGACTGCGTGGTCGCCGCGCTCGAGGCGCAGGCCCGGATCCTGGCCGACCGCGACCGCCCCCGCGAGGAGCGCCGGCAGGCGCTGAAGTTCGTGGTGCACCTGGTCGGCGACGTCCACCAGCCGATGCACGCCGGCAACGGCCACGACCGCGGCGGCAACCGCTTCCAGGTGAACCTGCACGGACGGGGCACCAACCTGCACGCGTTGTGGGACAGCGGCATGCTCGACACCCTCGGCCTGGACGAGGAGGCCTGGCTGGAGCGCCTGCGCCAGCGGCCGGCACCGGCAGTCGCGGCAGTCGCGGCCGCCGCGCCGCTGCCGCCGGAGACGGCGCGGGCCTGGGCCGAGCATTCCTGCCGCATCGCCACCGCCCCGGGCGCCTATCCGGACGGGCACGTGGTCGGCGAGGATTACATCCAGGCCCACCTGCCCCTGCTGGAGGCGCAGCTGCGCCTGGCCGGCGCGCGCCTGGCCGAGGTGCTCAACGCCGCGCTGGGAGACGGCTGAGCCATGGGCGGCCGGGCGCTGCTGCACCGGCTGGGCGCGGGGCTGCGCCGCTGGCCGCTGCTGGCGGCCCTGGCCGGCCTGGCCGCGGCGCCGGCGGCCGCAGCGGAGACGCTCACCGTGTTCGCCGCCGCCAGCCTGAAGGAATCGCTGGACGAGGCCGCGGCCGCCTACCGCCAGGCCACCGGCATGACCGTGCGCGTCTCCTACGGCGCCAGTTCCGCGCTGGCCCGGCAGATCGAACAGGGCGCGCCGGCGCAGGTGTTCATCTCCGCCGACCAGGACTGGATGGACCACCTGCAGCGGCGCGGCCGGGTGGACGCGGCCGACCGCCGCGACCTGCTGGGCAACCGCCTGGTGCTGGTGGCCCCGCGCGGGCGCGCGGTCGCGGTGGACCTGGCCCGGCCCGGCTCGCTGGCCGCCGCGCTGGGCGGACAGGGCCGGCTGGCCGTGGGGCAGACCACCACCGTGCCGGCCGGCCGCTACGCGCGCGCGGCGCTGCAGGCGCTGGGCCAGTGGGACGCGGTGGCGCCACGCCTGGCCGAGGCCGAGAGCGTGCGCGCGGCGCTGATGCTGGTGGCCCGCGGCGAGGCGCCGCTGGGCGTGGTCTACGCCTCCGACGCGCAGGCCGAGCCGCGCGTGCAGGTGGTGGCCACCTTCCCCGGAGACAGCCACCCGCCGATCGTCTACCCGGCCGCGGCCCTGCGCGGCGCGCCGCCGGCGGCGCGGGCGTTCGTGGGCTGGCTGTCCGGCCCGCAGGCGCGGGCGGTGTTCGCCCGCCACGGCCTGCTGCCGCGCGACTGAGACGGAGGGCACCGTGGCCTGGCACTGGTTCACCCCGGAGGAAGCCACCGCCATCGCCCTGAGCCTGAAGGTGGCCACGGTGGCCTCGCTGGCCAGCCTGCCGGCGGGCGTGGCCGTGGCCTGGCTGCTGGCGCGGCGGCGCTTCCCCGGCAAGGCGCTGCTGGATGCGGTGGTGCACCTGCCGCTGGTCCTGCCGCCGGTGGTGATGGGCTACGCCCTGCTGGTGCTGTTCGGCAGCCAGGGCCCGCTCGGCCGCTGGCTGGAGGCGCACCTCGGCGTGGTCCTGGCCTTCCGCTGGACCGGCGCGGCGCTGGCCTGCGCGGTGATGGGCTTTCCGCTGATGGTGCGTGCCATCCGGCTGTCGCTGGAGCATGTGGACCACCGCCTGGAGCAGGCCGCCGCCACCCTGGGCGCGGCGCCGTGGCGGGTGTTCCTGACCGTGACCCTGCCGCTGTCCTGGCCGGGCCTGGTGGCCGGCGTGGCGCTGGCCTTCGCCAAGGCGCTGGGCGAGTTCGGCGCCACCATCACCTTCGTCGCCGCCATCCCCGGCCAGACCCAGACCCTGTCCTCGGCGATCTACGGTCTGCTGCAGGTGCCCGGCGGCGAACAGGGCATCTGGCGCCTGGCCGCGGTGGCGCTGGCGATCTCGCTGGGCGCGCTGCTGGCCTCCGAGTGGCTGGTGCGGCGCCAGCGCGGCGACGGAGAGGACTGAGCATGCTGCACCTGGACCTGCACCTGCGCCGCGGCGGTTTCCGCCGCCACGTGCGCATCGTCGAGCAGGCGCGGGTGGTGGCCCTGGCCGGCCCCTCCGGCGCCGGCAAGACCAGCGTGCTGCACGCCATCGCCGGGCTGGTGCGGCCGGAGTCCGGGCGCATCGAGATCGACGGCCGGGTGCTGTACGACAGCGCCGCCGGCGTCGACGTGCCCACCCACCGCCGCCGGGTCGGCTACGTGTTCCAGGACGCGCGCCTGTTCCCGCACCTGGACGTGCGCCGCAACCTGCTCTACGGCCGCCACGGCGGTGCGCAGGCGCGCTTCGGCTTCGACGCGGTGGTGGAACTGCTGGGCATCGGCCACCTGCTGGACCGGCGCACCCGCCACCTGTCCGGCGGCGAGGCGCAGCGCGTGGCCATCGGCCGGGCGCTGCTGTCGCAGCCCTCGATCCTGCTGTTCGACGAGCCGCTGTCGGCGCTGGATCCGGCCCGCCGCGACGAGCTGATCCCGTGGCTGCAACGCGTGCGCGACGAGGTGCGCCTGCCCATGCTCTACGTCAGCCACCACCCGGACGAGGTACGGCGCCTGGCCGACGTGATCCACGTGCTGGACTGAACGGCCGGATTGCCGGCCTTGAACCCGGCGCGGCAAGGCGCCATGTTGGAAGCCTCCCCGCCGTTCCCGCACCGCCATGACCCGTGCCGACCAGATCCGCCAGGCCCTCGCCGCCCTGCAGCCCCAGCACCTGGAGGTGGTGGACGAAAGCCACATGCACCACCGCGGCCAGGAGACCCACTACAAGGCGGTGATCGTCAGCCAGGCCTTCGCCGGCAAGCGCCCGATCCAGCGCCACCAGGCGGTGTACGCGGCCATGGGCGACCTCATGCGGCAGATCCACGCCCTGGGCCTGCACACCTACACCCCGGAGGAATGGGCTGCCGGCGCGCAGGTGCCCGATTCGCCGCGCTGCCGCGGCGGCGGCCTGCACGATCTGGGCAGGGCGCACTGAGGGCGCCGCCCCTGGCGCAGAGGAAAGCAGAGGAAAAGGGACGCCCCGGGGCGTCCCTTTCCGTTCGCGGGAAGGCGCGCCGGCACCCGGCGCGCCCGCGCCGTCACAGCGCCCTGGCGGCGGCCACCACCGCCTCGGCGGTGATGTTGAAGTGCTTGAACAGCTCGCCGGCCGGGGCGGAGGCGCCGAAGCGGTCCAGGCCCACCACCGCGCCGTCCAGGCCCACGTACTTGCGCCAGTAGTCGGTCACGCCCGCCTCCACCGCCACGCGCTTGCGCACGGCGCCGGGCAGCACCGACTCGCGGTAGGCCGCGTCCTGGCGGTCGAACACGTCGGTGGAGGGCATGGACACCACGCGGGTGCGGATGCCCCCGGCGTCCAGCTGCGCCTTGGCCGCCATCGCCAGCGCGACCTCCGAGCCGGTGGCGATCAGGATCACGTCGGGCTGGCCGCCCTCGGCGTCGGCCAGCACGTAGCCGCCGCGCTCGATCAGCTTCACCTGCTCGGCGGTGCGCGCCTGGTGCGGCAGGTTCTGGCGGCTGAACACCAGGCAGCTGGGGCCGTCCTGGCGCAGGATCGCGGCCTTCCAGGCCACCGCCGACTCGACCGCGTCGCACGGGCGCCAGACGTCGTTGTTGGGGATGTGGCGCAGCGAGGCCAGGTGCTCGACCGGCTGGTGGGTGGGGCCGTCCTCGCCCAGGCCGATGGAATCGTGGGTGAACACGTGGATCACGTGCGCCGGGATCAGCGCGCTCATGCGCAGGGCGTTGCGCGCGTAGTCGCTGAACACCAGGAAGGTGGCGTCGAACGGCAGGAAGCCGCCGTGCAGGGCCAGGCCGTTGGCGATGGCGCTCATGCCGAACTCGCGCACGCCGTAGTGCACGTAGTTGGCGTCCGGATCGGCCGCGGTGACCGGCTTGCTGGCCTTCCACTGGGTGAGGTTGGACGGGGCCAGGTCGGCCGAACCCCCGATCAGCTCCGGCAGCAGCGGGGCGAAGGCGGCGATGGCGTTCTGCGAGGCCTTGCGCGAGGCGATCGCCGGGCCCTCGGCCTGGACCCGGGCGATGAAGGCGTCGGCCGCCTCGACGAAGCCCTCCGGCAGCTCGCCGCGGATGCGCCGGGCCAGCTCGGCGGCCAGCTCCGGGTACTGCGCGGCGTAGCGCTCGAACAGGCGGTTCCACTCGGCCTCGTGCAGGGTGCCGGCGCCGTTGGCGCGCCAGCCGTCGTAGATCTCCTGCGGGATCTCGAACGGCGCGTACGGCCAGTCCAGCGCCTTGCGCGTGGCCTCGATCTCGTCCTTGCCCAGCGGCGCACCGTGCGACTCCTCCTTGCCGGCCTTGTTCGGCGCACCGAAGCCGATGGTGGTCTTGCAGCAGATCAGGCTGGGCTTGTCCTCCACCGCGATGGCCTGCTCGATCGCGGCCTTGATCGCCTCCGGATCATGGCCGTCCACGCCGCGCACCACGTGCCAGCCGTAGGCCTCGAAACGCGCCGCGGTGTCGTCGGTGAACCAGTCGTGCACCTCGCCGTCGATGGAGATGCCGTTGTCGTCCCAGAACGCGGTCAGCTTGCCCAGGCCCCAGGTGCCGGCCAGCGAGGCGGCCTCGTGGGAGATGCCCTCCATCATGCAGCCGTCGCCCATGAACACCCAGGTGCGGTGGTCGATGATCTCGAACTCGGGACGGTTGTAGCGCTGGGCCAGCAGCTTCTCGGCCAGGGCGAAGCCGACGGCGTTGGCGAAGCCCTGCCCGAGCGGGCCGGTGGTGGTCTCCACGCCCGGGGTCTCGTGGCGCTCGGGGTGGCCGGCGGTCCTGCTGTGCAGCTGGCGGAAGCGCTTGAGCTCCTCGATCGGCAGGTCGTAACCGCTCAGGTGCAGCAGTGCGTACTGCAGCATCGAGCCGTGGCCGTTGGACAGCACGAAACGGTCGCGGTTGAACCAGTTCGGGTTGGACGGGTTGTGGCGCAGGTAGTCGTTCCACAGCACCTCGGCGATGTCGGCCATGCCCATGGGCATGCCCGGATGGCCGGACTTGGCGGCTTCGACCGCGTCGGCGGCGAGGAAACGGATGGCGTTGGCCAGCTGGCGGCGGGTTGGCTTCGTCATGGGGGTGCGAATGCGTGGTCGGCGCCCGCCTCGGTGCGGGCACCCCATTGTCCCATTCCTTGTCCCCTCCTGTCCCGGCCCCGGCGCGCACGCGCCGGCACCGGTTGGCCGTGAAACCGTTGCGCGCGCCACCGTGGCGGTGGTTCAGGCCGGTGGCGCCCCGTCGTCCGGCTCGCCGGCGGCCACCAGGGTGGCCAGGGTCAGATCGCCGCTGACGTTGAGGGTGGTGCGGCACATGTCCAGGAAGTGGTTCACGCCCAGGATCAGGCCGATGCCGATCGGGTCCACCCCGACCATGGCGCAGATCAGGGCCACCACCGGCAGCGAGCCGGAGGGCACGCCGGCGGTGCCGATGCCGCCGAGGATGCACACCGCCATCACCACCAGCTGCTGGCCCAGGCTGAGGTCCACACCGAAGAACTGCGCCAGGAAGATCACCGTCACGCCCTCGAACAGCGCCGTGCCGTTCTGGTTGGCGGTGGCGCCCACGGTCAGCACGAAGCGCGAGACCCTGGGCGGCAGCCCCATGCGGTCGGCCACCCGCAGCGCGGTGGGCAGGGTGGCGTTGCTGGAGGCGGTGGAGAAGGCCATCACCGCCGCCTCCTGGATGTCGCGGAAGAAGGCCAGCGGCGGGCGCCCGGCCATGCGCACGGCGATGGCGTAGGAGACGAACATGTGCAGGCCCAGGGCCAGCACCACCACGCCCACGTAGGCGCCCAGCCGCAACAGCAGGTCGAAGCCGAACACCGCGGCCAGGTTGAACATGAAGCAGAACACCGCGTACGGCGCCAGGCGGATCACCAGCCCGATCAGGGTCATCGAGATCTCGAACACGCCCTCGATGCCGCGCTTGAGGGTGGCCACCCTGTCGTCGTCGGTCAGCACCATGCCGATGCCGAACATCACCGCGAAGAACATCAGCGCCAGGATCTGGCCGTTGTCCGAGGCGGCGGCCACGACGTTGCTGGGCACGATCGACAGCAGCATGTCCATCCCGCGCGGCTGGCTGTCCACGCTGGCCACGATCTCGCGGCTGCGCTCCACGTTCTGCGCCAGCAGCTGCTGGGCCAGGGCCGGGTCCACGCCGGTGCCGGGCCGCAGCACGTTCACCAGCACTAGGCCCAGGCCGACCGCCACACCGGACAGCACCACGGTGTAGGCCAGGGTCTTCCAGCCGATCCGGCCGAGGGCGCGGATGTCGCCCATCTCGGCGATGCCCAGCACCAGCGCCGAGAACAGCAGCGGCACGATCAGCATGAAGATCAGGTTGAGGAACAGCCCCGACGCCGGCGTGGTGAAGTAGCGGGTGAACGCCTGGACCCAGGCGGCGTCGGCGCCGGCGGTCAGGTGCACCACCAGGCCCAGCGCCAGCCCCAGGCCGAAGCCGAGGCCCATCTTCCACGGCATCGACAGGCCACGGCGTCCGCTCGTTTCCATGGGTGCTCCCGGTCAGACGAAACAGGCGTGGCAGCTTAACAAACCGCTCCCGCGCCTCAGCGCGGGTACAGCGGCGGCAGCGGCTCGGCCTGCGCGGACGGCGCGGCGGTCCAGCGCGGGCCGTCGCGGAAGGCCGCGCGCAGTGCCGCGCGCGCCTGCCCGGCATCGCCCTGTCCGGCCCACAGCGCGCGCCGCATCCCCTCCAGTGCCTGGCGCTGGACGGGATCGGCCAGGCGCGCCAGCAGCCCGTCCAGGTCCGCGGCCGGCGGCGTGGCCATGGCCCGCAGCAGCGCCACCACCTCGTCGAAGCTGCCCGCGTCCAGGGCATGGCGCAGCCTGGCCAGGGACGCCCGCGTGCCGCCGGCACCCCCGGCCCGCGGCGGCGGCTCCGCCACGGCCCCGCGCAGGCGGCGGCGCAGCCGCAGCGCCCAGGCCAGGGTCGCCAGCCACAGCGCCAGCAGCAGCACGGCCACCGCCACCAGCCAGCGCGGCGCGTCCGGCTCGTGCGTGCCGGCCACCGCCAGCATCCCGTCGTCCGTCTCCGGCACCGGCGCCGTGTCCTGGCGTGGGGCGGCCGCGGCCGCCGGCAGCGGCCGGGTGCCCGGCGCCACCTCCAGGCGCAGGTCCGGCAGGCGCGCGGTGCGCGCCTGCCCGGCGCGTGCGTCCCACCAGTCCATGCGCACGCCCGGCACCTGCAGCGTGCCCGGCTGCAACGGCACCACCGCGTAGCGGCGCACCACGGTCAGCTGCGGGCTGCCGTCGACGAAGCGCTCGCTGAGCTCGGCACGCTCGGGGAACACCTGCGCCCCGTCCACGCGCGGCACCGGGATCTCCGGGAACAGCGAGGCGGTGGCGCCGCGCGCCACCGCTTCCACCGCGATCTCCACCGCCTCGCCGGCGCGCGCCTGCGAGGGCGCGGCCAGGTAGCGCAGGCGCAGCTCGTGCAGCGGCAGCCAGGGCTGCGGCGCGCCGTCGGGCTGCGGGCGCACCTGCAGGCGGAACTCGGGGCCGTCAGCGGCGAGGCTGCGGTCGGTGCCGAAGAAGTCATCGAAGAAACCGCCGGTGCCGCGCCCGCGGAAGCGCGCCGGCCCCAGCCGCAGCTCGCCGCTGCGCTCGGGCACCAGCAGGTAGCGGCGTTCGATCACCCGGTAGGCGCGCCCGCCCAGCTCGCGGCTGCTGTGCACGTCGTCGCCGACCCGCTGCAGCGAGGCCCCCTCCGGCGCCTCCAGGCCGAGCTGGCCGGACAGGATCGGCGTGGCGTAGTGCAGGCGCACCACCACGCCCACGCTCTGCTGCACCCAGGGTGCGTCGTGGTCCACGGCGGTTTCCACGAACACCTCGCCGCGCGGCGCCTGCGCCCGGGCCGGTGCCACCTCCAGCGCCAGCAGCGGCGTGCGCTCGGCACCCACGCGCAGCGGCGGCACCTGCATCCGTCCGCTGCGGCGCGGGGTCAGCGGCACCCCGAACAGCACCTCGCGGCCGAGGTCGCGACGGAAGGCCTGGCCCACCTCGAAGCCGGCGGCGCGCAGCGGCCCGTAGTCGGGCGCGGCCGGCTGGTCGGTCTGGATGTTGAGCGTCACCGTCTCGCCCAGGGCCACGCGGCTGCGGTCCAGCCAGGCGCGGGTGGCCGCGGAGGCGGCCGGCACCACCAGCCACAACGCCAGCAGGGCGAGCAGGGCCCGCGTCCGCGGGCGGGCGGGATTCCACCTGGTCATGTGCATGGTCACCGCCCCTCCCGCTGGCGGCGTTCGTGTTCGAGCTGGAACTTGGCGCGCAGCAGCCCGCCCGGATCGTCGGGCACGCGCCGCAGCCAGGCCTCGTGCGCCTGGCGCCGCTCGCGCACCTGCGGGTCGGCCTCGGCCGGCGCACCCTCCTGCGGCGCCTGGCTGGCCTGGCGCAGGGCCTGCTCCATGCGCTCGCGCTGGGCGCGGTCGGCCTCGGCCTGGCGGGCCGCGTCCTGCGCCGGCGACGCCTCCGGCCGCGGCGCCGACGGCGGCCGCGCCTGCCTGCCGGCCTCGTCCTGCCGCCCGTCCTGCGCCTGCCGGCCGCCACCGTCCTGGCGGCCCGGGTCCTGCCGGTCCTGGCGCGAGCCGGAACCGGCGCCACCCTGCCCGCCCGGCGGCTGGCGCCGCGCCGCCTCGACCACGCGGCGGTTGAAGGCGGCGTCCTCCAGCCCCGGGTCCAGCGCCAGGGCGCGGTCATAGGCGGCGATGGCCTCGTCGTAGCGGCCCTGCCGCGCCAGCGCGTTGCCGAGGTTGTAGTGCGCCTGCGCGCCACGCGCACCGGCCGCGGCGAAGGCCTCGGCGGCGGCCGCGTAGTCGCCGCGGCGGTATGCCTCCACGCCCCGCTCCAGCTGCTGCTGCGCCTGCTGGTCGGGGCGCCGCCACAGGCTGCCGGCGCCCTGCCCGCCGGCCTGCGCGGCCCATGCCGGCGCCGGCACCAGCGTGGCCACGGCCAGCGCCAGCGGCAACACGGCCAGCACCCCGGCGCCGCGGCGGAAGCCCAGTGCCGCCAGGGCCAGCAGCGGCAGCAGCAGCCAGTAGCCCTGGTCCAGCCACACCTTCTCGCCCTCGCCCTCGCCCTCGCGGTCGGCCGCCTGCGTGGCCGGCGGCACCAGCACGCCCAGCGCGCGCAGGTCGGCCTCGTCCGCGGCCAGGCGTGCGTAGCGGCCGGCGCCGGCCGCAGCCAAGGCGCGCAGCGGGGCTTCCTCCAGCCGGGCCTGGTGTACCGTGCCGGCGCGGTCGCGGTACACCCCGCCTTCCGCGGTGCCCATGCCGAGCACCGACACGCGGTACCCCTGCGCGGCGGCGGCCGCCGCGGCCTGGCGCGCGGCGGCGTCGGCGCGGTCGGTCAGCAGCAGGATGTCGCCGTGCGCGAAGCCGGCGCGGCGCAGCAGCAGTGCCGCGTGGGCGATGGCGCGGTCGGGCCGGTGACCGTCCGCCGGCATCACTTCCGGCTCCAGCGCGTCCAGGAACAGGGCCAGGTTGGCGGCGTCGGCGGTCAGGGGAGCGACGGTGAAGGCATCCTCGGCCCAGACCACCAGCCCCATCTCGCCGCCCTGGCGGCGCCGCAGCAGCATCTCCAGCTTGGCGCGCGCCTGCGCCAGGCGTGTGGGCGGCAGGTCGGGCGCGCGCATGGCCGTGCCCAGGTCCAGCGCCACCACCAGCGGCGCGTGCGACACCCAGCGTGGGCGCGGCTCCTGGCGCCAGCCCGGACCGGCCAGGGCGAGCACCGCCAGCGTCCAGGCCAGGCCCACGCCCAGCAGGCGCAGCGCGGCACGGCCACGACCGGGCACCAGCAGGTGCGGCAGCAGGTGCGCGTCCACCAGGGTGCGCCAGTCGGCGCGCCGGCGGCGGTGCCACCACCACCAGGGCAGCGGCAGCGCCAGCAGCGCCCACAGCCAGGCCGGGCGCTGGAAATGCGGCAGCAGCTCGGTCCAGGTGCTCATGCGCCGCGCCTGTGCAGCGGCCAGCCCAGCAGCGCCAGCAGCAGCGCCGCGGCCAGCGGCCAGGGATAGCGTTCCAGGCGCGGCCGCGCCGGGGCGGCGGCCACGTCCACCGGCTCCAACCGGTCCAGCTCAGCATAGATGCCGGCCAGTTCCTGCGCATCGCGCGCGCGGAAGAAACGCCCGCCGGTCATGGCCGCGACTCGGGCCAGGGTGTCCTCGTCGATCTCCGCGCCGCCGCCCTGCACCGGCACGCCGAACAGGCTGAAGCCGCCGCCGGCGCTGCCGAAGGCGATGGTGTGCACGCGCACGCCCTCCTCGCGCGCCAGCTCGGCGGCCTTCAGCGGCTCCAGCACGCCGGCGGTGTTCACCCCGTCGGTCAGCAGCACCAGCACGCGCTGCCCCGGCGGCTGCTCGCGCAGGCGCTTGACCGCCAGGCCGATGGCGTCGCCCAGCGCGGTCTCGCGCCCGGCCAGACCGGCCGTGGTGTCGCGCAGCTGCTGGCGCACCGTCTCCCGGTCCAGGGTCAGCGGCGCCAGCATGTAGGCGCGCTGCCCGAACACCAGCAGGCCGACGCGGTCGCCGGCGCGGCGGTCGAGGAAGTCGGCGATCACCGCCTTGGCCGCGGTCAGGCGGTCGACCACGTCCAGGCCCAGGCGCATGTCGGTCTCGGCCATGCTGCCGGACAGGTCCACCGCCAGCAGCATCTGCCGCGCCTGGCGCGGCGGCGCCTGCGCCTCGCCCAGCTGCTGCGGCCGCGCCGCGGCGGCGCACAGCAGCAGCCAGGCCAGCGCCGGCAGCAGCCAGCCCAGGCGCGGCGCGGCGCGCGCGGCCAGCACCGGGACCAGCGCCGCACCGTGCGGCAGGCGCAGGGCCGGGCTGGCCGGCTGGCGCGGCGGCAGCAGCCAGCGCACCAGCAGCGGCAACGGCAGCAGCGCCCAGGCCCAGGGCCACGCGAAACCGGCAAACCCCGGCCACAGGGTCTCCAGCCAGGCGTGCAGCACGCTCACCGCCGCCCCTCCATCAGCGCCAGGAAGCGGGCGCGCGCCAGCGCGTGCACCGCGTCCAGCGCCACCGCATCGTCGATGCGCGGGCGGTAGCCGCCGTCCAGCAGCAGGCGGCCCGGTCCCCGGCTGAAGGCCGTGCCCTTGCCGCCGTCGAGGAAACGCAGCCAGTCCTCGCCCTGCAGCAGCTCGGCGCCGGGCCGGCACCGGCGCGCGGCGCGGCGCAGCAGCATGGACATGGCCGCCAGCCGCTGCGGCGGCGCGCCCTCGGCGCAGGCCTGCTCGAACCAGCGCAGCCAGCGGCGCCGGCGGCGCCAGCGCCAGGCGTACCAGGCCAGCCACCCGGCCAGCAGGAGCAGCAGCGCGCCGCCCAGCCACCACCAGCCCGGCGCCGGCGGCCACCAGGACGGTGGCGGCGGCAGGTGCACGTCGCGCAGCGGCAGGCGCGCCGGATCCATGCCTAGTCCTCCTCCGCTTCCGCAGCCGCAGGCTGCAGCCAGGCCTCGGCGGGATCGTCCGTGTACAGGCGGCGCACCTGCCAGCCCTGTCCCGGCAGGGCGCGCGCCAGGGCCTGCGCCGGTTCGGCCAGGGCGTGCAGCCAGCGCTGGCGCACGACCGGACGCTGCAGCGGCAGCAGCAGGCGGCGGCCGGCCGTCCACACCGCCAGGTCACGCGGCGGCGGCGCGGTCTCCAGGCGGTCCTGCAGCAGCACCAGGGTGGCCTCGTGGTGGCGGGCCAGCGCGGTCCAGCGCAGCGCCGGCACCCGCGCCGCGCTGCCGGGATCGGCCAGCACCACCAGCCGCGCGCCCGGCCGCAGCAGGTGCTGGGCATGGTCCAGGGCCTGCTCCAGGCCGGCGTCGTCCGCGGGCGGCGCCGCGTACCAGCGCGCCAGCGCGTCGAGCACGCGCATGGCCCCGCGCTCGCCCGTGGCCGGCGCGACCGCCGGCGCGCCGCTCCGCAGGGCGGCGATGCGGTCGCCGGCCAGCACCGCCGACCAGGCCGCCACCGCACCGGCGCGCGCGGCCTGCACCGACTTGAAGCGCACGCGGGTGCCGAAGTACAGGGGCGTGGCGGTGTCGGCCACCAGCAGGGTCAGGCGCTCGCGCTCGGCCTGGAACAGCTTGGTGTGGGCACGGCCGGTGCGCGCGGTCAGGCGCCAGTCCATGTGGCGCACGTCGTCACCGGGCACGTACTCGCGCGACTCGGCGTACTCCATGCCACGCCCGCGCGCCTGCGCCGGCGCCGGCCCGTGCAGGCCGTGGCGGCCGCGGCGCGGCCAGGCGCCACGGCGTGCCTGCCGGCGCAGCGCCACCAGTTCGGCCAGCTCCGGCACCACGCCCG
>Ga0207747_1000073_pt1 | contig 108096 bp, 99 predicted proteins | sample HigsolmetaGSP11D_FD_184839 | JGI IMG/M metagenome (GOLD analysis project Ga0207747, IMG submission 184839) | High solid enriched microbial communities from the Joint BioEnergy Institute, USA - SP1-1-D (SPAdes) | ecosystem: Engineered > Bioreactor > SSF (Solid state fermentation) > Aerobic >... | reverse complement strand
CAAACCGGCGGTGGCGGCCACCCGCTCGGGTGTGGTGGGCGTGCTGGCGACGGTGGGCACCCTGTCCAGCGCCCGTTTCGCGGCGCTGCTGAGCCGCTACGGCGACGAGGTGAGCATCGTCACCCAGCCCTGCCCCGGCTTGGTGGAGCGGGTGGAGGCGACAGATCTCGACGGGCCGGAGACCCGGCGGCTGGTGGCGCAGTACACCCGTCCCCTGCTCGAACGCGGCGCCGACACGCTGATCCTGGGCTGCACCCATTATCCGTTCTTGAAGCCGCTGATCGGCGAAATCGCCGGGCCGGAGGTGGCGATCATCGACACCGGCGCCGCCGTGGCGCGCCAGCTGCAGCGGGTGTTGGCCGCGGCTGATCTGTTGAGCGCATCCACCGAGCCAGGCCAGGCCCGCTTCTGGACCAGCGGCGAGCTGGCCGGCCTGCAGCGCGCGGTGGCGGCGCTGTGGGGACGCGACGAGCCGACCGCGCGCTTGCCCGAACCGGAGCCGGAGGTCGATCTGGTCGCTGAGTGAAAGACGGCGGCCGGAACCGGCCGCCGCCGTCGGCAAGGACTACTTGGCGGCCTGTTCCGCCTGCAGCTGCGCCAACAGCTGATCGGGCTTCATGTAGCCCGGCACCAGGCTGCCCTTGGCGGTGATCAGGGTGGGGGTGGCGTTCACGCCCATCGCATCGGCCAGCGCCATATGCTGCCGCACCGGGTTCGGACACTCGGCGTCCGGCACGGACTGGCCGCGCTTGGCGGTGGTCAGCGCTTCGTTCGGCTTGGCGTTGCACCAGACGCTCACCGCCTTGCGATACGACGGCGAACCGATGCCGGTGCGCGGCATCAGCAGATAGCGCACCTCGATGCCCTTGGCGTTCATCTCCTCGATGTGCTCGTGGAGCTTGCGGCAATAGGGGCAATCGATGTCGGTGAACACGGTGATGACGTGCTGGGTCTTGCCCTTGGCCGGGTAGATCAGCATGTCTTCTTTCTTCACCTGCGCCAGCTGCTCCAGGCGGATCTCCCGGCGCCGCGGCTCGGTCAGCGACCGCCGCTCGCTCAGGTCCACCAGCTCGCCCTGCACCATGTAGCGGCCATCGGCGGAGAAGTAGTACACCTGCCCACCGACCACCGCCTCGAACAAGCCCGGCACCGGCGTCGCCGTCACCCGCTCGGCCTTGAGCTCCGGATTGATGGCCTGCAGCTGCTTGCTGATTTTCTGCTCGGTGGTCTCGGCCACCACCGCGGCGCTGCAGCCGAGAGCCAGCAAGCCGGCGAGAAGTATGCGCTTACGCATCGTAACCTCGTGACAAATAAGTGGGTGAAGCATACGCGGTTCGGACGGCCCGCGTCGATGATCTGCGTCCCACGGCGCTCACCCCCGCGGATGATGCTTGGCGTGCAGCTCCTGCAGCCGCTGCCGCGCCACGTGCGTGTAGATCTGGGTGGTGGACAGATCGCTGTGCCCCAGCAGCAGCTGCACCACGCGCAGGTCGGCGCCATGGTTGAGCAGGTGGGTGGCGAACGAGTGCCGCAGGGTATGGGGCGAGAGCTCGCGGGTGATGCCGGCCAAGCGCGCGTAATGCTTGATGCGGTACCAGAACGCCTGCCGGGTCATGCCCTCACCGCGCTGGGTGACGAACAGCGGCGCGGCCGCCCGCCCCTTGAGCAGCGCCGGCCGCGCCTCGGCCAGGTAGCGGTCGAGCCAATCGCCGGCCTCCTCGCCCAGCGGCACCAGCCGCTCCTTGCTGCCCTTGCCGATCACCCGCACCACGCCCTGGCGCAGGTTGAGCTGATCCATGGTCAGCCCGACCAGCTCCGACACTCGCAGCCCGGTGGCGTACAGCAGCTCCAGCATGGCGCGGTCGCGCAGGCCCAGCGGGTCGTCCGGCGCGGGCGCGGCCAGCAGCGCTTCCACTTCCGCCTCGGACAGCGCGCCGGGCAGCGGCCGGCCGAGCTTGGGCGAGTCGATCTGCGCGGTCGGATCCTCCTGCAGCCGCCCCTCCCGCACCTGATAGCGGTAGAAACGGCGCAGCGTGGACAGCAGCCGCGCGGTGCTGCGCGGCTTGGCGCCGCCCTGCAGGCGCTGCGCCAAATAGCCGAGCAGCAGATCGCGCCGCGCCGCCAGCAGCGAGCTGCCGCGCGCCGCCAGCCAGCGCGCCAGGCCGACCAGATCGGCGCGATAGGCGGCCAGCGTGTGGCGGCTCAGGCCGCTCTCCATCCACAAGCCGTCGATGAAGGCGTCGATCCGCTGCCGCTCGGCATCCGGCAAGCCGGCCAGATCGCTCATCACTCGGCGCTAGGATTCTGCTGCTTGGCCAGGTTGCCGAGCATTTGCGCCAGCTCGATCGGCATCGGGAAGACGATGGTGGAGCTGCGGTCACTGGCGATGGCGGCCAGCGTCTGCAGATAGCGCAGCTGCATGGCCGACGGGTTCTGGCTCATCACCTGCGCGGCCTGGAACAGCTTCTCGGACGCCTGCTGCTCGCCCTCGGCGAGGATGATGCGGGCGCGGCGGTCGCGCTCGGCCTCGGCCTGGCGGGCGATGGCGCGGATCATGCTCTCGTCGATATCGACGTGCTTGATCTCGACGTTGGAGACCTTGATGCCCCAGCTGTCAGTCTGCTCGTCGAGGATGGCCTGGATGTCGGCGTTGAGCTTCTCGCGCTCGGCCAGCATCTCGTCGAGCTCATGCTGGCCCAGCACCGAGCGCAGCGTGGTCTGCGCCAGCTGACTGGTGGCCGAGTAGTAATCCTCCACCTGAATCACCGCCCGCTCCGGGTCCACCACGCGGAAATAGATCACCGCATTGACCTTGACCGAGACGTTGTCCTTGGAAATCACGTCCTGGCTCGGCACGTCCATGACGATGGTGCGCAAATCCACCTTCACCGCCTGCTGAATGACCGGAATCACCAGCACGATGCCCGGTCCCTTGGTGCCGCTGAAGCGGCCGAGAGTGAACACCACCGCGCGCTCGTATTCCCGCATCACCCGAATCGAAGCGAATACCAGCGCAAGAATCACCGCCAGCACTACGATTATGGAAATCTGCATGAGCGACCTCGCCAATCCCAAAAATCCATGGATCGAGTAAGCATAGACGTCCGCCGTCGATTCCGGCTACCGCCGGGACGACGGCCGTCGAAGCGGCTACCATAGGCGCTCCGCACCGGATTTCGAGCCCCATGGACTTTCAGCCGCTGTTATTGCAATGCAGGCCCGGCTTCGAGGGCGACTGCGCCGCCGAGATCACCGAACTGGCCGCCGCCCATGGCGTGGGCGGCTATTGCCGTACCCAGCCCAACCAGGGCTACGTGCTGTTCCAGCCGCAGCAGGCGGACGGCGCGACGCTGCTGAGCGAGCTGCCGTTCGCGCGCCTGGTGTTCACCCGCCAGTGGTTCCAGGTGCTGGCCGAGCTGCGCGACCTGCCGGAAGCCGACCGGGCCGGGCCGATCGCCGCCGCGGTGCGCGCGCAGCTGCCGCGCATCGGCGGGCTGTGGCTGGAGTATCCCGACACCAACGAGGGCAAGAGCCTGTCGGGCTTCTGCCGCAAGTTCGAGCCGGCGCTGCAGCGCGCCCTCGACGCCGCCGGCGTGCGCCGCGCCGACGGCGGCCCGCGACTGCATCTGTTCCTGCTCGACTCCCGGCACCTGTTCATCGGCGCCGCACCGCCCGACAACAGTGCGCCCTGGCCAATGGGCATTCCGCGTCTGAAGATGCCGGCGCAGGCGCCGAGCCGCTCGACCCTGAAGCTGGACGAGGCCTTGCAGATATTCGTCCCCAAGGCCGCCCAGGCGAAGCGCCTGGCGCCGGGCATGCGCGCGGTCGACCTCGGCGCCAGCCCCGGCGGCTGGACCTGGCAGCTGGCACGGCGCGGCCTGCTGGTGACCGCGATCGACAACGGTCCGATGGCCGAGTCGGTGATGGCGACGGGGCTGGTGGAGCACCTACGCGCCGACGGCTTCGTCTATCGGCCGCCGCGGCCGGTCGACTGGCTGGTCTGCGACATGGTGGAGAATCCGCTACGGGTGGCAGCCCTGGTCGGCGACTGGCTAGCGGCCGGGCTGTGCCGCGAGGCGGTGTTCAATCTCAAGCTGCCCATGAAGAAGCGCTATCAGGCGGTGAAGGACTGCCTGGACGGCATCCGCCGCCGCCTGGAGCAGGCGGGGCTGCGCTACGAGCTGCAGTGCAAGCAGCTCTATCACGACCGCGAGGAAGTGACCGGCCACGCCCGCCGGCTCTGAGGCCCGATACGAACACTCACACAGGGAAAGTCGATGAGCGATCGCTACACCACACTGTTCAGGATATTGTTCGCCCTAGCCTTGGTGGCCGGCACCTATCTCGCGCTGACGCCGGTCCCGCCGCCGCCGCCCGGCCTGAGCTTCAACGACAAGCTCCAGCACGCCGCCGGCTTCGCGGTGCTGGCCTTCCTGCTCGATCGCGCGCGGCCATCGCGGCGCTGGGGCTATTGGCAGCTGACCGCACCGCTGCTGCTGGCCTACGGCGGCGTGATCGAGCTGCTCCAGGGCCTGACCCCGTACCGTTTTCCCGAACTGCTCGACTTCCTCGCCAACGGGCTGGGGATCGCGTTGTACGGCGCGCTGCGGGCGCCACTGGCGCGCGTGTTCCGTCCGGCCCGGGCCGACGGCTGACCGCTGGACCAGCGAGACGTTGCGACCATGCGTGATCCGTCCGAACTTCCCGCCGCCGCCCGCGCGCTGTACGAGGAGATCGTCGCGGCGCCGACCCAGCGCCGGACCGAGCTGGTGCGCGCGCTCGAGCGGCTGCGGCAGGCGAGTTCGCTGCCCTGGGCGCTGCAGGCGCTGTTCCGCCAGCAGGTGCGCAGCGGCTACGTGCTGTTCGACCCGGCCAGCGCGGTGGAGGAGCGCGTCATCCCCGATCCGGCGCTGGGCGTGGCGCTGCGGCTGCAGTGGAATCCGCAGCGGGAGCTGCGCAAGCGGCACGACCTGCTGGTGGCGCGCGGCGTGATCGCCGACGTCGATCCGCAGCGGCTGGTCAACCGCGACGCCCGCGGCCACGGCTGCTATCTGTGCGAGGCCAACATCGCCCTGCAGAACCCCGGCGAACTCTGCTGGCCGATCGAGCTGGGCGGCGAGGACTATCTGCTCGGCGCCAACTTCGTGCCGATCGCCGACAACCATTTCACCGTGATGAGCCGTATCCACCGCCCGCAGCGCTACCATCCGGGGCTGCTGGCGGCCGCGCTGGATTTGGCCGAGCGCGGCGAAGGGCTGCTGCGGGTACTGTTCAACGGCCGGGCCGGCGCCTCGATCGAGGAGCACGAGCACCTGCACGCCACCGACGAATCGCTGCCGGTGGAAGCCCTGCCCCTAGCCGGGGCGCCGGAGCTGCGCCGGTACGCCGGCGCGCGGCTGCTGGCGCCGGCCTGGTATCTGCCCCTGTACGTGGTCGAGGGCGAGGACCGGCGCGCCGTGATCGAGCTCGCCGACCGCCTGCTGCGGGACTGGCACGACCGCGATCCGCAGCGCCACACCGAGAACCTGCTGATCAGCCGGGTCGACGGCCGCGACCGTGTCTACCTATTCCTGCGCGACCGCAACCGGCTCAACGCCCCCGGCCGGCGCGGCGCCCTGGGCAGCTTCGAGATGGCCGGCCGGCTGGTGCTGTCCGATCCGGACGACCGCGGGCTGTTCGAGACCGCCGGCTTGCAGACGGTACGCGGCCTGCTGAGCGCGGCCGCGCCCGAGCGGCCGGCGCCGCTCTAACCAAGGGCTCGGTTGGATTTGCGGCCCTCGACCCCAGCTTCCAGCTCTGGAGTACGGCCGGCGCGGGCGCCGTCCGCGATCGTTGCCTAGACCGAAGGGGCCATACGACCAAAGTCCTAGTCCAGTTCCGCGACGATCGGTTCGAGGCTAGTATCCGGCCTTTGGTCGGCATGCCGGGTCGGCCTCGTTCCCGCTCGGGCTCGACGGCGCGGAGGGAACCGCCCGGCCCGCAGCGAACGCAAGGGAAAACAACGACAAACGAACCCTGTTGTTCCACACAGGAGGAGCCACCGCGGTGGACGGGGTGACCAGAACGAAAGGGAAGATCATGACAAATAATCGAAAACTGTTGGCATGGGTCGAGGACATCGCAAAGCTGTGCAAGCCCGAGCGGATCCATTGGTGCGACGGGTCGGCGCAGGAATACCAGGCGCTGTGCGATCTGATGGTCCGCAACGGTACCGCCCGCAAGCTCAATGAGGCCAAGCGCCCCAACAGTTACCTGGTGCTGTCCGATCCGGCGGACGTGGCGCGGGTCGAGGACAGGACCTTCATCTGCTCCGAGCGTGAGCAAGACGCCGGCCCCACCAACAACTGGCGCGATCCGGCCGAGATGCGCGCCACCCTGCTGGGGCTGTTCGACGGCGCCATGCGCGGCCGCACCATGTATGTCATCCCCTTCAGCATGGGTCCGCTCGGCTCGCCCATCGCCCACATCGGCGTGCAGATCACCGACTCGCCCTACGTGGTCTGCAGCATGCGCACCATGACCCGCATGGGCAAGGCGGTGCTGGACCAGCTCGGCGACGGCGAATTCGTGCCCTGCCTGCATTCGGTGGGCGCCCCGCTGGCGCCGGGCCAGCAGGACGTGCCCTGGCCCTGCAACGCCGACAACAAATACATCGTCCACTTCCCCGAGACCCGGGAGATCTGGTCCTACGGCTCGGGCTACGGCGGCAACGCCCTGCTCGGCAAGAAGTGCTTCGCGCTGCGCATCGCCTCGGTGCTGGCCCGCGACGGCGGCTGGCTGGCCGAGCACATGCTCATCCTCAAGCTCACCAATCCGGAAGGCCAGTCCAAGTACATCGCCGCCGCCTTCCCCAGCGCCTGCGGCAAGACCAACCTGGCGATGCTCACGCCCACCATTCCCGGCTGGAAGGTCGAGACCATCGGCGACGACATCTGCTGGATGAAGTTCGGCGACGACGGCCGGCTGTACGCCATCAACCCGGAGGCGGGCTTCTTCGGCGTGGCGCCGGGCACCAGCGATCGCTCCAACCCCAACGCCATGAAGACGCTGTGGGGCAACGTGTTCTTCACCAACTGCGCGCTCACCGACGACGGCGACGTATGGTGGGAGGAGATGACCGAGCAGCCGCCGGCCCACCTGATCGACTGGACCGGCAAGGACTGGACGCCCGACAGCGGCCGCCCGGCCGCCCACCCCAACGCTCGTTTCACCGCGCCGGCCAGCCAGTGTCCGGTGATCGCGCCGGAGTGGGACGATCCCAAGGGCGTGCCGATCTCCGCCATTCTGTTCGGCGGCCGCCGCGCCACCGTGGTGCCGCTGGTCAACGAGGCGCGCGACTGGCAGCACGGCACCTTCCTCGGCTCCATCATCAGCTCGGAGAAGACCGCCGCCGCCACCGGCAAGATCGGCGAGCTGCGCCGCGACCCCATGGCCATGCTGCCGTTCTGCGGCTACAACATGGCCGATTACTGGAGCCACTGGCTCAACATCGGCCGCCGGGCGGGCGCCAAGCTGCCGAAGATCTTCTACGTCAACTGGTTCCGCAAGGGCGAGGACGGCAAGTTCCTATGGCCGGGCTTCGGCGAGAACAGCCGCGTGCTGAAGTGGGTGTTCGAGCGCTGCGACGGCAAGGCGGCTGCCGTGGAGACGCCGATCGGCCTGCTGCCGGCCAAGGGCGCGCTCGATCTCGACGGCCTCGAACTGGGCGAAGCGCAGCTGCAGCAGCTGCTCAAGGTCGACGCCGACGGCTGGCTGCAGGAAATCCCGCTGATCCGCGACTACTACGCCCAGTTCGGCGAGCGCGTACCGCGGGCGCTGTACGACGAACTCGACGCGCTGGAGCAGGCGTTGAGCGCCAGCACCGCCCGCGCCGCCGCTCACGCTTAAGCGGCTGGCATCAAGAACGAAACCCGGGCAAAGCCCGGGTTTCGTCATTCGGGGTCGCGGTGTCCCTAGCGCTATGCCAGATGCGGTTCGAGGAACGCGGCCAGCTGCGCCTTGTTGAGCGCACCCACCTTGGTGGCTTGCAGCTCGCCGTTGCGAAACAGCAGCAGCGTCGGAATGCCGCGGATGCCGTAGCGCGCCGGCGTTTGCGGGTTCTGGTCGACATCGACCTTGACCACTTTCAGCCGGCCGGCGTAAAGGCTGGCGACCTCATCCACCAGCGGCGCGATCATCCTGCAGGGGCCGCACCATTCGGCCCAGAAATCGACGAGCACCGGCAGGTCGGCTTGCAACACCTCCTGCTCGAACGTAGCGTCGGTTACCTTGATCGGTCCAGTCACAGTGTTGTCTCCGTCGGGCGCTCGCCGTTTCCGGCCGCAGCGAAAAGCGTTGGTTTAACGACTGTTACCGTAAAGGTCGGACGCAGCGCGGTACAGTGCATTGTGTTGATGACTTCGATTACTCCAGGCTATCGGAACCCGCCATGAACGACTTTCCGGATCTATCCACCCTCTGCGTCCACGCCGGCGAAAGCGGCGACCCGCTGTGCTCGCCCCATACACCGCTCTACCCCACCACCACCTTCGCTTTCGAGTCCACCGCCGATTTGGTCGCCGCCGCCGCTGCCGGCAAAGCCGGCTTCTACACGCGCTACGGTCTCAACCCCACCGTCCTGGCGCTGGAGGAGAAGCTGGCGGCCCTGGAGGGAGCGGAGGCGGCGCTGGCGTTCGGCGCCGGCATGGCGGCGATCTCCGCCACCCTGCTGGCCCACGGCCGGCGCGGGGTGGTGTGCCTGGGCAACGCTTACGGCGGCACGCTGGAGCTGCTCACCGAGCAACTGCCGCTGCTCGGCATCGAAACGCACGCGCTGCTGCCGGATGAGACCGAGCGCCTGGAAGAACTGCTGCGCCAGGGCATCGGCCTGGTGCTCCTGGAGACGCCCACCAACCCGCTGCTGGAGATCTACGACATCGCCGCCGTGGCGGCGCTGGCCCATCGCCACGGCGCGCTGCTGGTGGTGGACAACACCTTCGCCACGCCAGTGAACCAGCAACCACTAGCCCTGGGTGCGGACCTGGTGGTGCACTCCGCCACCAAGTACCTGGGCGGCCACAGCGACATCACCGCCGGCGCGGTCATGGGCAGCGCCACGCTGCTGGCGCCGATCCGCGCCTGGCGCAAGAACCTCGGCCAGACGCCGGCCCCGCAGGTCTGCTGGCTGCTGGCGCGCAGCCTGCGCACCCTGGCGGTGCGGGTGGAGCGGCAGAACGCCAACGCCCAGGCGCTGGCCGAAGCCATGAGCCGGCATCCGCGCATCCGCCGCGTGCTCTATCCCGGCCTGCCGGACCACCCCCAGCACGCGCTGGCACGCCGGCAGATGCGCGGCTTCGGCGGCATGGTGACCATGGAGGTGGACGGCGACGCCGCGGCGACCACGGCCGTGGTCGACCGCCTGAAACTGTTCGCCATCGCCCCGAGCCTCGGAGGCGTCGAGAGCCTGGCCACCCAGCCGCTCACCACCACCCACCGCGACCTGTCGCCGGAGCTGCGCCGCCGCCGCGGGATCAGCGACGGCATGATCCGGCTGTCGGTGGGCATCGAAGCGGCGGCGGACCTGATCGCCGACCTGGAGCAGGCGCTCGGCTGAGCCGCTCAGCTCTCGAAGCTGAGCCGGAGCAGGTTGAACGGGCCGCGCCGGGTCTGGCGAACGGCGTCGGCGCTGCGGCGGATCAGCAGCGCCGACAGCCGCTGCAGGGCGCCGCCGTCCTCGAGCAGCTCCTCGGCGCTCGGCGCGGCCACGTTCAGGTCCAGCGGCTCGCCGCCGTAGAGCAGGTAGGCGTCGAGCCGCAGCTCGTCGTAGCTCAGCTTGACGCGCACCGTGCCGGAGGCGGGCAGCGGCCGGGCGACGTCGACGAACTCGGTGAGCGCCTGCATGGCGCGCTGGATCACGTCGCGGCGCGCGCCCCAGGCGCCGCCGTGGCGCTCCAGGAACGCCTGCACCCGCCGCGGGCCGTCGTCCCCCGGACGCAGCTCCAGCTTGGCCTGCCGCGCGATGCCGATGCGGAAAATCAGGTTCAGCGCGATCGCCGTGACCGTGGCCATGGACAGCGCCGAGCCGATGAAGGCGTCCCAGCCCGGCGGCAGGTGCCGGTAGTAGTCCGGGAAGAGATCGACGCTCAGCCCGGCGATCAGGCTGGCGCCGACCACGAAGGTTTTGCGCGCGTCCATCATGCGCGACATGACCAGCTGCAGGCCAGCCACGATCATGAAGCAGGCCACGAACACCAGGATGGCGCCCTTGAGGGCGCTGGGCATGTACACGAAGCACAGCGCCAGCAGCGGCGAGAACGCGAAGCCGATGAAGATCAGGCCGGCGCTGAAGCCGACGTAGCGGCTGGTCACGCCGTTGGCGAGCGACAGGCCGACGTTGCTCGACGAGGTCGACTGCGGCATACCCCCCAGCAGCCCGGCGCCGACCACCGCCAGGGCGTCGGCCAGCACGCCGCGGCGCAGCGTACCCATGTCCGGCCCATGCCAGTCGGCGTCGTTGATCTTCTGGCAGGTGGTGAGGTCGCCGACCGCCTTCACCAGCGACGACACCGCCGCGATCAGGAACGGCGCCAGCAGCGCGATGTCGAAGGTCGGCACGATGCCGTCCAGCAGCTGCGGGCGCGGCAGGCCGAACAGCGGCGCCGCGGCCAGCGCGCGCACCGCGGCCGGGTCCATCAGCCCGCCCAGCCAAGCGCCGACGTAGGCGACCGCCACGGCGATCAGCACGCTGTATAGACGCAGCGGCCCCCTGCCCCACACCGTCAGGCCGAACATCAGCCCGAGACAGCCCAGACCGAGCGCCACGGAGAGCGGATCGGGCGGCATCCCCGGCTCGGCTCCGGCGATGTTGCGCACGCCCCACGGCACTAGCGCCAGCCCGACCATGGTGACGATCACGCCGGTGACCTCGGGCGGCAGCACCGCGCGCAGCTTGTGGATGAAGCGCGACAGCAGCGCCTGCACGGCGCCGGCCACCAGCGTCATGCCGGCGAGCAGACCCAGCCCGCCAGCCTTGACCGCCAGCACCGCCGCCGACAGATACGCCGGCCCGCACAGATTCGGACACAGGTAGCCGGAACCGACCGGCCCGCGCGCCAGGGACTGCAGGATGGTGCCGATGCCGGTGGCGATCATCGACAGGCGCACGAACCGACTCGCCAGCTCGTCGGAGCCGCTCATGGCCTGCACCACGATCACCGGCAGCACCAGGACGCTGGCCATGGCTAGGGTATGCTGCAGCCCGACCAGCAGCAGCGCGTGGGCCGGCACCGGGTCGGCGGCGCCGTAGACGATGTTCGCGGGCTTGCGTGCCATCTCCGAGCACATCCCCCTGGTCATGCTGGAGGTCCCCCGGCGCCGGCACCATGGCACCGCACGGCTAGCAGGGCTTCTCCCTTAAGGTAAAGCGCTCCCGGCAGCGCTTTGCAACGCTCGCCGCCGTCAGCGCAGCAGCTGCACCACCATCACGGTGATGTCATCGGACTGCTCGGCCTCGCCGGCGAACCGCTTGACGTCCACCATCACGCCTTCCACCAGCTCGCGGATGCCGCTGCCCGCGAGACGCTGCAGGCACGCTTGCAGCCGCTGCTCCGAGTACAGCTGCTGGGCACTGTCGGCCGCCTCGGTCACCCCGTCGGTGTAGAGGAACAGCGCGTCGCCCGGCGCCAGCCGCGTGCTGCCGGCGGCCAGCGGCACGCCCGGCACGGCGCCGATCACCGTGCCGCTGCCGGCCTCCAGGCGGCGCACCGTGCCGTCGGCGCTGACGATGTAGGGCAGATTGTGGCCGCCGTTGGCGTACAGCAGCTCGCCGCTGACGGTATCGAGGTAGCCGCAGAACAGCGTGACGAACATGGACACGTCGTTGTCGGCGGCGAGCTGATCGTTCACGGTCGCCAGCACCGTGCGCGGATCGGGCGCGGTCGCCGCCACAGCCTTCAGCAGTGTCTTGGTCACCGCCATGTACAACGAGGCCGGCACGCCCTTGCCGGAGACGTCGCCGATGACGAAATAGATCCGGCCGTCGTCGCGGCGGAAGAAATCGTACAGATCGCCGCCGACCTCCTTGGCCGGCTCGATGGCGGCGTAGATGTCGCAGTTGACGTCGGCCCGGTCCGGGAACGGCGGGAAGATCTTGGGCAGAATACCCATCTGGATGTTGCGCGCCACCTCCAGCTCGCCCTCGATGCGCTGCTTGGCGGCGGTGGTCTCCTCCAGATTGCGCAGGTGCTCCTGCAGCCGCCCCTGCATGACCAGGAACTCGGCCGCCAGGCGGCCGATCTCGTTGTCGCGCCGCGCCAGCGTCGCCAGCCCGCGCCCGGCGGACGGCGAGAAGCCCTCTTCCGAGAGCTGCCGCACATGCTCGGTGAGCACGTGCAGCGGCCGCACGATGGTGCGCGCGAACAGCACCGCCACCACCGTGAACAGCGCGCCGACCAGCAGCACGCTGAACATCACGTTGTCGAACAGGCGGTTGAGCGGCGCGGCGAAGCGCTCGGCCCGCTCGTTCACCACCACCACCCAGTCCTCGCGCATCGGCACCGGCGCGAAACCGGCGACCACATCGCCGTGCGCCGGATCGCGGTAAGCGACGTTGCCGGGCTCGCGGGCGCCGATCGCCGCCGCGGCCAGCTCGGACAGGTTCAGGCTGGGAATATCGTCGCGCATGAAACGGCGACTGGCGCGAATCTGCGCCAGCCGCGCCTCGTCGAGCGGCATCAGGCTGCTGTAGTGGCGCGACTTGTCGGGGTGGAAGATCAGCACCCCGTCGCCGTCGATCAGGAAAGCCTCGCGGCTGTCGTGCTCGGCGGCGATCAGATCCCACATGGCGGTGCCGACGATCTCCACCACCGCCACGCCGACCAGCTGGCCGAAGCCGTCGTACACTGGATGGCTGAAGAACATGGTCGGCACGCCGGTGCTGACCTCGGCGAGGATGCTGAAGAACGGCTCGCCGCGCTGCAGCGGCACCTGGAAGTAGTCGCGGAAGCCGTAGTTGTGGCCGAGGTACTTGAGATTGGACGAGGCCAGCACCTTGCCGTCCAGGTCCATGAGCATGATCAGCTCGACCTGGGCATAGGACCGCTGCAGATCGCGCACCAGCACCGCGGCGTTGCGGTCGGCCTCGGCGCCACCGTAGCCGAGCAGGACGATGGTGGCGTCGTGGCGGGCGACGTAGCGCGCCAGGTAATGGGAGTCGCGGATGAACTGCCCCAGGCGCTGCGCCACGCCGGTCGCCGCCTGCTGCAGGTCGTGCAGGGCGCTGCGCTCGGCGTGGGCCAAACTGCCGCGCAAGTTGTAGTAAGCGGTCACGATCATCGGCAGCAGCGCCACCGTGACCAGAGTCACCAGAACGCTCGTGGTGATCGACCAGGTTCTGGTATCCAGTTTTATTTTCATGCGATCGGTCTTGTTTTGGCGCCCCGGCTCCTCGGCCGCGCGTCCGCCGGCCTCGACAGCGCGCACTTTAGCGCGGATTGCTTGCTCATGTTTAGCAGGCGCTTATAGCCTATAGGGCGTACTCGCCATGGGGAATGGCTCGGAGAACATGGACATCGAGCAGGTGATCGTGCTGGAGAATCGGCCCGACGCGATCGTCCAGCTGACACAAGCGGTGGAAACCTTCGGCGACGCCGCGGCGCTACCGCCCAAGCTGGTCTTTCGCCTGACGCTGGCGCTGGAGGAGATCGTCACCAACGTCGTCTCGTACGGCTACCAGCCCGGCAGCAAGGGGCGCATCGAAGTCACCTTACGCCGCCAAGGCGACGAGGCGCAGGCCGAGGTCGTCGACGACGGGGTACAGTTCGATCCGCTCAGCGAAGCCCCCACGCCGGACCTCGACGCCAGCGTGGAAGAGCGCCGCATCGGCGGGCTGGGACTGCATTTCGTCAAGACCCTCATGGACCACATCGAGTACCGGTGGCAGGACGGCCGCAATCATCTGAAGCTTCGCCAACGGATCAGTGATAAGGACGATGGACATCAAGATCGATAAGCACGACGACCACCTGACCGTACGCCTCGCCGGACGGCTCGACAGCAGCAACGCCGGCGAATTCGAGCAGGCGCTCCTGAACCGCATCGATGCCGGCGAACTGCGGCTGGTCCTGGATCTGAGCGAACTGAGCTACATCTCTAGCGCCGGCCTGCGGGTGTTCCTGATGGCAGCCAAGCGGCTCAGTGCCCGGCAGGGTCGGATGGCGCTGTGCGGGCTGCAGGACAACGTGCGCGAAGTGTTCGAGATCAGCGGCTTCACCGCCATCCTCACCGTGCGCGCCGATCTGGCCGAAGCCAGGGCGGCACTATCGGCCTGAGCGGCCACCCCGGAACGCGATTCGCGGCGTAACCGCCCCCGGGACGGTTACGCTGCGCAGCTTTTCCTTCCTCTTTCCGATCGAGGTCGACACTCAGGCAGCGGCTTCCGCCAGCTCCTGCAACACCGCCGCCGAGCGGCGCTCCAGATTGACGCTGAGCCGGCCCATGAGCCAGAACAGGCGCTCGCACAGGCTGGTGAGATGCATCAAGGTGAGGCGCTCTTCGGCCGAGGCGGCGCGCTCGCCGTCGATATAACTCTCGCGGATGCGCCGCATCAGATCGCCGCGGTCGCCGGTGAGCTGGCCGAGCAACGCCAGGTCTTCGGCCGCCCCGTGCTGCCAGGCGTCACCCAGGGTCATCAGCACCACGTCGACGGCCTCCAGCACGTTGCCGCCGAGCCGCGCCAGACCGGCACTGCCCTTGCCGCGATCGATGGCGCCGGCCAGCTCGTACAGGGTCGACTCCATGGCCTGCAGCAACTGCAGGCGTTCCAGGCAGTCGCCGAGCCGTTCCAGGGCGTGGCGGCCCGGGTTGCGGCGGCCGAGCTCGTCGATGAAGGTGCGGATCGCCATCGCCACCGCCTCGAACGCCTTGTGCTGCGCCTGCAGACGCGCCGTCACGCCGTCACCGCCCTCGCGCACGCAAGCCAGATACCCCGGCAGGCGCTGGACCAGGCGCAGCTGTTCCTGCTCGGCGAGGTCGATAGCGGTTTCCGGCTCGTCCACCGCATGGTCGTGCAGATAGCGCGGCTTGTCGGCGTCCTCGTCGGCGCTGGGCGGCGCCAGACGCGCCAGCAGCCGCAGGATCGGCGCCTGCAGCGCCAGCATGATCACCACCATGACGGCATTGAACAGCAGGTACAGCCAGGCCATCTGCCGCCCGACGTCGTTCGCCAGCTTGGCGGCCAGCGCCATCATGAGCGGCACCCCGCCGATCACCTCGACGAAGAACAGCGGCACTAGCAAGACGCTGCCACTGGCCTTGAACAGGAATTGATACACCGCGAGCTGGCGCTGGCGGCCCTGCAGATTCGAGCTGAGCATCCAGGTATTGATGCCCGAGCCCAGATTGGCGGCGTAGACCAGCATCACGCACTGCTCGGGGGTGAACAGACCGGCGCTGGTCATGTGGATGGCGAGTACGGCGACGGCCACCGACGAATGCAGGATCACGGTGGCGAGCGTGCCGACGATGAAGATCAGCAGGTACCAGCGCCCGGCCGCGCTGCTCGCCGCGCCGAGCGCCTGTTGGAACCACGGCTGCTCGGCCAGCGGCGTCGCGCCGTTGTGGAGCATGAGCAGGCCGAGGAACAGCAGGCCGGCGCCGAGCAGCGCGCCCGCCAGGGGACGCAGCCCGGGCGACTCGCCGTGGGTGTACATGATGCCCGCTACACCCAGCACGAACAGCACCAGCACCTCGATGTGCAGGGTGGCGATGAGCACCATCAGCGCCGCGCCGAGATTGGCGCCGGCCAGCACCGGCAGCGCGTTCTGCATGGCGATGCCGCCGACCGCCAGCATGCTGACCGTGATGAAGGTCATCGCCGAGGGGCTTTGCGTCACCGCGCCGCCCAGGGAGCCCCAGGCGAGGCCCAGCGCGGGCGAGCGGGTCCAGCGGGCGACCAACTGCCGGAAGCGGCGGCCGGCGATCTTCTTGAGGTTATCGCTCAGACCGTGCAAGCCGACGAAGAACAACCCCACCCCGGCCAGCACGTGACCAACCATTTCCAGCAGTTCGTACATAGGAATACCGTCGCGTATCTTGCGTGTCGTTATTATTCGGCGTAGGCCGCGCGCCAACCGATCTACGGACGGTTTTCGCGATCTGTCATAATCGCTTTTCGCGTCCACGCGAACTTTTCGACGCGGCAGAGCCGAGCACGGCGTCCCTGCGACCGCTCCCTCGGCTGCCCAGACAACCCAGCATCCGAGGAACACAGATGCGGCTCAGCACCGCACAAAGCTTGTTGGTAGCGGCGATTGGATTCTATCTGACCCTGATCGCCTTCAACAATTTGACCGACTACGGTTCGAACTACGCCTTCGTCGAGCACGTATTGCGGATGGACACCACCTTTCCCGACAACCGCGGGATGTGGCGCGCCATCGACAGCCCGGCGGTGCACACGCTGTTCTACTGGATCATCATCGCCTGGGAAACCGCGGCGGCGGTCTGCTGCTGGATCGGCGCGGCCGCGCTCTGGCGCCGCGGCACCACCCGCTACGCCGTGCTCGGCCTGACCCTGAGCATGCTGCTGTGGCTGAGCGCCTTCCTGACCGTCGGCGGCGAGTGGTTCCTGATGTGGCAGTCGGCGACCTGGAACGGTCAGAGCGGCGCGTTCCGCATGTTCACCGTCAGCGCGCTGGTGCTGCTGATCGTGTTCGTGCGCGAGGCGCCGCGGGAGTGACGCCGCCCGTCCTCCCCCAGCCGATCGCCATCGCCCGACCGGCATCCCGGCCTTGACCTGCGTTTCCCGCTCACCACAATGGGCGGCCTGGACGCGAAAGGATGGATGGCGATGCAGATCGACGAACTGATCGAGACCTTCGAGCTAATCGAGGACTGGGAGGATCGCTATCGCATCCTCATCGACCTCGGCAAGAAGCTGCCGGAACTGGCGGCGGCCGAGAAGACCGAGGACAACCGGGTGCGCGGCTGCACCAGCCAGGTGTGGCTGGTGGCTGAGATCGAGCGGGGCCAGCCGCCGCGGCTGCGCTTCCGCGCCGACAGCGACTCGTTCATCGTCAAAGGCTTGCTGGCCATCATCCTGATGACCTACTCGGGCAAGACGCCGGCCGAGATCCTGGCGACCGACATCGACGAACTGTTCACCCGCCTCGGGCTGCAACAGAACCTGAGCCCGAATCGGCGCAGCGGCTTCTACGCCACGGTGGAGCGCATCAAGCAATTGGCGGCGGAGCATTCCGCCGATTGACCCTATACGGGGCGCGGCGACGAACCGACGCCGCCCAACCCCTGACCTGCCATTACGGGCGGCCGGACGCCGCCCCTTATCGTTCAGCCTTGCCCCGGACCCGGCGTCGGCGTACTACCGCTGCCGGCCTCACCGGTGGTGGTCGACGGCTCCTCCTGGCCGGGCGTCCCGGTAGCGGTGTCGCTGTCGGTAGTGCCGGGCTGCTGCAGGTCGCTGCCGGCGGCGGTGCTATCGCCAGGTTCGCCGGGCGGCACGGCGCCGGACTCGGCCGACTGCCCGGTGGTGCCGGTGTCGCCGCTCATGCCGCCGGCCGACTGCCCCGGCGCCGCCGGTAAGCTGGAGCTGTCGCTGGGCTGCTGGCTCTCGGCGCTGCCGGTCGTGGTCGGCGTCTGCTGATCGCCGGCCTGGTCGCAAGCGCTGAGCAGCAGCGCGAAAGCCGGCGCGCACATCCAAGCGAGGTACTTCGTCTTCACAAGGGTCTCCTTCCCTTACCCAAGTCCAATAGGCAGCTGCGACCGTCGTTCCCGGAAACGGAACATTCCAATCGGCTGCCACGATGCGCGGGGAGGAATCTCCCCAGGCTCTGCAACGGTATAAGGCTCCGCGCCGATCCCTTCAATCGGATTTTCCTGGCGGATCGGCCGCAAATGGTCTTTTTTCGCGAATTTTTTGTCGTTTTCCAGCGACAGCCGTAAATCGGCGAACGCCCCCATATCTGGCGCAGATCGCTACCAATCCAGCCATGCCGCACGCCGCTCTGCTATCAACGCTGCTGTTTCTGCTGCCGCCGGCGCTGGCCGACGCTACGGCAAGCGAGCTGGAGAGACGAACGCTGGCGGCGGTGAACGTCGAACGCGCCCGCCACCAGTTGCCGCCACTCCACCCGCTGCCCGAACTCGACCGGCTGGCCCGCCGCCACAGCGCGTACCTGTTCGAGCGCGGCGAGCTCAGCCACCAGGACGCCGCCGGCCGCACCGTGGGACAGCGCCTGGAAGCGGCGGGCCTACCGTTTCGCCGCGCCGGCGAGAACGTGGCGATGAACGACAACGCCGACGATCCGGCCGCTCGCGCGGTGGCCGGCTGGCTGCGCAGCCCTGGGCATCGCGCCAACATCCTCGACCCTGGTTTCAGCCACGTCGGGACCGGCGTGTACGGGCGAGACGGCCGCTACTATTTCACCCAGATCTTCTACACCCCCCGCCCATGAGCGCCGCGCGCCGCATCCGCCATTGGCTGCCCGGCCTGCTGCTGGCGGCGCTGACGGTACTGCCGGCCGCGGCGCAGGCACCGGCCACGCCCAGCGCCGAGCAGGTACGCGAACGGATCGCCGCCCTCGAAGCCGCCACCGGCATGGACGAGCGGCTGCGCGGCCAGCTGCTGGAACTGCATCGACTGACCCTGGAACGGCTGGAAGCGGCTCAGGGCTACACCGCCGCGGCCGAGGACTACCAGCGTCTACTGAAAACGGCGCCGGAAACCACCCAGCAGCTGCGCCGGCAACTGCAGACGCCGCGGACGCCGGTAGCCCCCGAAGTGCAACGCCGTTATGCCGGCAGCGATCTCGGCACCATCCGGCAGACCTTGAGCCAGGAGCAGGCAGCGCTGGCCGCCTTGCAGAGCAAGCTCACCGAACTCCAGGATCGGCTGCGCACGCTGCAGACCCGGCCAGCCCGCGCCCAGACGGAGCTGGCGCAGGCCAAGCTTTCCCAGACCCAGCTGGAAACCGAGCTGCAGAGCCTGCCCGAGGGCGACGGCGACCGTCTGCTGGAGGCGCAGCGCATGGCGTTGCTGGCGCGGCGCCAGGAGCTGGCCGCCCGGGTGCGCATGCTGGAACAGGAACTGCTCAGCCACGACGCGCGCCTGAACCTGCTGCAGGCCGAGCGCGACCTCGCGGCCCGGCAGGTCGAGACTCAGGCCGAGCGGCTAGCGGCACTGGAAACGCTGGCCAATCGCCACAGCCTCTCGGAAGCCGCCGAGGTAGCGGCGTCGGCCGAGCGCGCCATCCGGCTGGAGCAGACGCCGTTGCTGCAGGAAGCGGCGGCGGCCAACGCCGCCCTCAGCGCGGAGTTGGCCGAGCTGGTGCAGCGCCTGCAGCGAACCTCGGCCGAGCAACAGCAGACGCGCCATGATCTGGCGCGCCTGCGCGAGCAACTGCACAACACCCAGCGCCAGTTGGAGATCGCCGGCATCAGTCAGGCGCTGGGCGAGGCGCTGCGCAGGGAGCGCGACAAGCTGCCCTCGCCGGAGCGCTACTACCGCGATCTTGCCGCCCGCCGCGACGAGATCGGCCAGGCCCGGCTGCGCCAGTTCCAGCTGGAGCAGGCTTCGGCCGAAACCATCGAGCAGCAGACGGCGCGCCTGCTCGCCGAGCGGCCGGACCGGCCCGACCCGGCCAGCGAGCCCTATGTCGCCGAGCGCTTGCGGAAACTGCTGCGCGACCGCGCCGAACTGCAACAACAGTTGGCGCTGAACTACGGCCGCTACGTGGATCAGCTGCTGGCCCTCAACGGCGACAGCGAACAGCTCATCGCCCAGCTGCGCCAGTACGCGCTGCTGCTGGACGAGAACCTGTTCTGGATCGCCAGCGCCCGCCCGATGAACGCGAGCTGGTGGCGCGATCTGCCCACCGCCTTCGCGCGTCTTACCCCGAGCGCCGACTGGCGGGCACTGAGCGGCGCGCTCGCCGCCGCCGCGACCGCGCTGCCGCTGGCGCTGGCCGCGGCGTTGGCTCTGATCGCCGCGCTGCTGGCGGCGCGCGCCCACCTGCGGCAACGGCTGGAACAGCTTTCCGCCAAGGTCGGCACGACCGAGGACCGGCTGGCGCTGACCCTGTGGGCGCTCTGGTACAGCGCCCTGCTAGCCCTGCCGTGGCCGCTGCTGCCGGCACTGCTGGGCTGGCTGCTGCCGCTGACGCCGAACGCGCCGGCCAGCGCGATCGGCGTGGGCGCGGCGCTGCGGGCGGCGGCGCTGGTCGCGTTCCTGTTCGAGCTGGCCCGTCAGCTATGCCGCGAGCGGGGCGTGCTCGCCACCCACTTCGGCTGGTCGCTGCGGCCGCGGCGAGCGCTGCGCCGCAACCTGAACTGGCTGCTGCTGGCGACGTTGCCGCCGGCCTTGGTCATTACCCTGACCGAATATCAGCCCGACGAATTGCTGCGCGACACCCTCGGCCGCCTGGGCTACATCGCCGGTTCGATCGCCGCTGCGGTGTTCGCCGGCCGGGTGCTGAGCCCGCGCGTCGGGCTGCTAGGCGCCGCCCGACCGGGCAGCGCCGCCTGGCGCGGCGCCCGGCTGCTGCAGACCGTCATGGTGGGCGCGCCGCTGCTGCTCGCGCTGCTGGCCGGCTACGGCTACTACTACACGGCACTGCAGCTGAGCAGCCGGCTGTTCGGCTCGATCGCGTTCGGCGTCGCGGTGGCCTTGGGCACCGGCCTGGCGCTGCGCGCTATCCGGCTGGCGCGGCAGCGGCTCGGCCGACGCCGCAGCCGCGCCTTGCTGCTGGAGGGACCGCCGCATCGCTCCGGCGACCGCCTCAAGGGCGACCTTGATCTCAACGCCGCCGACGATCAGACCCGCAGCCTGCTGCGGGTGCTGGTGGCGCTGATCACGCTGGGCGGGTTGTGGCTGATCTGGGCCGATCTGCTGCCGGCGCTCAATATCCTCGACGAGATGGTGCTCTGGCAGCAGGCCGGGCGCGGCGACGAGCCGCTGGTGCGGGTCACGCTCGGCGATCTGCTGCTGGCGTTGACCTTGGTGGCGCTGACGCTGGTGGCGGTCGGCAACCTGCCCGGCGCGCTGGAGATCACCCTGCTGTCGCGGCTGGCGCTGGACCCCGGCAGCCGCTACGCTGTGACGACCCTGGCCCGCTACGGCATCGCCGCGATCGGGCTGCTGGCGGCGCTGCATCTATTGGGCGTGCGCTGGGGCCAGGCGCAGTGGTTGGTGGCGGCGCTGGGCGTGGGGCTGGGCTTCGGCCTGCAGGAGATCTTCGCCAACTTCGTGTCCGGGCTGATCCTGCTGTTCGAGCGGCCCATCCGGGTCGGCGACACCGTCACGGTCGGCGAACTCAGCGGCCAGGTGGCGCGCATCCGCATCCGCGCCACCACCATCACCGACGCCGACCGGCGCGAGATCATCATTCCCAACAAAACCTTCATCACCGAGCGCCTGATCAACTGGACCCTGTCCGATCAGGTCAGCCGTCTGCTGCTGCAGATCGACGTGCCATTCGACGCCCCTGCCGAGCGGGTGCAAACGCTGCTGCTGGAGGCGGCCCGGGCCGAGCCGCGGGTGCTGGCCGAACCGGCGCCGACGGCCTATCTGGCCGCGATCGGCGACACGGCGCAGCGCTTCGAGCTATACGTCTACGTCGGCTCGCTGGCCGACCGGCTGCCGGCGCGCCACGCCCTGTACGCCGACATCCAGCGGCGACTGGCCGAGGCCGGCATCGCCATCGCCGTGCCGCAGCGCGAGCTGCGCGTGCGTCCGCAGCCGCAGGTCAAAGCCGCCGACCCCGAGCGGCCTCCCGCGGACGGCCGTTAGGCATCGCGCTCAGGCGGGCGTGACCAGACGGCGGCGCGGATGCTCCAGCATCTCGAACAGCAGCTCGGCCTCGGCGCGCGAGCAGCCGCAGTGACAAATGGTCTGCCCGGCCACGTCTTCGATATGGTAGATGTGCGAGCGCCGGGCCCCCGGTCCGTAGCCGACACGGCGCACGACCCGATAGAAACCGCCGGTTCTAAGAGTGGTTCTTTCGGCCATGGGTTCCCTCCCCGACCAATTCCCAGTGGTCTTTTCCCTCAGTCTACGACCGTTCAGCGAAATCGCGCGCCGCGCCGATACGGGTTTTCCCTCTGCGACGAAAAAGGGGGCCGCGCGGCCCCCTTCGACATCATCCGCCGTGACGGCGCGGCTCAGAAGTTGTAGATCACGCCGAGGGCGGCGCCGAAGGCCTTCTCGCCGGCAACCCCGGCGAAGTCGCCGTCGCTGGTCTCGCGCCAGGGGGTGAGGCGGGCGTTGTCGTCGTTGTCCACGTAGGCGGCCACCACATAGGTGGTCAGGTTCTTGGCCAGCTTGTACTCCCCGCCCAGCGCCAGCTGCTGGGCACCGCGCTCATCGGCATCCGGGTCCACCGCCACGTACTGCGCCTTGAGGGCGAAGTCACCGAAGCTGTAGCGCGCCCCCAGCCCATAGGCCAGGCTGTCGTCGAGATTCGGGTCATCCCAGCCCCGCTGCACGAAGCCGATCAGCCGCAGTGCCCCGAGATCGTAGGAGCCGCCCAGACGCACCAGGCTGGGCGCGTCGCTGCCGTTGCCGGCGTCCTTGCCAAAGCGCTGATAGCCCAGCGCCAGGAACAGCGGCCCCTGCTTGTAGGCCAGCGCCGCGGAGATCGCGTCGTTGTCGGTGTCCGGGTCGTTGGCGGCGGTGTCGATGTTGGTGGCGTACTGCAGGTTGAGCGTCACGCCGGAGAAGCTCGGCGAGGTGTAGCCGATGGCGTTGTTGTCGCGGTTGTCGAAGTCGCGGGCGTAGGCGCGCCGCGAGATGTTGTCCAGATCGCCCAGGGCGTCGGCGAACAGGTCGATGGCGCTGTTGATCTCCTTGACCGGGCTGTCGAAGCGGCCCAGGCGCACGGTGCCGAAGCCGCCCTTGAGGCCGACGAAGGTGTTGCGCGTGGCCAGCTCGGTGTTGCCGCGGTCGGCGTTGATGTCGGACTCGATCTGGTAGAGGGCGGTGAGCGCGCCCAGGTTCTGCTCGCCCTTCACGCCCAGGCGGCTGGCGTTGGAGGTGACGTTGGTCTGGCTGTCGTCGCCGTTGTCGTACTGTCCGACCGAGACGTGCAGCCGGCCGTAGACCTGCACCGACGGCGCCGCGTCGGCGGCCGAGGCCGCGGCCGGTACGGCCAGTGCGGCGGCGAGGCTCAGGACGGAAAGCGTGCGGTCCATGATGACTCCTTATTGCTTGTCGATCGCGATAGGAACTCGAACACGAGCGCCATGAATCACCCGGTCGAGGGACCCCGGTCAGCGCGGGCTCCATCGCTTGGGTTGCGCGCAGGATGCCCTCGGCGTGTTACGGGAACGCGACGGTTTCGTTACAACCGTATGCGGTGATATGCGCGCGGCGGTGGCGCCGCTACGGCAACTGCCCCCGCAGCCGCTCGATGCGCGGCGATAGCTCGTCGCACAGCGCCTGCCACTGCGCCTGCAGCCGGGTGGTGAGCGTCCGCCGCGCGGCGGCGTCGAGCGTATCGTCGGCCAGCGGGAACAGATCCTGCTCCTCGCGCAGGTTGTGGTGCTCGGTCACGTGCTTGAACGTCTTCTCGCGCTCGATCAGCTCGATCACCTCGCGCCGGCTCATACCGCCACGGCGCGCCCACAGCTCACGGCCGATGGCCCGCAGCAGGCTCTCCAGCTTGCGGTGCTCGCCGTGATAAAGCCGCGGCGGCCAGCGCAGGCGCTCGGCGGCAGCGCCCACGGCCGGCAGCAAGACCTGCTCCTCCTGCTCGATATGCAGCCGCAGCGCGCGCCAGAACAAGACCAGCAGACGCAGCGCCAGGCGTGGACGGGCGGCGATGAGCGCTTCCTGGTGCAACAAGAAGCACTCGTCCATGAAGGTGTGGCAGTGCCGGAGATCGGCGATGGCGGTAATCGGAGCTGGCTGCACGATCATTCCTCCCGCGGCGGCTCGGCAGCTTGCCACAGGCGAACGCAAGACCCAATGATCTCGGTTAAGAGTGGGGAAGAAACGCGGCCGAAGCGATGCTTCGGCCGCGCCGGGCTCACTTCTTGGTGGCCTCGTTAGGCTGTAGCTGAAAACGCCGCGCCTGGTAGGCGGGGATGACGAAGGCGCGGTCGGCGAGACGGCGATTGAGCTCCGCCGCCTTGGCCTTGGCGTCCTCCTGATCGTCGCCGGCCTCGGCGCGCCAGCTGCTTAGGAACTCGCCATCGCGCTCCAGCAGCTGCCCGCGTAGCGCCAAGCCGTCGAAGGTGCGGATCACCACCTCGTTGGCCTGGCTGAGCGGCTCGCTCAGCTTGCGCACGTCGTCCAGCCGCAGCTCGGCGGGCACCCTGGCCAGGGCGACGATGTCGGCCTCCGGCACCTCGGCGCCGGCCGGCGCGATCAGCCGGAACAGATCCTCCGGCTTGTCGCGGCCGATGGCCAGCGCCTTGCCCTTGGCCGGAGTCAACGCGATCTCGCGGATCTGCTTCTCCTCGAGCCCCAGCAGCTCCTGGCGCAGCCAGCGATCCGGCTGGGTCTCGATCCGCGACAGGCCGTCGACCAACCAGCTTTGATCCTCGCCGACCTTGCGCACGTAGTAGCCGCCGTCGGCCGGCTGCTTGCCGATGATCAGCTCGGCCAGCGGCTTGTCCTCGGCGTCGGCCAGACGCACCCGGATGCCTTCCGCCTCGGGCTTGTCCAGATCCTGCACGCCCAGGAAGTGATGCTTGGCCGGATCCTTGGTCTTGGCCTCGCGCAGCTTGGCGCCGGCCAGGTCGAGCAGGAGCCGACGCAGCTTGCTGGTGTCGGCCGGATAGCCGTCGCGCTCGACCACGCCCCAGCCGTCGTCGGTGAGCGATAGCGTGACCGCCCCACCGCCGGCCTTGACCAGCGACACCGTCCGCACTTGGTCCAGGCGCGCCTCGAGCCCGGCGAACAGCGGCCCGGACACGGCGGCGGTCCGCTCCTCGCGGGGACGGCTGGCGAACACCGCCAGCGCCACCACGGCGACCGCCGCGATCACCAGCGCAATCGCAGCCTGCTTACGCATAACGCACCTCCTTGGCGCGCCGCCGCCGGCGCGCTCTCAGCAACGCCACCACGATGCCGAACACGGCCACCAGCAACGGCATGGCGGCGATGTTGAACCACTTCAGCGTCAGACCCAGCGCCTGGATGTCCTTGTCCAGCTGATAGCGCACCTCGCGCAGCTCCTGGCGAATCCGCAGCGCCTCTTGCCGGAAGCGCTCCAGTGCCTGCCGCTGATCGGCGGTGAGCACGATGGTACTGCCGTCTTCGCTGGTCTTGAGCTGCTCGAGCTTGCGCTCGGTCTCGCTCAGCCGGTTCTGCAGCTCCTGCTCCTTGGCGCGGAACCGCGCCTCGGCCTCGGCGCGCAGCACCGCCACCTTCTCGAACGGCCGCGAGTAGACCGCGCGCGAGCGGATGGCGATCAGATCGGCGCTGCCGGCGAGGTTGTCCAGCGCGTTGATGACGAAGTCGCCGTTGTCGGCGATCGGCTGGATCAGAGTCTGCTGCAGGAACTGCTGGCGGCGCAGCCAGAACTCGTCGGCCAGCAGGTCGGCGTCGGCCACCACGATCACGTTGGCCGCGGCCTTCGCCTTGCTGAGGTGATCGGGATTTTCCACGCCTTCCGGCGGCGCTTGGAACGCCGACGGCAGCTCGCCGCTCACGTGCACCGCCAGCACCCGCTGCGAGCCTTCGCCGCTCTTGGCCGGCAGCACCAGCCCGCCCGGCTCGAAGCTGTTCTGGACGGTATCGGCGTCGACCAACCGGCCCTCGGGCGAGCTGGTCAGGAGCGGCGTGACCTTCACGCCAGGCACCTCCTTCCACGTCAGTACGCCGCTGTAGCCGAGATTGAGCGACTGCAGCTGGGAGGTGATCACCACGTCGTGGTTCACCGACTGGGCGTTGAGCCCGACGATGCCGGCGTGCTGGATCGGCCGGCCGTCGGCCTGGCTGTAGACCAGCAGGCCCAGCGCCCTATCCAACAGCACCTTGTTGTGGTCGAACTGCAGCCCCCAGGCCTGGAACAGCTCGGGCAGATCCGAGTAGCGAGGCTCGCCGCGCGCCATCAGCGGATGCATGCCGGGCGGGGGCGGCTCGGACTCGGCGAACGGATCGACGAAGATCAGCGCCTTGCCGCCGTTCATGATGAACTGATCGATGAAATAGCGGCTCTTCTGATCGAGATCCTTGGGGTGGACCACCCACAGGGCCTTGATCTCGGGGTCGATGCGCTGCTCGAGCGGCAAGCTGAGGTCGCGGATCTCGAACAGCTGGCTGGCGTCGCTGTACACCTGCCAGGGCGGGATCGAACCGCCGGCCATCGGATTCCACTGCCCGGACAAGGGCAAGCGGGAGATCACGCCGATCACCGGCTTCTGCGGATGCTGCAGCGTGTACAGCAGCTTGCTCAGGTCGTACTCCAGCGTGGCCGCGCGCTGCGGATGGAAGAACGGAATGGACTCGCGCTGCCCCACCGAGTTGGTGGCCGACAGGCCGAAGTAGACCTTGGCACCGCCCACCGGGATCGGCTGCACGCCGTGGGCCACCGCCCTATCCTCGGCCTCCGAGAACGGCTCGGGGTCGATCTCGTGCAGCACCAGCTTGCCCTTGGAGCGCAGCGCGTACTCCCGCAGCAGATCGCGCACCTGCTGAGCGTAGATCGGCAGCTGCGGATAGCTGTCGCGCACCGACGCCTGCGCGGAGTAATAGAAGTAGACGTCGATGGGCTCGTCGATCTCGGCGAGGATGCGCTTGGTGGCATCCGACAGGGTGAATTGCCCGGTCTCGGTCAGATCCAGCCGCAGCGGCGGCAGCAGACGCTGGGTGACGACGGTGAAGGCGAGGAACAGCACCGCCAGCGCGACCAAACCGACTCCGGAATAGAAGTAGCGCTTCATGCGGGTGCCCTCCTTACGCTGCCTTCTTCATATCGACCACCAGCACGTTGGCCAGCAGCCAGATCACGATCACCGACAGGAAGTAGACGAGGTCCCGCAGGTCCAGCACGCCGCGGCTGATGGCCTGGAAGTGGGTGTAGAAGCTGAGCGAGCTCACCAGCTCGATCAGCCAGCCCGGCGCCCAACCGCTGAGGAAACCGGTCACCAGCGGGAAACCGGCCAGCACGAACAGCAGGCACAGCACGACGCTGACGATGAAGGCCAGCACCTGGCTCTTGGTCGCGCCCGAGATGCAGGCGCCCACCGCCAGGAAAGCGCCGCTCATCAGGAGGCTGCCGATGTAGGCGGCGAGGATCGCGCCGTTGTCGGGCGAGCCCAGATAGTTGACGGTGATCCAGATCGGGAAGGTCAGCACCAAGGCGATGCCGATGAAGGCCCAGGCCGCCAGGAACTTGCCCAGCACCGCCTGCGTCGTGGTCACCGGCAGGGTCAACAGCAGCTCCACCGTGCCGCTCTTGCGCTCCTCGGCCCACAAGCGCATGGCGATCGCCGGCACCAGGAACAGATACAGCCACGGATGGAACACGAAGAAATTGGCGAGATCCGCCTGACCCTGCTCGTACCAGCGGCCGACGAAGAAGGTGAACGCGCCGCTGAGCATCAGGAAGATGACGATGAAGACGTACGCGACCGGAGTGGCGAAGTAACCGCCCAGCTCCCGCTTGAACAGAGTCCAGACCTGGTTCATGCCGCCTCCTGCGTGGTGATCCGGCGGAACACGTCGTCCAGACGGCCGCGCTCGCGATAGATCTGCTTGACGACCCAGCCGCGCTCGCCGGACAGCCGCTCGGCCTCGGCCAGCAGATCGGCGCCATCACGCGGGAACGCCGTGACCTGCCCGGCCACCGAGTCGATCCGCACCTCGGCCACGCCCGGCAGCGCGCGCAGGGCCTCGGCCGCCTCGGCCACGGCGTCGAGCTGCAAGGTGACCGCGCCGTGGTAGATCGAACGGGTTTCCAGCTCGGCCGGGGTGGCGTCGGCCACCACCTTGCCGCGCGCGATGATCACCGCCCGCGAGCAGACCGCGTCGACTTCCTCGAGGATGTGCGTGGAGACGATGATGATGCGGTCCTTGCCCATGCGCTGGATCAAGTCCCGCACCTCCTGCTTCTGGTTGGGATCGAGACCGTCGGTGGGCTCGTCGAGGATCAGCACCTGCGGCTCGTGGACGATGGCCTGCGCCAGCCCTACCCGCCGCTTGTAGCCCTTGGAGAGCGTGTCGATCGGCTGATGCAGCACCTCGTGCAAGTGCACCTCGTCGATCACGCGGGCCACGCGCTGCTTGCGCTGCTCGCCCCGAAGCCCCCGGACCTCGGCGATGAAATGCAGGAACTGCCAAGGCGTCATGTCGCCGTAGGCGGGCGCGCCCTCCGGCAGATAGCCGATCAGCTGCTTGGCCTTGAGCGGCTCGCGCACCACGTCATGCCCGAACACCCGCACCGTTCCCGCCGTGGGTGTCAGGAAGCCGGTGATCATCTTCATGGTGGTGGACTTCCCGGCGCCGTTCGGCCCCAGGAAACCGAGTACCTCACCGGGTCGGACACCGAAAGAGATACGGTCCACAGCCACGAAGGGGCCAAAGGCCTTCGTGAGGTCTTTTATCTCAATCATAGTGTGTGAACTTCCCGATTTTTTTCTTTTACTAATCAGGCCGATGCGAGAGACGGCCTGTCCCCTGAGCGGGCCTCAGGGAGTGTAGCGGAAGCTTTGACCGACGCAGGCGGTTCGGGTTCCGCTACGGCAGCCGGCGCCGGCCATAGGCGCGGCGCGCTGCGACCTGCCATCCCGGCAGGTGGTCGATCCTGCCCGCGCCTTCCCGTGGCGTGGACCGGACGCGACTTATTCTTCCTATTCTCGCTACCGCCGAGAAGCGCCCCTCCTCCCGCACGGGCGCGAGCCGCTTACGTCTCTCCCGGCTCCAGCCAGCGCGTGAGCACCGGCGGGCGGTAACGCTCCAGCGCATCCAGCAGCGACGCGGGCCGCTCGTCGATCAGCACCAGCTCCAGGTGGTTGGCGCGGATGAAGCCCTCGCTGTGGGCATGGCGCAGATAGGCCAGCAGCGGCTGGTAGAAGCCGTCGACGTCGAGCAGGCCGCACGGCTTGGCGTGCAGCCCCAACTGCGCCCAGGTCAGGATCTCGAACAGCTCCTCCAGGGTGCCGAAGCCGCCGGGCATGGCGACGAAGCCGTCGGAGAGCTCGGCCATCAGCGCCTTGCGCTCGTGCATGGAGCGAACCACGCGCAGATCCGACAGCGCCTGATACGCCACTTCCCGGTCGACCAGCGACTGCGGTATGACGCCGATGACCTCGCCGCCGCCTTCCAGCATGGCCGTGGCCAGCTCGCCCATCAAACCGACGCTGGCGCCGCCGTACACCAGCCCGTAGCCCCGCGCCAGCAACTCGCCGGCCAGCGCCCGGGCCGCCTGCCGATAGGAGACGCGCGCCCCGGGACTGGCGCCGCAGAACACGCAGATCCGCTTCATGCCCAAACCTACCTCCACCGCATAGACCAACACACGCGGGGTATCCCCGACAGCGTCGGAACGCTACACGGAGCGCTGCGGAACCACAAATGGGAAATGGGCCGGCTAGCGCGTCGGCGGAAAAGCGGTCGCCGGTGGTGGGCTATGCCTGCCGGTCGCGCCGGTCGCTTTCGCCGAACAGACGGTCCAGGTACGCGTCCAGCTGGTCCTCGCCGGTGGGAAGCCCATGCCGCCGCGACGCGCCCGGCGTGTCGCGCTGGATTTGCGACCGCCGCACCGAGCCCTCCTGCTCGGTGCGGCGGTGGGTGGCTTTTTTCTCGCGGGAATCGGGATAACCAGCCATGCTCAACCTCATACCGTTCCATGGTGCGGGCGATCGAACCGCGCCGCGGCCCGTTCCCCCTGACTGTAGGCCGACTTCGCGGCCGCCGCCACGTAGGCCGGCGTTCCGCTCAATGCGCGTGCGGTGTCGCGTCCATCAGCCGGCCCGCCCCCGGCAACGACGGCGTGCCACCGAGCGGGACACGCAGCACCAGCTTCGGCCGCCCCTCCTCGCCGTCCTCCAGCCGCAGCTCGCCGCCCAGGGCGATCGCCAGGGCGCGGCTGACCGCCAGCCGCAGCCCCAGCCCCTCGGCGCACGTGCAATGCAGCGGCTGGCTCAGCCAGCGCCCTAGCCGCTCGCGCTGGTCCGCGCGGTAGCCGCGCATCGTCAGCCGCAGCCCGCCACCGTCGTTCTGCAGCTGCAGATACAGGCCCTTGTCGGCCAGCGCGCAGGCCACGTCCAGGAGGTTGTCGAGGATTTGCTCGAGATATGGCCGATAGCTCTGCAGCGGCGGCAGCATCGGCTCCAGATCGAGGCTCAGCCACCCCCGCGGCGCCACCAGGCGCGTCAACCGGGCATTGAGCAGATCGCCCAGATCCACCGGCTCGGGCGCCACATCGACCAGCAACGGGCCGCCCAGCTCGTGCAGACGGGCCCTGGCCCGCATCAGCTGCGACTGCAGCCGCTTGGCCAGCCGCAGCACCTGCTCGGCGGCGGCGGTGCGCGCCAGCGCGCCGGCATAGTTGAGGGCGGCCGCCAGCGGCTGGCTCAGCTCGTGACTGAAGGTCCGCGCCAGCTCCTCCAGCGCGAGCGCGCTGGCGGCGTCGCTGCGACGCCGACCGGTTCGGCCTTGCCTGAATTCCGTCGCGCGCCGCGCCACCGCGGCCAGCTGACTCGACAGCGCGTTGGCCAGCGCCAGCAGCCCCTCGGGCGGTGCCGCCGGCACGGCGAACGACAGCACCGCCGACACGGCCTCGTCCACCACGACCGGCAGCGCCAGCGGCGGCCAGGGCGTTCCCTCGTAATACACGGACGGCAATCCGGTCTTGAGCGCAGCGAGATGCGGCGCGCCGAGCGCCGCTTCCGCGGCGGCCGTGGCGGTGCTATCGACGGTGATGCGAATGCCCAGCGAGCGCCAGCCCAGCCGCTCGCTCAACAACGCTGACAGCGCGCTCATCGCCTCCGCCAGGCTGGCGCTGGCGTTGAGCGCCTCGGCGCTGGCCCGCAGCAGCGCCAAGGGCGGTTCGGGCTCCGCAGTCACCGCCCGCAAATAGACGCGCCGCCGCTCCAGCCACCGTCCAGGCTCGGCCAGCTCGACCGGCCCCCGGTCGCGCAGCTGCGCATACAGTTCGGTCAGCTCCGACGCCGCCACCATCAGCAGCACGGCCGCATCGGGCGGATCGTCGAGCAAGGCACGCCAACGCCCCGATTCCTGGCATAGGTTTCGGGGCGGCGCCAGCGTCAGTACCGGCGACGAGGTCAGGTGCCCAACACCTTGAAGAAATTCCGCGGTCCCCACGGCTGCGCTCCCAGGGGCCGACCGGCCCCGTTACCGGATCTGCGGGGGCCGCGCAGATCCGCTCTCGGACCAGGTTTAGATGCCTCCGTGGGATCGGCGGCACAAGGCAGGGTGGTTAAGGGGATTCCTTAGAGCTGTTCGGACTACATGGCGCGAGCCGCGCCATGGTGATCCCGCCGACCGCCCGCCGGCAACATCCGCGCAGCGGGGACCGGACGGGCGGCAAGCGGGGATGGGCTGGCGCTTATTCCTCGAGCAGAGCGCGCAGCATCCAGGCGTTCTTCTCATGGACCTGCATGCGCTGGGTCAGCAGGTCGAGGGTCGGCTCGTCCATGGCGGCGTCGGCCACCGGCAGCACCTGGCGCGCGGTCCGCACCACCGCCTCCTGGCCCTGGACCAGCTGGCGGATCATCTCCTTGGCATCCGGCACACCGGTCTCCTCGGGGATGGACGACAACTCGGCGAATTGCTTGTAGGAACCCGGCGCCGGGAAGCCCAGGGCGCGGATGCGCTCGGCGATCTGGTCCACCGCGGTCGCCATCTCGGTGTACTGCTGCTCGAACATCAGGTGCAGCGTGTTGAACATCGGACCCGTGACGTTCCAGTGGAAGTTGTGGGTCTTCAGATAGAGCGTGTAGGTGTCGGCCAGCAGGCGGGAAATGCCTTGCGCGATTTCGCGCCGGGCATCCTCAGGTATACCGATGTCGATTTTCATGGGAGCTCCTTGCCGTTATTGGAATTGTCTGCTCAGCATAATCCCCCACCTTACGCCGCCCCATGATCCTAAGCAAGGCATCGGCGACTCGACACGAACGGCCGTCAGCCCTCCAGCTCCGCCACGTTGTCCCGCTCGGCCAGTCCGAGCGCGTCCTGGATCAACGGCAGCATGCGCCGCACAGCGTTTTTCCCCTCCCGGATGGCTTCCTCGGCGCGCGAGAAGTCGAGCAGTTCGAAGTGCGCCAAGCGCGGGCTGATGACGATGTCGGGCGGATCGCCCGCCATGCGGCTGCGGGTGATACGGTCCTGCATGATGTTGAGGGAGCTGGCGAGAACCTCGATGAAGCCGGGACCGGCAGAGGCGTTCGGTTTCTTGTCGCCCTGGGAGCGGAACGGCAGGCCGAGCTTGCCGAACCAGCCGGCCTCGGACGGTTCGTCGGCGGCGGCCGCGGCCGCCTGCTCCCGCAACTTGAAATGGCGCCCGACCAGATCGCCGTTGAGGTTGACGGCTATCACCACCTGCGCGCCGAGCGCCCGGCACACGGTCACCGGCACCGGATTGACCAGCCCGCCGTCGACCAGCAGATTGCGTCCGACCATCACCGGCCGAAACAGCCCAGGCAGGGAGATCGAAGCGCGCACCGCTTCGATCACGGAGCCTTTTTGCAGCCACACTTCCTGGCCGGTACGCAAGTTGGTGGCGACCGCGGCGAACGGCTTGGGCAGGTCTTCGATGCGCGTATCGCCGAACGCGCGTCGGTACAGTTCCATCAGACGGCGCCCTTCCATGAAGCCGCCGCCGCTGATTCCCAGGTCCATGTAGCTGAACACGTCGCGCCGGGTGAGTTTGAGCACCCACGATTCCATGGCGTCGAGATGGCCGTGGACGTAAAGCGCTCCCACCAGCGCGCCGATCGAGGTGCCGGTGACGATGTCCGGTTCGACGCCCGCCTCCGCCAAGGCCCGGATGACGCCGATATGGGCCCAGCCCCGCGCCGAGCCGCTACCCAAGGCAAGGCCTATGCGCGGCCGTCCCGCCGTCGATGTCGCAGTCATGCTTCTAGCCCCTGCATCAGCTGACGGAGGCATCATCGCGGAGACGGCCCGCGGCGTCTAGGTAGGGAACGACGAGCGGTGATCCAGATCTCGGCCGGCCCTGCCCGGCCGCTTACAGAGTGCGCATTTCCTGCCGCTTCTGTTGCTGAAAGCGCCGGCCGATCTGCTGTTCCATATCCGTGTCGAGCACCTTGCGGGCTTTGGCGAACAGCTCCTTCTCTTCCTCGGCGATGTGGTGCTCGAGCACTTCCTGCAGCACCAAGACCTTGGCCTTCCAGTGGGCGTCGCTCGGTTCGCAGCGCTCCAGCTCGCCCACCATGAGCTCGACCACGTGGTGCTCTTCTTCGGCCTCGATGGCCAGATCGCGCGTCTGGCTGTACCGCTCCAGGGCCGAATAGAGCAGCTTCTCCTCGGCGTGGGCGTGCGCCAGCAGGTCGGCCTTGAGTTCCTGCAGCAGCGTGCGGCGCCGGTCGACGTTCGACTCCTTGCTGTCGATCATTTGCTTGAGCAGCTTCTTGACCGCTTCGTGGTCTTTTTTCAGCTGGTCATAGATGCTGCCCCTGGACTTGTTCGCCATGACGCCTCCTGGTGTTCGGAACGAGCCCGTTCGGCTCGCATCGTCCAGTTGTGGGGTCGATCGACGAGCGGTTACAAGCGCACCCTACTCGGCTTTCGGCTGCCGTGCGCGTAGATAGGCGGCCACGAAGGCCGGCGCGACCAGCTGCAGGTGCCTTATATCGCCCTCGTGCTCCGGCCGCCGCGGCATCACCCCGCGCAGCACCCGCAGCCACAGCGGCAAGCGGCGTTCCCGCTCGGGGTCGTCGGCCAAGGCCCGGCTGGCACGGTCGAGCAGCGCGCCGTCCAGAGCCTCGGTCAAAGCCGATTGATGCGCCGCCAGCTCGGCGAGCAGGGTCCGCAGCAGCGGAGCGCCCTCCTCCTGATGGGCTAGCCAGTCGGCGATCACCCGCTGCGCCTGCTGCCCATGGAAACGCTCGGCCACGCTCAGTACCCGGGCGCGCGGCAAGCCCAGCTCGTCGGCGAAACGCAGCTGCGCCTCCGCCAGCCGCGCCAGCCCCTCCGCCAGTGCGCGATCCAGTTCCTGCGAGGACCGCAGCCGGCGCCGCAAGTGCATCACCAGATCCGCCCCCGGCGCATACGCGGCGCGGGCGCCAACGTCTTCGACTGCATCCATGCTCGGTATCCTCCGTTCGCCGATCCCGGGCGGCCGTACGTCCCTCTCGGTCAAGCGCCGCGGCGCTTCCAACCTTAAATCGTAGAGCCTAGCGCGTTGCCTTGCACAGCCCGCGAACATCCCGCAGTCGAGGTGGTCACTCGCGGGTGTCGGTGAACACGCCGCTCCAGCCGGGGCCCGGCGGCTCGGCGCGGTAGTGTGCGATGCGATCCAGATAGATCTGGTAGAGCTGCTGGAAATGGCCGCCCTGCGCCAGATGGGCGAAAATCCGCTCGGCGGGCTCCCACTCCTGCCGCAGATAATGCGCCAGCGCCCGCCGGTACTGCTCGGCCTCGGCGATCAGCTCCGGCGCCACCAGGCCCTTGACGCCCAGCGGATAATAGATCGACACCGGCGTGCGCTTGCCCTTCACCCGTACCCGATCCAGCTCGATGTACTCGTAGGCCGGGGCCTTGGCGCGGACGGCGGCGCCGACGATGATCGGGACTCCGTAGCGGAGGGTCAGCGACTCCAACCGGCTGCCCAGATTGACCGCGTCGCCCAGCACCGTGTAGGTGACGCGGAACTCCGAGCCCATGTTGCCGACCCGCATCTCGCCGCTGTTCACGCCTATGCCGAGCCGCAGCTGCGGCCAGCCGCGACGTGCGAACTGGCGGTTCAGGCGGGGGATTTCGGCGAGCATCTCCATGGCGGCGTCGAGCGCGTGCGCGGCGTGCTCCGGATCGGGCAGCGGCGCTCCCCAGAACGCCATCACGCAATCGCCCATGTACTTGTCGACGGTGCCGCCGTGGCGGTGGATGATGCGCGTCATGGGCGTCAGCCACTCATGCATGAACCGGGTGAGTTCATGCGGCTCCATGGTCTCGGCGATACCGGTGAAACCGCGCAGATCGGCGAACAGCACGGTCATGTCGCGGCTTTCGCCGGAAAAACCGTACTCCTGGTCGGGCGACTCGCTCATGCGCTCGACCAGCGCCGGCGGCACGTACTGACCGAAGCGCTCGGCCAGCCGGCCTTTGAGGTGTCGCTCGCGCATGAAGCCCAGCACCATGTACAGCACGAACAGCAGACCGATCAGCAGATAGCTCGAACCCAACGGCACCACCTGCCCGCGCCCGATCCAGAAATAGAGGTTGAGCCCGGTCACGCCGACGGCGAGCCCGCCGGTCAGCAGCAGCGACCACAGCGGCGGGATCTGCGGCAGCAGCACGGTCAACAGCACGCCGAGCACGGCCAGTAGCAGCAGCTCCAGCGGCACTGCGAAATCCGGCGCGTAGCGCACTCGGCCGTCGAGGATGCCGGAAATGAGGTTGGCGTGGATTTCAACGCCGGGATAGGCGGTCTCCACCGGCGTCGAGCGGATGCCGGCCAGCTCCGGATTGGTCATGCCGATCAGCACGATGGCGTCGCGCAGCACCGCCGGGTCGACCTCGCGCTCCAGCACCGCCGCCGCCGACACGTAGGGAAAACTGCCCTGCCGACCGCGATAGGGCACCAGCACCCGTCCCGCCCCATCGACCGGAACGCGGAATCCCCCCAGCCGCACCGCTTCCAGCCGCCCCTGGCCCGGCCTCAGCGCGGTCCGCAGCGCCAGCTCCAGCGGCGGCGAGCCGTGCAGCCGACGCACCACCGCCAGCGCCAGCGCCTCGTAAGGCTGGCCGTGGTAGAGCTGCAGCAGCGGCAGCCGGCGGTGCACGCCGTCCGGGTCCACCGCCGGGTTGTCCAGGAAGCCGGCGCCCGCGGCCGCTTCCAGCACCGGCGGGTAGATGCCCATGTAGCCGCTGGCGCGCGGCAGCGGCAGCTGGGCCGGCGGACGCGGCGCCAGCACCGGGATCGGCTCGGGCAAGGCGCCCGCTCCCGTGGCGGTGCCGGCGCTGAAGTAGTAGCCGAGCAGCACGTTGCGGCCGCGCATGGCGTCGGCGAGGCGCTGGTCCCAATCCAGCGCCGGCCGCAGCGACTCCAGCACGGTGTGGAACTGCGGATCGTCCCGCAGCCAGCTGCGGCTCAGCTCCTCCAGCAGCATCAAGCCCGAGCGGCGATCAGCCTCGGCGAACGGCAAGTCGAAAGCGACCAGCCCGACGTCGTACTCATCGAACAGGATGTGCAGCAGCGCCGCCACCCGGTCGCGCCGCCAGGGCCAGTGACCGTCGCGCGCCAGACTGCGCTGGTCGATGTCGATGATCACCACCCGCTGATCGAGACCGCGCGGCGCGGTCAACACCAGACGCTTGTCGTACAGCCAGCGCTCGAAGCTGTCGATCGCCGGCAACGCGATCGCCCCCGCGGCATGCAATACCCACAGCAGCGTGATCGCGAGCCCGGCGGCGCTTTGCAGCAGTAGCCGACGAAAGTGGGGGGACATGGTATGGCATCGCACCGGCAACGGCTGGAGGGATACTGCCTGCACACTATAGCGCAGCAGGACCGAGCCGCCCGGTCCCGGCGCGCCCGCCGCCCGGCGTCAGCGGCCGGCCGCCTCCATCAGCCCCGCGGCGATGGCCTGCAGGGGCAGCACCTCGGCGACCGCACCACATTCCACGGCTTCCTTGGGCATGCCGTAGACCACGCAGCTGGCCTCGTCCTGGGCGATGGTATGGGCACCGGCCTGACGCATCTCAAGCAAGCCGAGGGCGCCGTCGTTACCCATGCCGGTCATGATGATCCCTACCGCATTGCGGCCGGCGATCCTGGCCACCGAGCGGAACAGCACGTCGACCGACGGCTTGTGGCGGTTCACCGGCGGCCCGTCCAGCACCTCGACGCTGTAGGCCCCGCCGCTGCGCTGCAGCCGCATGTGCTGGCCGCCGGGCGCGATCAGCACCCGGCCGGGCACGACCCGGTCGCCGTTGGTGGCCTCGCGCACCTCGCAGCGGCAGAGCTTGTCCAAGCGCGCCGCGAACGCCCCGGTGAACCCCGGCGGCATGTGCTGCACCACCACGATCCCCGGACAGGCCTCGGGCAAGGCGGTCAGCACCACCTCCAGCGCTTGGGTGCCGCCGGTGGAGGTGCCGATCGCCACGATCCGCTCACCGCCGCCACCCCACCCTACCGGCACCACCGGTGCGCGCGCCGGCGCGCCGGCGATGGGCGCGCGCCCGACCCGGGCCCGAGCCGCGGCCTTCACCGCGCGCACCAGCTGCTGCGCCGAATCGTGCAGGAAATCGCCCAGCCCGAGCTTGGGCTTGGTGATCACGTCCACCGCGCCGGCGGCGAGCGCCTGCAACGTGGTTTCGGCGCCGCGCTCGGTGATCGTGGAGCAGATGATCACCGGGGTGGGACGTTCGCTCATCAGCTTCTTGAGGAAGGTGATGCCGTCCATGCGCGGCATTTCCACGTCCAGCACGATGACATCGGGCCAGTCGCGGACCATCTTCGCCAGCGCGAACAAGGGATCGGCGCCGGTGCCGATTACCCGCAGCCCTGGATCGCGAGCCAGCACGTCGCTGAGAACCTGACGCACCACCGCGGAGTCGTCGACAATGAAAACGCCAATCGGCGCTGGCACGCTCATCCCACCATATCGTTCAGACCGACGGAGACGCCGCCGCGCCGCACCCAGACGTCGCCGGTGGCGATATCGAAGATGAGCTGGCGATACCCTTGGCCGCCCAGGCTTTCCGCCTTCACCTGGAGACCGTATAGCTGCATCAGTGCCCTTCCCACGGCGATGTTGCGCTCCGGCACGCTCACGGGGCTGGAACCGATGGCCAGCATGTTGCCGCCCCCGAACAGCTTGGCTTCGTAGTCCGACAGCTGGGTTCCCACCCGTTGCGCCTCGCGCTGCAGCAGCCGCAGCGCCTCGTCCGCGTAGCGGCCGTCCAGCTCCGATGATGAGCACTTGCGGCTGCGCGCGGGCAGCATGTAGTGGCACATGCCGCCCAGTTTCTTGACCGGATGCCAGAGCGTGATGGCTACGCAAGACCCCAGGGTCGTGCGGATGCGCGTGTCGGCATCGCCGAAGTACCACTCGCCCGGCTGCAGGAAGATATCGATACCGGAACCGAGCGTGCGCACGATGGCAGACTCCGAACTCACGCCGGCCTCCGATAGATCGCCGGCTGCACCGATTCAAGTCCGTGATCCAGCCCGTGCAGGCTTTCGGAATGACCGATGAAAAGGAAACCGCCGGGCTTGAGCTGCTCGGCGACCCGGGCCACCACCTGCTTCTTCACATCGACCGGGAAGTAAATCATGACGTTGCGCAGGAAGATCACGTCGAAAGGCCCCAGCCGCGGCAACGGCATGTTGAGGTTGATCTGACGGAACTCCACACGCTGCCGCAGCTCGCGGCCGATCAGCAACGTACCGTCCTGTTCGCCCACGCCCTTGAGGCAATAGCGCTTGAGGAATGCCTGCGGAATCCGCTCAGCGGCGCCAATAGGGTAAAGGCCGGTGCTGGCCTTGGCCAGCACCTGGGTGCTCAGGTCGGAAGCCAGCACCCGCCAGTCGGTCTCGCCGAGCCGGTCGGCCAGCAGCATAGCGACGCTGAACGGTTCCTCGCCGCTGGAGCAGGCCGCGCTCCAGACGCGGAACGGCTGGCCCGGGCGATGCTGGGCCAGCACGCGCTCGCTCAGGAACTCGAAATGCTTGGGTTCGCGGAAGAAATAGGTCTCGTTGGTGGTGAGCAGGTCGATGGCGCATTGCAGCTCGGCCTGATCGGTGCCGCTGGCCAGCAGCCGGCAATACTCGCTGTAGCTGCTCATATTGCGGGCCTTCAAGCGCTTGGCAAGACGCCCAGCCACCATGACCTTCTTGGTGGCGGCGATGTGGATGCCGGCGACGTCGAACATCAGCCGCTGCAGCATTGCGAATTCGCGGTCACCAAGCACCACACCCGCCGACATGTTACCTCCGGCCCGCACCCGCCAGTCGGAAGAAACCGGTCAGCCGATGCAGCTGCGCCGCCTGGGTGGACATTTCCTCGGCGGTCACCGCCAACTGCTCGGAGGCCGAAGCGTTCTGTCGGGTCAGCCCATTGAGCTGCTCCACCGCGGCGTTGACCTGCTCGATCCCCGCTGCTTGGCCGGACGAGCCGGTCGCGATCCCCTTCACCAGTTCCGACGTCTTCTGAATCGACGGCACGATCTCGCCCAACAGCTTGCCGGCGCGCTCGGCCAGCGCCACCGAGGAGCTGGCCACCTCGCCGATCTCCGCCGCCGCCGCCTGGCTGCGCTCGGCCAGCTTGCGCACCTCGGCCGCCACCACCGCAAAGCCCTTGCCGTGCTCGCCGGCGCGCGCCGCCTCGATCGCCGCGTTGAGCGCCAGCAGGTTGGTCTGGTAAGCGATGTCGTCGATGATGCCGATCTTCTCGGCGATGGACTTCATCGCCTCGACGGTGCGTGCCACCGCCTCGCCGCCCTCGGTCGCTTCGCGCGCGGCCTGGGTGGCCATCTCGTCAGTGACCTTGGCGTTGTCGGTGTTCTGAGTGATCAACGCCGTCGTCCGCTCCAGCGTGGCCGAGGTCTCCTCCACCGACGCCGCCTGCTGCGAGGCCGACTGCGACAGGGTCTGGCTGGTCTGGGCGATTTCCTCCGACGCCTCGGACAGGGTAGCCGCGGCGGCGTGGATATCGCCGACCATGCTGGCCAGATTGCCCACCATCGTGTCCAGCGCGTGCATCAGCTCACCGAGCTCGTCGTGACGATCGCTGGCGATCCGGGTACACAAGTCGCCGGCGGAAACGACCTGGCAGATCCGCGCGATCTTCCGCAACGGCGCGATCACCCGACGGTGCAAGAACCACCAGGAGGCGACGACCAGCGCCATGGCCGCCCCCATCACCCCGGTAATTAACGTGGCATCGTCCGCGTGCCCGGACACCATGCTCAGCGCCATGAGACCGAGCGCGCCGATGGCCGCCAGAATCAGGACACAGGCCGCCGACACCCGCACCGCGATGCTGGTATCGAGCAGGCGCTGGAGCAGGCCCCGCCAGCCGATCCGCATCACCCGGCCATGGCGAATGGCGTAGCCTTTGGCGCGACCTTCGCGGAACATCCGATAGATGCGGTCCGCCGCTTCCACCCGACGCCGGTCGGGCCGGCTGCGCAGCGACATGTAGCCGACCATGCGCCCCTGTTCCCAGATCGGGTGGACGCTGGCATCGACCCAGTAGAAGTCACCGTTCTTGCAGCGGTTCTTGACCAGACCCCGCCACGCCTTGCCGTTTCGCAGCGTTCGCCATAGGTCTTCGAACGCCTCCGGCGGCATGTCCGGGTGGCGGACGATGTTCTGATCGGCTCCGATCAGCTCCTCCGCGGAGAAACCGCTGACCTCTACGAAAGCCTGGTTGACGTAAGTGATCCGCCCGCTGAGGTCGGTCTTGGAGACGATCAGGTGATCGTCCCTAAGCAAACGCTCATTGTTGGTGATGGGCAGATTAAGGCGCACGACCACACACCCCGAAATCGTTCTTATCGTTCTGCAATCGTTCGGCTGGAAAGCGGCGCCGCATCGGGCCGCTAACCGTTGTCCGCGTCGCTGAGCTGCGCCAGCAGGGCCATTTCCTCGACCTCCAACACCTTGGCGATGTTGAGCAGGATCACGAAACGGCCCTGCACCTTGCCCATGCCGGCGATGAACTCGGTGCGCAACCGCGCGCCGAAGCTCGGCGGCGGCTCGATCTGCTCGGCGGGGATCTCCACCACCTCGCTCACCGCATCCACCATCACCCCCAGTTCCTGACGCTCCCCCTCGTCGCCGAGTTCGAGGATGACGATGCAGCTGCGCCGCCGCACCTCGCTCACCCCCCGACCGAAGCGCGCCGCCAGGTCGATCACCGGCACCACGCTGCCGCGCAGGTTGATCACACCCCGGACGAAGGCCGGCATCATCGGCACGGTGGTGACGTTGCCGTACTCGATGATCTCGCGCACCTGCAGGATTCCCACGGCGAACATTTCCTCGCCGAGGGTGAACGTCAGGTACTGCGCGCTCCCCCCGCTGTGCACCGGCCCTATCGCGAGCGACTGGCTCATCGCATCACCCCCCCGCTAGAAGCGGACGAACGAAGTCTCGTCCACCGCCGGCGCCGTTCTCACCGCCGGCTCTTTCGTCCTGGCGAGCACCAGTGCGTTTTCGGCGAGCTTGCCGCCGGCGCCGCCATCCTGGTGAGGCTGGGTAGCGGTGGTCACGCCGCCGTCCAGGCGGAAGAAGCTCATGAGCTCCTGCAGCTGCTCGGCCTGGGCGGACATCTCCTCGGCGGTCGCCGCCAGCTCCTCGGACGCCGAGGCGTTCTGCTGCGTGAGCTGATTGAGCTGCTCCACCGCGGCGTTGATCTGGCCCATGCCCGCGGACTGCTCGGCCGAGCCCGCGGCAATCTCGCGCACCAGCTCCGAGGTCTTCTGGATCGACGGCACGATCGCATCGAGCAGCTTGCCGGCGCGCTCGGCCAACGCCACCGAGGAGCTGGCCACCTCGCCGATCTCCGCCGCCGCCACTTGGCTGCGCTCGGCCAGCTTGCGCACCTCGGCCGCCACCACCGCGAAGCCCTTGCCGTGCTCGCCGGCGCGCGCCGCTTCGATCGCCGCGTTGAGCGCCAGCAGGTTGGTCTGGTAAGCGATGTCGTCGATGATGCCGATCTTCTCGGCGATGGACTTCATCGCCTCGACGGTGCGCGCCACCGCCTCGCCGCCTTCGACCGCCTCCTTGGCCGCCTTGGTGGCGATCTCGTCGGTGATCTTGGCGTTCTCGGTGTTCTGCGCGACCGACGCCGACGCCTGCTCCAGCGTGGCCGAGGTCTCCTCCACCGACGCCGCCTGCTGCGACGCGCCCTGGCTCAGGTTCTGGCTAGTGGCCGACACTTGCTCGGACGCGGATGCCAGGCTGTCAGCGCCGGCGCGCACCTCGCTGATGACGCGAGTCAGCTTCTCCACCATGCGCCGCATGGCCTGGATCAGATCGCCGATCTCGTCGCCGGAACGCTCGGCGATGCGCACGTTCAGATCGCCCTCGGCCAGCGCGTCGGCCGCGGCCACCAGCTGGCGCAGGGGCGCGCCGATCATCCGCCGGGTCATGAACACCAGCACCAGCACCATGAAGGCCGCGGTGCCGACCGAGAAGACGATCACGTAGTTACGAAGGATGACGCTGTCGTGGGTGAACTCGTCGACGTAGCTGCCGGCGCTGATCGACCATTGCCAGGGCTCGAACACGCCGAACACCGCGACCTTCTCGCGCAGCTCGCCTTTGTTGGACTCGTCCGCCCAGTGGTAACGAATGACGCCCTCGCGCTGCTCGAGCATCTGCTTGATGAAAGGCACACCGTGCGCGTCCTTGGAGTCGAGCATCTGCGTGCCGTCGAGCGACGGGTGCATGACCACCGTGCCGTAGCTGTAACCCGGGCTGGCGTCGATGCCGGTGATATAGCCGGTTTCACCCACCTTCTGGGTGAGGATCTGACGCTTGGCGCCGAGCAGCATCTCGTGGACATCAACGCCGAACGCCAACGCGCCGGTGATCTGCCCCTCCTGGTTGACCGGCAGCACCCGCATCATGTGGGTCCGTCCGTCCAGCTCCGCCAGGCGCACCAGCGACTGCCTCGCGAGAACGGCAGCCTGCTCGCTTTCGCGCAACGGCGACAGCTTCGACGCCACCTTGCCGTCGCTCAGCCAGCCGCCCTGGGTCTGGAAACCGCCCTGCTCGCGCTGATAGACGATCAGCGCCATGCGCAGGCCGCTGAATCGGGCCGCCAGCACCAGCCGGGAGGCGACCGCGTCGCCGTTCATGCCGTCGAAGGTATTGAGCACATCATTCTCGATCTCGGCCATACCGGCGAGGGAGCCCTTCATCCGCTCGTACACCTCATCGAGCTGGGCCCGCCCCTGGCGGTCGATCGCGCTGAACACGGCCTTGGCCAGATCGACCTGGTTCTGCATCGAGGCCAGGCCGTTCTCGTCGAGAATCTTGGTGCCGGTGGTGGTCACCGACCAGGTCATCACCGTCATGGCGAGGGCGATGACGGCGAACGCCACCAGGGAGAGTTTGATCGTTATCGAAAGCCTTGAAATGCGGATATTGCGAAACACCGACAGCATCCCCCGAAATGTTGCGGCATCGATTGGATAGACCGACGCCTGGCCGACAACAGGCCGTCAGGCGCGGCGACACACCCCCGATCGTGAAACAGTCGGCAATACTGGCGCACGGCCGACGGCCGCCACCATCGGCAAGCGCTGAATTGACGATCGGAAATGCTCCCAGCTCGACTCGGAATAATCCGAGTCACCGCTCGGGCCGGAGGGAACGCGGCGCGCCGGCTACGTGGCCGCGATTGAAGTCAACGGAATGCTGGCGACGATGGCCGTCCCTTGGCCCGGCGCGCTCAGCACCTGGAAGCTGCCACGCAGGGCCAGCACCCGCTCGCGCATGCCCAGCAGGCCGAACGACTGCGGCCGGTGCCGCTCCACCTCGAAGCCGATGCCATCGTCGCGGATCGACAGCTCCAGCCGCCGATCGATCGTCGCCAAATCGATGACGACATGGCGCGCCTTGGCGTGCCGCCCGACATTGGTAAGCGCTTCCTGCACCAGACGGAACACGGCGGTAGCCAGCGGCTCTTCGGGAATCAGCCCGCCCAGGTCGACGCGCAGATCGCATTCCAGTCCGGTGCGCGCGCAGAATCCGTGCACCAGCCACTCCAGCGCCGCTTCCAGCCCCAGATCGTCGAGCACCGCCGGGCGCAGGTCGGCCGAGATGCGGCGCACGGTGCGCAGGGTGTTGTCGATCAGGCCGGCCATGGTGTCGATCTTGGCGGCCACCGCCGGGTCTTGGCAGCTGATCCGCCGCTGCAGCCATTCGACGTCCATGCGCAGGCCGGACAGGACCTGGCCAAGCTCGTCGTGCAGTTCGCGCGCCAAGTGGGTGCGCTCCTCTTCCCGGACCCGCTGCAGGAACACCGACAGCTCCTGCAGCTGCTGCCGCGAAGCCCGCAGTTCCTCTTCGGCGCGCTGCCGTGCGGTCCGGTCCTGGAAAGCGACCACGTAGAACACCTCGCCGCCGCGCCCGCTGATGCGGGTGGCGACGAACGACACCGGCAGAGGCGAGCCGTCCTTGCGCGCATAGGTCTGATCGGCCTGAACGCGATCGCCGCCGTATACGAGGGCGGAGAACAGGCAGTTGTCGTTGGCCTGGCACTTTCGCGGATCGGGAGCGCCCGGCTGCAGGACTTGGTAAATCAGCCGGCCGTGCAGCTCGGCTTCGCTCCAGCCGAGCAGGCGCTCCGCCTCAGGGTTCATGAAAACCAGGCGCCACTGGCTGTCCATGACCAGGATGCCCTCGCCCAAAGCGGAGGTGATGTCGCGCAGGAACCGCTCCTGCTCGCGCAGGGCCTGCACGGCCTCGCGCTCGCGCTGTCGGACCTCGGCGTCCCGCAGCTCGCGCTCCAGCGCCGGCACCAGGCGGGCGAGATTGGCCTTGGCGATGAAATCGCCGGCACCGGCCTTCATCAGTTCCACCGCCTGCTCTTCCCCGATATGTCCGGAGACGACGATGACCGGCGTGTCTCCGTCGGCGTGCGCGCGCGCGATCACGTCCAGCGCCGACAGCGCCGGCAGGTTGTAGTCGGTGATCACGATGTCCCAGCGGCGCGCCGCCAAGGCGTCGATCAGCTCTTGCTCGCTGCTGACGCAGAGGTGGTCGAAGCGCAGCCCTCCCTCGCGCAGCGCGCACAACAACAGCTCGGCGTCGTCGTCGCAGTCCTCCACCACCAGGACGGCTATCGGGGCGCGGTCTGAATACACGGGATGCACGGCAAAGCCTCGTTAGAATGGGAGCGCCTCAGCCGGACGCGTAAGCGGCGGCCGGCTGTTGGACACTGCCGCCGCGAAGTGGCGCGCCGAGGGTGAAATAGAAACTCGCGCCGACACCGACTTCGCCCTCGGCCCAAACCCGGCCGCCGTGCTTGGCGATGATACGCTGCACCGTAGCGAGACCGATGCCGGACCCCTCGAACTCGTCGGCCCGGTGCAGCCGCTGAAACGGCGTGAACAGTTTGTGCACGTAGCGGCTGTCGAAGCCGGCGCCGTTGTCCTGTACCACCAGCGCCTGCTCGCCGTCGACCATGACACTGCCGAAGCGGATGCGGGCGTCGGGCTTGCGCGCCGAAAACTTCCAGGCATTGGCCAGCAGGTTCTCCAGCACGATCCGAACCAGCGCCCGGTCGGCCCAAGCGACCAGGCCGCCTTCGATCTCGACCTGCACCTGCCGTCCTGGATCGTTCTGCCGCAGGGTTTCGATCACTTCCCAGGCCAGGTCGGTGAGCGACACCTCGGTCGGACGCACGCCCTGGCGGCCGATGCGCGACAGCTTGAGCAGATCGTCGATCAGCTCGCTCATGCGCTGACTGGCGCGCAGAATGCGGCGGAAATAATCGCGGGCGATATCGTCGAGCTGGTCGGCGTAACGATCGTTGAGATGACGGCTGAAGCCGATGATGCTGCGCAGCGGCGCGCGCAGGTCGTGCGACACCGAATAGCTGAACGCCTCCAGCTCCCGGTTGGCGGCCTCCAGCGCCCGGGTGCGCTCCGCCACCCAATCCTCGAGCTGGGCATTGAGCTTGATCAGCTGCGCCTCGGCCTCCCGGCGCCGCGCGGCCTCGGCGAACACCTGCAGGGCGACCGACACGTCGGCGGCCAAGGTCTCCAGCAGCTCGACCACGTCGGCGCTGAAGAAATGAGGCTCGCCGGCGTAAACCGTGAGCGTATAGCGGGCGGTACCGTCCTGCGCCAAAGGCACGGCGGCGACCGAGCGCAGCCCCCATGTCTCGCAGCGCTCATGCAGATGCTGGAACAGGGGCTCGCTGGCGATGTCCTGGTAGACCTGCGACCGGCCGGTGAGCAACGACTGCGCCACCGGCCCCAGGCTGAAGGGCTTGGCGGTCAGGGACAACCGCAGATCGTCGATATAGCCGGCGGCCGGCCCGCTGACCGCCACCGGCACCACCGCGCCCGAGCCGCCGTCGACCCGGCCGATCCAGGCCAGACGCAAGCCACCGACTTCCACGGCGATACCGCATACCCGCTCGAACAGCGCCTGCGCGCTGCTCTCGCGCACCACCGCCTTGTTGACCTCGCTCAGCACCGCGTACAGGCGGTTCAGGCGCGCCAGCTCCAGTTGCGCCGCCTTCAGCTCGGTAATGTCCTGGATCGTCCCGAACAAGCGGGTCGGCGCGCCGTTGGCGTCGCGCTCCACTCGTCCCTGCTCGAGCACATAGAGAACCTCGCCGTTGGCGCGCACCAGCTTGTGCGCGACGGTGACCGGCTCGTGGCTGCTGAACGCCCGCCGCACCGCCTCCTGCAGCGCCGCCCGGTCCTCGTCCGGCACGTGCTGCAGGAACGCGTCGTAGGTGGCGAAGATCTGACCGTGCGGCACGCCCAGCAGGCGGGAGACTTCCGCCGACCAGTGGATGCGCCCAGTGGCGAGGTTCCAATCCCAGTGCCCGAGGCGAGCTACCCGCTCGGCCTCGGCGAAGCGCGCCTCGCTCAGCCGCAGCGCCGCCTCGGTCAGCTTGAGTCGGGTGATATCGACCACCGAGGTACGGGTGCCGAGATTGCGGCCGCCCTCGCCGTAGATCGGCTGCCAGGCCAGCCGCACCCAGCGGGTATCCCCGTTCTTGGCGATCACCCGCAGCTCCTCGCCCTCGCCCCATTCGCCGGCGGCGGCGCGCTGCCGCACCGACCGAATGCGGTCGTGATCGTCGGGATGGAACAGCGGCAAGGGGTAGTCGGGCATCGCCAGGCATTCGCTGACGGTGTAGCCGGTGATGCGCTCGACCGAGGGGTTCAGCCAACGCAACTCGCCGTTGGGACCGAACCAGGACTCCCAGCTGTAGGTGTAATCGGCGAGGGCCCGGAACTGCTCGCGCGCGTCCCGCAACGCCTGCACCCGGGTCCGCAGGGCGCAGGCCATGCGGTTGAACTCGACCGCCAGCGCGCCGATTTCGTCGTCGGTCACCACCTGCGCCTCGACCTCCAAACGGCCCCGCGCCCAGGCCGAGGTGGCCTCGTGCAAGGCCTCGAGCTGGCGGGTCAGCCAGCGGCCGGCGGCGATCAGCAGAAACGCCGACACCGCCACTTCGATCAAGGCGATCAGCACGCTTTCGGTGATCAACGCCTTCTGCGCACGGCGCAGGAACTCATTGGATGCCGCGATCTCCAAGCTGCCGTAGCGCAGACCGGCATGTTCGAGCTGGAACCGTTTCACCAGCAGCCCGTCGTCGCCCTCGTGGCCCGGATCCACGCTCTGGGTCTGCAAGCGCCCGTCCGTGCCGTACACCGCGACCCGCGCCAACCCGCCGGCAGCACGGCTTTCCGCCACCAGCTCCTCGACCGTCGCGTGCTTGCCCAACGCCAGCGCCGCTACCAGCGACGGCTGCAGCGTCGCCCCCAGCTGCTGCATGCGCAGTTCGGCCTGCTCCAGCAGGTTGGCGCGCATCAGCCGCACGCAGTTCCACACGATCAGCGTGAGCATGAAGGCTTCGACCAGCACCGCCAGCAGCACCAGCTTGCGGCGGAAAGAACGACGCGGCGTCACGGTGCCTCCACCCGCAGCCGTTCCCAGTGACGCGGTATCGGACCGAGATCGGGAAGATCGGAAATGAGTTGCAGCCCGCCCAAGCCCGCATTTCGGAAGAACTCCAGCCCTTGCTGACCGCAGGCGAAGGTCTGCAGCACCTGCGCGGTCTGGGAACAAAGCTCGGTCGAGGCCGACCGCCGGCACAGCAGCACGAGTTGCGGAATGGGTACGTCGAGATCGACGATTTGCAATGCCGCGCGGGCCTCCGGAGTGAGCCCGTTCTCGATCAGCGTGGAGACGAAGCCGATGTCCGCCTCCCCGCGCATGACGGCACGGGCGACGTTGCCGTAAGTCTGAAACGCCTCGAGGCGGTACGCCGTGCCGGGCAGGGATGCCGTCAGCCAGCGCTCGCCGGCGGTCGCCGACATCGCCAGCGGATCGGGAACGGCGACCACCAGGGAAGGCCGAGCCGCCAGTCCCGCCAGATCGCTGTCCGCCGGCAGCACGGCGACCAGCCGCAACGTCCCGACGAACTGCGCGATCGGCTGGTAATCGCCGCGCAGCTGCGCTCTCGGCGCCAGATGCGGAACGGTTACGACCACTTCGAAATCTCCCTGGTCCAAGGCTTCGATGAAATCAGCCAGCGTCTCCCGGCTGCGCACCAGGACCGGCTTTCCGAATTGACCCGCCAATTGCGCGGCGATCGGCTCGAACTGGCGGATCAAACGCAGTGGCTCCTGCAGAGGAAGCACGCCTATGCTCACGGGCTGCTCATCCGCGCTGGCTCGCGCTGGCAGCCCCCACAGCAACAGCGCCCAGGCAATCGAGGCGACGAACCACACGGCTGAGTTCCCCCCAGCGCTATTCTGAGCGCTAAATATTAACCCCTACAAGTATGGGGAATTATATGCGGTAATCGGTCCGAATCATCGGATACCGGCCAATCAAAAAGTCGCTGCGGCGAATAGCCGCGGATCCTCGAACCGCTCCGGTGTAACCGGCCGTCCCAAGTAATAGCCTTGCCCCTGTTCACAATTCTGCTCGCGCAGGAAACTCAGATGCATGGCCGACTCCACCCCTTCCGCCACCAACCCCAGCCCCAGCGCCCGCGCCATGGCGATGATGGCGGAGACGATCGCGCGATCACGGGGATCCTGATCCATACCGCGAACGAACGATTGATCGATCTTGAGCTTGTCGACCGGGAAGTGCTTGAGGTAGTTGAGCGAAGAATAACCGGTGCCAAAGTCGTCGATCGCCAAACTGACGCCCAGGTCACGCAGCTCGTCGAGCGTCGCGACGACCTGCTCGCGATCGTTCATGGCGATGCTTTCGGTGATCTCCAGCTCCAAGGCGCTCGGCGGTAGCTCGTACTCACGCACCGCCGACTCGACCACACGCCGCAGCGAATTCTGCTCGAACTGCACCATGGACAGGTTCACCGCCACCCGCATGTCGGCGATGCCCTGGCGGCGCCAGGCCGCGGCCTGACGGCAGGCGGTGCGCAGCACCCACTCGCCGACCGGGATGATCAGTCCGCTTTCCTCGAGCGTCGGCACGAACTCCCGCGGCGCCACTACCCCGCGCAACGGATCGCGCCAGCGCAGCAACGCCTCCGCGCCGGTGCAACGGCCGCTGCGCAAATCGAACTGCGGCTGATAGCAGAGAAAGAACTCTTCGCGCTGCAGCGCCAGCCGCAGCGCCTGCTCCAGATCCTCCGGCGGCTCCGTCCCGTCCTGGCCCGAACGGTCGAACAGCGCCACGCCGGACGGCGACTGTTGCGCCAACGCCAGCGCCAGCTCGGCGTTGCGGTATAGCGGCGAGGTGGTGGCGCCGTGCATGGGATAGAGGCTGCCGCCGACGCTCCAGATCAGCGGCACCGGCACCCCGTCGAGCTCGATCGCCGCCGGCAGGTTCGCTTTCAGGGTACGAACCCAATCCTCCAGATGCCCCCGCGTCGATACCGACGAGGCGATCACGCCGAAGCGGTCGCGGCCGACCTGCGCCAGACAGCGGGCGCCGCCCACGCCTTCCCGCAGGATCGACGCCAGCTCGGCGGCGAAGCGGTGACCGGCGTACTGCCCGAGCGAACGCACGATCTGGGTCAGGCGCCGCACTTCCAGCACCACCAGCCCGAACGGCTCGCCGCGCGCGCAGCAGTAATCGAGCTCGCGCAGGAAACGCTGCTCGTTGGGGAGGCCGGTGAGCGGATCGTAGTAAGCGAGGCGTTCGAGGCTCTGCTGTGACATCCGCAGCTCGTTGCGCAGCTGCAGCTGCCGCAACTCGCGCTGCAGCACCGGTACCAGCCGCTCCAGCTTGTCCTTGGCGACTACGTCGGAGGCGCCGGCGGCCAGCGCCTTCACCGTGGCTTGATCGCTGAAATCGCCGGAGACGATGACGAACGGCAGTTCGGGCTCGAGCGCCTTGACCTGAGCCAGCGCCCGCTCCGAGTCGAAACTGGGCAAGTTGTGATCGCAGATGACCACATCCCAGGCTTGGGCGCGCAGCGCCGCGTCGAGATCGGCGGCGGTCATCACCTGCCGGTACTCGAGCTCGAATCCGCCGCGACGCAACGCATTCAGCGTCAACAGCAGATCATCATCACTGTCTTCGACGATTAGCGCACGAAGCGGCCGGTGCAGCTCCGGTGGCATCGTACCTCCCCTGTCGCACCCGTCGTGGCTCAGGTTGCCGCGTCCGCATTCTTAGCCCGCTGCTGGCGCCGCATCGGCCAGCGCCGTGACACGCAAATGGGCGCGTCATCATCGGCGCTAGCGCCGGCAAAGACTATCAGCATTCCCTGATTTAGCCTTAGGCATCGACCGGGCCCGCTTAGGACAAATCCGAACCGGCCTTAGGCCGCAGCCGCCCGCCGAGCGCTCCGCCGCAGCGCTAGGAGCGGGAGCCGGATGCACCGGACGCGCGGGTCAGCCCCTGCTCCAGGCTATAGCGAACCAGCTCGGCCATATTGGCGAAATTCATCTTTTGCATGATGTTGGTCTTGTGCGTGCTGACCGTCTTCACGCTCAGATACAGCCGCTTGGCGATCTCCGAGACGGTAAGCCCCTCGGCCAGCATGACGAACACCTGGAACTCGCGGTCGGACAGCACGCTGTGCGGACTGCTGGTGCCGCTCATGACCTGCAGCGCGAGCTTCTCGGCGACGTCCTCGTTCACATAGACCCGGCCGGCCGCCACCCGCCGCACCGCGGCCACCAGCTGGGTCGACGGGCACGCCTTGGTCAGATAGCCGGAGGCACCGGCCTTGATGGTGCGCACCACGTACAGGTCGTCCTCGTGCATGCTCAGCACCAGCACCGGCAGCTTAGGCCACTGGTTTTTGATCGCCCGGATCAGCTCGATGCCGCTGCGGCCGGGCATGGACATGTCGCACAACACCACATCCGGAAGTTCCGCGGCCAGGCGTTCCAACAATTCGTCGCCGCTGACCGCCTCGCCGATCACGACCATATCCGACTGCTCGGAGAGGATCTGCTTCACCCCGTCACGCACGATCGGATGATCGTCGGCAATCACGATTCGGATCATAAACCTGCCTCTTCTGCGGAAGAGCCCGTCGCGCCGAAGGCGGACCGGATCCCGGTAGTATCCGCTACCTACCCCGAGAGAGCCATTTCCACCACAGCCTCGACGGCACGGCGGTCACTCGCCCGGTAAGCGCGACCGCCTACCGGACGAAACACGTCAAGATTCTGGACCGTTCATCGACCGACCGCAGCGATCAAGTCGGCGCGGTCGCTGCCGGCCGCCTCGGAAACCGAGGCCGACTGCAGGGAAGGCAGCACCGGGACGTATACCCGATCCTCAGGCTCCGCACATCTTCGCTGTTTTCATCGCAACAAGTGGTGACGAAGCGCCGCTCTCAATGATGCGCAACCGGCGCCGGCAATGCCGCCGCTGCCCCGGTGCGAGGGAGCCTGCGCCCGGCGAGTGCGTCGTCGTGCTGGGTGAGCCGGCCGATGAGCGCCGGCACATCGACGATCAGCGCCACCTGGCCGTTGCCGAGGATGGTGGACCCCGAGATGCCCTTGAGATAGGCGAACAGCGGACCGAGCGGCTTGATCACCGTCTGGTGCTCGCCGAGCAGCTCGTCGACCACCAGACCGGCCTTCTGACCGGCGTATTGCACCACGATGATGTTCTGGCGCCGGCCGACCGCGCCGTCCACGCCGAAGTAATCGCGCAGCCGCACGAACGGCAGCACTTCGCCGCGCAGATTGATGATGTCGCGGCCCTCGGTTTCGCTCGCCGAGAACTCGATGCACTCCACCACCATTTCCAACGGCACCACGTAGCTGGCGTCACCGACCCGGCACAGGAAGCCGTCGATGATCGCCAGCGTCAGCGGCAGGCGGATGCGGCAGGTCGTGCCCTGGCCCGGACTGGAGAGCAGCTCGACCGTGCCGCGCAACGCCTCGATGCTGCGCTTCACCACATCCATGCCCACACCGCGGCCGGACAGGTTGGTCACCGTTGCCGCCGTGGAGAAGCCCGGCTCGAACACCAGCTGGAAGATCTCCTGCTCGCTGAGCGTCTGATCGGGCCGGATCAGGCCGCGCTCAAGCGCCTTGGCGCGGATACGCGCGGCGTTCAAGCCGCCGCCGTCGTCGCTGACCTCGATGACGATGGCGCCGGACTCGTGGTAGGCGTTGAGCCGCACCGTCCCCTGCGCCGGCTTGCCCAGCTCCAGGCGGCGCTCGGCCGACTCGATGCCGTGGTCGCAAGCGTTGCGCACCAGGTGGGTCAGCGGCTCGCTGATCTTCTCGACCACGGACTTGTCGAGCTCGGTGTCGGCGCCGCTGATCACCAGCGCGATATCCTTGCCCAGCTCGGCGGCCACGTCGCGCACCACGCGCTGGTAGCGGCTGAAGGTCTCGCCGATCGGCACCATGCGCAGCTGCAGCGTGCTATCGCGGATCTCCTCGACCAGCAGGCTCATGGCCGCCGCCGCTTCCTGGGTGTCGGCATCGCCGCTTTTGGCGGCGTTGAGCCCCACGGAAGCCGACGCGATCACCAGCTCGCCGACCAGGTTGATGAGCCGGTCGAGCTTGTCGGCCTGCACCCGCAGATAGCGGCTGGCCTGCGCCTGCCGCTCCCGGCTCTGCTTCTGCTTGGACAGCGCCGCCGACACCAGCTCCGGCTGCACCACGCCCTGCGCCACCAGCACCTCGCCGATGGGCTGCTTGGCCGCGTCCTCGCGTTGCCGCTGTTCCTGCTGCAGCCGCAGCCCCTCGGCCAGCTCGGCCTCGGTCAAGGCGCCGCTGGCGACCAGGATCTCGCCCAGGCGCTGAGGCCCTTCGGGCAGCTCGCGGATCAGCTGCATGTACTCGCTCAGCCGGCTGCGCGGCGGCAGGATGCGCAGCTGGCACAACTCCCGCACGAAGTCGAACACGCCCTCGATCGTCGCCTTGTCGGCCTCGGAATACAGCTCGATCTCGAACCCCAGGTAGCAGGACTCCGGATCGAAATCGTCGCCGGCCGGCAGGGCATCGCTGAGCGTGGTGACGTAGCGCAGCTCGCCGAGCTGACCGAGATAGCGGATGAAGCTGATCGGATCCATGCCGTGGGCCAGCACCTCGCGCGCGAAGCGCAGCGAGATATGCCAGGTATCGCCCCCGACCACGCCGCCGCCGCTGACCTCCACCTTCGGCGCCGCGGCCTGGACCGGCACCGGCGCCGCCGCGGCCTCGCCGCCCTCCTGATACTGCGCCAGCGCGGCCAGCAAGGCAGCGTCGCTCGCCCGCAGCGGCTCGTCGAGCTGGTCGGCGGACGGCCGCTCGATCAGGGCGTCGATGTGATCGCGGCACTTCAGCAGCAGCGCGGCGAGCTCGGCGTCGAGGCCGAGCGTGCCGGCCCGCAGCCGATCGAGCACGTTCTCCACCACGTGAGTGAACGCCACCACGTGATCCAGGGCGAAGATGCCCGCCGCGCCTTTGACGGTGTGCACGCAGCGGAACAGCGCGTTCAGCAGCTCCGAGTCGTTTGGATCCGCTTCCAGCTCGAGCAGATAACGCTCCAGGTCCGCCAGCAGTTCGCGGCTCTCCTCGAGAAAGGTATTGAAGGCTTGATCGAGATTCATGGCAGGCAGCTACTCTGTGCGCGACGACAGAACGACCGGATCGCCCAGGGCGCGGTCGACATTGAGCAGTGTCAGCACCGCGAGCACCGGTTCGCTGTGGTTGACCAGACTCACCGTGCGCCCCAGACGCACGCCCTCGGCTTTCAGCCACAGGAGCAGCTGCAAGCCGGCGCTATCCAGCTCGGTCACCGCGGCGAGGTCGACCTCCAGCGTCGTCGCTGCCTCCAGCGCTTGCCGCAACGCCGCTTTGGCGGCGGCGGCCTGGTAGATGGTCAGCTCGCCGCTCAGGCGTAGCCGTCCCTGCTCGGGATCGAAAACGAAGTTTTGTTCGGTCACGGCATGACCAATTTGTTGACCGCCGCCAGCATCTGCGCCGGCTGGAACGGTTTCACCATCCAGGCCTTGGCACCGGCGGCCTGACCGGCCGCCTTCTTCTCCTCGGCCGATTCGGTCGTGAGCATGATCACCGGCGTGAACTTGTATTCCGGCCGCGCCTTGACCTCCTTGAGGAAGGTGATGCCGTCCATGTTCGGCATGTTCACGTCGGAGATCATCAGATGCACACGCTGCCCGTTGAGCTTGGCGAGCGCGTCACGGCCGTCGCAGGCCTCGATCACGTCGAACCCCGCCCCCTTGAGGGTGATCGCCACCACCTGCCGGATGGATGCGGAGTCGTCCACCACCAATACCGTCTTCGCCATGTACTGCCCCTTGACTACGATCTCGATTGCGCGGACCGCGCGCGGCCCGCTAGAAGAAGGTCACCTCACCGGCCTGCGCCTTGCCGTCGGCCGCCTGCGCCCGCGAGTGATTGTGCCGCTCCTCGGCCATCGCGTAGGTCCGCTCCAGCTCGGCCAGCAGCGCCTCGACGTCGAGCCGCGACTTCTGATCGGGATCGGCGGCGAGGGCCTGCAGGTGCGCCCCGGTGGCATCGATGCTGTTGCGGACGTGGGAGAGGATCTGGCTGGTGCGGTCCTGGAACTGCAGCTCGACCAGCGCGTGGCTGACCTGGCTCTGAATCTGGGCGTTGGTCTGGCCGAGCTCGGCGGCGGCGTCGGACAACCGGCCGGCGAGACTCTGGAACTCGGCCAGCACGCTCTGGATGGCGAGCTTGGCGCTGTTCAGCGCTTCGTTGTCGCGGCCGCGCGACAGCTCCGCCGCGCTCACCGCCCGGCTGATGGCCTGGCTGATATGGCCGACCTTCTCGCCGATGCGCCGACCGGTCTCGCCCGACAGCAGAGAGAGCTGGCGCACCTCGTCGGCCACCACCGAGAAGCCGCGGCCGCGATCGCCGGCGCGCGCCGCCTCGATCGCCGCGTTGAGCGCCAGCAGGTTGGTCTGCTCGGCCACGGTGGCGACGTCGCGCGCCATGCGATTGAGTTCGTCGATGAAACTGAGCAGCCCGGTCACCTCGCTCAGCAGGCCGTCCTTGTCGGCCACCGCTGATGCCAGCGCGCCGACCACGCCCTGCAGCTTGGCCTCGGCATCGGCGAACACGCGGCCGATGCCGCCGCTCTCCATCTGCGACACCACCGCGCTGGAGATCTCGGCCGCCTGGGCGAGCTGGGACGCGATGCCGGCGAACTGCCCGGTCAGTTCGGTAACGGCGACCTCGGTCTGGCTACGAGCAGTCTCGATGTGGCGTCCCCAGATCGGCATGAGCTTTGCGCCCAGCGCGCGCAACTCTTCGGCCGTTCCCATCATGTCGGGCTGCGCCGTCGCCGCGTTCGTCGTGTCGACCGGGGCGCTGCCGCGGCCGACCCGCTTCGCCAGCCAGAGCGCGCTCGCCCAGGCCACCACCGCCAACACCGCGACCGCCAGCAACGCCAGCCACCACGGGCGCACCAGCACCAAGCACGCCAGCATGCCTACCGCCGCCGGCGCTCCCGCGCCTAGAACGAAATCTCGTGAGCTGAGCCTATCCGCCACTGTGTATTCCTTGGTTCACCCTCGCGGCAGCCGCCGAAAGAGGATCGCCGTGGACGACGGCGTAACGGGCGACCGGACCGCGACCGAGGGTCCATCGCGGCCCTGCCCGATGCTGCCAATCAGCGACAGGCGCTCATATCGGCGCGTCCTGATTCTCAGCTCGTCTTTGTCCGATATTCCTAGGAAAAATCCGAGCGCCGCAGCGGCGCGGCGGCGGCGGTCAGCACGAATAGCAGCGCGGCGGCCACCACGATCGCCGGACCGGACGGCAGATCCCAGCGGAACGAGGCGCCCAGCCCCAGCGCCACCGCCAGCATGGCCACGATGGCGGCGGCCACCGCCATCTGCTCGGGGGAACGGCTGAAACCGCGCGCCGTGGCGGCGGGAATGATCAGCAGGGAGGTGACCAGCAGGATGCCGACGATCTTCATGGCGACCGCGACGGTCACCGCCATCAGCGCCATGAAGCCGAGCTGGGTGCGCAGCAGCGGCGCGCCCTCGGCGCGCGCCATGTCCTCGCTCACGGTCAACAGCAGCAGCGGCCGCCAGATCAGCGCCAGCAGCGCCAGCACCAGCAGGCCGCCGCCGTAGATCCACAGCAGGTCCTGGTCGCTGACGGCGAGAATGTCGCCGAACAGATAGCCCATGAGATCGACCCGCAGCCCCTGGATGAACGCCAGCGCCACCAGCCCCAGCGACAGCGCGCTGTGCGACAGGATGCCGAGCAGCGTATCGTCGGCCAGGCGCTGGGCGCTGCGCAGCGCCACCACCGCCACCGCCAGCAGCAGGCAGACGGCGACCACGCTCAGGTTGAGATCGAGGTGCAGCAGAAAGCCCAGCGCCACGCCCAGCAGCGCCGAATGTGCCAGGGTGTCGCCGAAATAGGCCATGCGCCGCCATACCACGAAGCTGCCGAGGGGACCGGCCAACAGCGCCAGCCCGCAGCCGGCGGCCAACGCGCGCAGGAACAGCTCGTCCATCAGTGGCGGCACTCCGGCCCGTGCTGGTGGTGGCTATAGACGCCGGTCGCCGGCCCGGCCTGGTGGCCGAACAGCCGCTGGTACTCGGGATGCGCCAGCAGCGAGCGCGGCGCGCCGCGGCAGAAGATCTTGCCCTCGTCCAGGCACAGCACCTGATCGGTCGCCGCCATCACCAGATGCAAATCGTGCGACACCACCAGCACGCCGCAGCCGCGCGTTTCGCGCACCTGCTGGATCAGCTCGTAGATCTCGTTCTGGCCGACGCTGTCCAGCCCCGCCGCCGGCTCGTCCAGCGCCAGCACGTCGGGCCGCCGCAGCAGGGCGCGCGCCAGCAGCACGCGCCGGCTCTCGCCGCCGGACAGCACCTGCATGGGCCGGTCGAGCAGCCGCTCGATGCCGGTCTCGACCGCCACCGCCGCCAGGTCGTCGGCGAGCGCGCCCACCTGCAGGCGCAGGAAACGGCGCACCGTCAACGGCAGGTTGTCCTCCACCCGGAACAGTTGCGGCACATAGGCCAGCCGCAGGCCAGGCCGACGCCGCAGGCTCCCGCCGTCGATGCCGATCAGTCCGATCACCGCCTTGAGCAGGGTCGACTTGCCGGCGCCGTTCGGCCCCACCAGCGTCAGCAGCTCGCCGGCGCGCAGCTCCAGGTCGATGTCCCTCAGCACGTAGCGGCCGGCGCGGCGCACGCACAGGCCCTTCGCCTCGATCAACGGCGCGCCGACGCGTTTCTTGGCCTGCGACGAAAGCGGTGCCATGGGTTGTTGCGCTCCGGCGCTATCGAGCGGGAGGACTCGGACGATGCAATCTTTGGGCATGGAGGGCGCGGCACCAAGTGGATGTTATGTAATAATGTTACATATTCCACCAGGCAACCGGAACCGACGATGCAACACCGCGCCCTTGCCCTGCTGCTGCTTTGGCTCGTTTCCCTGCCGGCCTGGGGGCAGCCGCGGGTGGTGGTGAGCATCGCGCCGCTGCACTCCCTGACGGCCGGCGTCATGGCCGGCGTCGGGCAGCCGCAGCTGCTGCTGCCGCCGGGCAGCTCCCCGCACACTTACGCGCTGCTGCCGTCCGACGCCCGCGCCCTGCAGGCGGCGGACCTGGTGATCTGGGTCGGCGAAGGTTTGGAAGTGTTCCTGCGCAAACCACTGACGACCCTGACCGCCCCGGACACGCGGCTGGCGGTGGCAGAGCTGCCGGGACTGACGCTGCTGCCGGCGCGCAGCGGGCCGGACTGGGAAGGCCATGACCACGACCACCACGGGCACGACGGCGACGCGCACGGCATCGACTGGCACCTGTGGCTCGATCCGCGCAACGCCGCGGTGGTCGTCACCGCGCTCGGCGAGCGGCTCGCCGCCTTGGATCCCGCCAACGCCGGGCGCTACCGCGACAACGCCCAGGCGCTGACCGAGCGGCTGCAGGCCCTGGACCGGGAGCTGGCCGAGCGGCTCGCGCCGCTGCGGGGCCGGGCCTACATGGTGTTTCACGATGCCTATCAGTACTTCGAGCACCGCTACGGCCTGACCAGCATCGGCGCTATCACCGTGAGCCCCGAGCGGCTGCCGGGCGCGCGCCGGGTGGCGGAAATTCGCGCCGAGCTGCGTCAACGCCAGGTCCGCTGCCTGTTCCGCGAACCGCAGTTCGAACCGAGTCTGGTGCAGGCCATCGTCCGGGGCAGCGATGTACGGGTGGGCGTGCTCGACCCGGAGGGCGCCGACCTGGCGCCAGGGCCGGAACTCTACTTCGCGCTGCTGCGCGCGCTCGGCGCCAACCTCAGCGAGTGCCTTCAGCGCAGCGCGGGCAGCGCCCCTTGAGCTCGACGGTAAATCGGTCGACCCGAAAGCCGAGCCGCCGCGCCTTGTCTTCGAGCACGGCGTTGATGTCCGGATCGTTGAGTTCGGCCGCCTCGCCACAACGCTCGCAAATCAGGAACTGCCCCTGGTGACCCTGCCCCGGGCCACCGCAGCCGACGAACGCGTTGAGCGACTCGATCCGGTGCACTAACCCCTCGGCGGCGAGAAAATCCAGCGCCCGGTAAACGGTGGGCGGGGCCACGCCGCTGCGCTCCTGCCGCAATCGGTCCAGCAGATCGTAGGCCTTGACCGGCGTGTGACTGTCCCAGATCAGCTCCAGCACCCGCCGGCGCAGATCGGTCAGGCGCACGCCGCGCGCCGCGCAGGCACGCTCGGCCGCGGCGATCGCCTGGGCCAGGCAGTCCTTATGGTCGTGATTCCGCTCGGGAAAGGACTGCAGTACGGATGATTCTGTCATGGCTCGCGCGGCTCCGTCGGTCACGTTGCCCCTCGTCAGACGATACGCAACAGTATAACATCACACGCCATCGCACGTCCGGTACTTCCGCTCAATCCACGCATGCACCGCCTATCGTCGTCCCGACGGCTGAGCGTTCTGCTGCTGCTGGCTACCCTGCTGGCGGCGCAGCTGCTGCTGTCCGCGCACGAGTCGGCGCATGCGCTGTCGTCCGAACCGCTGCAGTGCGCCCTGTGCCTGCACGCACCGCAGCTCAAGTCGGGCGTGGACGCCGGCGCGGCTCCCCTGCCCCAGGCCGCGGTCCACGCGCGCAACCCCGCCCCGGCGACGCCCCTTCCCGCGCAGCGGGCGACGGCGCCGTACCGCGCCCGCGCCCCGCCCCTCGCCATGACCGCCTGAACCACAACCGGCGGCGCCGCCATGCCAGCGGCGGCCGCGTTCGTTCCTCATGCGTCATGGAGAGCTTTCATGCAGCGCGCAGCGCTATTGCTGTCCGGCCTTTGCGCCGTATTGCCCGCCGCTTACGCCCAGAGCGGCAATGCCTTCAACCCGGCGATCAGCCTGACCCTGAACGGTCAATACGCCAGCTACGGCTACGACCCCCAGGGCTTCGCCCTGCCCGGCTTCCAGCTCGGCGGCGAGGCCCATCCCAAGCCGGAAGGCTTGAGCGCCGACCACACTGAGCTGACCCTGTCCGGCAACATCGACCACCGGTTCTTCGGCCAGGTCAGCGCCGCCCTGGCCACTCACGACGACCAAACCGAGCTGGAACTGGAGGAAGCGTTCGTGGAAACCCGCGGCCTGCCGGCGGGCTTGGGCGTGACCCTCGGTCGCTTCCGCTCGGGGGTCGGCTACATCAACCAGCAGCACGGCCACGCCTGGGACTTCGTCGACGCGCCCCTGCCGCTGCTGGCTTTCCTGGGCGGCGGCTACTACGACGACGGCGTGCGCCTCAGCTGGCTGGCCCCCACCGCCACCATGCTCGAATTGAGCGTCGAAGCGCTGCGCGGCGGGCGCTTCCCCGGCAGCGACGACGGCGGCAGCGCGCCCGGCGTCTACACCGCCTCGCTCAAGCTGGGCGGCGACCTCGGGACCAGCCACAGCTGGCAGGCCGGCGTCAGCGGCCTGTGGGCCAGCCCCGAGCGCCGCGGCGGCCACGCCCACAGCCACGATGAGCACGATCACGACCATGGCTTTGGTCCGGCGTACTTCGGCGGCGACAGCCGGCTGGTGATTCTGGACCTGGTCTGGAAGTGGGCGCCGGACGGCAACGCCGGCAGCCGCGGCCTGGTACTGCAGACCGAGTACTTCCAGCGCAGCGAGGACGGCGACATCGCGTTGCAGCACGGCGATCACGCCCACCACGGCCGCTACCGCGGCAGCCAGCGCGGCTGGTACGGGCAGGCGGTCTACCGCTTCGCGCCGCGCTGGCGCGCCGGGCTGCGCTACGATCGGCTGTGGAGCGACAACCGCGGCGATGCCGAGCTGCTGGAGGAAGCCGGCCTCAAGGACGGCGGCTCGCTGTGGCGGGCCAGCGCCATGATCGACTTCGCCACCAGCGAGTTCGCCCGCCTGCGCCTGCAGTACACCCGCGACGAAACGCAGGCCAAGGCCGACGACCAGTGGCTGCTGCAGTACGTCATGAGCCTGGGCGCGCACGGCGCGCACCGCTTCTAAGAGGACACGCGATGAGGAAGCTGACGATCGCGCTCGCCTGCCTCCTGCTGCTGGCCGCCCTGCCTGCCCAAGCGGCGCTGCGGGTGTTCGCCTGCGAGCCCGAATGGGCGGCGCTCACCCGGGAGCTGGCCGGCGACCGCGCCGACATCTTCACTGCCACCACCGCGCAGCAGGATCCGCACCGCATCGAGGCCCGGCCCAGCCTCATCGCCCAGCTGCGGCGCGCCGACCTGCTGGTCTGCACCGGCGCCGAGCTGGAGGCCGGCTGGCTGCCGATGCTGCTGCGGCGAGCCAACAACGGCAAGGTGCAGCCCGGCACGCCGGGCTATTTCGAGGCGGCCTCGGCGGTGGAGCTGCTGGAACGGCCGGCGCGGGTCGACCGCGCCGACGGCGACGTGCACGCCGCCGGCAACCCGCACCTGCACCTCGATCCGCGCAACATCGCCCGCGTGGCCGAGGCGCTGAGCGCGCGCCTGGCCGAGCTCGATCCCGCCCAGGCGCCCTACTACGCCGAGCGCCATGCCGATTTCCAGCGGCGCTGGCAGGCGGCGGTGCAGCGCTGGGAGAGCCGTGCCGCGCCGCTGCGCGGCACGCCGGTGATCGTCGCCCACCGCAGCTGGCCCTACCTGCAGCGCTGGCTGGGGCTGGAGGAGGTGGCGGCGCTGGAGCCCAAGCCGGGCGTGCCGCCGCACAGCGGCCACCTGGCCGAGGTGCTGGCGCTGGCCGAGGCGCGGCGCGTGCCGATGGCGCTGTACGCCGCCTACCAGGATGCGCGGCCGGCGCGCTGGTTGGCGGAGCGCTCCAAGGTCAAAGCCGTGGAGCTGCCGTACACCGTCGGCGGCGCCGGCACGGCGGACCTGTTCGCGCTGTTCGATCTGACCGTCGAGCGGCTGCTGGAGGCGCTGCGGTGAGCGGCGCTCTGGAATGGAGCATCCTCGGGCCGGCCTTCCTGGCCGGCCTGGTGGTGCTGACGACCCACGTGCCGCTCGGCCGGGAAGTGCTGGCGCGCGGCATCGTCTTCATCGACCTCGCCGTCGCCCAGATCGCCGCGCTGGGAGTGATCGCCGCCCACGGCCTGGGGCTGGAGCACTCGCCGCTGGCGATCCAGCTCGCGGCCGCGGCGGCGGCCCTGCTCGGCGCCCTGCTGATGACCTGGACCGAGCGGCGCTGGCCGGCGCTGCAGGAGGCGCTGATCGGCGCCGCCTTCGTGCTCGCCGCCAGCGCCAGCCTGCTGCTGCTCGCCGGCAACCCGCATGCCGGCGAGCGGCTGCAGGATCTGCTCGCCGGCCAGATCCTGTGGGTAACCTACCCGCAGATCGGCGTGGTAGCGCTGCTGTCGGCGCTATTACTGGCGGTGCGGCATTTCTTGGGGGAGCGGCTGGGGCGGGTCGGGTTCTATCTGGTGTTCGCCCTGGCGGTCACCGCCTCGGTGCAGCTGGTCGGCGTCTACCTGGTGTTCGCCAGCCTGATCCTACCGGCGTTGGCGACCCGCGGCGCGCCGCTGCGCGCGCAAACGCCGCGCGGCTACGCGCTCGGCGCGCTCGGCTACGGCGTGGGCTTGCTGGCTTCCGCCGGGTGGGATCTGCCGTCGGGACCGGCCATCGTCTGGGCCCTGGCCCTGCTGGCGCTGGCCAGCCGCCTATGCTGGCGCCCTAGCCGGTGACCTTGTCGCGCAGGTAGACCGGCAGCGCCTGCTCGGCCGGCACCAGCCGTCCCTCGCGCCAGGCGGCGGCGGCCAGCGGCAGACAATCCACGGCATGCGGCAGCGCGTCGGGATAAACCGCACCCAGCGCGCCGCATCTCGACACCAGCGCCTCGCGGTACGCCCCCCAGCCGGTGCCGGCGCCAACCCAGCCGTCGCCCGGCGGCAGCGGCACCGCCTCGGGTGCGGCCAGGCATTCCTCGCCGACCGGCTGCAGCAGCTCGCCTTGCCGGCGGAACGCGCCCCAGTAGACCTCGCTCATGCGCGCGTCCAGCGCCGCCAGCACCGCATCGGCGCCATGCTGGCGCCACACCCCCTGCGCCAGCACCTGCAAGGTGGACAGCGGCGCTACCGGCAGATCGGCGCCGAAGGCGACGCCCTGCGCCACACCGCAGGCGATGCGCACGCCGGTAAAGGCGCCGGGCCCGCGGCAAAAGGCGATGGCGTCGAGCTGGGTGAGCGTCAGCCCGGCCTCGGCCAGCAGCTCGTCGAGCATGGCCAGGATGCGGCTGGCATGACCGCGCGGCAGCACTTCGAAGCGCTCGCGGGCCTCGTCGCCGATCAGCAGCGCCACCGAGCAGGCCTCGGTGGTGGTATCCAGAGCGAGAATCTTGGGAGCAGACACGGTTACACCGCCAACCCTCGGGAAACGCGACTGTTTACCACGTCCGCCCCACCCTGGCCAGCATTACCGATCGAATGCGCCGAGCGCCCCCTTCTCGATCAAGAGCGTCGGCGACCACAAGAGCAAAACAAAACCCAAAAAATAACGAAATAAAACCTAAAAATAAATGCAAAATAAACACCCAAAGGTTGACAACCAGACCATCATGTGCTTGAATCAATAAAATAATTGGTCGAGAGGAGTATCATTATGGTCGATATCTCATATCAAAATTGACACCTGGAATTTTCGCGCGCTCTCAGCCACAACTCCATGGCGCGCATCCTCGTCAACTCGAATTCGCGTTCTCCCGCCGCTCCATTGCCACAGCGGCGACTTACCGAGCGACCGGCAGTAAAGGTCGCCTCACGATCAATCGACCGCCTTTCGCACCGACCGCCGTCGGCGCACATTGGGTGAATACCCAAGGCGATATTTTTGAATGAAAACAGGCATTATATTTAGAAAACCCACCTTGGAAGATGGCGCGGCCATCTGGCATTTGGTCAAAACGACTGGGCGATTGGATCTGAACTCGGCCTATCTGTATCTCCTCCTCGCCCGGGATTTCGCCGACACCTGCGTTGTCGCGGCCGAGGGCGAACGCCTGGTCGGCTTCGTCAGCGGCTACCGCCCGCCGGGCCGGCCGGACACCGTCTTTCTCTGGCAGATCGGCGTCGATCCGGCCGCTCAAGGCCAGGGTTTGGGCCGACGCTTGCTGCACGCCTTCATGGCCAGCCCCGGCGTCCGTGGCGCGCGCTGGCTGGAAACCACCATCTCCCCCGACAACGCCGCCTCGCAAGCGCTGTTCCGCGGCTATGCCCGCGACCTGGGCGTGAGCTGCGAGGTCAGCGAGTACTTTCGCGCCGAGCACTTCCCTGGGGCCACGCATCAGCCCGAGGCGCTCTACCGGATCGGCCCGCTCGGCTCGGCGGACCGAGACCGACAACACCCATAGCAAGGAGGAGCCCGTAGTGGATCTCGAAATTTTCGACCGATACGAATCGCAGGTACGCAGCTACTGCCGCAGCTTTCCCACCGTGTTCGCGCGCGCCCAGGGCTCGCGGCTGTACGACAGCGACGGCAAGGCGTATCTAGATTTCTTCGCCGGCGCCGGCGTCCTCAACTACGGCCACAACCATCCGGCGCTGAAATCGGCGCTGCTCGAGTACATCGCCAGCGACGGCATCACCCACGGCCTGGACATGGCCACCGAGGCCAAGGCGGCGTTCCTCGAAAGCTTCCAGCGTCTCATCCTCGCGCCGCGCGGCATGCCGCACAAAGTGCAGTTCCCGGGACCGACCGGCACCAACAGCGTAGAAGCGGCGCTGAAACTGGCCCGCAAAGCGAAAGGACGCGAGAAGATCGTTTCCTTCACCAACGCCTTCCACGGCATGACGCTGGGTTCGCTGTCGGTCTCCGGCAACGCCTTCAAGCGCGCCGGCGCCGGCCTGGCGCTGGCCCATAGCGAGTCCATGCCGTACTGCGGCTACTTCGGCGAGGGCGTGAACACGCTGGAGTATCTCGACCGCCTGATCTCGGACGCCGGCTCCGGCGTCGACCTGCCGGCCGGCGTGATCGTCGAGACCATCCAGGCCGAGGGCGGTATCAACGTCGCCGACGCCGAATGGCTGCGCGGCCTGCAGGCCCTGTGCCGCAAGCACGACATGGTCTTCATCGTCGACGACATCCAGGTCGGCTGCGGCCGCACCGGCACTTTCTTCAGCTTCGACGGCATGGGCATAGAGCCGGACATCGTCTGCCTGTCCAAATCGCTGTCCGGCTACGGCCTGCCGCTGGCGGTCACGCTGCTCAAGCCGGAGCTCGACATCTGGGAGCCCGGCGAGCACAACGGCACCTTCCGCGGCCACAACCTGGCCTTCGTCACCGCACGGCGCGCCCTGGAACTGTTCTGGTCCGACGACGGCTTGAGCCGTCGGATCGAGGCCAAAGCGGAGCTGATCGGCAAGGCGCTCAGGCGGATCTGCAACAAGTACCCGCAGGCCGGCGGCCGAGTGAAAGGCCGCGGCCTGTTGCAGGGCATCGAGTTCGCGCACACCGAGCTGGCGGGAGCCGCCTCCCGGCAAGCTTTCGAGCGCGGCCTGATCATCGAGACCTCGGGCGCCGCCGATCAGGTGCTCAAGCTGCTGCCGCCGCTCACCATCAGCGAAGCCGACCTCCAACTCGGCTTGCGGATCATCGAGCAGAGCCTGGTCGCCGCGCTCGACGAGCTCGGCATCGGCACCCACGCCGCCGTCGGCGGCTGAACGCGAGGCAAGAACAATGATCGTGCGCTATCTCGAAGACCTGGTCGGCACCGACCGCGAGGTCAAGGGCGAGACCTGGTCCAGCCGCCGCTTCCTGCTCAAGGAGGACGGCGTCGGCTTTTCCTTCAACGACACCGTCATCCACGCCGGCACGGAAAGCTTCTTCTGGTACGCCAACCACATCGAATCGGTGTACTGCATCGAGGGCGAAGGCGAGCTGGAGTGCGTGGCAACCGGCGAGGTCCATCCCATCCGCCCGGGCATGCTCTACGTGCTCAACGAGCATGACAAGCACAAGGTCCGCGCCAAGACCGATCTGCGGCTGATGTGCGTGTTCAACCCGCCGCTCACCGGCCGCGAGGTGCACGACGAGAACGGCGTCTACCCGCTCATCGTCGACTGAGCCGACAGCCTTCCAGGGGTGCCGACGGTTCGCCGGCACCCGTTGTTCGACAACGGCATAGGAGATCGATCAAAGGAGCCTGGCAATGGATTCGCACGAGGACCTTTATCCGACCAGAACGACGACCAGAACCCCTATGTTCCCCCGCCTGGATCCGGTGATCCACGGCGATGCCCAGACCCGGAGCAGCGGCCCGCTCAGCGCCGAGGAACTCGCCGCCTTCGAGCGCGACGGCTTTCTCTTCTTTCCGGGCTTCTTCGATGTCGACGCCATCCAGGCCTGCATCGACGAACTCAAGCGCCTGAGCGCCGATCCGGCGGTGCAGGCCACCGGCGGCGTCATCCGCGAACCTCACAGCGACGAGGTCCGCTCGATCTTCGCCATCCACCGCATCTCGCCGCACTTCCGCGCGCTGGCACGCGACCCGCGCATCGTCGACCGCGTCCGCCAGCTGCTCGGTTCCGACGTCTACATCCACCAGTCACGCATCAACTACAAGCCCGGCTTCAAGGGCAAGGGCTTCAACTGGCATTCCGACTTCGAAACCTGGCACGCCGAGGACGGCATGCCGCGCATGCGGGCGGTGAGCTGCTCGATCATCCTCACCGACAACCACGAGTTCAACGGCCCGCTGATGCTGATCCCCGGCTCGCACCGGGTCTTCGTCCCCTGCGTCGGCGAAACGCCGGAGGACAACTACAAGCATTCGCTGCGCGACCAGCAGGTCGGCGTGCCGGATGAAGACAGCATCACCGAACTGGTGAGAACCCACGGCATCACCGCTCCCAAGGGGCCGGCCGGTTCCATGCTCCTGTTCGAGTGCAACACCCTGCACGGCTCCAACGCCAACATGTCGCCCGATCCGCGGAGCAACGTGTTCTACGTCTACAACAGTGTGGAAAACAAGCTCCAGCAGCCGTTCGCGGCGAAGCGGCCACGGCCGGAATTCCTGGCGGAACGGGCGGTCGAGGTGTTGTAGAGCGCCCCTCGCCGCGGAGCGGTCGCGCCAGGCGCCGGTTCTCTCATCGGACCGGCGCCTGGCAGCGAGATGGGGGCCGCCGCCCGTCCCTTCACGACCCGGCCGTGGCTTCTGCGCCGAAGAAGGCCTCCACGTCCCGGGGGTCGCACACCAGCGGCACCGGCGGCAGGCTGTCGAGGAAAATCCGGCCGTAGGACTTGGTGACCAGGCGGTTGTCGCCGATCATCAAGACGCCCCGGTCGTCGACGTCGCGGATCAGCCGCCCCACGCCCTGGCGCAGGGCGATCACCGCCAGCGGCAGCTGATGGTGCACGAACGGATTGCCGTTGCGGCGGTTGAGCGCCTCGATCTTGGCCTGCATCACCGGGTCGGAGGGCGAGGCGAACGGCAGGCGGTCGATCAGCACCGCCGATAGCGCCTCGCCGCGCACGTCCACCCCCTCCCAGAAGCTGCTGGTGCCCAGCAGCACGGCGTTGCCCAACTCGCGGAAACGCTCGAGCAACTGTGCCTGCGAGGCCTCGCCCTGCACCAGCAGCGGATAGTCCAGCCGCGGCCGCAGCCACTCGGCCGCGAAGCGCAGGGCCCGATGGCTGGTGAACAGCAGGAAGGCACGTCCGCGGCTGGCGCGCAGCACCCGCAGCGCGGCGCGCAGGAAAGCCTGGTCGAAATGCTCGCTGCTTGGATGCGGCAGACCCAGCGGCAGATACAGCAGCGCGTTGCGGCGATAGTCGAAAGGGCTGTCCAGCCGCAGGGTGCGGATGTCGTCGGGCAGGCCCATGCGCAGGGCGAAGTGCTGGAACTGCCCTCCCACCGCCAGCGTCGCCGAGGTGAACACCCAGCTCGCCCGGTGGCGGTTCATGTGACCGCGGAACTGGCGGGCGACGTCCAGCGGCGTCAGCCGCAGGATGAAGCTCTGGCTGTAGGTCTCGTACCACTGCACCGACTCGGCGCTGTCGTCCGGCGACAGGAACGCCTGCAGGGTCTTGACCATGTTCTCGGCGCGCTTGCAAACGTTGTCGAGCGCCTTGCCGCGCTCGGCCGCCGGCTCCAGCGCTACCGCCAGCGCCTCCAGGCAGAAACCGAGGTTGGCCACCGCGTCCTGCACCTCGGGCTTGTCGGCGATCTCCGCCCAAGCGGCGCGGCGGTTGTCCAGCCCCATGGCCAGGCGGAAGTCGAGCACGGCCTTGTGCAGGGTCTCGGCGGCTTCGAGCAAGTCCGGCATGTCGCCGGCCTCCTCGAAGTAGGCCAGCTTGGCGTCGCGCGCCAGTTCGCTGAGCTGGCGGCTGCTCAGCGACAAGCCGAAGAACTGGCTGGCGATCTCGGGCAGCTGATGAGCCTCGTCGAGGATGTACACATCGGCGGTGGGCAGCACCTCGCCGAAACCGCCCTCCTTGAGCGCCCAATCGGCCATCAGCAGATGGTGGTTGACCACCACCACGTCGGCTTCCTGCGCCTGGCGGCGCGCCTCCATGAGGAAGCAGTCGGCGAAGAACGGACAGTCGCTGCCCAGGCAGTTCTCGGCGGTGGAGCTGATCCGCCCCCGCAGCAGCGGGTCGGCGGCGATGGCCGAGATCTCGGCTAGGTCGCCGCGATGGGTGCGCCCCGCCCACTCCACCACCTGCTGGAAGGCGTGCGCCAGCTCCCGGCTCTCGAACCGGCCATCGGCGGCGTTCTGCTCCATGCGCTGCAGGCACAGGTAGTTGGCGCGGCCCTTGAGCAGGGCCAGGCGCACCGGTCGCCCCACGGCGGCGCGCACCAGCGGCAGATCCTTCTGGAACAGCTGATCCTGCAGCGTCTTGGTGCCGGTAGAGACGATGACCTTGTGGCCGGAAGCGAGCGCCGGCACCAGGTAGGCGAAAGTCTTGCCGGTGCCGGTGCCGGCTTCCGCCACCAGCCCCGCGCGGTCGGCGATGGCCGCTTCCACCGCTTCGGCCATGCGGATCTGCTCGGCCCGGGGCTGGAAGCCCGGAAGCCGCTCCGCAAGCGGCCCGTTGGCCGCGAACAGCCGTCCGATGGCCGAAGACATCAGTTCATGTACCGCCGCGCCTCGGCGGCGGCCGCGGCGGCGCCGCGCGCATCGCCGAGCAGCTTGCGCACCGTGGCGATCAGCTCCCAGTTGGTCTTGCGCAACGGCGACGTGGCCGGCGCCAGCGCGTTGGAGCGCTGCGCCAGGCCTTCCACTTTGGCGTAGTCCTTCTGCCGATAGCGCACCACCGCCAAGTTCTGCCACAGCTGGGGATTGCGCGGCGCGATCCGTAGCGCCCGCTCCAGATAGGCCGCGGCCTCGTCGTGACGCCCGGCGTTGGAGGCGGCCTCGGCCTTGGCGACCAGGCTGCGGGCGGCCGGCGGCAACGCCTCGATGCGGCTGGCCGGTGACGGCGACACGACGTCGCCCTGAGACGCGCCATCGCCCTGCGGCGCCGACATGCCGGGTGCCTGCTGGGCCGGAGGTAGCGAACCCTGCTCGCGCGGCAGCGGCGTCGGCAGCTTCGCCGGCGCGGTGCGCACTGGCGGCAGGGGCGCCGGCTCCGTGCCCTGTGTCGGCTCGGAGCGCGGCGCCGACGGCGCCGGCTGCGTCGGCTCCACGACGCGGGGCCGCTCGCCGCGCTGCGGCGCGGCGCAGGCGCTCAGCAACGACACCAACAGAATCAGACTCCAACGGTTAATAGCCGGTTTGTTCATTGAAAATTCCCCTGAACCAGTCGGAGGCCCGCTCCAGCACGTTGCGCTGTTCGATGCACTGCGGCGACAAGGCCGGCGCGAAGCCGCGCACATAGGGCAGTACCATGGCCCCGTCGCAGCCCTCGGTGGCGAGCATGCCATTGGCCGGGTCGATGTACAGCGCCTCGATCGATTCGGGCGGTACCAGCTCCAACGGTTCCCAATCGATATTCTTGAACAGCTCGGACCACACCGTCAGGGCGCCGGTGGCGCCGGTCAGGCCGGTCTTGGCGTTGTCGTCGCGCCCCACCCAGGCCACCGCCAAGGTGTCGGCGGAGAAGCCGGCGAACCAGCTATCGCGGGTATCGTCGGTAGTGCCGGTCTTGCCCGCCACCAGCGGCCGCGGCCCCAGCCAATTGGCCGAGGACTGGCCCGTACCGCGCCAGATCGCCGCCTGCAGCGCGTAGTTCAACAAGTACACCGGCGCGCCGTCGAAGGCGCGCTGCACCGCCAGCGGATAGCGGCTTAGCACCGTGCCGTCGCGGGTCATCACCGCGCGCACCGCCCGCAGCTCGGTGCGGAACCCGCCCGAAGCCAGGGTGAGATAAGCCTGGGCTATCTCCATCGGGGTGTAGTTGACCGCGCCCAGGAACAGCGACGGATAGGCCGTGCTCGGCGGCTTCAGCCCCAGCCGCTGCATGGTGTCGACGACCTGACGCATGCCGAGCTGCAGCCCCAGATGCACGGTGGGCAGATTGTATGAGCGCGCCAGCGCGTCCCACAGCGGCACTTGGCCGCGCAGCTGGCCGTCGTAGTTCTTCGGCTCCCAGAGTTTGCCGGAGCCGTCCGCCATCGAGATCGGCTCGTCCGGCAACAACGTCCCCAGGCCGAACTGCGCCGGCCGCTCGAGGGCCGCCAGGTACACGGCGGGCTTGATCAGCGAGCCGATCTGGCGCCTGGCGTGGAGCGCGCGGTTGAAGCCGGGATAGCGCACCTCGCGCCCGGCCACCAGGCCGAGCACGCTGCCGTCGTCGACGTCGACCACCACCACCGCGCCTTCCAGCTTCTGATCGCGCCACTGCTTGAGCCGGCTCAGCAGCGCATCCTCGGCCGCGTGCTGTACGTAAGGCGCCAGCGTGGTGAAGACGCGCAGGCCCTCGGTGGCGAGATCCTCGGGGCGGTAGTCACGGCGCAGGTGTTCCTTGACCAGATCCATGAACGCCGGATACGGCGAGTCGCCGCCGCGTCCCACCGGCGTCACGTCCAGCGGGCGGGCGCTGTAGGTCTTGGCTTGCTCGGCCGAGAGCACCCCCTGGCCGACCATGGTGGTCAGCACCAGATTGCGGCGCTCCAGCGCCCGCTGCGGATTGCGGCGCGGATCGTAGTAGGACGGGCCCTTGACCAGGCCGGCCAGTAGCGCCAGCTGATGCGGCTGCAATTCCGCCAACGGCCGTCCGAAGAAAAACTGGCTGGCCATGCCGAAGCCGTGAATGGCCCGCGGTCCGTCCTGGCCGAGATAGACCTCGTTGAGGTAGGCCTCCAGAATCTCCTGCTTGCTGTAGTGATACTCCAGCAGCATGGCCATGATGGCCTCGTTGATCTTGCGGCTGAGGGTGCGCTCGCTGCTAAGGAAGAAATTCTTCACCAGCTGCTGGGTGATGGTGCTGCCGCCCTGCACCACCCGGCCGCTGCGCAGGTTGGCGACGGCCGCCCGCGCCAAGCCGACGAAGGAAATGCCGCCGTGCTGGTAGAAGTCGCGGTCCTCGACGCTCAGCAGCGCATCCACCAGCAGCGGCGGTACTTCCTCCAGCCGCACCAGCAGCCGGTCCTCGGCCTGGGCGGGATAGATGCTGCCGATCAACGCCGGCTCCAGCCGCAGCAGGTCGATGCTGCCGCCGTCGACGCTGCGCAGCGACGCCACCGTGTTGCCGTCGAAGCGGATCTCGACATGGCGCGACGGCTCGTCGCCGTCGGGGTAGCGGAACGGCCGCGAGGTCAGCCGCACCGTATTGCCGGCGCGGTGATAGGTGCCGGGCTGGGCGCCGTTGGCCTCGGCCCGATAGCCGAGCAGCTTGAGCTCCAGGAGCAGGTTGTCGGGCCGCAGCCGCAGGCCCTCGTAGATCTCCAGCGGGCGCGCGAACACCCGCGCCGGCAAGGCCCAACGCTTACCCTCGAACTGGCTGGTAACCTTGTAATCCAGATAGAAAACGTAGATGCCGACGACGGGGATGGTGACCAGCAGCGCCACCAGGATCAGGCCGAGCAGGATGCGGCCGAAACCGATTCGCCGGCGGGGCGCCTTCTTGGCAGGCTGCTTCTTGGTGGAACGGGCCATCGATTATCGTTCTTTATATGTATATGCGTGATCGCGCTCAGGCGCGGCGCGCGCGTGCCGCCGCGTTGACCACCGTTCCGGCCACTCCCAGCCCCACGAAGGCCATCAGGGTCCACGTCGGGATCGACAGCCCCAGCACCAGGTGGACCTCGGCGCATTCGCCGGAGCCGCGCAGCACCCGCTCCAGCGCTTCGAACAGCGGGAAAGTGTCGAGCAGATAGTTCAATCCCGGACCGCAGGCCGGCACCTGCTCCGGCGGCAGACTCTGCAGCCAGACATGACGGCCGGCGATGGCCGCGCCCACGCCGGCGGTGAGCAGCGCCAGCAGGGCGTAGACCTTGGCCCCGAACCGGCGCGGGTGATGCACGGCGGCCGCCAGGAACACCAACCCGACCGCCGCCATGGCGATCCGCTGCAGAATGCACAGCGGACAGGGCTCGAGTTCCTGCACGTATTGCATGTAATAGGCGGCGGCCAGCAGCAGCGCACAAATCACGAAGCCGGCCGCGTTCAACGGCCGGCGCCAGTTGTCGAGACGGTCCAGCATGCCGGTATAGACCTTAATCCCTCGCTTCGGGTTCGGCGATTCTAGCAGAGGCGTCCCGCTATAACCGGAACGACTCCATACGCACGCGACTTTCGTCTCGCCGTATTTCATCGCCATTGTCTAAACTTCTCGAAAATTTGGCCCGGTGTCTCCGCTAAACGACAGGCGTTTTCACCCTGCACCCGAGCCACAACAGCCTCAGGAGCACGCAGCCATGGCCCATGCAGACAAGCCCCTCGGCCGTCCGGTGTTCGTCGTGGACGGCGCCCGCACGCCGTTCCTCAAGGCGCAAGGCCGGCCGGGTCCCTTCACCGCCGCCGACCTCGCCGTCGCCGCCGGCCGACCTCTGCTGGCTCGCCAGCCGTTCGAGCCGTCCGCCTTCGACCACGTCATCCTCGGCAACACCATGGCCGGCGCCGACGAAGCCAACATCGCCCGTGTGGCGGCGCTGCGGCTGGGCTGCGGCCACGCGGTGCCGGCCTTCACCGTGCACCGCAACTGCGCGTCGGGGATGCAGGCGCTGGACGCGGCCGCCACGCTCATCGCCTCCGGCCGCGCCGATCTGATCCTAGCCGGCGGCGTCGAGGCTATGAGCCACGCACCGGTGCTGTATGGCCGCCGCATGGTCGAGTTCCTGGCCGACTGGACCGGCGCCAAGCGTCCGCTCGACCGCTTGAAGGTGGCGGCGCGCTTCCGCCCGGCCTGGCTGGCGCCGGTGATCGGCCTGCTGCGCGGCCTGACCGACCCGCTGGTGGGGCTCAACATGGGCCAGACCGCCGAGCAGGTAGCGCACCGCTTCGGCATCACCCGCGCCGAGATGGACGCCTACGCCGCGCGCAGCCAGCAGCGGCTGGCGCGGGCTCAGCAGGAGAGCCTGTTCCGCGGCGAGGTGGTGCCCTGCTACGACACCGACGGCAATTTCTACGACGCCGACAACGGCGTGCGCCCCGACTCCACCCCGGAGAAGCTCGCCAAGCTCAAGCCGGTGTTCGACCGCAGGTTCGGCAAGGTCACCGCTGGCAACAGCTCGCAAATCACCGACGGTGCGACCTGGCTGATCCTGGCCAGCGAGGAAGCCGTCAAGCGCTACCAGCTGCCTACGCTAGGGCGGATCGTCGACAGCGAATGGGCCGGGCTGGATCCGGCGGAAATGGGCCTGGGGCCGGCGCACGCGGTGCCGCCGCTGCTGCGCCGGCGCGGTTGGAATCTCGGCGACATCGACTACTGGGAAATCAACGAAGCCTTCGCCGCTCAGGTGCTCGGCTGCCTGCGCGCCTGGGAGGACGACGATTACTGCCGCGAGCGGCTCGGGCTGGACGGCGCGCTGGGCGCGCTCGATCAGGAGCGCCTGAACGTCGACGGCGGCGCCATCGGCATCGGTCATCCGGTCGGCGCCAGCGGCGCGCGTATCGTGCTGCATCTGCTGAGGGTGCTGGAGCGGCAAGGCGGACGGCGCGGCATCGCCAGTCTGTGCATCGGGGGCGGCCAGGGCGGCGCCATGCTGGTGGAGCGGGACTAGAACAATGAGCGAACAGACCGAGCAAGCATTCAAGCACTGGCGGCTGGAGACCGACGCCGACGGCGTTCTCTGGATTCATCTCGACAAGGCCGACAGCTCCGCCAATAGCCTGTCCGAAGAGGTGCTGACCGAGTTCGCCGGCGTGCTGGACGCGGCCGAACGCGCCCGGCCGCGCGGCGCGGTGATCGTCTCCGCCAAACCCAGCGGTTTCATCGCCGGCGCCGACATCGCCATGATCGGTCGCTTGAGCGAGGTCGAGCAGCCGGAGCAGCTGCTGCGCGAATCGCAAGCGCTGTTCGACCGTCTGGAGAACCTGCCCTTCCCGACCTGCGCCGCCATCCGCGGCTTCTGCCTCGGCGGCGGCCTGGAACTGGCGCTGGCCTGCCGCTACCGGGTCGCCGACGAGGACGCCGACACCAAGCTCGGCATGCCGGAAGTGATGCTCGGCCTGCATCCGGGCTGGGGCGGCACGGTGCGCCTGCCGCGGCTGATCGGCAGTCTCGAGGCCCTGCCCCTGCTGATGACCGGACGCTCGGTCTCGGCCAGGAGCGCCGCGAAACTGGGCCTGGTGGACTATGCCGTGCCCGGGCGGCAGCTGCTCGACGCCGCCCGCACGCTGGTGCTGGAGGCGCCACCCCGCCGCCGTCCGGGCTGGAAAGCCCGGCTGTCCAACCACCCGCTGCTGCGCCGGCCGCTGGCCTGGCTGATGCGCCGCGAGCTGGCCAAGCGGGTGCGCCAGGAGCACTACCCAGCGCCGTACGCCGTGGTCGACCTCTGGGAGCGGCAGGAAGGCCCGCTCGCCGAGCGGCTGGCCGCCGAGGCGCGCTCGTTCATCCAGCTGGCGCGCACCGAGGTCTCCAAAAACCTAATTCGGGTGTTCTTCCTGCAAGAACGCCTCAAGGACTTGGCCAAGGGCTCGGACTTCCGCCCCGAGCGGGTGCACGTGATCGGCGCCGGCACCATGGGCGGGGACATCGCGGCCTGGTGCGCCCTCAAGGGGCTGCGCGTGACCCTGCAAGACCGCGAGCCGAAGTACATCGCCCCGGCCATCGCCCGCGCCGCCGGCCTGTTCCGCAAGCGGCTCAAGGAGCCGCGGCTGGTCACGGCGGCGCTGGATCGGCTCATGCCGGACGTGGAGGGGCTGGGCGCGGCGCGCGCCCAAGTGATCATCGAGGCGGTGCCCGAGCAGGCCGAGCTCAAGCGGCAGGTGCTGGCCGCCGCGGCCCAGCGCATGCCGTCCGGCGCGCTGCTCGCCACCAACACCTCCAGCATCCCGTTGGACGAGATCGCCTCCGCCCTGCCGCGGCCAGAGGCGCTGGTCGGCATCCACTTCTTCAACCCGGTGGCCAAGATGCAGCTGGTGGAGGTGGTCAGCGGCGAGCGCACCGCCGCCGAGGAAGCGGCCAGGGCGCTCGGTTTCGTCGGCGCCATCGGCCGGCTGCCGCTGCCGGTGAAGGGCACGCCCGGCTTCCTGGTCAACCGCGTGCTGATGCCCTATCTGATGGAAGCGGTGACCCTGGTGGCCGAAGGCGTGGCGCCGGCCCTGGTCGACGAGGCGGCCGAGCGCTTCGGCATGCCGATGGGCCCCATCGAGCTGGCCGACACCGTTGGCCTGGACATCTGCCTGCACGTCGGCGAAATCCTCACCGCCCATTTCGGCGCCGGCGACGCCAGCGCCGAGAAGGCCGCGGCGCTGCTGCGCGCCAAGGTCGACGCCGGCCTGCTCGGCCGCAAGAGCCAGCGCGGCTTCTACGAGTACCGCAACGGCAAGCCGCTCAAGCCGCAGCGGGACGGCGGCGACGTCGATTTCGGCGAAATCGCGGAGCGCATGGTGTGCCGCCTGCTCAACGAGGCGGTGGCCTGCCTGCACGAGGGCGTGGTCGCCGACGCCGATCTGCTGGACGCCGGCATGATCTTCGGTACGGGCTTCGCGCCGTTCCGCGGCGGCCCGATCCATTTCATCCGCAGCCGCGGCGTGGAGCAGATGCGCCAGCGCCTGGAGCAGCTGCAGCAGCGCTACGGCGACCGCTTCGCTCCCCACGCGGAAGGCTGGGCGCGGCTAGCCGCACAAAGCGCGGAATAAGGGGGGTCGGAAAGGTCGGCGGTGGCGGTCAGACCTCGTGGAGGCGTCGGCGCCAATTCGGGTCGTTCGACGCCGACCGCGCCAGGTTGAAACCGTCCCGACAATAGACGCTGGCGGCGCAATTGACCACGTGGGCGTGATGTCGATCCGGACCGAAGAATGGATTCACGTTATCGAGCCAAGTCTCGTCGAAGTGCTCGGAGGATTCGAGCGGCGGACGACTGGCCGCCGCCAATCGCGCGATTCCCTTCGACCATTCCGTGTAAATGCGTGAGAGCAGCTCGACACTGACCTGGGCTGCCAGCAGATACTGGCTGAACCACAGCGTGCTCATTGGCAAACCTGCCTCCAAAATCGCGGCAGTAACCGCCTTCCCCTGCAAATGGCCGGCCGCCTTCCTCCCGAGCGGCGTTTGGCCCTGTCGACGGATCGCATACGCAGGAGCAACGTATCGATCGACGCCTATCGTCTAAATCTCGCCGATTGCAAAGGCTTGATTCGGATCAGTGTCGATTGGATGAGGGCGGCGAATACTCAGCTCAAACAGCTGCTATAGGGGATAATCCGGTTGCGCCCGCCGCGCTTGGCGGCATACAGCGCCTCGTCGGCGTTGAGCGCGAGCGTGACCGCGTTGGGACTTGCCGGGTAGCTCGCCACGCCGCCGCTGAAGGTGACGGTGAATTCGCCGGCGTCCGACGGCTGGCGGATCTCGCCGAAAGTCTCGCGCACTTCATCGAGAATCCGGCAGGCCTCGTGCAGATCGGCGTCGGGCAGGATGACCGCGAACTCCTCGCCACCGTAACGGCCGATGTAGTCGCTGCGCCGCAGCCGCTGCTGCAGCACCCGCGCCAGGGTCTTGATCACCCGGTCGCCGACGTGGTGACCGTAGGTGTCGTTGATCGACTTGAAATGGTCGATGTCGAGCATGGCGAACGACAGCACATCGCCGTTGCGGGCCGCCCGCGCCACCTCGGTGTAGAGCTGCTCCTTGATGCGGGTGTGGTTGAGCAGGCCGGTGAGGTTGTCGGTGAGCATGAAGCTGCGCAGGGTACGCGCCCGCTCGGCCCGGATCGCCACCGAACGGATCAGGTGGGTCGGATTGATCGGCTTGGTGAGGAAGTCGTCGCCGCCCAAGCTCATGGCGTCGAGCTGCCGGTCGATCTCGGTCTCGGAGGACAGGTAGACGATTGGGATGCTGGCGAAGCGCGGCACCTGCCGGATCACCTTGGCCAGCTCCATGCCGTTGCAGCGCGGCATGTACATGTCCATCAGCACCAGGTCGGCGGCGTTGTCGCTCAGCACGTCAAGGATGCGGATCGGATCGTTGACCACGGTGGTCACCATCCCCGCCTTGTTGAGGATGGCGGAGTAATAGGTGGCCTGGGTAGCGCTGTCCTCCACCACCACGATGTGGAGCGGCTCCCGCGACACATGGGCGCCGAGCCGGTCGAGCTGGTCGATCAGCTCGTGCAGGTCGAACGGCTTGACCAGATAGGCGTCGGCGCCGGCCCGCACCGCCTGCAGCCGCGACTCCAGATCGCCCTCCTCGGCGAGCACGATCAGCGGCAGACGGCGGGCGCTGCGCTGAACGATCTGCTGGGCCAACTCGGCGAGCTGCTCGGGCGGCACGTCGACCATCACCGCGTGATGCGGCGCTTCCTCTTCCAGCGCCTTCAACAATTCGGGCAAGTCGAGCGCGACGCGCACGGCGTAGCCGAAGTGGCCGATCTGATGGCGCAGATCCTGCGCCAGGCTCCAGCTCGGCTCGAGCAGCAGCACCTTGGGGGTTTCGCGCTCATCGCTCTCGGCGGCGGGCGCCGCCCTGGCCGGCTGCTCGCGGCTGAGCCGACGCAGCGCTTTGAGGTAGTCGCGAACGATCTCGTGGAATTCGGCGGTGAACGGCTCTTCGCCCTGCGCCACCGGGCCGAGCATCACTTCGACGATACTGGCCAGCTCGGCCACTTTGGGATAGCCGTCGCGCTCGGCAACGGCGATCAGGCGCCGGATGGATTCCTGCAGCGGCGTCAGTAGACGGGGATCGACGTCGCCGGACAACGCTTGCCAGGCCCTTTCGAGCTCCTCGGCACTGGCCTCGACCCCGATCGTTTGGCGGAAACCGTCACCCGCCCCCTCCTCGCCGAGCCGAGCGCTCCCGTTCAGAACTGGCACACGTCCGCCCTCCGCACCTGCAAGCGGCCCTCCCCTCACAGGCCGCCACGCGCGGTTGTTATTGGTTGCTGGCGCGCTTGCCCCGGCCGGGCCCGGACAAGCGATGTTCAGTGCCCATTTCGGTGGACCGACCGGCCTTGGCGGCGCGCTGCCGCCCGCGACGCGGTCGATTCACGGAAATAAGCGGTCAATCGTTTCAATTCTATAAGAAATCGTGCATGAGAGACCAACGCCGACCGCGTCTTCCGTCGGCCGCCGCATGCCGCCGAGCCGGGCCGGCGGCATCCGTCCGCCTCACAGGAAGCCCAGCTGCAGCTTGGCCGCCTCGGACATGCGCTCGGCCGTCCACGGCGGCTCCCACACCAGATGCACCTCGCAGGAGCGCACGCCTGGCACCTGCTCGACCACGGCCTTGACCGAACCAGGCATGGTCTCGGCCACCGGGCAGGCGGGCGCGGTCAGGGTCATGCTGATGTCGACATGGCCCTCGTCGTCGATCTCGACGTCGTAGACCAGCCCCAGCTCGTAGATGTCGACCGGGATCTCCGGATCGTAGACGGTCTTGAGCGCCGCGATCACGGGCTCGCGCAGCTCCTCGGCGGTCGGCTGCGGCGGCGGACCCGGCGGTGGGTAGTACGGTTCGCTGCTCATCGGCGCCTCACTCCGTGCTGACCTCGGCCTGCTGGCGCAGCGCCGCCTGCAGCGTGTGCCAAGGCAGCGTGGCGCATTTCACCCGGGTGGGGAACTCGCGCACCCCGGCCAACACGCCGAGCTTGCCGAGGTCTTCGGTCGGCTCGGCTTCCGTGGTCAGCAGGTCATGGAAACGGTCGAACAGCGCCTGCGCCTGCGCCACGCTCTTGCCCTTGAGCTGCTCGGTCATGAGCGAGGCCGAGGCGGTGGAGATGGCGCAGCCGTCGCCCTCGAAGGCGATGTCCTTGACCACGCCATCCTCGACGAGCAGGAACACCTCCACGCGGTCGCCGCACAGCGGGTTATGACCCTGCGCCCGATGGCTGGCCGGCTCGATGCGCCGGAAATTCCGCGGGTTGCGGTTATGGTCCAGGATCACTTCCTGGTAGAGCTCGCGCAATCCAGACATGATTCTCAGCCGAACAGACGGTTGACCTTCTCCAGGGCGCGGACGAGCGCGTCGACCTCGTCGAAGGTGTTGTACATGGCGAAGGAGGCGCGGGCCGTGGCGGGAATGCAGTAGCGGTCCATCACCGGTTGGGCGCAGTGATGGCCGGTGCGCAGCGCCACGCCCTCACGGTCGAGGATGGTGCCGATATCGTGCGGATGGGCCTTCTTCATGAGGAAGGACAGCACACCGGCCTTCTGCACCGCGGTGCCGATCACCCGCACGCCATCGACCTGCAGCAGCCGCTCGGTGGCGTATTGCAGCAGAGCGTTCTCATGGGCGGCGATGGCCTCCAGCCCCACACTCTCGACGTAGTCGATGGCCGCGCCCAGGCCGATGACGCCGACGATGTGCGGCGTGCCGGCCTCGAAGCGCTGCGGCGGATCGGCGTACTCGGTCTTGGCGAAGGTGACGTACTTGATCATGTCGCCGCCGCCCTGGTACGGCCGCATCTCCTGCAGATGGCGCATCTTGCCGTAGAGCACGCCGATGCCGGTCGGCCCGTACAGCTTGTGGCCGGAGAACACGTAGAAATCGGCGTCCAGGGCCTGCACGTCCACCTTCGCATGCGGCACCGCCTGGGCGCCGTCCACCAGCACCGGCACGCCCTGGGCGTGCGCCAGCTCGATCATCTCCTTGACCGGGTTGACCGTACCCAGCGCGTTGGAGACGTGCACCACACCCACCAGCCGGGTGCGCTCGGACAGCAGCCGCCGGTAGGCCTCGAAGTCCAGCTCGCCGGCGTCGGAGATCGGCACGACCTTCAGCACCGCGCCGGTCTCCTCGCACAGCATCTGCCACGGCACGATGTTGGAGTGGTGCTCCATGCCGGTGATGAGGATCTCGTCGCCCGCCTTCAGCCGCGGCCGCAGGAAGCTGTGCGCCACCAGGTTGATGCCCTCGGTGGTGCCGCGGGTGAACACGATCTCCTTGGCGGAGGCCGCGTTGAGGAAACGGGAGACCCGCTCGCGCACCGCCTCGTAGCGCGTGGTCAGGCGCTCGGAGAGGTAGTGCACGCCGCGGTGGATGTTGGCGTACTCGTGCGCGTAGCAGTGGGCGATGGCGTCGATCACCGCCTGCGGCTTCTGCGCGCTGGCGGCGTTGTCCAGATACACCAGCGGCTTGCCGTGCACCGTCTCGCGCAGGATCGGGAAATCCTGGCGGATGCGCTCGACGTCCAGACCGGTATCGATTCTGCTGATCGGTCGTGGCGAACTCATGCCATCTCCTTGACGGTGGCGTCGCCCGGCAAGCGCGCCAGTGCGCTGGCACGCACGTAACGCTTGAGCGGTTCGATGTCGATCGGCTCCAGCACCTCGCCGATGAAGGCGTAGGTCAGCAGGCCCTGCGCGTCCTGCGGGCCGATGCCGCGCGAGCGCAGGTAGATCAGGGCGTCGCGGTCCAGCTCGCCGACCGAGGAGCCGTGCGAGCACTTGACGTCGTCGGCGTGGATCTGCAGCCGCGGGTTGGAATGCGCCAGCGCCCGCTTGGACAGCAGCAGATTGCGGTTCTCCTGGCGGGCGTCGGTCTTCTGCGCGCCCTTGGCGACCAGCACCAGGCCGTCGAACACCGCCTCCGACTTGCCGCTGAGCACGCCCTTGAAGCGCTGATGGCTGGTGCAATGCTCGGCCAGATGGCGGACATAGGTGTGGTGGTCGCTGTACTGGCCGTCCTCGACCAGGTAGAGCCCCTCCAGCCGGGCCTCGCCGCCGGGTCCGGTCAGGTCCACGTACAGATCGGTGCGCGCGGCCTTGGCGCCGAAGGCATGGGCGTGCGCGTGCAGACGGGCGTCGCGCGCCAGACGGACGGCGAGCGCACCGAAGTGGTAGGCGCCGGCGCCCTCCTGCTGGATCTTGTAATGATGCACGGAGGCGTTGTCGGCGGCGGCGATTTCGGTCACCGGACAGCACAGATAGGGCGCGTCGGGGCCGACATAGAGCTCCGCCACCTTCAGCTGCGCGCCCTCCTCGGCCACGATCAGGGTACGCGGATAGACCGCGCGCCCGGCCGCTTCGGCGGAAACCGCGTGGATCACCACGATCGGCCGCTCCAGGACCGCGCCGCGCGCGGCGTGGATCAGCACGCCGTCGAAGAACAGCGCGCCGTTGAGATGCGCGAAGACATGATCGTGCTCGCCGATCACCCGCCCCAGGTGTTCCTTCAGCACCGCGTCGTGCGACGCCAGCGCCGCCAGCAGCGGCCGCACGGTGACGCCCGCCGGCAGATCCTGCAGATCGGAGTGCGACGCGCTGAACTGGCCGTCGACCGACACCACGTGGATGGCCTCGGGCACGATCGCCTTGGCCGCCGCCACCTGCGCGTCGGCGCTGCCGGCGATGTGCATGGCTTCGAAATGACGGTCGCGCACCGGCGCCAGATCGACGTTGCGCCAGGCCTCGTCGGCGCGGGTCGGCAAGCCTCGGGCGCTAAAGGCGTCCATCGCCGCCTGCCGGCGCTCGATCAGCCACACCGGCTCGGTCCTGCGGTCCTTGCGACGCGCCTGGAAATCCTGGACGAAGCCGCCGCCCGACGGCTGGGCTGTTAGCTGCTGCTGCATGCCACGCCCCCTCAAGCCGCCGCGTCTTCGAACAGAGCGTAGCCGCTGCGCTCCAGCTCCTCCGCCAGTTCCTTGCCGCCGGAGCGCACGAACTTGCCGCGCACCAGCACATGCACGTAGTCGGGCACGATGTATTCCAGCAGGCGCTGATAGTGGGTGATCAGCAGGAAGCCGCGATCGGGCGCACGCAGGGAGTTCACGCCCTCGGCGACGATGCGCAGAGCGTCGATGTCCAGGCCGGAGTCGATCTCGTCGAGGATCGCCAGGGTCGGCTCCAGCACCGCCATCTGGAAGATCTCGTTGCGCTTCTTCTCGCCGCCCGAGAAGCCCTCGTTGACCGGCCGGTTGAGGAGCTTCTCGTCCATCTTCACCAGCTTCATTCGCTCCTTGATGAGCTTGAGGAACTCCATGGCGTCCAGCTCGGGCTGGCCGCGGTACTTGCGGATGGCGTTGACCGCCGCCTTCAGGAAATAGGTGTTGGAGACGCCGGGGATCTCCACCGGGTACTGGAAGCCCAGGAACACGCCCTCGCGCGCCCGGTCCTCCGGCGACAGCGCCAGCAAGTCCTTGCCGCGGAACAGGATCTCGCCCTCGGTCACCTCGTAGCCCTCGTGCCCGGACAGCACCTTGGACAGGGTGCTCTTGCCCGAGCCGTTGGGGCCCATGATGGCGTGCACTTCGCCGGGCTGGATGGTCAGGTCGATCCCCTTGAGGATCTCCTTGCCGTCGACGCTGGCGTGCAGGTTCTTGATCTCGAGTAGAGCCGTCATCGCTAAATCCTCAAATCCGGGTTAACCGACGCTGTTCTCCAGCGTGACCTCGAGCAGCTTCTGGGCCTCGACCGCGAACTCCATCGGCAGGGTGCGGAACACGTCCTTGCAGAAGCCGTTGACGATCAGCGACACGGCGTCCTCCTCGCTGATGCCGCGCTGCTTGCAGTAGAAGATCTGCTCCTCGCCGATCTTCGAGGTGGTGGCCTCGTGCTCGATCTGGGCGGTGGGATTCTGAACGTCGATGTACGGCACGGTGTGCGCGCCGCACTTGTCGCCCATCAGCATCGAGTCGCACTGCGAGAAATTGCGCGCGCCGTCGGCGGTGGGCAGGATGCGCACCAACCCACGGTAAGTCTGCTGCCCGCGCCCGGCCGAGATGCCCTTGGAGACGATGGTCGAGCGGGTGTTCTTACCGATGTGGATCATCTTGGTGCCGGTATCGGCCTGCTGGGCGTCGCGGGTCACCGCCACCGAGTAGAACTCGCCCACCGACTCGTCGCCGCGCAGGATGCAGCTCGGGTACTTCCAGGTGATGGCCGAGCCGGTCTCCACCTGGGTCCAGGAAATCTTCGACTTACGGCCGGCGCACAGACCCCGCTTGGTGACGAAGTTGTAGATGCCGCCGCGGCCCTCCTCGTCGCCCGGATACCAGTTCTGCACGGTCGAGTACTTGATCTCGGCGTTGTCGTGGGCGATCAGCTCCACCACCGCCGCATGCAGCTGGTTCTCGTCGCGCTGCGGCGCAGTGCAGCCTTCCAGGTAGGACACGTAGCCGCCCTCGTCGCAGATGATGAGGGTGCGCTCGAACTGCCCGGTGTTGCGGGCGTTCATGCGGAAATAGGTGGACAGCTCCATCGGGCAGCGCACGCCCTTGGGGATGTACACGAACGAGCCGTCGGAGAACACCGCCGAGTTGAGCGCGGCGTAGAAGTTGTCCCGGTACGGCACCACCGTGCCCAGGTACTTGCGCACCAGCTCCGGATGCTCGCGCACCGCCTCGGAGAACGAGCAGAAGATGATGCCCTTCTCCGCCAGCTTAGCCTTGTAGCTGGTGGCCACCGACACCGAGTCGAACACCGCGTCCACCGCCACGCCAGCCAGCACCTCGCGCTCGTGCAGCGGAATGCCGAGCTTCTCGTAGGTCTCGAGCAGCTTCGGATCGACCTCGTCCAGGCTCTTGGGCCGATTCTTGTCGGTCTTGGGCGCGGCATAGTACGAGATCGCCTGGAAGTCGATCTTGGGGTAATGCACCGCCGCCCACGTCGGCTCCTTCATGGTCAGCCAATGGCGGTAAGCCTCCAGCCGCCACTCCAGCAGCCACTCCGGCTCCTCTTTCTTGGCCGAGATGAAGCGGATCACGTCCTCGTTCAGCCCCGGCGGCACCGTCTCCTGCTCGATGTCGGTGACGAAGCCGTGCTCGTAGCCACGGCGGGTGATTTCCTCGATGGTCTTGGTGCTGGCGGACATGGTCACGCTCCCAAATTCTTAAGCGTGGATAAAGGCACGAAGGCTTCCTGCGGCACGGGATTGAGCGGCTGGATCATGTCCTTGAGACTGATCCCCTGCAGGGCGTTCTGCACCACCTGGTTGATTCGGTTCCAGTTGCTGCTGACCACGCAGCCGTCGTGGTACTCGCAGGCCACGGGGCCGGTATCGACGCAGTGCGTGAGCGAGATCGGCCCCTCGATCGCCGCCACGATCTCGGCCACGCTGATGTCCTCCGGCGGCCGGGCCAGGCCGTAGCCGCCCTTGGCGCCACGGTAGGAGATCAGCAGCCCGGCGCGCGCCAACTGCTTGAGGATTTTGCTGACCACGGGCAGCGGCAGCCGGCGCCGCTCGGCCAGCCACGCGGCGTTGTAGCGACGCTCGGGATCCTCGGCCAGGAGGCAGAGAATAACGACGGCGTAATCGGTCTCGCGGTTAATCCGGATCATGATGGTCCTCATTGTACCCGAATGTGGACCATTTTGGTACTTATTAGTTCGGGACAATGTAAGGACACGGCGAAGAGCCGCCCACGACACGCGCGGCGGTGCGGATCACCGCAGAGGCGGCTCGTCCTTGTCGGGACAGGGGCTGCCGCTGCGCTCCACCTGGATCACCGAATGCGCCAGGTCGTAGCGGCCGCGCAGATGCCGTTTGAGCTGCCGCACCACCTCCGGACCGTCAGCGTCCGGCGCGATGCGCACATGCAAGGTGATGAGCCCGGTACCGGAGGTCAGCGACCAGGCGTGCACGTGGTGGATCTCCTCCACCCCCGCCACCGCCGTCTGCAGATCGCGGCTCATGGCGGCGACGTCCAGTCCCTCTGGCGTGCCCTCCAGCAGGATGTGGGTGGATTGCTTCACCAGCTGCCAGGCGCTGCGCAGGATCAGCGCCGACACCAGCAGCGACAGGATGGGATCGATGCGGGTCCAGCCTGTTACCAGGATCGCGCCGGCGGCGGCGATGGCCGCCACCGAGCCGAGCAGATCGCCCAGCACGTGCAGCGCGGCGGCGCGCATGTTGAGGTTGTCGTGGTGATGGCCGCCGTGCCGCAGCACCAGCAACGCCACCACGTTCACCGCCAGGCCGGCCGCGGCGATCGCGAGCATCGGCCCGGCCAGCACCGGCTCGGGCGCCCACAGCCGATGCACCGCCTCCACCGCGATCCACACCGTCAGCCCGATCAGCGCCACCCCGTTGACCCAGGCGGCGAGCACCTCGAAGCGGCGATAGCCGTAGGAGCGGCGCTCATCGGCCACCCGCCGCCCGGCCATGAAACCTAGCCAAGCCAACGCCAAAGCCACCGTATCGGTGGCCATGTGGCCGGCATCCGCCAGTAGCGCCAGCGACCCGGCCCACAGGCCGCCCACCACCTCGATGAGCATGAACAGCCCGGTAAGCAGCATCACGAACAGCACGCGCCGCTCGTTGCCGCCGCCACGGCGATGGTGGTGATGAGAGTGCCGATGGCCGCCGTGGCCATGATCGTGGTGATGATGGTGGTCGGTCATACGCGACGCCGGAACCTACCGCCGAGCCTGGCACGATTATGCCGGATCGCGACCCGCAGCGGGCGAGTCCGCCGCACACGAACGAGCTCGGCGGAGCGGCCTCGACGCATATCAGACAGGCACGACAGGCAGAAGCGCCCATCGTCCACGCGCTTCACGTAGTGCAAGCGGTGCTCCACGAGCCCCATAGGAGGAAGCGACGAGCAGCAACCTTGAGCACCGCCCGCTACTCTTCATTGGCGGCAGAGCCGCAGTGCTGCATGTACTGCGATGCCGACAAACAGCATAGCAACTCTCAGTTAACTTGACGTTAACTGATGGTTACTTTCGGCGCAGGTACGCAGCGAGCTACACGAGAAACGCTCTCAAAACCCTACGCAAGCTACCGGGCAATGTGGCGGAGCGCAGATTGTCAGCAAAATCAACCGGTACGCTGTCGATCCCGCCTGCCTAGCGAACAACGTTAATAAGAAGCTGACCGAGATCGAGGGCTACCGCTTGCGGGTCGGCGACTGGCGGGTGTTGCTCACCATCGACGACGGTCAGATGGTCATCACCGTCGTCAAGATCGGCCCTCGAGGAAGACTCTACGAATGAACGTGCAGATCATCAGCAAGGACGGCCGCCCAGAATGGGCCGTCATTCCTTACGAGGACTATCGCAAGCTGCTCGAGGCGCTGGAGGACAAGGCCGACGCTGCGGCTGTCGGGGACGCGCTCGCACGGATCCGCAGCGGCGAAGAGGAGATTATCCCTGCCGACGTCGCCGAGCGACTGTTGAGCGAAAATCCCTATCGCGTCTGGCGCGAGTACCGCGGCTTCTCCCAGCAAGAAGTGACGGATGCCGCCGGCGTCAGCCGCGCTTACATCTCCCAGCTAGAAACCGGCGAGCGCAGCAATCCGTCCCGCGAGGTGGTCGAGGCCATCGCCAGGAAGTTAGGCATTGACCCTGATGACCTTGAATGAATCCCATCGACTTGTAAGCTCCCAGCCCGCTGCGATCGAGGGAAAAAATTCGCCAGCAGTGGTGCTGGCCGCACGCGGGCGATGAAAGGAATGGATGACCCCGCGCCGGCGAGAAATTCTCGCGCGACCTAAACAAAAACGGCCCGGTAGCTGTAACCTACCGAGCCGCTTAAGAATTGTTTGGTCGGGGTGAGAGGATTTGAACCTCCGACCACTTGCACCCCATGCAAGTGCGCTACCAGGCTGCGCTACACCCCGAGAGAAGGCGCAATCCTACACCAAAGTGAGGCACCAGAAAAGGCTAGCGGCGCAGGATCTGCAGCAGTTCTTCCAGCTCCAGGCGAACCTGACGGACCACCTGCTGGGTCTGGCTGAGGTCTTCCTTGGCGCTCTCGCCGGACAGCTGCTGACGGGCTCCACCGATGGTGAAGCCCTGATGATACAGCAACGAGCGGATCTGGCGGATCAGCATCACGTCCTGCCGCTGGTAGTAGCGGCGGTTGCCCCGCCGCTTGACGGGCTTGAGCTGCGGGAACTCCTGCTCCCAGTAGCGCAGGACGTGCGGCTTGACCGCGCACAGCTCGCTCACTTCACCGATGGTGAAGTAGCGCTTGGCCGGAATCGGCGGCAGTTCGTCGTTATTCGACGTTTCCAGCATAGGCTTCCACGCGCGCCTTCAATTTCTGCCCGGGCCGGAAGGTAACCACGCGCCGGGCGGAAATCGGGATCTCCTCGCCGGTCTTGGGGTTACGCCCGGGGCGTTCATTCTTGTCGCGCAGGTCGAAGTTGCCGAACCCGGAGAGCTTCACCGGCACCCCGTTCTCCAGGGCGCTGCGAATCTCCTCGAAGAAACACTCGACCAGTTCTTTGGCCTCACGTTTGTTGAGGCCTACTTCAGCGAACAGACGCTCAGCCAGGTCTGCCTTGGTCAACGCCATGGTAATTACTCCCGTAGAACCGCACCAAGTTCCTGACCCAGACGAACGACCACTCGTGCGATGACTTCGTCTACGTCCGCGTCGGTTAGAGTGCGTGAAGAATCCTGCAAAATCAAGCCAATGGCCAAACTCTTGAACCCGGGTTCCACCCCTTGGCCGCGGTAGACATCGAAGACGAAGGCCTGCCGCAGCAGCTCGCCGGCCGCGCTGCGGGCCACCGCCAACACGGCGGCGGCGGGCGTATCGTCACGCACGATCACCGCCAGGTCGCGGCGGATCGACGGGAAGCGCGAGAGCGCCTCGAACGCCGGCAGCTTGGCCTGGGTCAGCGGCTCCAGCGCCAGCTCGAACACATAGGTGGCACCGGCGAGATCCAGACGCTTCTGCACCTCGGGATGCAGCGCACCCAGCCAGCCCACCAGCCGCTCGCCCCGATAGATCGCGGCGCTCTGCCCCGGATGCAGAGCCGGGTGGGCGGCCGCCTCGAAGCGGAAGGCGTCGGCTTCGCCGGTGAGGGCTAGCAGCGCCTCGACGTCGCCCTTGACGTCGAAGAAATCCACCGGCTCGTCGGCCGCGGCCCACTGCTCAGGCAGGCGGCTGCCGGTGGCCACACCGGCGATCACCCGCTCCTGCACCAGCGCGTCCAATCCGCCGCGGAAGCGCAGGCCGGACTCGAACAGCCGCACCCGCTGCCTCTGGCGCTTCTGGTTATGCAGCACCGCCTGCACTAAGCCCGGCCAGAGGCTGGTGCGCATCACCGCCAGATCGGCCGAAATCGGGTTGGCCAGGGCGATCGGCTGCTGCTCCGGATCCAGCGCCTCCTGCAGCGCCGGGGCCACGAACGAATAGGTGATAGCTTCCTGATAGCCGCGGTCGACCAGCGCCGATCGCAGCCGCCGCAGGGACAGCCGCCGTTCGGCCTGCGGCGCCATGGCCAGACTGGCAGCGGCGCGTCGCACCGGCACGCGGTGATAGCCCCAAACGCGGGCCAGCTCTTCGATGAGGTCGACTTCCAGCGCCAGGTCGAAGCGATAGGTCGGCACCACCACGTCCCAGCCGCCGTCGCGCTCGGTCACCGCCAGTCCCAGCCGGCGCAGGATATCGACCACTTCGTCAGCGGGGATGTCGATGCCCAGCATCTGCTGCACGCGCGACTGGCGCAGGCGCACCGCCACCGGCCGCGGCAGCTCCGCCTCGGCGGCGGCTTCCACCGCCGGACCGGCCTCGCCGCCGGCCAGCTCGAGGATGAGCTGGGTGGCGCGGTCCAGGGCATAGCGCTGAATGTTCGGGTCCACGCCGCGCTCGAAGCGGTGCGAGGACTCGGTGTGCAAGCCGTACTGGCGAGCGCGCCCGGCGATGCCGGTCGGGGCGAAGAAGGCGCTCTCCAGGAAAATGTCGCGGCTGTCGTCGCCGACCGCCGATTCCTCGCCGCCCATGATGCCGGCCAGCGCCAGCGCCCGGCTGTTGTCGGCGATCACCAGGGTGTCGGCGCGCAGCTCGACGGTCTCGCCGTTGAGCAGGCTCAGCGTCTCGCCGTCGCGCGCCATGCGCACCACGATGCCGCCGTCGATCTTGCCCAGGTCGAAGGCGTGCATCGGCTGGCCGAGTTCGAGCATCACGTAGTTGGTGACGTCGACCACCACGCCCAGGCTGCGCACGCCGGCCCGGCGCAGGCGCTCGCGCATCCAGATCGGCGTCTCGGCCTTGATGTTGACGTTGCGGATCACCCGCCCGACATAGCGCGGACAGACGGCGGGAGCCTCCAGGCTGACCGGAATGCGGTCGGCGACGGTTTCCGCCACCTCCACCGCGGGCAGCGGCTTGACCGGCCGCCGACTGAGCGCGCCCACCTCGCGGGCGATGCCGACCATGCCCAGGCAGTCGCTGCGGTTAGGAGTGAGATCGACCTCGATGACGTGATCGTCGAGTCGCAGGTAGTCGCGCAGGGACTGACCGACCGGCGCGTCCGCCGGCAGTTCCAGCAGGCCGTTGCTGTCCTCCGACAGACCGAGCTCACGGGCGGAGCAGAGCATGCCGAACGATTCCACGCCGCGCAGCTTGGCCTTGCGGATGGTCAGGTCGCCCGGCAGTTCCGCGCCGACCTGGGCGAACGGCGCCTTCAAACCCACCCGGGCGTTGGGCGCGCCACACACCACCTGTACGCTCTCGGCGCCGGTACTGACTTGGCATACGCGCAGCTTATCGGCGTTCGGGTGCTGCTCGCAGGCCACGATCTCACCGACCACCACCTTGGCGAAAAACGGCGCTGCCGGCGTCACGCTGTCCACTTCCAGTCCGGCCATGGTCAGCCGATCGGCGAGCGCGGCCGGCGATTCGTCGACCTCGACCCACTCGCGCAGCCATTCAGTGCTGATCTTCATCTGTCGCCTCTAATCAAACCGTCGGTCTAGCGGAACTGCTGCAGGAAGCGCAGATCGTTCTCGAAGAACAGGCGCAGGTCGTTAACGCCGTAGCGCAGCATCGCCAGCCGCTCCACGCCCATGCCGAAGGCGTAGCCGGTGTAGCGCTCGCTGTCGATGCCGACGTGACGGAACACGGCCGGATGCACCATGCCGCAGCCCAGCACCTCCAGCCAGCCGGTGTCCTTGCACACCCGGCAACCGCGGCCGCCGCAGATCACGCACTGGATGTCGACCTCGGCGGACGGCTCGGTGAACGGGAAGTAAGACGGGCGGAAGCGCACCGCCAGCTCCTGCTCGAAGAAATTGCGCAGGAACTCGTCGAGGATGCCCTTGAGATCCGCGAAACTCACCCCCTCGTCGACCAGCAACCCTTCCACCTGGTGGAACATGGGCGTATGGGTGACGTCGGAGTCGCAGCGGTAGACGCGGCCCGGCGCGATGATGCGCACCGGCGGCTTCTGCGCCTCCATCACCCGGATCTGCACCGGCGAGGTATGGGTCCGCAACAGACGGCGAGCGTCGAAATAGAAAGTGTCGTGCATCGCCCGCGCCGGGTGGTGGGCAGGGATGTTGAGCGCCTCGAAGTTATGGTAGTCGTCTTCGATCTCCGGGCCTTCCGCCACGGCGAAGCCGATACTGGCGAACAGGTCCTCGATGCGCTCCATGGTTCGGGTGATCGGATGCAGCCCGCCTACCGCCTGACCACGTCCGGGCAGGGTGACGTCGACCCGGCCGGCCTCCAGCTGACGGCGCAGCGTCTCGGCCTCGAGCTCGGCGCGACGCGCTTCCAGCGCCGCCTGCAGCGCTTCTTTGGCCTCGTTGATCGCCTGCCCGGCCTTCGGCCTGTCCTCCGGGCGCAATTGGCCCAGGGCCTTGAGCTGTTCGGTAAGGCGCCCCTTCTTACCCAGGTATTCGACCCGAAGCGCATCCAGCGCGGCGAGTTCCTGGGCGTTCGCTATCGCGGCGCGGCCGGCCTGCACCAGCTGTCCGAGCTCGCTCCAATCCAGTTCGCTCATGGTGGCTTGCGTCCTAGACGCCGAAAGTGCTGACGAAAAAAAGGGGAAGGCGCGGGCGCTCCCTCCCCTCGTGACCCTCGCGCCGCACGCGCGGCGCGGGTTGACACGGGCCTAAGCTCAGGCCAGGGCCGCCTTAGCCTTCTCCGCAAGGGCGGTAAAGCCGGCCGCATCGCGCACGGCGATATCGGCGAGCACCTTGCGGTCGATTTCGATGGCGGCCCGCTTCAGGCCGTACATCAAGCGGCTGTAAGACAGACCGTTCAGACGCGCAGCGGCGTTGATGCGGGCGATCCACAGGGCGCGGAACTGCCGCTTGCGCTGCCGACGGTCACGATATGCATATTGTCCCGCCTTGGTCACCCGCTGCTTGGCGACCCGGTAGGACTTACGGCCCATATTGTAATAGCCCTTCGCCTTCGCCAAGACTTTCTTATGGCGGGCCCGGGCGGTGACACCACGCTTTACTCTGGCCATTGTCTAACTCCGGAACTTGATCGCGCCGATCTCAGGCGTAGGGCAGCAGGCGCTCCAGACCCGGCGTATCCGGCACGGACACCAGGGTCATGGAAGCAAGCTGGCGCTTACGCTTGGCCGACTTCTTGGTGAGAATGTGGTTGTGGTGGCTCTGCGCCCGCTTGAAGCGGCCGGAGGCCGTCTTCTTGAAGCGCTTGGCAGCGCCACGATTGGTCTTGATCTTCGGCATTGCCGTTCTCCGCGTCCTGAAAAAACAAATGCCCCGTCCCGCAGGACAGGGCGCCCGCATACGTCCCGCTGGCTTACTTCCCCTTCTTGGGGGTAAGCACCATCACCATCTGCCGACCTTCCAGCTTGGGCCGCTGTTCGACGATGGCGAAGTCTTGCAGATCGTTCTCGATACGGTTCAAGACCTGCATGCCGATATCCTGGTGCGCCATCTCGCGCCCACGGAACCGCAAGGTGATCTTGGCCTTGTCACCGTCCTCCAAGAACCGGCGCACGTTGCGGAGCTTGACCTGATAGTCGCCCTCGTCCGTGCCAGGCCGGAACTTGATCTCTTTGACTTCGATCTGCTTCTGCTTCTTGCGCGCAGCCTGCTGCTTCTTGCTCAGCTCGAACTTGTACTTGCCGTAATTCATGATACGGCAAACAGGCGGCTGAGCGTTGGCGTCGATCTCGACCAGATCCAAGTCGGCATCGGCGGCACGGTTGAGCGCCTCGTCGAGCGGCACGACGCCAACCTGCTCGCCGTTCTGGTCGATCAGGCGCACCACACGCGCCGTGATCGCCTCGTTGATCCGTCTATCGTCACCGCTAGGGCGCCGGTCGCGGTCACCCATCGGCTTTCTAGGTTTCAGAGCTATGCTTGAATCCTCCAGCAATTAAACTCCACGGCGGCTGACGTCGGCAGCGAGGCGCTCGACGAAGGCGTCCACCGTCATCGAGCCGAGATCTTCGCCCGAGCGGGTCCGCACCGCCACCATGCCCGATTCTTGCTCCCGGTCGCCCACTACCAATAGGTAGGGCACGCGGTGAATCGTGTGCTCGCGGATTTTAAAGCCGATCTTCTCGTTTCTCAAGTCGGCCTCGGCCCGGAAGCCTTGTGCTACAAGGCGTTTAGCGACGTCGTCGGCGTACTTCGCCTGCCGGTCGGTAATGTTCATTACCACAGCCTGGGTGGGGGCCAGCCACGCCGGCCACAAGCCCGCGTAGTGCTCGATGAGGATGCCGATGAAGCGCTCCATCGAGCCGAGCACCGCGCGGTGCAGCATCACCGGCACCTTGCGGCTGTTGTCCTCGGCCACGTACTCGGCGCCGAGCCGACCCGGCAGCACGAAATCGAGCTGCAGCGTGCCGCACTGCCAGACACGGCCGATGCAGTCCTTGAGCGAGAACTCGATCTTCGGGCCGTAGAAGGCGCCCTCGCCCGGCTGCAGCTGCCAATCCAGGCCCTTGGCGTTGAGCGCGTCGGCCAGCGCGGCCTCGGCCTTGTCCCAGGTCTCGTCGCTGCCGGCACGCTTCTCCGGCCGGGTCGACAGCTTGAACAGGATGTGCTCGAAACCGAAGTCGCGGTAGACCTCCAGCACCAGGTCGATGAAGCGCTCGGCCTCGTCGCGCATCTGGTTCTCGGTGCAGAAGATGTGCGCGTCATCCTGGGTGAAGCCGCGCACCCGCATCAGGCCGTGCAGCGCGCCGGACGGCTCGTTGCGGTGGCAGGAGCCGAACTCGGCCAGCCGCAGCGGCAGGTCACGGTAGCTGCGCAGGCCGTGGTTGAAGATCTGCACGTGGCACGGGCAGTTCATCGGTTTGACGGCGTAGTCGCGCGACTCCGACTCCGTCGTGAACATGTTCTCGCGATAGAACTCCCAGTGGCCGGAGCGCTCCCAAAGCACGCGATCGACCACGATCGGCGTGCGCACTTCCTGGTAGCCCTTCGCGGCCAGCTTGGCGCGCATGTACTGCTCGATCTGCTGCCAGATGATCCAGCCCTTGGGGTGCCAGAACACCATACCCGGCGCTTCTTCCTGGATGTGGAACAGGTTCTGCGCCTTGGCGATGCGCCGGTGGTCGCGCTTCTCGGCCTCTTCGAGCCGATGCAGGTATTCCTTGAGCGCCTTCTTGTCCGGCCAGGCGGTACCGTAGATGCGCTGCAGCATCTCGTTGCGGGCGTCGCCGCGCCAGTAGGCGCCGGCCACCTTCATCAGCTTGAAGGCCTTGAGCTTACCGGTGCTGGGCACGTGCGGGCCGCGGCAGAGATCGAGGAACTCGCCCTGCCGATAGACGGAGATGGTCTCGTCGGCGGGGATGTCCTCGATGATGCGCGCCTTGTACTCCTCGCCGATGCTGCGGAAGAAGCGGATCGCCTCGTCGCGGTCCCACACCTCGCGCTGCACGCCGATGTCGCGCGCGGCCAGCTCCTCCATCTTCTTCTCGATGACAGCGAGGTCGGCCTCGGTGAACGGGCGCTTATAGGAGAAGTCGTAATAGAAGCCGTCCTCGATGACCGGGCCGATGGTGACCTGGGCTTCGGGGAACAGCTCCTTGACCGCGTGCGCCAGCAAGTGCGCGGTGGAGTGGCGCAGAATCTCGACCCCTTCCGGATCGCGGTCGGTGACGATGGCGACCGTGGCGTCGTGGTCAATGGTGTAGCTGGTATCCACCAGCTTGCCGTCGACCCGACCGGCCAACGCCGCCTTGGCCAACCCCGGCCCGATCGACTCGGCAACCTGACGCACCGTCACCGGCTGATCGAACTGACGCTGACTGCCGTCGGGAAGGGTGATCTGAGGCATCGCGACTCTCCACAGTGGTGGCCTATACGAGGGGCCACGTGTTTTCAGGCAAAAAGAAAGCACCACTAGGGTGCTTTCTTTTGAGGTGAATTCTGGTAGGCGCGATTGGACTCGAACCAACGACCCCCACCATGTCAAGGTGGTGCTCTAACCAACTGAGCTACGCGCCTGCGAGAGGCCGCTACTATAGCGAAACGCAGCGGCCTCGGCAAGCGTCTACGCTATTTCCGACATCGGCAAGCCAAGCGCTTGTTTTTCCAAGCGTTTGATCTCGTCGCGCAGCTTCGCCGCCTCCTCGAACTCGAGATTGCGGGCGTGCTTGTGCATCTGCTGCTCCAGTTTCTTGATCTTCTGCAGCGCCTGCTGCGGGCTGAGAGCGGCGTAGGAAGCCGCCTGCTCGGCCACCTTGGCGCCGCCGCGCTGACCGCCCCTGCCGCCGGCGCCGGGCAGATCGCGCTCCATGATGTCGGCCACCGCCTTGCGCACGCTCTGCGGCGTGATGCCATGGCGAGCGTTGTACTCCAGCTGCTTCTGCCGGCGCCGCTCGGTCTCCTGCAGGGCGCGCTTCATGGAGTCGGTCATCTCGTCGGCGTAGAGGATCGCCTTGCCGTTGATATTGCGGGCCGCGCGGCCGATGGTCTGGATGAGCGAGCGCACCGAACGCAGGAAGCCTTCCTTGTCGGCATCGAGGATGGCTACCAGCGACACCTCCGGAATATCCAGCCCCTCGCGCAGCAGGTTGATGCCCACCAGCACGTCGAACTCGCCCAGCCGCAGATCGCGGATGATCTCCATGCGCTCCACGGTATCGATGTCCGAGTGCAGGTAGCGCACCCGCACGCCGTTCTCGTTCAGGTACTCGGTGAGATCCTCGGCCATGCGCTTGGTCAGCGTGGTCACCAGCACCCGCTCGTTGGCCTCGACGCGCTTGCGGATCTCCGATAGCAGGTCGTCGACCTGGGTGCGGGCCGGGCGCACCTCGGTGACCGGGTCGACCAGACCGGTCGGCCGCACCACCTGCTCGACCACGGCCTGGGAATGCTCTTCCTCGTACGGTCCGGGCGTGGCCGACACGAAGATGGTCTGCGGCGAGCGCTCGACCCACTCCTCGAATTTCAGCGGCCGGTTGTCCAGCGCCGACGGCAGCCGGAAGCCATACTCCACCAGGGTTTCCTTGCGCGCCCGGTCGCCGCGGTACATACCGCCGATCTGCGGCACCGTGACGTGCGACTCGTCGATGAACAGGATGGCGTCGCGCGGCAGGTAGTCGAACAGGGTCGGCGGCGCCTCGCCCGGGCGACGCCCGGAGAGGAAGCGCGAGTAGTTCTCGATGCCGCTGCAGTAGCCGAGCTCCAGCATCATCTCGATATCGAAGGTGGTGCGCTGCTCCAGGCGCTGCGCCTCCACCAGCTTGCCGTCGGCGCGCAGCTCAGCCAGGCGCTCGCGCAGCTCCTCCTTGATCTCGTCGATGGCGCGCAGGATGGTTTCGCGCGGAGTGACGTAGTGCGTCTTCGGGTAGATCGTCAGCCGCGGCACCCGCCGCAGCACCTCGCCGGTGAGCGGATCGAAGTAGCTCAGGTTCTCCACCTCGTCGTCGAACAGTTCGATCCGCACCGCCTCCGCCTCGGATTCCGCCGGGAAGATGTCGATCACTTCGCCGCGGGCGCGGTAGGTGCCGCGCGCCAGCTCGACGTCGTTGCGGGTGTACTGCAGCTCCGCCAGGCGCCGCAGGATGAAGCGCTGATCCACCCGCTCGCCGCGCGCCAGGTGCAGAATCATGCGCATGTACTGCTCGGGATCGCCCAGACCGTAGATGGACGACACCGAGGCGACGACGATGGTGTCGCGCCGCTCGAGGATGGCCTTGGTGGCCGACAACCGCATCTGCTCGATGTGGTCGTTCACCGAGGCATCCTTCTCGATGAAGGTGTCGGAGGCCGGCACATAGGCCTCCGGCTGGTAGTAGTCGTAATAGGAGACGAAGTACTCGACGCGGTTGTGCGGGAAGAACTCCTTCATCTCGCCGTAGAGCTGCGCCGCCAACGTCTTGTTCGGCGCCATGATCATGGCCGGCCGCTGCAGCGCGGCGATGACGTTGGCCATGGTGAAGGTCTTGCCCGAGCCGGTGACGCCGAGCAGCGTCTGGTAGCGCAGGCCTCGCTCGAGCCCGTCCACCAGGGCGGCGATCGCCGTGGGCTGATCGCCGGCGGGTTTGTAGCGCGAATTGAGTACGAAGCGGTCGGCCATGATGTCGGTACGCGGTAGATTCTCGTATGATATTGGGCCGACTTTTTTTCGGCCGGCGATCTTTTGCGAAGGAGGCCCCTCTTGGACATCCAGTTGGCGAACCGAGTTCAGCGCATCAAGCCCTCCCCCACCCTGGCCGTGACGGCCCGGGCGGCCGAGTTGAAGGCCCAAGGGCATGACATCATCGGCCTGGGCGCCGGCGAGCCTGATTTCGATACCCCCGAGCATATCAAGCAGGCCGCGATCGAGGCGATCAAGGCTGGTCAGACCAAGTACACCAACGTCGACGGTACGCCCGAGCTGAAGAAGGCCATTCAGGCCAAGTTCAAGCGCGAGAACGGCTTGGAGTACGACCTGAAGCAGATCCTGGTATCGGTCGGCGCCAAGCACTCGCTCTTCAACATCATGGCGGCCGTGCTCGACGCCGGCGACGAGCTGCTGGTCGGCGCCCCCTACTGGGTGTCGTACACCGACATGGCGCTGCTGTGCGACGCCGTGCCGGTGGTCATCCAGGCCGGCCAGGAACAGGGCTTCAAGATCACGCCCGAGCAGCTGGAAGCGGCGATCACGCCCAAGACCAAGCTGTTCATCATCAACAGCCCGTCCAACCCCACCGGCGTGGCCTACAGCCGTGAGGAGCTGCAGGCCCTCGGCGAGGTGCTCAAGCGTCATCCGCAGGTGTTGATCGTCACCGACGACATCTACGAGCACATCCTTTGGACGGAAGAACCGTTCGTCAACATCGTCAACGCCTGCCCCGAGCTGTACGACCGCACCATCGTGGTCAACGGCGTCTCCAAGGCCTATGCCATGACCGGCTGGCGTATCGGCTACGCCGCCGGCCCGCAGAAGGTCATCGCGGCGATGAACAAGATTCAGGGCCAGAGCACCTCCAACCCGACCTCGGTGGCGCAGGCCGCGGCGGTGGCGGCGCTCAACGGCGACCAGGGCGTGATCGGCCCGATGCGCAAGGCCTTCAAGGAGCGCCACGACTATGTGGTCGAGCGCCTCAACGCCATGCGCGGCGTCAGCTGCCTGAAGGCGCAGGGCACCTTCTACGCCTTCCCCGACATGCGACAGGCCATCAAGAACCTGGGTCTGGAGAACGACGTCGCCCTGGCCGAGCACTTCATCAAGGCCGGCGTGGCGCTGGTGCCGGGCTCCGCCTTCGGCCTGGACGGCTATGCGCGCATCTCCTACGCCACCAGCATGGCCAACCTGGAGAAGGCCATGGATCGCCTGGAGAAGGCGCTGGCCTGAGGCCAGAAAAAATGCTGCCGGGTTTAGCCCGGCAGCATGTTGACGGCGTCTTAGAAATAGGTAAAATGGCGCCTCCAAGCGAGGCAGGTAGCCTCACTACTCCCCGGTAGCTCAGTCGGTAGAGCAAGTGACTGTTAATCACTGGGTCGGCGGTTCGAGCCCGTCCCGGGGAGCCAAACAAAAGCAAGGGGCCTGGAGAAGTCCAGGCCCCTTTTCTTTTCCCTAAACGGCAGCCGCGGGCAAACACACCTCGCGACCGAAACGCTCTAGCCGTCATAGGAAACCGCGCGGTTCCATCACGGGCGGTGCGAAGAAAGCCACGCCCGCCGTCTCCAGAATCGTCCCCTTTCAAGCGATCGAGCCGCTGCCAGCCGGCCCCAGGTCGGCGGTGTCACCCTCGCGCAGGCATATCAACGTCCTTCTGCGGACAAGTCGCACGTAGGCATCGTGACAGAGCCAACGACGGCTCATAACGCCTTGTCCTCGCCGAGAGGGTGAGGCAAGCCGCAAAGCGCTATCGAGAAGGGCAAGCTGTCCCGACGCACCGAGCGGTGTGTGCGGTTGGTCCTACGGGGGCCGAGACGGCAGACGCGTGAACAGGCGTCGCAGAGCATGCATCGCCAAGCCGCGCCAATCGGTGGCTGCGGCGGCTTCGAGGCGGGCAAACCGAGGAGAACGCGAAAGGCGACGGCCACGAGCGGTAACCGTGCCGAGGAAGGCCTAGAAGGGCTTGGGAAGAGGGGACGGTAAGCCACCCCCAACGAAAAACCCGCCAGCGCCCTGGTGGGCATCTGGCGGGCACACGGACAAGAGTCGCGGGAAGGGTCAGGCTCCGTTCTCGGCCTGCACCGTCCGCAGATACTCGGCGAAGGCGTTGCCCAGCTCGGGGTGGCGGAGACCGAATTCGACGGTCGCCTGCAGGTAGCCGAGCTTGTCGCCGCAATCGTAGCGGCGGCCCTCGAACTCGTAAGCGTAGACCGGCTCGCGCTTGAGCAGCTCGGCGATGGCGTCGGTGAGCTGCAGCTCGCCGCCCGCGCCGGGCTTGATGTTGCGGAGCATGTCGAAGATCGCCGGCGTCAGGACATAGCGGCCAACCACGCCCAGCGTGGAAGGCGCATCGGCCGGCTTCGGCTTCTCGACGATGGCGTCGACCTTGCTGAGCCGCGGCCCGACCTCGTGGGCGCTGACGATGCCGTAGCGGTCGGTATGCTCGCGCGGCACCCGCTCGACACCGAGCACGCTACCGCCGTGCTGGTGGTAGATCTCCACCATCTGCCGCAGGCAGCATTTGCCCTGGCGGTTATCGATCAGATCGTCGGCCAGGATGACCGCGAACGGCTCGTCGCCGACTACAGCCTCGGCGCACGAGACGGCGTGCCCCAGGCCCAGCGCTTCCGACTGGCGGATATAGACGCAGGTGATGCCGCGCGGGAGGATGCTCTGCACCACCTTGAGCTGACTCTCTTTGCCGCGGACCTGCAGCTCGTTCTCGAGCTCGTACGCCTTGTCGAAGTGATCCGGAATGGCGCGCTTGTTGCGCCCGGTAATGAAGATCAACACCTCGATGCCCGCAGCGATGGCTTCCTCCGCCGCGTACTGCACGAGAGGTTTATCGACCACCGGCAGCATCTCCTTGGGATTCGCTTTGGTGGCGGGAAGAAAGCGCGTGCCCATGCCGGCGACGGGGAAAACGGCCTTGCGTATGCGTTTCTGCATGAATGGGTGATCTCCACAATTCCGCTTGGAACAAAAACCGGAAAAAACAAACTGGTGGCGGCTCCTGCCCGTCCCCAAGAGCGACCACCGGCATCGACACACGGGAGCCGTCGGCTGACGGCTCCCGTGCGGCAAGGTTACTTGAGCAGGATCAGCTGACGATTGGCTTCGATCGTCTTCTTACCCACGCCCTTGACCTTGGCGAGATCGTCCACCGACTTGAACGGGCCGTTGGCTTTGCGGTAGGCAACGATCTCCTCAGCTTTCTTCAACCCGATACCGTTGAGGCTGGCCGCTATGGTGGCCGCGTCGGCGCTGTTGATGTTGACCGGCCCGGCCCACGCGCCCAGCGGCAGCAGCGTCAAGGAAGCAGCCAAAAGCAAGCGTCGCAACAACATTTTTTTCGAAACTCCTTTTCCAACGTTGTTATTCCTTCCCTTTGAGGGAGCTGTTCGCTCCCCCCTCATGCCACCCATGGAGAGCGGCCAGGCAAAGCTAGCAGCGATTGCCTCCCTGAGCAGCAAAAATTTCACGTTCGATGGCGGCCAAGGCCTCCAGAGGCCGCGCCGCCTGCGTGATCGGGCGCCCGATCACCAGATAGTCGACGCCGTCGGCGATCGCCTGGGCGGGAGTAGCGATGCGCTGCTGATCACCGGCCTCGGCCGTTGCGGGACGTATGCCGGGTGTCACCAGGCGGAAGTCATCGCCTTCGGCCTGCTTGAGCATGCGCGCCTCTTGCGCCGAGCACACTACACCGTCCAAGCCTTGGGCATGGGCCAGGCGCGCCAGACGCTGCACCAGCTGCGCCGGTGTCTGCTCGATGCCAAGCTCTTGCAGGGTGTCACCACCGTGGCTGGTAAGTACGGTGACGGCGATCAGCAGCGGCCGCTTGGCAGCGCGATCCACCGCTTCCCGTGCGGCCGCCATCATGGCCGATCCGCCGAGCGCGTGTACGTTCACCATCCACACGCCCAGCTCCGCGGCGGCGCGGCAGGCGCCGGCCACGGTGTTGGGAATGTCGTGGAACTTCAGGTCCAGAAAGATTTCGAAACCGCGCCGCTGCAGCGCTTCGACCAGCGCCGGACCGGCACGCACGAACAGCTCCTTGCCGACTTTCAGCCGGCATCGGGCCGGATCGAGCTGCTCGGCCAACGCCAACGCCGGACGGGCATCCGGATAATCCAGGGCGACGATGACGCGCGGCCCAAACGCTTCGGTCATTTGCTGCATTTAGGTTCCTTTGACTCCAGTGAGCGGCTTGACGGTGGACCAGGTGCGACACCCCGGACACTGCCAGTACAAAGTCTTGCCGGCGAAGCCGCAGCGGGAGCAACCGTAGCCGGCCTGCCCCTTGGCCAAGCGCTGCACGACATCGTGCACCACTTCCAGGTTCCTGCGCACCTCCTCCGGCGAACTGTCCAAGCTCAGTTCGATCAATCCGGATAAGCCGCCGATGGACGGCAACTCGCGCAGGCGGCGGGCGAGGAAGTCCGCCGCCGCGGCGGTGCCCTCGCGCTGCCTGATCAGCTCGCTCAGCATGAGCACCGGCGCCGGCCCCGGAAAGCGCGGCACGACGCTCTCCAGAAAGCGGCAATATTCGTCCTCCGTGCGCAGCTCGGCATGGCAGTGCCGCATCGGGACGAGGATTTCCGGCAGGAACTCGATGTCCTGCTCAACCACGCGCCGGTAGGCCTTCAGCGCTGCGTTCCAGCGTCGCTCCTTCTGCGCTATCGCACCGAGGATGAGGCTGGCGCGCACGCAGTTCGCATCGTACGACAAGGCGCGCTTGAGCTTTTGCCGAGCGCCGGCGAGATCGCCGGCCACGCGCGCCTGTTCGGCCTGCTCGCACATCATCTGCGCGATCAGTCGCCCGCTGTCGCCGCCGTATTCTCTCCGCAGCCGCTTGGCGACGTCGATGGCCTTCTCCCATTCCTGCGTCTGCTGATAGATCACCAGCAGCTGTCGCAACGCCGCCTGCACATGCACGCCGGACGAGACCACCTGCTTGAACAGGCTCTCGGCGCGATCCAGCAGCCCGGCCCGCATATAGTCCTCGCCCAGCTCGAGCAGCGCGTACGCGCGCTGCTCGGCGGTCAGCGATGGACGGGCGACCAAATTCTGATGAATGCGGATGGCGCGGTCGACCTCGCCGCGACGACGAAACAAATTGCCGAGCGCCAGGTGGGTTTCGACGGTATCGCTGTCCACCTCGACCATTTGGGTGAACACTTCGATCGCCTTGTCGGGCTGCTCGTTGAGAAGGTAGTTGATGCCCTTGAAGTAGCCGCCGTGGTCGCCGCTTCGTGCCGGTGCCGGCGCTTGCTGCCCGCGCCGTCCGGCGTACCAGCCGGACAGCGCCGCCACCGGCAACAGCATCCACAGCAGCTCAAGCATCAGGTCTGTTCCCGCAGCGGTAACTTGCGGAGCTCGCTGAGCTCCTGCTCGACCTGGCTCAAGCGGCGGCGCAGGCGTTGGGTTTCGCGTCTTTGCCGCAGCAACAATCCGATCGCTGACAGCATACCGAGCAGCGCGCCGCACACTAGCGCGATCACCAGCGCCAGCGACAACGGAATCGTAACCAGTCCGAAGAAGTACTCCACCTCTACCGGTCGGGCGTTCGCCAACGCAAAGCTCAACCCGACGGCAACGACCAGGAGAAGTACGATGAATCCGATCAGCCTGCGCATGGCCCCCTTTCCTGCCGCTCGATTGGAGCGGGCCGAAAGCATTATGGCCTGCGGAATCCGGATAAGGAAACGGGTCCCGAAGGACCCGTTGCAAGAGCTCAGGCGGAATGCTGCTCGCGTCGCTCGTTGACGCGCTCGCGCATTTCCTTGCCCGGCTTGAAATGCGGAACATACTTGCCCGGCAGAGCCACCGGCTCGCCGGTCTTGGGGTTGCGGCCGATTCGCGGTGGCCGGTGGTGCAGCGAGAAGCTGCCGAACCCGCGGATCTCGATTCGCTGCCCGTTGGCAAGCGCCTCGCTCATTTGCTCGAGCACAGTCTTCACCGCCAGTTCCACGTCCCGATAGGCAAGGTGCTGCTGCTTCGAGGCAATGATTTCGATCAGCTCAGACTTGGTCATCCTGGCTTCTCAACCCGTACGACGGGGCGCCGCGAAGCAAGCGACACGGCGCCGGCGACGTACCGGTGCTGAAATGAATCTGCGATAGCCGGGCGGACTGGCCGCCCGGCAGGACTTTGGGCTTACTCGCCCCGCGAATCCATCTGTTCCTTGATGAGATCGCCGAGGGTGGTGGTACCGGCGCTGGAGCTCCGGTAGGTGTCCATCACTTCCGCTTCTTCCTGAGCGTCCTTGGCCTTGATGGACAGGCTGATGGTGCGGTTCTTGCGGTCCACGGCCATGAACTTGGCCTCGACCTCGTCGCCGACCTTCAGCACCTGGCGGGCATCCTCGACACGCTCGCGCGAGATGTCGGAAGCACGCAGGTAGCCCTCGACGCCACCGCCCAGATCGATCACGGCACCCTTGGCGTCGACCTCGCGGACGGTGCCTTTGAGGATCGAGCCCTTCGGATTCTCAGCCAGCCAGGCGCTGAACGGATCCTGCTCCAGCTGCTTGATGCCCAGGGAGATGCGCTCGCGCTCGGGGTCGACCGACAGCACCACGGCCTCGACCTGGTCGCCCTTCTTGTACTTGCGCACCGCCTCTTCGCCCGGCTCGTCCCAGGACAGGTCGGACAGGTGCACCAGACCGTCGATGCCGCCCTCCAGGCCCACGAAGATACCGAAGTCGGTGATCGACTTGATGGTGCCGGTGACGCGGTCGTTCTTGTTGTGGGTGGCGGCGAACAGCTCCCACGGGTTGGCCTGGCACTGCTTCATGCCCAGCGAGATGCGGCGGCGCTCCTCGTCGATGTCGAGCACCATGACCTCGACCTCGTCGCCGACCTGCACCACCTTGGCCGGGTTGACGTTCTTGTTGGTCCAGTCCATCTCGGAGACGTGCACCAGACCCTCGACGCCCTCCTCGATCTCGACGAAGGCACCGTAATCGGTGATGTTGGTGACCTTGCCGAACACCCGGGTGCCTTCCGGATAACGGCGGGCAATGGCCTCCCACGGATCCTCGCCGAGCTGCTTCAGGCCCAGGGAGACGCGGTTGCGCTCGCGGTCGAACTTGAGGACCTTGACCTCGATCTCGTCGCCGACGTTGACCACCTCGGACGGGTGCTTGACGCGCTTCCATGCCATGTCGGTGATGTGCAGCAGGCCGTCGATGCCGCCCAGGTCGACGAACGCACCGTAGTCGGTGAGGTTCTTGACGATGCCCTTGAGCACCTGGCCTTCCTGCAGCTTCTCGAGCAGCTGCTCGCGCTCGGCGCTGAACTCTTCCTCGACCACGGCGCGGCGGGAGACCACCACGTTGTTACGCTTCTGATCGAGCTTGATGACCTTGAACTCGAGGTCCTTGCCTTCGAGGTAGGTGGTGTCGCGCACCGGACGGATGTCCACCAGCGAGCCGGGCAGGAAGGCGCGGATGTGCTTGAGGTCGACGGTGAAGCCGCCCTTGACCTTGCCGCTGATCACGCCCGTGACCGTCTGGTTCTTCTCGTAGGCTTCCTCGAGGAACTTCCACGCATGAGCGCGCTTCGCCTTCTCGCGAGACAGGCGGGTCTCGCCGAAGCCGTCCTCCACCGCGTCGAGCGCCACCTCGACTTCGTCGCCAACCTTGACCTCGAGCTCGCCGTTCTCGTCAAGGAACTGATCCCGGGGGATCACCGCTTCCGACTTGAGGCCTGCGTTGACGATCACGTACTCGCCGTCGATTGCGACCACCGTTCCCTTGACGATGGCGCCCGGGCGCATGTCGGCGGATTTCAGGCTCTGTTCAAAAAGTTCCGCAAAGCTTTCGCTCATGAAATTAAATTCCCAGGCCCCGAAAGGCACTGATAAAGGTTGAGATTGAACCCACGAAAGACGTCGCCGCCACAGCGGGCTCAGCGAGCGTCTTTCCCCAATAGCGAAGCCCCCAGACGGCTTTCGGCGATCTGGAGGACCCGCTCTACCACTGCCTCGATGCCGAGGCCGGTGGAATCCACCGTCACGGCGTCATCGGCAGGCTTCAAGGGCGCGACGGCACGGGTGGCGTCTCGCCGGTCCCGCTCCGCGATGTCCCTTAAAAGGGTGAGGAGGTTACCATCGAGCCCTTGTTCGATCAACTGCTTATGGCGGCGGCGAGCACGCTCTTCAACACTGGCGACCAGGAAGATTTTCACCGGCGCGTCGCTGAACACCACGGTGCCCATGTCGCGCCCGTCCGCCACCAGGCCCGGCGGCTGCCGGAACTCGCGCTGCCGCTCCAGCAGGCCGGCGCGCACCACCGGCAGCGCCGCCACCTGCGACGCCGCGCTGCCCGCTTCCTCGGTGCGGATGGCGAGGGAAACATCCTCGCCCGCCAGCAGGATTCGCTGATCCATGTTGGCATCGACTACGAAAGTCACCGGCAGTTCCCGGGCCAGCAGACCGAGTCGTTCCTCGTCGTCCAGAGCCACGCCCTGGCGCTGGGCGTAGAGGCCCAGCACACGGTAGAGCGCGCCGCTGTCGAGCAGATGCCACCCCAGCCGGGTGGCGATGAGGCGGGCCACGGTGCCTTTGCCGGAACCGCTGGGACCGTCGATGGTGATGACCGGCGTCGGCACCGTCATGCGCTCAGGCCTCCACGCGGATGCTCAGGCCCAGTTGCCGCGCCAGCTGGGCGAATCCCGGGAAAGAGGTGTTCACGTTGGCGCAGTCGTCGATCACGATCTCCCCTTCGGCGCGCAGCGCGGCGATGGTGAACGACATGGCGATGCGGTGATCGCTGCGGCTGTGGATGTGGCCGCCGCCGTAGGGCCGCCCGCCGCGGATGCGCATGCCGTCCGGCAGCGCCTCGGCGTCGACGCCGAGCGAGCGCAGGCCCTCGGCCATCACGGCGATGCGGTCGCTCTCCTTGACCCGCAGCTCCTCGGCGCCGGTCAGCAAGGTCTCTCCCTCGGCGCAGGCGGCGGCGACGAACAGCACCGGGAACTCGTCGATCGCCAGCGGCACCAGCTCCTCGGGGATGCGCACGCCGCGCAGCTTGGCCGAGCGCACGCGCAGGTCCGCCACCGGCTCGCCGCCCACCTCGCGCGGATTGAGCACCTCGATGTCCGCGCCCATGAGCCGCAGGATGTCGATCACGCCGGTACGCGTGGGGTTGATGCCGACGTGCTCCAAGACCAAGTCCGAACCCTCGGCGATGCTGGCGCCGACCAGGAAGAAGGCGGCCGAGGAGATATCGGCCGGCACTTCGATCGACGTCGCCCGCAGGCGCCCGCCGCCCTCGAGGCAGACCGTGTTGCCGTCGCGCTGGATCGCGTAACCCATGCCGGCGAGCATGCGCTCGGTGTGGTCGCGCGACACCGCCGGCTCGCTGACGCTGGTGCGACCCTCGGCGTAGAGGCCGGCGAGCAGGATCGCGGACTTCACCTGAGCACTGGCCACCGGCGACTGGTAAGCGATGCCGCGCAGGGCCTGGCCGCCGTGGATGCGCAGCGGGCAAGTGCCGTTCTCGGTGGTATCGATGCGCGCCCCCATGCGGCTCAAGGGCTCCACCACCCGCCGCATCGGCCGGCGCGACAGCGACGGATCGCCGGTCAGCACCGAATCGAACGGCTGGGCGGCGAGGATGCCCGAGAGCAGGCGCATGGAGGTGCCGGAATTACCGCAGTAGATCGGCGCCTTGGGCGCCTGCAGGCCGTGCAGGCCGACGCCGTGCACGGTGACCCGTCCGTCGACCGGACCATCGATGCGCACGCCCATAGCGCGGAAGGCCTCGATGGTGGCAAGCGCGTCCTCGCCCTCGAGGAAGCCGGAAATCTCGGTCACGCCCTCCGCCAGCGCCCCCAGCATGATCGAGCGGTGAGAGATGGATTTGTCGCCGGGCACGCGGGCGCGCCCGCTGAGCTTGCCGCCGGGGCTGACCGTGTATCGGACGTTGGCCTGCTGTTGCATGAAAAACTCCGTCTATTGTTCGAGCATGGCGGTGAACCGGTCGCGCGCCTGCTTGGCGCGGCGGAACACCGCTTCGAGCGCCTCGCCGTCGCCTTTCCTGACCAGCTCCAGCAAGATGACGAGATCCTCCATGTAGCGCTCCAGCGCCGCCGCCACCGCTTCGCGGTTGGCGACGCAGATGTCGCGCCACATGATGGGATCGGACGAGGCGATCCGCGTGAAATCGCGGAAGCCGCCGGCGGCGAACTGGAAGATCTCGCGGCTATCGTCCCAGCGCGACAGCGTATCGACCAGACCGTACGCCAGCACATGCGGCAGATGCGAGGTGGCGGCCAGGATGTCGTCATGATGCTCGACCGACATCTCCACCACCTGGGCGCCGGCCGCCTCCCACATCGCCCGCACCCGGGCGGTGGCCTGCGGATCGGTCTCGGCCAGCGGCGTGAGAATGACCTTGCGGCGCTGGAACAGCTCGGGGAACGAGGCCTCTACCCCGCTCTTCTCGGTGCCGGCGATGGGATGGCCGGGCACGAAGGTCGGCCGCGGCCCGAACGCCGCGCGCGCGTCGGCCACCACCGTGGCCTTGGCGCTGCCGACGTCGGTGACGATGGTGTCGGGGCCGAGCGTCGGGGCGATGGCCTCGAACACCGGCCGCATCGCCCCCAGTGGCACGCCGACCACCACCATGTCGGCGCCGCGCGCGGCCTCGGCCAGGTCCAGCTCGTAGCGGTCGACCACGCCGAGCTCCAGCGCCCGACGCAGGTTGGCCTCGCCGCGGCCGCCGCCGACCACGGTTCGCACCACACCGGCCGCCTTCAGCGCCCGCGCCAGCGAGCCGCCGATCAGCCCCACCCCGATGACGGTAAGTTGCTCGATGAGCGCCATGTCAGCCGACCTGCACCAGACCCTGGTCGCGCAACTCGCGCAGCGCGGTCAGCAAGCGGTCGTTCTCGGCGGGCAGGCCGATGCTGAAGCGCAGGAAGGTCGGCAGCTTATAGCCGCCGCCCACCGGGCGCACGATCACGCCACGCCGCAGCAGTCCTTCGTAAACGTCGGCCGCGCGCGGGCCGACCTCCACGCACAGGAAGTTGCCGGCCGACGGCAGCCAGCTCAGCCCCAAGGCGCGCAGGTTGTCCTGCAGGCGCGTCATTTCCTGGCGGTTGAGGCGCACGGAATCGGTGACATGGACCTGATCGGCCAACGCCGCCACCGCCGCCGCCTGCGCCGGCACGCTGACGTTGAACGGCAGACGCACGCGGTTGAGCAGATCGGCGATCTCCGGCGACGACAGCCCGTAGCCGACCCGCAGGCCGGCCAGGCCGTAGGCCTTGGAGAAGGTGCGGGTGACGATCAAGTTGGGGTAACGCGCCAGTAGCCCGCTGCCCTCGCGGTAGCCGGGCATGTCGGCGGCGTATTCGACATAGGCCTCGTCCAGCACCACGATCACGTCGCGCGGTACGTCGGCGATAAACGCCTCCAGCTCCTCGGCCGTCAGCCAGGTGCCGGTGGGGTTGTTCGGGTTGGCGATGAACACCACTCGGGTACGCTCGCTAATCGCCGCGCGCAGCGCCGCCAAGTCGTGACCGTAAGGCTGGGCGTGGTCGCGCGGGTTGGCCGGCGCCACCACTGGCGTACCGCCCGCTGCCAGCGTGGAGATCGGATAGACCGCGAACGCGTGCTCGGCGAACACCGCCTCCCGGCCCGGGCCGAGGAAGGCGCGAGCCACCAGATCCAGCACGTCGTTGGAACCGGCGCCCAGGGTAATGCCC